>DSLFC04102__coassemble_509_pt1 | contig 74521 bp, 66 predicted proteins | sample DSLFC04102__metabat2_low_PE_004 | metagenome-assembled genome bin DSLFC04102
CGGACTGGGGCCTGTGTCCCGGCGGACTGGGGCCTGTGTCCCGGCGGACTGGGGCCTGTGTCCCGGCGGTCCGCCAGCTTCCGCCTAGAAGGAGTCCTCTCCCTAGGGCCTCCACACCCCAAAGGGAAAGCGCTGGCCCTTGAAACCAACCGGGCCGCCGGAACAACCTGGCGAAATCCGTCCCCAGCAGGCCAGGCGGCAGACATCATGGTAGTATAGCATAAAATGAGGTGATTGGGGGGCATCCGGTAAAATTTATACCTTTTTGCGCCAAATTTGCGCCGTCATTATAGGATAAGAGCAGGGGCCCCTCTCCGCGAGAGAGGGGCCCCCTGGGGCGGGGCCTTCCGGCGGGCCCCCTGGGACAGGGCTTCGGGGGAGGGTCAGCCGAAACCGTAGGACTGGGGTTCGGGGGCGGTCAGGACCGGTTCGTCCACCGGCGTCACCTGGCACTGAATGCGCCCCAGGGGCGGGCCGCCGATCACTTTGGCCTCTATCCACAGGCTGGCGGGCAACGGGTCGAGGGACTGAATTTCCAGCTGCCAATACTCGATCCCGTCTATCCTTTCGCTGCCGCCGCTCCCCGTGTTCACCTCGTTGCCGTTTTCGTCATAGAGCCGCAGGGAAATGACCATCTCCTCGCCTGTGGGCAAGGGCTGATAGTCGTAGGCCACGGTCAATTTCCCCGCCACCGGGGTATAATCGATTCCCGCGGCAATGATGCTGAAGCGCTCCAGGGGTTGGCCGATGGGGGTCAGCTTGGCGTGCTTTATCTCCCCGGCCCTGGGGACTTGAATGACCATGGGGTCCAGCTCAATCCATGTACCGTTGAGGGAAACCCGGGGAGTGATCTCCAGGTCCAGGGCCTGGGCTTCCGGGGGAATGGCGGCGTAGCCTTGAATCCAATAGTCGATGCTGCCGTCCTCCTGTTCCTGGGCCTCTACTTCGCAGCCCAGCGCCCAGCGCTGCCCCACGGGCTCGGCGGTAACGCTGTAGCCCAGGATCTGCTTTCCGTCCTTGCGCCCCAACACCCGCAGCATCATGGCATCCGAATCCACCTGCACGCGCTCCAGGATATAGTCGTCCCCGATCGTATCCTGCAAAAACTCGTCCAGCAGGGCGTAGTGTTCGCTGTCCTGGGGCGTAAACCGCAGCCGCAGCAGCACCATTTGCCCGTCGAATACCGCTTCCTCCACGGACACCCGGACCAGGTGGTTTTCCACCGCGCCCAGGCCGGTGACCGCCATGTCCTCCGCGCCCTCCAGGGGCAGGATGGGGGCGCTGGAGTTGGTGAGGATATGGAAGATTTCCAGATGGTTGGCGGCCAGCGCTCCGCCGGCCAGCAGCGTGAGGACCGCCGCCAGCAGGACCAGGCCCCGCCGGGCGCGCCCCTTGGGGGGCTGGGACTTATGCTCCTCCAATCCCGCCAAAGTGTCGGCCAACCGGCGATGAAAGTCCTGGGGGGCGTCGCCATAGGCCCTTTGCCAGCGCTTGCGATTCATGACCAATCCTCCCTTTCCTCCAGTTGCGCTTTGAGCTTCCCTTTTGCCCGCAGCAGGCGGGATTTCACCGTGCCGATGCTGATGTCCAGGATTTGAGCGATTTCCCGCAGCTTGTAGCCGTCCATGTAGCGCAGCGCCACCACCAGGCGCAGCGCCGGGTCCAGGCTCTGAATGGCCTGGCGCAGCTCCCGGTCTTGCCCTTCCGGCGCGGGCCATTCCCCCAGGGCGTCCAGGGGCGTCAGCCTGCTTCGGGCCCGGAGCATGTCGTAACACACGTTGGTCAGGATGCGCAGCAGCCAGGGTTCAAAGCGCTTGGGGTCCCGCAAACGGTCCACCTTTTCCCAAGCCCGCAGCACCGCCTCCTGGGCCGCGTCCAGCCGGTCCTGATGTTCCGGCAGCAGACAACAGCTCACGCGGTACAGGCGGTTTTCCATGGCCAGCACCCGCCGCGTAAACTCTCCTTTGTCCATATCCACCATCCCTTCCCGTAAACCCTTTCGGCCCTCTTCATACAATAGACGCTTCAGCGCCTGGTTTTGATTTTGGCGGTTATCTTTTTTTTGCCCGGAGGGGGCCCCGCCCCGCCGCCATTTCGCCCTTGATTCCCCGCCGGTTCGGTGTTACAATCTGAAGGGGCGCGTCTTGTTGGCGCCCCTGCCAGCGCCTGAGGCGGTTTCCCGGGCGGCGGCCTGGCTTTTTGTGCGCCTTGCCCGCCGCTGTGCGCCTGCTGCGGGGAAAACCCTTATGGGCTGGCGGGCCCTTCTTGGGGAGGCGTTCTTAAAAGGGGCCAATACTTCTGCAAAAGGATGGATATATGATGAACAAAGGTTGGTTGGGCCAGGTCCGGCGGCTGGCCATGGTTTGCCTGGGCGCGGTGATCATCGCGGCCAATATCAAGAGCTTCGTGCGGGTTGGCGGGCTGTATCCCGGCGGCGTCAGCGGGCTCACCCTGCTGATTCAGGGCGTCTTTCAGCGCTTCGCCGGGCTGGAGGTGCCCTACACCCTGATTACCCTGCTGCTCAACGCCGTCCCCATCGCCATCGGCTTTCTCTTTATCGGCAAGAAATTCACCCTGTATTCCTGCGTGGTCATCCTGCTCACCGGCGTGCTGGCGGATACCCTGCCCGGCTACCCCATCACCAGCGACCCGCTGCTCATCAGCGTGTTCGGCGGCATCATCAACGCCATCGGCATCAGCCTGTGCCTGCTGGCGGGCGCCACCAGCGGTGGCACCGACTTCATCGCCATCTTCATGGCCGAGCGGCACAACCGGGACGTATGGAATTTCATCTTCGCCGGAAACGTGGTCATCCTGCTGGTGGCGGGGCTGCTGTTTGGCTGGGAAAAGGCGCTGTACTCCATCATCTTCCAGTTCACCAGCACCCAAGTGCTGGGGGTGGTGTACAAGCGCTACCAGATGCGCACCCTGTTCATCATCACCCAAAAGCCGGAACAGGTGTACCAGGAGATCGCCCAGCACACCCACCATGGCGCCACCCTCTTTTACGGAACCGGCCTGTACCAGCAGCAGCAGCGGGCCATGGTGTATTCCGTGGTGGCGGCGGACGAGATCAAGGAGGTGCTCACCCGGGTACGCGCCGCCGACCAGCACGCCTTTATCAACTGCCTCAAGACCGATTCCCTCACCGGCCGCTTCTACCGCAGGCCCAACGATTAGCTTTCCCCGCCCCTTCCGCCAGGCCTTACGGGAAAAAACCGGCCCCTGGAGGCGAAAACCAGCCCCCGCAATTTCCTGCGGGGGCTGGCTGGTTTTGGGATGGGCCAAATGTGCGCTTTTTGGGCCCCACCGGCGGGGGTATCCCCGGGAAGCCCGGCGAAGCAGTCCCGGCGGGGCACATCTTTCGGGGGCCGGCAGGGGAGGGGCGGGACTAGCGCATTTTTTCTTGCTTGACCTTGTGGTCCACCACGTGGCGGCTGGCCAGTTCGGCGATGATGTCTTTGGGGGCGATGCCCATCTCCACCATGAGGACCAGCAGGTGGTAGGCCAGGTCGGAGATTTCAAAGATGGTTTCGGCCTTGTCGCCGCCCTTGCCCGCCACCACCACCTCGGTGCATTCCTCGCCCACCTTTTTCAGGATCTTGTCGATGCCCTTGTTGAACAGGTAGGTGGTGTAGCTGCCCTCTTTCTGCTGGGTCTTGCGGCCCTGGATCAGCTGGTACAGCCCGTCGATGGAGAAGGCGGGGGTGTCCGGGCTCTGGTACAGGGGCTGGAAAAAGCAGCTCTCCCGGCCGGTATGGCAGGCGGGGCCCGCCTTGATTACCTGGACCACCAGGGCGTCGCCGTCGCAGTCGGCGTCGATGGACACGATCTTCTGGGTATTGCCGCTGGTCTCGCCCTTGCGCCACAGGCACTGGCGGGAGCGGCTGTAAAAGCAGGTGCGCCCCTCTCGGATGGAGATGTCCAGGCTCTCCCGGTTCATGTAGGCCAGGGTGAGCACTTCCTTGGAATAGTAATCCTGCACGATGGCGGGGATGAGGCCGTCCGGGCCGAACTTCAGGCCCTCCAGGGATACTTCACACATGGGTTTCTTCCTCCCGTCTTACGCGCCGTACCGGCACGCCGTTGCCATGCAAATAGTCCTTCAGTTCTCCGATGCCCACCTGCCGCCGGTGGAAGATGGAGGCGGCCAGCCCCGCGTCGGCGGCTGGGCAGGCCCGGAACAGGGTGAGAAAGTGCTCCATGGACCCGGCGCCGCCCGAGGCGATGATGGGGATGGATACCCGCCGGGCCACGGCGCTGAGCATGTCCAGGTCGAAGCCGCCCTTCACCCCGTCGGTGTCGATGGAATTGACCACCAATTCCCCCGCGCCCCGTTCCTGGCCCTGGTGGGCCCATTCCAGGGCGTCTATGCCGGTGTCGATGCGCCCGCCGTTGCGGAACAGCCGGAATTGGCCGTCCACCCGCTTCACGTCCATGGACAGCACCACGCACTGGTCGCCGTAGCGCTTAGCCGCCTCCTCGATGAGCTGGGGCCGGTTGATGGCCCCGGAGTTCACGCTCACCTTGTCCGCGCCGCACTTGAGCACCCGGTCGAAATCCTCCAGGCTGTTGATGCCGCCCCCCACGGTGAGGGGGATGAACACCTGGGCGGCGGTGCGCTCCAGGATATGGGTGAACAGGCCCCGGCCCTCGTGGGAGGCGGTGATGTCGTAGAACACCAGCTCGTCCGCTCCGCTCTCGTTGTAGAAGGCGGCCATTTCCACCGGGTCGGCCACGTCCTGAATGCCCTCAAAGTTTATCCCCTTGACCACCCGCCCGTCCCGCACGTCCAGGCAGGGGATGATGCGCTTCATCAGCACGCCCCTTCCCCCTTTCCCGCGGCGATGGCCGCCTGCAGGTCCATGCGCCCGTCGTACAGCGCCTTGCCGATGATGGCCCCGTGGAGGCCCAGCCCGGCCAGATGGCGGACGTCCTCCAGGCTGGACACCCCGCCGGAGGCGATCACCGCCAGGCCGGGGATGCGGGACAGGGCCTCATAGGCGGCGAAGTTGGGCCCTTCCAGCATGCCGTCCCGGGCGATGTCGGTATAGATGACGCAGTCCACCCCCCGCTGGGGCAGGCTGGCCACGAAGTCCAGGGCGTCCAGGTCCGTCAGGGTGCGCCAGCCGTGGATGGCCACCCGGCCATCCCGGGCGTCCACCCCGGCGGCTATCCGGCTCGGATAGCGCCGGGCCAGCTGCTCCATCACCTGGGGCTGCTCCGCCGCCAGGGTGCCCAGGATCACCCGGTTCACCCCGGCTTCCAGCATCCGCTCCACCGCGGCCTGGTCCCGGGCGCCGCCTCCCATCTCCAGGAACCAGCCGCCCTGGGCGGCCACTTCCTTCACCGCCTGAAAGTTGCGCTGAGCGCCGTCCCGGGCGCCGTCCAGGTCTACCAGGTGGATGTGGGTGGCCCCGGCCTGGCGAAAGCCCCGGGCCACCTGGCAGGGGTCGTCCCCGTACACCGTCTCCTGGGCGTAGTCCCCGGTCCGCAGCCGCACCACGCGGCCGCCCCGCAGGTCGATGGCGGGATAGATCAGCATACTTCCTCCCCCTTCCATTGGGCAAAGGCGGCCAGGATGGACAGGCCCACCCGGCCGCTCTTCTCCGGATGGAACTGGGCCCCCGCCACGTTGCCCCGGGCCACCAGGCCGGGCACGTCCACCCCGTAGGCGGAGCTGGCTACCAGGGCGGAGCCGCAGTCCTTGGCGTAGTAGGAATGCACGTAGTACACGCAGTCCCCCTGTTCCACCCCGGCCAGCAGGGGATGGGGGCGGCGGATGTCCAGGGAATTCCAGCCGATCTGGGGCACCTTGAGCTGGGGCGGAATATCCTCCCGCAGGGGGCAAATGCTGCCCTTCAGTAGGCCTAGCCCCTGGTGCAGCCCGTATTCATAGCTGCGCTCAAACAGCAGCTGCATGCCCAGGCAGATGCCCAGCAGGGGCGTGCCCTCCCCGGCCTTCCGCCGGATGAGGGGCGTGAGTCCGGTATCCTCCAGCTTGGCCATGGCGTCGCCAAAGGCGCCCACCCCGGGCAGGATGAGCCGGGAGGCGGCCTGGATGCGCCGGGGGTCCCGGGTGACCTGGCATTCCAGGCCCAGGTAGGCCAGGGAATGGCTCAGGGAATAGAGGTTGCCCACCCCGTAATCGATGATGGCGATCATACCAGCGTCCCCTTTGAGGAAGCCGCCTGGCCCTGAAAGGCCGGGTCCTGGGCCAGGGCCTGGCGCAGCGCCCGGCCCACCCCCTTGAAGGCGGCTTCGATGATGTGATGGCTGTTTTCCCCCGCCAGCTGGCGAAGGTGCAGGGTAATGCCGCCCCAGCGGGTGAAGGCCAGGAAGAACTCCTTCACCAGCTCGGTGTCGAAGGTCCCCACCTTCTGGGCGGGGATGTCCAGGGCGTAGCCCAGGCAGGCCCGGCCGCTCAGGTCCAGGGCGGTGAGCACCAGGGCCTCGTCCATGGGCAGCAGCCACTGGCCGTAGCGGGCGATGCCCCGCTTGTCCCCCGCCGCCTGGGCCAGGGCCTGGCCCAGGGCGATGCCGATGTCCTCGGCGCTGTGGTGGGCGTCCACCTCCAGGTCGCCCCGGCAGGTCAGGTCCAGGTCCATCCGGGCGTGAAAGCACAAAAGGGTGAGCATGTGGTCCATAAAGCCCATGCCGGTTTGGATTTTGCCCCGTCCCTGGCCGTCCAGGTTCAGGGCGAGCTGGATTTGGGTTTCCGCCGTCTGGCGGGAGAGGGTGGCCTTACGCATCCGAATACATCTCCTTTGTGACCTTCATCAGCTGCTCCATCTGCGCCTGGGTTCCGATGCTGATGCGCACGAAGGGCGCCGTGCGCTGTCCGGGGAAGTGGCGCACCAGGATGTTTTGCCGCCGCAGCGCCTGCTGGTAGGCCGCCCCGCCGCCGTCCGGAGGCGATGCGAACAGGAAGTTGGTCCGGGAGGGCAGCACTTGAAAGCCCAGGGCCAGCAGCTGTTCCCGGGTCCAGTCCCGGCTCAAAACGATGCGGTTCACGCACTGTTCAAAATAGGCTTCGTCCGCCATGGCCGCCGCGCCCATTCGCTGGGTCAAGCTGTTCACGTTGTAGGGGTTGAGGGAGAACTTCATCTTGCCCAGGTCCTGGATCAGCTCAGGGCAGGCCACCGCGAAGCCCAGCCGGGCTCCGGCCAGGGAGCGGGACTTGGAAAAGGTCTGCACCACCACCAGGTTGGAATACGTCTGGGTGAGCCGGGCGGCGGACTGGCCGCCGAAATCCACATAGGCCTCGTCCACCACCACCACCTGGTGGGGATTGGCCTGCACGATGGCCTCCACCTGGCTGAGCTCCAGCCACAGCCCGGTGGGGGCGTTGGGGTTGGCCAGCACCACCAGCCGGTCATCCCCCATATAGGCGGCGGGGTTCAGGGAGAAGTCCGCCTCCAGGGGGATAATCCGGGCGTCCACCCCGAACAGGGCCGCCCACACCCGGTAAAAGCCGTAGGTCACGTCGGCAAAGGCGGCGCCGTTCTGGCCGTAGGCCAGGAACAGCCAGGACAGGATTTCGTCGGAGCCGTTGCCGGGGATCACCCAGTCCGGGTCTACCCCCAGATGGGCGCCGATGGCCCGGCGCAGGGCGGCGGCGCCGATATCGCAGTACAGCCGGACATCCTCCAGGGCCTGCTTGTCCACCGCGGCCACCGCCAAGGGCGAGGGGGGATAGGGACTTTCGTTGGTATTGAGTTTAATAAGGTCCTTCACCTGGGGCTGCTCCCCGGGGGTATAGGCGTCCAGCCCCTGATAACTGGGACGCAAAAAGCGGCTCATCCCTCCACCTCCCCAAACCGGGCGCCGATGGAGCGGGCGTGGCCTTCCAGGCCCTCCTTCCGGGCGAAGGCCTGGATCTGCTTGGCCGCCTGGCTCAGGGCGTCCCGGGTGTAGTACACGAATTGGCTGGTCTTGACAAAGTCGTCCACCGACAGGGGCGAGGAGAAGCGGGCGGTACCGCTGGTGGGCAGAGTGTGGTTGAGCCCGGCCCAGTAATCCCCCAGGGCCTCTGGGGCGTTGCGGCCCAAGAACACCGAACCGGCGTTGCGCACCCCGCCCAGCAGGGCGAAGGGGTCCTCCACGCACAGCTCCAGGTGCTCCGGGGCGAAGTGGTTGGCCAGCGTCACCGCCTCCTCCAGGTTTTCCACTAGGATGATCTTGCCGTTCTGCTCCACCGAGGCTCGGGCGATCTCCCGCCGGGGCAGGGCCTCCAGCTGCTTTTCCACCTGGGCCTGCACCGCCAGGGCCAGCTGCCGGCTGTCGGTGATCAGCACGGCGCTGGACAGCTTGTCGTGCTCCGCCTGGCTGAGCAGGTCTGCGGCCAGGCATACCGGGTCGGCGGCCTGGTCGGCCACCACCAGGATTTCGCTGGGTCCGGCCACCATGTCGATGTCCACCACCCCGAATACCCGGCGTTTGGCGGTGGCCACGTAGGCGTTGCCCGGCCCCACGATCTTGTCCACCGCCGGCACCGACTGGGTGCCGTAGGCCAGGGCGGCGATGGCCTGGGCCCCGCCCATCTTGAAGATGGTCTTGACCCCGGCGGCCCGGGCGGCGCACAGGATGGCGGGCGCCACCTGGCCGTCCTTGCCGGGGGGCGTAGCCATCACCACCTGCTCCACCCCGGCCAGGATGGGGGGAATGGCGTTCATCAGCACCGAGGAGGGATAGCTGGCGGTGCCGCCGGGCACGTACAGCCCCACCCGGCGCAGGGGAATTACCCGCTGCCCCAGCACCTTGCCGTTCTCCTCCTGGATAAAGCCCTGGCGCAGCTGGCGGCTGTGGAAGCGGCGGATGTTGTCCGCCGCCTGGGTGAGCAGCTGCCGGAAATCGGGCTGGGCCGCCGCCCAGGCCGCCTCAATCGCCTCCGGCTCCACCTGGAGGGAGGTGAGCTGGGCCCCGTCGAACTGGCGGGCGTAGCCGTAGAGCGCCTGGTCGCCCTGTTCCCGCACCTGGGCGATGATCTGGTCCACCGCCGCCTCCAGCTGGTTGCCCGCCTGGATGCCCGGGTTCTTGAGCTGGGCCCAGTCCCAGTCCTTGGCCCGCATGATGCGCATCATGATATCGCCTCCGTCAATTTGGCCTGCATGGCCCCGATCAAATCCCCTTTAAACAGATAGCTGGACCGGTTCACGATGAACCGGGCGGAGATGGGCACGATCTCCTGCTCCACGTGGAGGTGGTTCTCCACCAGGGTCTTGCCCGACTCCACGATGTCCACGATCACGTCGGACAGCCCCAGGATGGGGGCCAGCTCGATGGAGCCGTTGAGCTTGATCAGCTCGATCTCCCGGCCCAGCCCGGCATAGTAATCCCGGGCCACGTGGGCGAACTTGGTGGCCACCCGCAGCACCCGGCCCCGGTCCTCCACGTAGCCGTCGGGGGCGGCCACGCACAGCCTGCACTTGCCGATGTTCAGGTCCAGCAGCTCGTATACGTCGGGGCAGCTCTCCAGCAGGATGTCCTTGCCCACCACCCCCACGTCCGCCGCGCCGTATTCCACGTAGATGGCCACGTCCGAGGGCTTTACCAGCAGGTAGCGCACCTGGTTGTCCGGGTTTTCAAATACCAGCTTGCGGTTGTCCTGGTAGATGGCGGCGCATTCGTAGCCGATGGAGGAAAACAGCTTATACACCTGGTCCCCCAGCCGCCCCTTGGGCAGAGCGATGTTCAGCATGAGAGCGCCTCCTTCACCGTCATTTCCCGGCCCCAGCGCGCTTCCCGGGGCGGACACATCTCGCAGCGCACCCGCAGCCCCTTGCCCCGCAGCGCCTGGGCCGCCAGGGCCACCTGGTCCGGGGCGTCCTCCGGGCCGTAGCGCAGCAGCACGTCGGCGTCCAGCCCGTCCCCCTCCCCGCCCAGGAAGGATAATTCGTTCAGGTACACCGCGAAGCCGATGGCGTCGATGTCCCGGCCAAACTTGCGCAGCAGGTTGGCGTAGCAGCCTCCCGACAGCACCGCCCGGGGCGCGCCGGGCACATAGCCCTGAAAGGCCAGCCCGCAGTAGTATTCCATGTCTCCCAGCAGGGAGAAATCCAGGGTCACCCGGTCCTCAAGGCCCAGGGCCTTCAGCTGGGCCCACACCCCTTCCAGCAGGGACAGGGCCCCGGTCATGTCCGGGGTGATGGCCAGCGCCCGGGCCCGGGCCATGGTGTCCTCATAGGGCCCCGACAGGCCGCATACCTGGGAGAGCATGTGGGCCGCCGCCGGGGGAATGCCCAGGGCCGCCGCCTGGGCGGACAGCTCGTGGGCGTTCTTATGGCGGATGAACTCCCCCAGCTGGGCCTGGGCCCCTTCTTCCACCTTCAGCCCGTCCATCAGGGAGCGCACGAAGGACACGTTGCTCAGCTGCATCCGGGCCTGGGGGGAGATTTCCCGCAGGGTCTGGGCTGCCAGGCACACCACCTCCCCGGTGGCGAAGGGGTCCGGCGCTCCCAGGTATTCCAGCCCCAGCTGGCTGATCTCCCGGTAGGCGCCGCTGGGCTTGTGAAAGCGGTACACGTTTTCCAAATAGTAAAACTTTTCCGAGGAGCTCCGGTCGGCGTGGGTGTTCTTTACGATGGACAGGGTTACGTCGGGCTTGAGGGCCAGCACCCGCCCGTCCATGTCGTTGAAGGTGATGATCTGCCGGCTCTGGAGAAAATTCTTGTTCTCCAAATACAGCTCGTATTCCTCAAACTTGCCCATCCGGTACTTCTTGTACCCGTGCCGCTGGTATAGCCCCTGAAGGGACCAACTGATCCGTTCCTCCGGCCGCATCCGAAAATCTTCCACGCCCACGGCCCCCTTTCCACACCTTTGCCCCGGCAGTATAGCACGGATGCGGCCGCTTTGTCAAGTTATCATTGTAGCATGATAAAGTAATAAAGTCGCGAACCGGGCTGGGGCAGGCGAGAATTCCCCTTGACGGGAAAACGGGGGAAATGTATAATAAACCGGATGGGAAAGTCACGCAGACGCCCAAACAGGGAGGTATATTATGAAAAAAATCATCGGCCTATTGCTGGCGGCGGCGATGCTGGTTTCCGGCGCGCTGGGCTGCGCGGCCCAATCCGCCCCGCCCCAGTGGATCAATTCCACCATCGGCAGCCTGGTGACCCAGGATACCCCCACCGATCCCCGGGAGGATTTCCACCTGTACGTCAACAAGGACTGGGTGCTTGAGACCCAGCTGGACCAGAGTGAGACCATGGTTTCCTGGTTCTCCCAGGGGCAGGACCAGGTGCTGGATCAGATCATTCCCCTGCTGGAGGGGGAGCTGTCCCAGGACCACGATGTGCGCCAGGCCCAGATTTTCTACCAGCAGTACATGGACATGGACGCCCGCAACCAGCTGGGGGTTCAGCCGGTGCTGCCCTATCTGGAGGAGATCCAGGCCATCTCCACCCTGGAGGAGCTGAGCGCCTACATCGCCAAGGAGCCTCAGCTGGCGGCGCTGGTGAGCTGGGGGATGACCACCGACTTGATGGACAGCACCAAGAATATGGTGGGGGTAAGCCTGACCTCCCTGAGCCTGGGGGACGCCGATGAATACCAGCAGCCCACCAACTACGGCCTGCGCATGAAGGAGGCCCTGACCCAGGTGGTGCAGGAGGCGCTGGCGCTGTGCGGCTATACCCAGGAGGAAGCGGCCCGGCACGTGGACAATATGTTCGCCCTGGAGACGGAACTGTCCGGCTCCGTCTACGGCAGCAGCGTCCAAAAGCAGGAGGACTACCTGCAAAAGATCTATAACCTGTACACCCTGGAGCAGCTGGAGGCCTTGACGCCCAACCTGCCCATGGCCCAAATACTGGCCAAACCCCTGGCGGCAGGGGCCGAAATCTTTCTGGTGATGGAGCCCGACGCCCTGGCCAAGCTCAACCAGCTCTACACCCAGGACAACCTGGAAAAGATCAAGTCCCTGCTGATCTGCCAAACGGTGCGGAGCGCCGCCGCCCTGCTGGACCAGCGCTTTTTGGACCTGACCGACGCCTACGTCAGCCAGATGAGCGGCGTGGAATACCGCTCCGACCTGGGCGAAATGGCCTATTCCGCCGCCAACGGCTTCTTTGAGTGGGCCATCGGCAAGCTGTACGCCCAGAACTACGGCTCCCAGGAGATCAACCAGCGGGTGACCCAGCTGGTGGAGCAGGTGGTGCAGGTGTACCAGGTCCGGCTGGAAAACAACCAGTGGCTGGGCGAAGAGACCAAGGCCATGGCCCTGGGCAAGCTGGACAGCCTGCGGGTCCGGGTGGGCTATCCCCAGGATTGGACCCCCTATGAAATGCCCCAGCTCACCTTGCAGACCGCCCAGGAGGGGGGCAACCTGCTGAGCAATAGCCTGCTCATCGCCGCCTACACCCGCCAGGATGCGCTGGACAGCCTGCATGAAGCGGTGGACAAGGAGGAATGGGTGGCCTCGCCCCAGACGGTGAACGCCTACTATCAGCCCACGGACAACTCCATCAACCTGCCCTCAGCCATCCTGGCCTTGGCCTTTGCGGACGGCAACCCCAGCGACGAGCAGATGCTGGGCATCATTGGCACCATCGTGGGCCACGAGATCACCCACGGCTTCGACACCACCGGCAGCCAGTTCGACGCCGACGGCAACCTGAACAACTGGTGGACCCAGGAGGACCGGGCGGCCTTCCAGGAGCTGACCCAGCAGGTGGCCCAGTATTACGGCGCCATCGAAGTGCTCCCCGGGGAATGCGTGGACGGCCAGCTCACCATCGGCGAGACGGTGGCCGACCTGGGCGGCATGTCCTGCGCCCTGGAGATCGCCCGGGGCATCCAGGATTTCGACTACGATGAATTCTTCCGCAGCTACGCCAGCCTGTGGCGGCTGAAGACCACGGCGGAGATGGCCGAAATGCTGCTTACCGACGTCCATGCCCCCAACTATCTGCGCACCAACGTAGACGTGCAGCAGTTCGAGGAGTTCTACCAGACCTACGGCGTGGAGCCCGGCGACGGCATGTACCTGGCCCCGGAGGACCGGCTGAGCGTGTGGTAATCCCCGCCCCCTGCCCGGGGCGCTGTCTGCCGGTCCGGGACCGTCAAGCGCCCCCGCCCGCTGTTCGGGCGTTCAGGGCTTCATCTGTCCGCCGGTCCGGGACCGCCGGCGTTCCTCGTTTCCTCCCCAGCTCCTGCGCAACCTACGCAGAACCCCCTGCCTTCCAGCGGGAAGGCAGGGGGTTTTTGTGTGGGGGTCAGGGCCGGGGATTTTATTTGCCCAGCACCTTCAGGGCCTTGGCCGCCACGTTCTCGGCGGTGAAGCCGAAGTGGGGGAACAGCAGCTTATAGGGCGCGGAGGCGCCGAAGCCCTCCATGGCGATGATCTCGCCGTCCAGGCCCACGTACTTCTCCCAGCCCATAGCCACGGCGGCCTCGATGGCAACCCTGGCCCGCACGGCCTTGGGGAATACCTTCTCCTTGTAGGCCTCGTCCTGCATCTCGAACAGCTCGAAGGAAGGCATGGAGACCACCCGGGCGTCCACGCCCTGCTCCTTGAGCAGCGCCCGGGCCTGCATGCACTGCTCCACCTCGGAGCCGGAGGCCATCAGGATCACGTCGGGGGTTTCCTTTTCGCTGTCCATCAGGATGTAGCCGCCCTTGAGGGCCTCCAGGCCGCTGTTCTCGTACAGGGGCAGGTTCTGGCGGGTGGTGACCAGGCAGGTGGGGTAGCCCATGGTCTGGCTGACCACCCAGCCGGCGGTGGTTTCCTTGGGATCGGCGGGGCGGAACACGATCAGGCCGGGGATGGCCCGCAGGCCCGCCAGGTGCTCCACCGGCTGATGGGTGGGGCCGTCCTCGCCCACGCCGATGGAGTCGTGAGACAGAATATAGGTTACCGGGATGTGCATCAGCGCCGACATGCGCATGGCGTTCTTCATGTAATCGCTGAACACGAAGAAGGTGGCGCAGTAGGCCCGCAGCCCGCCGTGGAGCTGGATGCCGTTGCTGATAGCGGCCATGGCGTGCTCCCGCACGCCGAAGTGCAGGTTGTTGCCGCTGTAGTCCTCGGCGGAGAAATCGCCCTTGCCCTTCATGTAGCTCTTGTTGGAGGGGGCCAGGTCGGCGCTGCCGCCGAACAGGTTGGGCAGCTTCTCGGCCAGGCGGTTGAGCACCGCGCCGCAGGAATTGCGGGTGGCGTCGCCCTTCTCAAAGGCCCACAGGCTCTCCTCCTGGCAGGGGTCGAAGGGCAGCTGCCCGTCGAACCAGGTCTCCCACTCGGCGGCCAGCTCGGGGTACTTCTCGGCCCACTGGGCGAACAGGTCCAGCCAGGCCTTCTCCGCCTTCTCGCCTTCCTCGATGACCTTGGCGGTGGTGTCGTATACCTCCTGGGGCACGGCGAAGGGCTCCTCACAGGGCCAGCCCAGGGCCTTCTTGGTCAGCGCCAGGTTCTCCTCGCCCAGGGGTTCGCCGTGGGCCGAGGCCTGGCCCTGCTTGGGCGAGCCGTAGCCGATCTGGGTGTGGCACACGATCAGGGTGGGCTTGTCCGAACCCTTAGCCAGGCGGATGGCGGCGTACACGTTCTTGTAGCAGTTGGCGTCGGCCACGTCGATCACGTTCCAGCCGTAGGCGCGGAAGCGGGCGGGCACGTCCTCCCGGAAGGCGATGTCGGTATTGCCTTCGATGGAGATCTCGTTGTCGTCGTACAGGGCGATGAGCTTGTTCAGCTTCAGGGTACCGGCCAGGGAGCAGCACTCGTGGCTGATGCCCTCCATCATGCACCCGTCGCCCAGGATCACGTAGGTGTAGTGGTCTACCACCGGGAAGCCGTCCCGGTTGAACTTGGCCGCCAGGTGGCGCTCGGCCATGGCCATGCCCACCGCGTTGGCGATGCCCTGGCCCAGGGGGCCGGTGGTGGTCTCGATGCCGGTGGTGTGCCGGTACTCCGGATGGCCCGGGGTCTTGGAGCCGAACTGACGGAACTGCTTCAGGTCCTCAATGGTCAAGCCGTAGCCGAACAGGTGCAGCAGGGAATAGATCAGCATCGAGCCATGGCCGCTGGACAGCACGAACCGGTCCCGGTCGGGCCACTGGGGGTTGTGAGGATTGTGCTTCATGCCCTTGCCCCACACCGCGTAGGCCATGGCCGCCGCGCCCATCGGCATGCCCGGATGGCCGGACTTGGCCTTCTGTACCGCTTCGGCAGAGAGAATGCGGATCGCGTTGACCACCAACTGATCGTTCTTGCCCATGGTAATCACTCCTATTCTGTTAGTCCCTTCTTCGGTAACCCTATCTATCGCACCGCTGATCGCAGCGGGTCAAGATCGATACTGCGCTCCTGCTGGATGAGCTGGTACAGCCGGCCCAGGATATCCCGCACCCCGCCGGGCACGTCGGATTCGGCGCTGAGCACCAGCTGGGGCTCGTGCACCGAGGGGCGCAGCTGGAACCAGGCGTTTTCCACGCCCCCTTCCAGGTCAAACAGGATGCGCACGCCCTCCCGGCTGTCCCCCGCCAGGTGCCAGGCCCCGTCCTCCAGGGTATGGGACAAGATGGTTTCGGTCACCGACTGGGCGGCCTGGCGCATGTCCTCCGTCAGCACCCCCAGGCGGATCTCCGCCCGCTCCACCGGCTCGCTGAGCTCCTGGATCAGGGAGCCCAGGGTTTCCCCCTCCCGCTTGCGCAGCAGCGCCTCGCAGGCCAACCGGGTAGCCAGGTACAGCCCGTCGTCCAGGAAACCGTTCTCCCGGAAGGCGGCGTGTCCGCTGGTCTCAATGGCCAGGGGACAGTCGATCCCCTCGCCGTTGAGGCGTATGGCCTCCTGAATCACGTTCTGGTAGCCCCGCTTGAACCGGTAATGCACCCCGCCCCACTCGGTGATGAACCGCTTGAGACCCGAGGAGGTAGCGGAATCGGTGACGATGGTGGCCCCCGGCCGCTCCTCCAGCAGGATGGCCGAAATCAGGGCGATGAGCCGGTTGCCGTTGATGACGCGGCCCTGCCCGTCCACGATTACCGCCCGGTCCCCGTCGGCGTCCAGCAGCACGCCCATGTCGGCGGTGTTGACGGTGACGGCCTGGGAGATGGTTGCCAAAGCCTGGGGGCCGTCAAAGGGCTGGCCCGCCTGGGGATTGCGGCCCTGAGGCTCCAGGCCCCGGCTGCCGGTGACCTCGCAGCCCAGCTCTTCCAGGAACCGGGCGTAAAAGCCCCCCGCGCCCCCCATGGCGTCCACCACCACGTGCAGCCCCAGCAGGGGGCACTGCACCTGGGTATCCATCCGCCTGGCCACCATCTGCCGGAGATCCGCCAGGTATTTTTCCTTCATATCCCAGGGCTTTACCAGCCGCATAGGCGGCTGGGTGTCCTGGGCCGCCGCCAGAAGCGCCTCGATTTCCTCGCCGGACAGCGCGCCGTCCCGGCCCACCAGCTTAAACCCGTTCTCATACCAGGGATGATGGCTGGCGGTGACCATGGCCGCGCCGTCGGCGCCGCCCTGCTTGGCCGCCCAGAACATCACCGGCGTGGTGCACAGCCCGCAGTCCAGCACGTCGCAGTCGGCGTCGGTCAGCCCGTGGATAAAGGCTTGGTACAGGGCAGGCCCGCTCTGCCGGGCGTCGTGGCCCACGGCGATGAGCAGCTTGTCCGGGGTGGTCTTCTGCCGGGCGGCCAGCATCAGCGCGAAGGCGTAGCCGATGCGCTCCGCCCCTTGAGGGGTGAGCGGCGCAGGCTGGCCCTCCGCCTCGATGGCGCGGCCCCGTATGTCCGCGCCGCTCTTCAGTCTTCGATAGTCCTCATCCTTCATAGGTCCTCCTTGCGGTCAAGCCCGGTGAGCAGCCGGTAGAGGGGCTGGGCCAGGCGGTAATCCCCGGCGATCTGTTGGGCCAGCCGGGGCGATTTGATGACGTCGAAATCCAGAATGTCCTTTTCCAGGTAGAAGGCCCGCAGAGGATACCAGGGCGCCAGGGCTGCCGGTACCTGGGGCGGCGTTTTCATCCGCTTAATCACGTCGCCGTGGAGGACAAACCGCCCCTCCAGGGGGGCCAGGGCCTCCAGCACCCGTTCCGGCCGGTCCAGGATGGCCTGCCGCAGCCCCTCCATCATGGGCAGGTTGCGGTGGTAGATGCCCAGGCCGTAGCTGGCCCCCTGGTCGGACAGTTCAAAGTAAAAGCCCAAGGTCTGATCCCGGTCCTCCCCCAGCCGCCGGAATTTCATGAAGCTGTGGTCCCGGTAGGGGGACTTGTCCCGGGCGTACCGGGTGTCCCGGTTGATCCGGGCCACGCACCGGCCGGGCCGGGTGTCCAGCTGGGGGTCTATGGCCTCCACCGTGGGGGCCAGGGCCTGGCACAGTTCAACCAGGGGCTTGCGCACCGCGCTTTGGTACCACTCCTGGTTGGCCTGCAGAAATTCCCGGTTGTTGTTAAACCGGATGGCCATGTAAAACTCAAACGTTTCGCTGGTAAACCCCTGAAACAACGCCTAATTGCCTCCTTTGCCCGGCTTTTCGCCCCGCTTGGACGGGGGTGCGCTGCCCGGCTTGCGCCGCAATTCCTCTTGGCTGGGGCTCACCTTGGCCCGCCGGATGGTGTCCTGCCGCACCAGAGGTACCGGTTTGGTCTGCTGGGCCTGATCCTCCTTTAGTTCCCGGCGATAGTCCCGTCGCAGGCGGCGAATATGCCGGTCCCGCAGCCGGCGCTGCCGCCGGCGGTGGGAAACCGAGGCGGCGGACACGCAGGTAATCAGCACCGCCAGCGCGGCCAACACCCCCACCATCATCCGCAAAAAGGTGGTGGGTTCCTGGTTGAGCCGGTAAGAGGGGGCGCTGCTGATGGCCTCCATGCCTGTGGGGGATTGAGCCTGTCCCCCCGGCGTTCCATCCTGAGCGAATTCGATCCTCACAGGATTGGACAGCACCGTCAGATGTCCGCCCTTGGCATCGGTGAGCTCGGCGGTAAACACAAAGGTGTCCGCCTGGTCCACCCAGAAGGATTGCTCCTTCACCGTATCTCCCGGCGCCACCACTTCCAGCGTCCAGAAAGCGCCCCGCTCCCGTTCGCCCAAGCTGACCCGGCGCAGGTCCAGGGCTCCCGGATTGTGTACGGTAATGGTAAAGACCACTTCTCCCGCCGAGGACAGGCGGGTCTTGTCCGCCTGAGCGGTCAGGCTGAGGGTGGATTCCCCTTCCTGGACGGAGGTCACCGCCACCGTACGGGGGTTGGAGGCCATTTCCAGGGGCGTTCCGCCCTCGCTTTGGCCCTCCAGCACGAACTGGAAGGTGGTGGTGGATTTGAGGGCCACCGTCTTGGTAAACACCACTTCTTTACCCGGGCGCAGGGCGCCGCTCATCACCGCCAGCTCTCCAAGGCCCTGGTCGCTGAGGCGCAGCCCTTCGTAACTCACGGTCCCATTGTTGGTCACCCTGCAGGTCAGGGTGACCACGCCGCCGGGGGATACCGTGGATTGGTCTGCGTCCAGCACGATGGACAGCTGGGCGTTGGCCAGGTAGATGGAGGCGTCGGCCAGCTCCTTTTCAAAGGTTTCTTCGGTGGCCCGGTGGGAATAGCGCAAGATGGGATGGGATGTGGCGGTTTCCTCCACCGTAAACCGGTAGAGAAAGGTGTACTGGGCCCCCGGCTCCAATGCCTCCAGCCGCCCCACCTCTCCGCACAGCGCATCGGTGACCACCAGATCGGTCAGCGTTACGTTGCCCGTGTTCTTCACCCGATAGGCGATGGTGGCTTCCTCGCCCGCCTGGCAGTTGGTCACCGGCATGGAACGGGTGAACTCCGCGCCGGGCCGGGCGGGCATCTGGTGAATGGCCACCCGCACCAACCGCTCCTTCTCCGTCTGCCCAGGCTTGCCCTTGCCCAGGGTATAGCGCACCAGGTAGACGATGTAGCCCTCATCCAGCTGCTCCTGAGTGGGGGTGATGTCTTCGACAAATACCAGCTGCCCGTCCCCTGCAGCCAAGGGCCCCAGCTCGTCCACCAACGCCCCGTTTTCCCGGCATATCCGCACGTCCCCAATGGGTTCGTCCCCACTGTTGACGATGGTGACGCGCACCCGCACTTCTTCCGGCGTCACCATGTCGGGCTCGTCCACCGTGGCCTGGGCTGAGAGGGTGTCTTGATAGACCGGCAAGGGCGTAGGGCTGGGCGTAGGGCTGGGCGTAGGGGTAGGACTGGGCGTGGGACGGGGACTGGGGCTGAGGCCGGCGGCCGGATTGGACGCGGCTGGGGCCGCGGAAAGGGCTGCCATCCCCGTATCTGGCTGGAGGGTGCCGGGGCGGGTCGGGGCTGGAGAAAGGACGTTCTCCCCCTGGGGCGCCGCCGCGCCTGCCGTTCCGCCCCCGAAAGGACAGGCCGGCATAAGGGCCAGCATCAAGGCCAGCACCACTCCCGTCACCCGTTTACCCATGTGCGCCTCCAAGTCACCAAGCCAGATTTCTACCTCTATATTTTATTGCATCCTTCCAATACTGTCAACGCATTGCATAGAAAGATTTATGCCGTAAGCTGCCGGAAAATGATCAAATTCGCCCCACCCGAGGGGAAAGTACACGCCGTCCTCGCCCCCTTGTCCTTGGGGCCCAAAGGAGGCGGGTCAACTGCGCTCAGAGTGCGGACAGGCCCGCAGACGCGATAGCGATCATGGAACAAAGGGAATCCGACGCAATTCCCACATGCTGTATCGGCTAAAATTACAAACTGTGGCGCGTTTCAACAGTAGGAACGCCAATATTTTCCATGACACATCCTGATCTTGCGGTATTTTCAGCGCTCGGTTCGCCTCCCCCTACTTTGTCAACCGCACCGTCTTCCCTAGTTCTCCCGACGGAGCGCGGCCCCTGGCTTCCCGTAGGGCGCACCCCTCCGCCGGCGCCGCCTTTTGGTCAGGGCCGCAGATAAGGGCTTGACTTTGAGCCTTGGGCCCTCGGTATCAGGCATAGCCCGGACTTGCGGCTCAGGGAAAGCCCCTGAACGGCAACCGGCACGGCCTTTTGCAAGGCCGCGCCGGTAGATATTTGAGGCGTTTTTTGGCTTAGTACATGCCGCCCATGCCGCCCGCGGGAGCCGGCGGGGCCGGGGGATTCTTCTCGGGCAGATCGGTGACCAGGGACTCGGTGGTCAGCACCATGGAAGCCACGGAAGCGGCGTTCTGCAACGCGCTGCGGGATACCTTGGTGGGGTCGATGATGCCGCGCTGGATCATGTCGGCATACTCGTCCTTGGCCGCGTCGTAGCCGAAGCCCACTTTATCCTCTTCCTTGATCTTCTCCACCACCACGGAGCCCTCGACGCCCGCGTTCATGGCGATCTGGCGCACCGGCTCCTCCAGGGCGCGCAGCACGATGGACACGCCGGTCTTCACGTCGCCGCTGGTTTCGGACAGCAGCTTGGCCACGGCCTTGCTGGCAGCGATAAAGGCGGTGCCGCCGCCGGGGACGATGCCCTCTTCCACCGCGGCGCGGGTGGCGTTCAGGGCGTCCTCAATGCGCAGCTTGCGCTCCTTCATCTCGATCTCGGTGGCGGCGCCCACGTTGATGACGGCCACGCCGCCGGCCAGCTTGGCCAGGCGCTCCTGGAGCTTCTCCCGATCGTAGTCGCTGGTGGTATCGGCGATCTGGGCGCGGATGGAAGCCACCCGGGCCTTGATCTCGCTGGAATCGCCGGCGCCTTCCACGATGACGGTGTTCTCCTTGTCCACCTTCACCTGGCGGGCATTGCCCAGCATCTCCATGGTGGCATCCTTCAGCTCCAGGCCCAGCTCCTCGGTGATGACCTGGCCGCCGGTGAGAATGGCGATATCCTGCAGCATGGCCTTGCGGCGGTCGCCAAAGCCGGGGGCCTTCACCGCCACGCAATTGAAGGTGCCGCGCAGCTTGTTGAGCACCAGGGTCGCCAGAGCCTCGCCCTCGATGTCCTCGGCGATGATGAGCAGCTTACGGCTGGCCTGCACCACCTGCTCCAGCAAGGGCAGCAGCTCCTGGATGTTGGAGATCTTCTTGTCGGTGATCAGGATGAGGGGATTGTCCAGCACCGCTTCCATCTTCTCGGTATCGGTGGCCATGTAGGCGGAGGCGTAGCCGCGGTCGAACTGCATGCCCTCTACCAGGGTGAGCTCGGTCTTCATGGTCTTGCTCTCTTCCACGGTGATGACGCCGTCCTTGCCCACCTTCTCCATGGCGTCGGCGATCAGCGCGCCGATTTCCTCGTCGCTGGAGGAGATAGAGGCGACCTGGGCGATGGCCTGCTTGTTCTCCACGGGCTTGCTGATCTCAACCAGCGCCTTCACCGCCGCGTCGGTAGCCTGGTCGATGCCGCGGCGAATCACCATGGGATTGGCGCCGGCGGCCACATTCTTCAGGCCCTCCCGCACGATGGCCTGGGCCAGCAGGGTGGCGGTGGTGGTGCCGTCGCCGGCCACATCGTTGGTCTTGGTGGCAACTTCCTTCACCAGCTGGGCGCCCATGTTCTCAAAGGGCTCTTCCAACTCGATGTCCTTGGCGATGGTCACGCCGTCGTTGGTGATCAGGGGAGCGCCGAACTTTTTGTCCAGCACCACGTTGCGGCCCTTGGGGCCCAGGGTAATTTTTACGGTATCGGCCAGGGCATTGATGCCCTTTTCCAGCGCCCGGCGGGCGTCCTCGCCATATTTAATCTGCTTTGCCATTGCTTTTCGCCTCCTAAATTATTCAACTACGGCCAGCACGTCGCTCTGGCGCACGATGATGTATTCTTCCCCGTCCAACTTGACCTCAGTGCCCGCGTACTTGGAGTAGATGACCTTCTGGCCTTCCTTCACCTGCATGGTGATCTCCTTGCCGTCCACGTTGCCGCCCGGTCCCACGGCCAGCACCTGGGCCATCTGGGGCTTCTCCTTGGCCGAATTGGTCAGCAAAATGCCGCCTTTGGTGGTCTCCTCCGCTTCCAAATTTTTGATGACCACGCGGTCGCCCAGCGGTTTAATCTTCATTGCAATAGCCTCCCTCGGTTTGCCTTCTTTTATTTGCTAGCACTCACTTCGGTCGAGTGCTAACTTCTAGAGCATAGTTTAGCCAAAAGGTCCCCGCCGCTCAAGGAAGCAACGGGGAAATTATCGTAAAATGATGGTAAATTTGCTTGAGGACCCAGGGATTAAGCCAATTTCAGGGCCCATAGGGCCAAGCCCAGCGCGGCGGCGCAGCCGATGAGGCCCATGGGCCCCACCCAGCCCTTGCGCAGGGCCACGAAACCGGCCCCCAGGCAGGCCAGCGCCAGCCAATCGGCGTGCGCCGTAGCGGTAATGGTCAGCGTTAAGGCGGCGTAGGCCACCAGGGCCAGCACCACGGGGCGGATGCCCCCCAGCGCCCCCTGCACCAGGTTCAAGCGCTGGTATCGATTATAAAGAAAGAACAGCAGCCCGGTGATGGCGCAGGCGGGCAGCACGCATCCCAGGGTAGCCACCAACGCGCCCAAGGGCCCGCCGGCCCTCATGCCCACGAAAGTGGCCGCGTTGATGGCTACCGGTCCGGGGGTCATCTCGGAGAGGGTCACTAGGTCGGCAAAGCCCTGAGCGGTGAGCCAACCGTAGCGGCTGACCACCTGAGCCTGAATCAGCGACATGGCCGCATAACCGCCGCCAAAACTGGCCAAGCCGATGATGAAAAAAGCCCACAGCAACTGAAGGTAAATCATGCCTTTTTTTCCCGCAGCCGGGGGAGCAGGCTGCGGGCCGCCCCCACCAGGCCCCCCGTCAGGATCAGCAGGGCCGGGTTGAATCCCGCCACCAGCGCCGCCAAACCGCCTCCCGCCAGGACCAGGGCGAAAAGATCCCGGCCTTGGACTTTGGCCAATCCCCAGCTCACGTCCAGCACGATGGCGGCCACCGCGCAGCGCAAAAAGCGCAACATGGCCTGCACCGGCGCTAGGGCGGCCAAAGCCTCGTACCCCAAAGAGGCCAGGGACAAGATCGCCAGGGGCGGCAACACCGCCCCCGCTACCGCCGTCAGGGCGCCCCGACGGCCTCCCAGCCTATGCCCCACCAAAAAGGCGGCGTTTACCGTCAGCGGCCCCGGTGCGCTCTGGGCAATGGCGGTCAGGTCGCACAGCTCCGCCGCCGTCAACGCCCCCTCTTTTTCCACAAATTCCCGGCGCATCATGGACAAAATCACATAGCCCCCGCCGAACGTGCAGGCGCTGAGCTTCAGCATGGTCAAAAAAATCTTCCTCAATTTCATGTGCAGAGCTCCCTTCCCCTCTATTATGCGCCTTGACAATCGATATGTAAAATAGTATTATTAAATCGAATCCATAATATATTTGATATGATATCGGCTATGGCGAGGGGGAGCGGCTATGACGATACGCCATATGCGCATCTTGTTGTCCATTCTCCGTACCGGCTCTATGGCCAAGGCTGCAGAGCAGATGCATCTTTCCCAGCCCGCTCTCAGTCTGGCGGTAAAGGAGTTGGAGGGCTATTACGGAGTCAAGCTGTTCGACCGGATAGGCCGGGGTCTGAGGCCCACCCAGGAGGGATTGCGCATGGGCCAGTGCGCACAACGCATCCTGGAATTGTTCGACGGCATGGAGACCTCCTTGCGGGACCCCGGCGCTCAGGGTCAGGTCAAGGTGGGGGCCAGCATTACCGTGGGCAACTGCTTGATGCCCGATTGGGCCAGGCGGTTCCGGCAGGCCTATCCCCAGGCGCAGCTGCTGGTGCGGGTGGACGATTCCCAGGCGCTGACCCAGGGCGTGGCGGAGGGAGAACTGGATCTGGCGGTGATTGAGGGGGTTGTCAGTGATCCGGCCCTTACCGCTTACCAGGTGATGCAGGACCGGCTGACCCCGGTCTGTGCCCCGGACCATCCTTTGGCCGGTTCCCGCCGCTGCACCTTGGAACAGTTTGCCTGCCAGGATATGCTCACCCGGGAGAAGGGCAGCGCGGTGCGGGCCCTGCTGGAGGGCGCTTGTTTGCGGGCGGGGCTCTCTCCCCGTATCGCCTGGCAGTCGGTAAGCACTCAGGCCTTGGTTCAGGCCGCCGCCCAGGGATTGGGTATCGCCCTGTTGCCCCATCTGCTGGCCCAGCCGCACCTGGAGGCGGGCCGGGTGGTGGCGCTGAGGGTGGAAGGGCTGGACTTGGACCGCACCATCTCCCTCATCCATCATAAAAATAAATACCTGGGTGCTGCCCTTTCCGCCTTTATCCGCATCGCTTGTCCCCAGGATGATCCTCAGGTCATGCAAGCCGCCGCCTCTCAGAACAAGGCGTAGCCATTTGCTCCATTCTCCTGCGAAAACGTAGGGGAATTCTGCTCCGGCCGGACGCGGGATCCCCATAAACCGGCGGGAACCCTATAAAAGATGGACGGCGGCCAGGGGCTTCGCCCCCGCTAGGCCCCCTTGCATTCCTCTCAAAGATGTGATATACTATTACTAATTGGTTTCGTTTCTTTTGCAATTTTCCTTGTGGAGGATAGCGATGAAGGCAATTCGGAGAACTGCGGCGCTAGCGTTGGCGCTGATGCTATTGACGGTATGTTGGAGCGCGGCGGCCCAGGCTAAGACTTTACGGCTGAACTATGCCAAGGCCAATTTGCAGGTGGGCAAGGCCGGAGTGCTGAAGGCCAAGGTGAACCCCTCCGGCTCTGCCGTCTCCTGGAGCAGCTCCGACTCCAGCGTGGCCACGGTAAACCAAAGCGGCCGGGTGACCGGGGTATCGGCGGGCACGGCGGTGATTACCGCAGCATCGGGGAGCCTGAGCGCCCAATGCGTTGTGACGGTAAAACCGGTGAAGATCACCAAGGTGGCCCTGTCCGCCAGCAAAAAGAGCGTGTCCCTGAGCCAGCAGACCCTTCAGCTTACCGCTACGGTGAAGCCCAGCGGGGCGGATGCCTCCACGCTCACCTGGAAAAGCTCCAATACCGGGGTAGCTACGGTGGATAAGAACGGCCTGGTCACCTTGAAAAAGGCGGGTACGGTGAAGATCGGCGCGGTGTCGCCCAGCGGCAAAAAGGCCGTCTACACCCTGAAGGTTACCGCTTCCTCCGCCGCCGCTTCCGCCACCCGGCGGGGGCTGGTGATTGGAGAGGGCCGGGCCAACGCCCAATACAAGTTGGCCGAGCTCCCCATGGCGCAAAGCGAGGTATCCCAGGTGGCCCAAATGATGCGAGACAACGGCATCGCCACTTCTACCTTGGTCAACGGCACCCGGAAGCAAGTGCTGTCGGCCATTCAGAGTGCCTTTTCTGGAGCCACGGAGAACGATGTGAGCTACCTGTACATCACTTGCCATGGAGGCGTCAGCGGCGGCAATTATCTGATTTTCCCCTGCGGGGACGGCTATTTTACCGCCGCCCAACTGCGCAGCACCCTTAGCCAGGTAAAGGGCAAGGTGGTGCTGATGCTGGGCAGCTGCCAAAGCGGCAGCGTCATCGGAAAATCTACCGACAGCGGCCCCCAGCAATTCGTTCAGCAATTTGTGGGCGCTCAGGCCAAGTCCGGCGAATTCGCCCAGAGCAAATACCTGGTGCTATGCGCCTGCCGCTCCGATGAAAACGGTTACGGCGTCATCACAACTGCGGGTGGAAGCATCGTGGAGAGCGGCACTTTTAACTTCTTCGGTACTGCGGTGGTGGAAGGGGGCCAGGGATCGGCGGACGCAAACGGCAACGGTTCCATTACCCTTCAAGAGTTGTACGCCTATGTGCAGGACCGGGTCTCCCAGCTCCACCTGGAGTGGCGCGACCGCATCGGCTTGAGCGCCAACGATACCCAGACCGTGGTGGTCTATCCCTCCGCCTCCAATTTCGTGGTCTTTGGCTAGGACCGGGGACCGCAGCCGTTGGCGGCGCTGAGCAAACCGGTCCCAAGCCAGCCCTTGGGGCGGGGAGGCCGTCCCGGGTTCCCATGGCCGCTCTCTCCCGGCGAGAGGACGGCCACCCCTTTCGTGGGCCGGCGCCGGGGGAAGGGCAGCCGCTTTGGGTTCCAAATAATCCTTTTTCGTGGCGGGAGGATAGCGTTTTGATTTTCGGGCGGACTGGGATGGGCAAATCCCGGCCCGCCCAAAAAACGGGGCGCGGCTACACCGCGCCCAAGAGGAATAACCGTTGACCATTTCCCGGATCGCCGGGATGTTTGTCCGGCGACGCTTCAGGATAACGGTTGGGGGCCGCCGGGGACGGGTCCCTCGGGGCAGCCCTGGGCCTGCTGGCAGTCCGGACACACCATGGCGCCGCACTCGGCGCAGGGGCGCATATTCCGCCCTTCCCAGGCCCTGCCGCAGTGGGCGCACTCCATCATGGACATCGACTCTATCGCCTCCCGTTGCAGATGGAGTATGCCCCGCTGAGAGCCGGATAATACGGGGGCGTAAAAATTTATCGTATGGGGCGAAGTTCCGGCCAAACCTGCGGCCCGCAGTCCCGCAGCCCGGGGCCAAGGCCCAGATTCAGACCAGCTCAGGAGGGCGTTATGCGCATTCGACTTTCGGATCATTTTACCTACGCACGGCTGATTAGGTTCACCCTGCCCTCCATCGCCATGATGATTTTCACCTCCATTTACGGGGTGGTGGACGGTTTTTTCGTGTCCAATTTCGCGGGCAAGACCCCTTTCGCCGCGGTGAATTTCATCATGCCCTTTCTGATGATCGTGGCCACTGTGGGATTTATGTTCGGCACGGGGGGCAGCGCCATCGTGGCCAAGACATTTGGAGAGGGCCGGGCGGACCAGGCCAACCAGCGCTTTTCCCTATTCGTATATGCCGCCCTGGCCCTGGGCGTGGTGTTCGCGGCGCTGGGTATCGCCTTCATTCGGCCCATCGCCGCGCTGCTGGGAGCCCAGGGGGAACTGCTGGACAACAGTGTGGTATACGCCCGCATCATTCTGGCGGCGCTGCCCTTTTACGTGCTTCAGCTACTGTTCCAAAGCTTTTTCGTCACCGCCGAAAGGCCCCAGCTGGGCCTGGCGGTCACCCTGTCCTCCGGGCTTACCAACATGGCCCTGGATGCCCTGCTGGTCATTTCGCTACCCCAGGCCTATAAGTTGGCCGGCGCCGCTCTGGCCACTGCCCTGAGCCAGGTGGTAGGCGGCGCCATTCCCCTGGTCTATTTTGCCCGGAAAAATGACAGCATTCTGCGCCTGGGCAAGGCCGAGCTGGACCTGGCCGCCCTGGGCAAGGCCTGTACCAACGGCTCCTCCGAGTTCATGAGCAATATTTCCATGAACGTGGTGGGGATGCTGTACAACATGCAGCTGCTGCGCTTCGCGGGGGAAAACGGGGTGGCCGCCTATGGGGTGATGATGTACGTGAGCATGATCTTTTCCGGCGCCTTCATCGGCTATTCCATCGGCACGGCGCCCGTGGTCAGCTATCACTACGGGGCGGGCGATCACGCCGAATTGCACGGATTGCTGCGCAAGAGCCTGCTGATGACCGGCGTCTTTGGGCTGTGCATGGTGGCGGCGGCCCAGCTGCTGGCCGGGCCCCTGGCCCGGCTGTTCGTGGGCTACGACGCCGGCCTCACGGCGTTGACCATATCCGGGTTTCGGGTTTTCGCCATAGCCTTCCCCTTCATGGGCTTCGCCATCTTCGGCTCCGGCTTCTTCACCGCCCTCAACGACGGGCTCACCTCCGCCCTCATCTCCTTTTTGCGCACCATGGTGTTCCAAGTCGCCGCCGTGCTGCTGCTGCCCCTGGCGTGGGGCATCGACGGGGTATGGGTGTCCATCGTGGTGGCCGAGGTGATGGCGGTGGCGCTGACGGCCCTGTTCTTTGCCCTCAAGCAAAAGAAATACCAGTATTAGCCCCGCGCCCGCCGGGCTGGGAAGGATTCCTCCCGCCATGAACGCCGCGTCCGCCGGGCGAACGCGGGCGCGCCAAACCTGCAATTAACTTGACAAGCCCTCTCGCTTTGCGCTATACTCGATAAAACCGGCTGAAGGAGGGATTCGCGTGTTTTTGCGGCGCTTGATGTACATGTGCGCGGAAACGGGCGGCCGGGCCTTCGGTGGGCTGGGGCGGCGCGTTTGATCGCGCACCCCGCGCAGATTTCGCAAGAAGAGCGGCCGTGCCAATGGAGGAACGGCCGCTTTTTCATGACCAATTTTATCAGGGGAGGATCGCGCCATGAATAACCCGCGTCTTGAAACCCAGTGCGTCCAAGCCGGCTATGTGCCGGAGAATAGCCAGCCCCGGGTGCTGCCCATCTACCAAAGCACCACCTATAAATACGATAGCGCCGAGCATCTGGGCAAGCTGTTCGACCTAAGCGTGCCCGGCCACATGTATACCCGGATATCCAACCCCACGGTAGCCTATGTGGAGGAGAAGATCAACGCCCTGGAAGGGGGCGTGGGGGCCATGTGCACCTCTTCCGGCCAGGCGGCCAACCTGATGGCGGTGTTCAACATCTGCCAGGCGGGGCAAAACTTCATCTGCCTGTCCACCATCTACGGCGGCACCATCAACCTGTTCGCCGTCACCATGAAGCGCATGGGCATCCAGGCCCGGTTCATCACCGAGGACATGACCGACCAGGAGGTGGACGCCCTGTTCGACGAGAACACCCGCTTGGTGTTCGGGGAGACCATCGCCAACCCGGCCCTCACGGTGCTGGATATTGAGCGCTACGCCAACCTGGCCCACCGCCACGGGGTGCCCCTGATCGTGGACAATACCTTCGCCACCCCCATCCAGTGCCGGCCCTTCGACTTCGGCGCCGACATCGTGGTCCACTCCACCACCAAATACATGGACGGCCACGCCAGCGTGGTGGGCGGCGCCGTGGTGGACGGCGGCCGGTTCGACTGGGCCGCCTCGGGCCGGTACCCCGAGCTCACCCAGCCCGACGAGAGCTATCACGGCGTGGTCTACACCCGGGATTTCGGCAAAGCCGCCTACATCACCAAGGCCCGGGTGCAGCTGATGCGGGACCTGGGCGCCACCCCCCAGCCCCTGGCCGCTTTCCTGCTGAACCAGGGCCTGGAGACATTGGCCCTTCGGATGGAGCGGCACAGCGCCAACGGCCTGGCCGTGGCCCGGCATTTGGCGGAGCATCCCCTGGTGAGCTGGGTGAACTATCCCCTCCTGCCCCAATCGGACCAGTACGCCAAGGCCCAAAAGTACCTGAAGGGCGGCGCTTCCGGGGTGGTTTCCTTCGGGGTGAAGGGCGGCCGCAGGGCGGCCATGAAGTTCATGGACAGCCTGCGCCTGGCCGCCATCGTGGTCCACGTGGCCGACGCCCGCACCAGCGTGCTGCACCCGGCCAGCACCACCCACCGCCAGCTTACCGACGCCCAGCTGGAGGCGGGGGGCATCGGCGCCGACATGATCCGCATGTCCATCGGCATCGAGCACATTGAGGACGTCCTGGCGGACATCGATCAGGCCCTGGAAAAATCCCAACAGGCGTAAGGAGGCGGTTTTATGCCCATTAAAATCCCCAATCAGCTCCCGGCAACAGAAACGCTGCTGGGGGAAAATATCTTCGTCATCACCGAGACCCGGGCCATGACCCAGGACATCCGCCCCCTGCACATCGCCCTGCTCAACCTGATGCCCACCAAGATCATCACCGAAACCCAGTTCGCCCGTCTGCTGGGCAATACGCCCCTGCAGGTGGAGCTCACCCTGCTGAATACCCGCAGCCACGTCAGCCGCAATACCCCCCAGCGGCACATGCTCTCCTTCTATAAGACCTTCGACGAGATCAAGGAAGAGAAGTTCGACGGCCTGGTGATCACCGGCGCGCCGGTGGAGCAGATGCCCTTTGAGCAGGTGGACTACTGGGATGAGCTGTGCCAGGTGATGGAGTGGAGCAAGTCCCACGTACACTCCACGCTGCACATCTGCTGGGGCGCCCAGGCCGGGCTGTACTACCACTACGGCATTCCCAAGGTACCCCTGGATAAAAAGCTGTTTGGCGTGTATCCCCACGTGGTGGAGCGGCGCAGTTCCATGCTGCTGCGGGGGTTCGACGATACCTTCATGGCTCCTCACTCCCGCCATACCTCCATCCGCCGGGAGGACGTGGAGGCGGTGCCACAGCTGAAGATCCTGGCCTCCTCCCCCCAGGCGGGCGTGTACGCCATGGCCACCGACAAGGGGCGGCAGATCTTCATCACCGGCCATTCGGAGTACGACGCGGACACCCTGAAGCGGGAATACCAGCGGGACAAGGAGGCGGGCTTGGCCATCGACCTGCCGGAAAATTATTTCCCCGACGGCGACGAGACCCGCCCGCCCCGGGTCACCTGGCGCAGCCACGCCAACCTGCTCTTCTCCAATTGGCTCAACTATTTCGTCTACCAGACCACCCCCTACGACATCCGGGACATCAATTGGGGCATCGAGTCCGGCGGCGTGCTGGGGAGCTAAAGGTCTATGGGCCACGGCCCCGTCCTGCTCCTGCCCCCGTCCCGGACCAAGGCCGCCTGGGACGGGGGAGAAGGAGCGCCGTTTTCCCCGTTTCCCCGTTTTTCCCGTTTTTCCCGTTTTTCCCGTGTTCTTTTCCTGGACCGCCGCCTTTTTTCCATTGACAAACCGGCCCGTTTGAGATACCATGAATACGCTACTTATGGCAGAGTAGGGTCTCGCGCGTTGTACGCAGGTACTTTAGTGCTCGCCGGACGGGGAGTTGCCGGAGGGACGAAGAGCGTAAGCGCTCGCGGTGCGAGGCCCGCATCCCGCTGCTGCATGGGAAGAGGCTTTTTGCGTCGCCTCCTGTTATGCGGCTGTGCTGCATGACAGGAGGTGTTTTGTCGTGACAGGATGATCCCCTAGCCACCGGCGGAATATCAAAAAAGGGGCGTGTTGATCCATGACGAAGGCTTCTTCCTCCTTGCGCCGCATGGCGGTGTCGGCGCTGTTTTTGAGCATCGCCTTGGTGCTCAAGACCTTTTTTTCCTTTCAGATTCCCCTCTTTGGGCAAAACGGCATGAGCGTAGGCATATCGGGCGTCTTTTCCATGATGCCCTCCCTGCTGTTCGGCCCCTTTTACGGCGCGGCGGTGTCGGGGCTCAGCGACCTGCTGGGATACCTGATTAAGCCCACCGGCGCCTTTATGCCCCTGCTGACCCTGACGGCGGCCCTCAGCGGCTTTCTGCGGGGCTTGAGCTACCGGGGCTTGCGCCGCCGCAGCGACCGGGGGCTGCGTTGGGCGGTCATATTGCTGAGCGTCCTCCTGCTGGCGGCGGGGCTGGCCAGCCTGATTATGCTCCGGATGGACGGCATAGACGCCGGTTATTACCAGCAGGTTGACCCCCAGCAGGCCAAAGAGGCGGCCCTTAGCCCCATAGGCCGCATGTTGGTGACCCGCACGGCGGACACCAAGGACCCCGGCGGCAACCTGGCCACATACCTGATTAGCGTCACGGCGGGCCCTCTGGGCTGCGCCGCCCTGGGTTTCCTCCTGCTTTTGGCCGACTGGCTGGCCCGGCGCCTGCTGCCCAACAGCGGCCGCGCCGGCGTATTGGCCATGCTGTTGGCGGTGGTGGGTAGCGGACTGGTGGTCACCACCATCAACACGGTCATCCTGCGGGAGACGGTGTACGCCTCCTGGAAGCTGCTGCCCTTCGGCGTGTTGTGGATTCCCCGGGTCATCGAGGAAATCCTGGCCAGCGCGGTGAAGGTGTGCTTCATGGCGGCGCTGATGGAGGTGTTCGCCAACCGCCCCGCATTGCGGCAATTGACCCAATGAGGCCAAAACCCAAACGCCTGGGGGCATCCGGGGCTGGGGCTCCGCCATGGCGCAAAGCCGCCGCTCCTCCGGCTCCCTAGAGGAGAAAAATTGATTGGGAAGGACGCCGCCCCGGCATCCTTCCCAATCCTATATCGCCTGCCCCACCTTCCGCGCAGCGAAAAGGGCGCTTCCCGAGTCAAGCCCATGTAGCACAGGCGGGCGGAAATGCTCTTTTCAGAACGCCCTAAGCACAGGGTAATCCCCCTGGACCGGCTTGCCCCGGCGCCCATATTTTTTTCTCCCCCTATGATTTTCCTGGTTCGCTTGTGTGGGGAAAGGCGCGGGGTATTTTGTTTTGGGCATAAACGTGATACAATAGGCTTGCGCTGCCGGAGGCTGGCGCGGGGGAAGGGGGCGAAAGAGATGGCGGTGGATATGAAGGAAACCATTGCCCAGGCGGCGAAAACCCTTTTGATGGAAGAAGGCGTAAGAAAACTGACGGTGAAGGATATCGTGGAGGCGTGCCAGATCACCCGTCAGGCCTTTTACTACCACTTTGAGGACATCCCCGCGCTGTTCCGCTGGATGCTAGAGCAGGACGCCCAGCGCACCGTGGCCCAGTTCGACGTGGTGGAAAGCGGGGAAGCCTGGCTCAAGTACCTGTTCGTGGTGGCCATCAACGCCTTGCCCTACATGAAAAAGGGGATGCAGAGCAACTATCGGGACCAGCTGGAGCGGCTTTTGCAGGAGCATACCCAGCACCTCTTTGAGCAGGTGTGCGACCAAAAGGGCCTCTACCGCAGCTGCACCCGCTTTGAAGTATCCCTCATCCTGCGCTACCACAGCCAGGCGGTGATGGGCCTGCTGCGGGGCTGGACTCAAACCGATACCCAAAACTTGGACGCCATCGTCCACACCGTGTTCCGCCTGATGACCGAGGGCATCTCCCCCCTGGCTTAGCCACCGTGGCATAAGCGACCGCCCCAGGACAGGCGCATCCCGGCCGTGGCGGGCTTGACATAAAGGCCCGTGTGTCAAAAATTTTGACACACGGGCCCTTGTGTCTATACACGGGGGGATTTGTGGCCATTGCCGCCGGAGGGTAAGGGGGGGTAAAATAAAGGGCGTAGGGAGGTGGAAAGATGGCCCACGAAATTCTCTGGATTAAATTGTGCCAGCTGGACGACAGGGTCGGCAAGCTGCACAGCCGCGTTCACATGAGCGAAACCGCCGGCCACAGGCAATTGCGCCGGGAGATCAACGCCCTGACGGCAGAGTGCGAGGCGTCGGAATCGGCGCTGCGGGACAACCTGCTGGGGTCCAAGTCGGGCCTGGCAGCCATTTTGGCCCAGGACTACGGAAGGATCGAGGGAATCATCCGGGAGACCAAGGCCAAAGTACAGGACATGACGGACCAAAATCCGGACGGACAGGCCGGGGCGGAGGAGAAGATTTTGCTGGCGGAGTACGCCCTGGACTTCGCCCAGCAGGCGGCGGACCGGGCCTTGCTGCTGTCCATGGAAGCCATCGACGCCCAACTGCTCCAGCGAGAGGAAGGGAGAACGCCATGAAAGAAGTCAAATCGCCCAAAAAATCCCTGCTCTATTACTACGGGATCGTGTTGCTCATCATTTTCCTGTTCAACATCCTGATTACCCCCATGATCTCCAAAAACCAGGTGGTGGAGGTGGATTACGGCGCCTTCATGGACCTGATCGAGGAGAAGAACATCGGCGTGGTGCAGGTGGAGGATACCCAGATCCTGTTCACCGATAAGGAAGGCGCGGTGGTGTACCGCACCGGCCCCATGGAGGACCCCACCCTGACCGAACGCCTCCATGAATCCGGCGCCCAGTTCGGCCGGGTCATTGAGGAACCGGCGTCCCCCCTGCTCACCCTGTTCATGACCACCATTTTGCCCATCCTGATCTTCGTGGGCCTGGGGCAGTACATGAGCAAAAAGCTGATGAGCCAGGCTGGAGGCAAGAACGCCATGACCTTCGGCATGGGCAAGAGCAGCGCCAAGATCTATGTGCCCTCCACCCAGGGCATCCGTTTCAGCGACGTGGCCGGGGAGGACGAGGCCAAGGAGAGCCTTCAGGAAATCGTGGATTACCTGCACAACCCCAAGAAATATACCGACGCAGGGGCGTCCATGCCCAAGGGCGTACTGCTGGTGGGCCCTCCGGGCACCGGCAAGACCATGCTGGCCAAGGCGGTAGCCGGAGAAGCGGGCGTTCCCTTCTTTTCCATCTCCGGTTCGGAATTCGTGGAGATGTTCGTGGGTATGGGCGCTTCCAAGGTGCGGGACCTGTTTAAGCAGGCCAAGGAAAAGGCCCCCTGCATCGTGTTCATCGACGAGATCGACGCCATAGGCCAAAAGCGCAATACGGGCGCCGGTATCGGCGGCAACGACGAGCGGGAGCAGACCTTGAACCAGCTGCTCACCGAGATGGACGGGTTTGAGGAAAACACCGGCGTCATCATCCTGGCAGCCACCAACCGGCCCGAATCCCTGGACCCGGCCCTCACCCGGCCCGGCCGCTTCGACCGGCGCGTTCCCGTGGAGCTGCCCGACCTGAAGGGCAGGGAGGCCATCTTGCAGGTACACGCCAAGAAGATCAAGACCGGCAACGACGTGGACTTCCACACCATCGCCCGCATGGCCGCCGGGGCCTCCGGCGCCGAGCTGGCCAACATCATCAACGAGGCCGCGCTGCGGGCGGTGCGCAGCGGGCGCACCATCGTGAACCAGTCGGACCTGGAGGAGAGCGTGGAGGTGGTCATCGCCGGATACCAGAAGAAAAACGCCGTCCTCTCCGACCAGGAGAAGCGATTGGTGGCCTACCACGAGATCGGCCATGCCCTGGTGGCGGCCAAACAGACCGGCTCCGCCCCGGTGCAGAAGATCACCATCATCCCCCGCACCTCCGGCGCGCTGGGCTATACCATGCAGGTGGAGACCGGAGACAAGTACCTGATGACCAAGGAGGAGCTGGAGAACAAGATTGCCACCTACACCGGCGGGCGGGCCGCCGAGGAACTGGTCTTTGGCACCTATACCACCGGCGCATCCAACGATATCGAGCAGGCCACCAAGCTGGCCCGGGCCATGGTCAGCCGGTACGGCATGAGCGACCAGTTCGACATGGTAGCCATGGAGACGGTGAACAACCAGTATTTGGGCGGCGACGCCGCCCTGGCCTGCTCGCCGGATACCCAAAAACAGATCGACCAGAAGGTGGTGGAGTTGGTCAAGAAACAGCACCAAAAGGCCCAAAACATCCTCCAGGAGAACCGGGCCAAATTGGATGAGCTGGCCAGCTACCTCTACGAAAAGGAAACCATCACCGGCGAGGAGTTTATGCAGATCCTGACGGGAGGGGACAAGCAATGAGAAGGCGTTCTGGTTTCGGTTGGCTGGAGCTGTTTACCGGCATTTTGCTAATCGCCCTAGGGGCATGGGTATTCGTCAATCCCGGCCACGCCCTGACCAGCATGGTGTTTGCTTACGGCATCGCCGCCGTCATCATGGGCGTGCTGGACATCGTGCTGTATGTTCAGGTGGAAAGATATACCGGCTTTGGCCCCGTCGTCTCCCTGATTTCCGGGATTCTCAGCGTCATGTCCGGCATGCTGCTGTTGCTGTATCCCCAGGCGGGCGCCCTGGTGCTCACCCTGCTGTTCCCCATCTGGTTCATCGCCCACTGCATCGCCCGGCTGGCCCACTTGCCCTACGTGCGGCTGGAGGCGGGGAATGGAATCTTTTACTACGGCCTGGTGACCAACATCATTGGCCTGATCTTGGGCTTTATGATGCTGCTGAAGCCCCTGTTTACCCTGACGGTGATCCGCTATTTCGCCGGCATCTACCTGATCCTACTGGGCATCGACAGCATCGTGATGGCGTTCAGCCCCATGGGGCGCAACGATTGAAAGAGCGCGGACCCGCTGCCCATATTCGGCGGCGGGCCCCTTGGCTGTTTTGGGGAAGCCCCGTCTTCCGGGCCGGGCGGGCGTTAGCTCCCCGGGAGCAAGAAGGATCTGGCTGCCTCCAACAAGGCGTCCCGCCGGTTGGGTAGGTTCCCCGCCATTACTTGCTCCAATAGGCGGTTCAAGGCATGCCCCACCTGGGACCCTTTCAGGCCCAGAGCGGTAAGGTCATCCCCCTTGAGGGCCAGGTCGGCCAGCCGGCAGGGCGCGCCCTGGGCCAGCAGCATTTCCAGGAGAGCACGGGCTTGGGCCACGTCCTCCCCCTGGGCGGCGTGAATGGCCAGCAGGTCCTCCAGGGCCTGCTCCCCCGCCTGCCCCAGCAGCGCCAACAGGGCCCCGCGGCAGGCGGGCGGCGGCTGGTCCCGCATGCGGCACAGCCACTGCACCCGTTCCCGGGTGCGCCGGTCCAGGCGCAGGCGGTCCAGGCAGGCGGCGCTGGCCAGGATATAGCCCATGCGCACGCCGCTTCGCGGGGGGAGCTGGTCTATCCGGCTCAGGTCCCCAGGGCGCAGGGGAGTGACCGCCTCAATTTGGGGGCGGAACCCGGCCAGTACGCCGCCGCAGCGCGGCCCGCACAGCAACTTTTGGTATTCCGCGCCGATCCGCTCGGCGCTGACGTAATTCAAAGCCGCCCAGCCCTGGCGAAGGGCCTGGGCGGTTTGTTCTTCCACAAAAAAATCCAGCTGGGCGGCAAAGCGCAGGCAGCGCAGCATCCGCAGGGCATCCTCCTCAAAGCGCAGATGGGGCTGCCCCACGCAGCGAATGCGCCGCGCCACCAGGTCCGCCCTGCCGCCAAAGAGGTCCACCAAAGGCCGGTCCGGCCGCAGCGCCATGGCGTTGACGGTAAAGTCCCGCCGGGCAAGATCTTCTTCCAGACGGTCCACAAAGCGCACCTGGTCCGGGCGGCGATGGTCGGCGTAGGGGCCGTCCACCCGGTAGGTGGTCACCTCGATGGGCCGCGGGGTCAAAACGGTCAGCGTGCCGTGGCGCGGCCCGGTGTCGATGAGCCGAAGATCCGCCAAAGCGGACCGCATTTGCCCGGGCGTGGCGCTGGTGCAGATGTCCCAGTCGTGGGGGACGCGGCCCAGCAGCAGGTCCCGCACGCAGCCTCCCACGGCCCAGGCCCCATAGCCCGCCCGATCCAGGCGCTCCAGCACATCCAATACCCCCTGAGGCCATTCCATGGAAGCGCCGCCCCCTTTACACGACTTTGCGCCATCCATTATACCATTTCGCCGCCGGCTATGCTATAATGGGGCGTAAAATCAGGGGCCCTTTCGCTGCTAAATGCGGCGAGGGGACGGAAAGGATGGCTGTAATGCGCTACGAACTGATCGGAACCACCGTGCCGGCGGTGCAGGTGACGTTGGATAGGGGGGAATCCATGGTGACCCAGTCCGGGGCCATGGCCTGGATGACCCAGGATATTCAAATGCAGACCAGCGCCCGGGGCGGGATCATGAAGGGGCTGGGCCGGCTGTTCGCCGGGGAATCCATGTTCCAGTCCACCTATACCAGCGGCAGGGACGGGGAGCAGATCGGCTTTGCCTCCACCGTGCCCGGCGTCATCATCCCCTGCGACCTCACCGGCAAGCCCGGCCTCATCTGCCAAAAAGGGGCCTTTCTGTGCGCCCAGCCCACGGTGGATATGAAAGTGGTGTTCACCAAGAAGTTTAGCTCCGGCCTGCTGGGCGGCGAGGGTTTCATTCTGCAACAGTTGTCGGGAACCGGTATGGCCTTCCTGGAGGTGGACGGGGACGCGATTGAGCGCACCTTGGCTCCCGGCGAAACCCTGCTGGTGGATACCGGAAACGTGGTGGCCTTTGAGGAAACCGTGTCCTACCAGGTGGAGACGGTGAAGGGCGGCATGAACATATTTTTCGGCGGCGAGGGCCTGTTCCTCACCAGGCTCACCGGCCCGGGCCAGATCATCCTCCAGACCATGTCCTTTAACGATTTTGCCGGCCGCATCATCGCCCTGATGCCGCCCCGGAACAACTGACCCGGAGCGCACCTGGGCGGCGTCCGGTCCCGCCCGCGTTTTCCCGGAGGGCAGTTCCTCCCCGCAGGGGGCCCGGCCGGCTGGGCGGGCGGGCCGGCCGGGCTGACGGGGCGCTTGCCCCCAGGGCAGATCCTTTACGGGAAGGGAAAGGGAGGAGGAAATGGGCTTGAGCGCGTATTTGTGGGCGGTGAACGCCGCCGCCTTCGCCCTGTGCGCCTGGGACGCCGCAAGCTGGGGCCCAAAGGGCAAAATATCCAGGGGATGGGCCCATCTGGCCATTGTGGCCGGGGGTTCCTTGGGGGCTGCGATCGCTTGGGCGGTGTGGGGACCCAGGGCTCCCCATCGGATGAAAAACGCCTTGGCCTACGCCTTCGCCTGGATGAGTCTCCAGGCCACTATCCTGTGGATGGCGGCGGGGCCGGCCAGTCCTCAGATTCAGAACTGGCTGGCCGATTTCTACGCCCGGCACAAGGCGCTGTGCCTATACGTAGGCGCGGTCAACCTGGCTGCCTTCGGGGCCTTTGCGGTGGATAAACTTCGGGCGCTGAGAGGACAATGGCGGATACGGGAGGCGGTATTGCTGGGACTGTCCCTAGCGGGCGGCGCGTTGGGCGGCATGCTGGCCATGGATTTGTGCCGCCACAAGGTGAATAAAAAGCGTTTTAGGGTGGGGCTTCCCCTCATGTTGCTTCCCCACCTGGCGTTGCTGCTGATCTGGCTAGGCAGGGCGGGCGGCTGAGCCCAGCCAGCATGGCAGGGACCCTTGAAAAAGGGGATGGGGTATGGTATCATGGGGACAAGAGAGCCGGGGGCGAGGGGAGGAAAGCGCAAATGCCCAATCCGAAGAAAACCCGTAAAGTGCAGTTTTTTCCCAAAGTAAACTGCTTTGTGCCCCTATCGCCGGACGCTCAGGACCGGGAGCCCGTCATCCTCAAACTGGAGGAGATGGAGGCGGTGCGCCTGAAGGACCTGGTGGGCCTGGATCAAGAGGCCTGCGCCAGGGAGATGGATATATCCCGTCAAACCTTTCAGCTCATTCTGGACCAAGCCCGGAGCAAAATGGCCCAGGCGCTGTGCCAAGGGCTGCCCCTGCGCATTTTGGGCGGCGACTACGTGACCCCCATATGCCGCTTTGTGTGCGCCGATTGCGGCCAGGAATACGACATCCGCTACGCCAAAGACCGCCAGCGCTGCCCCCATTGCGCTTCGCCCAACGTCTACTGCCCCAAAAAAGCGGAGATCTGCCGCAGCTGGTGCCCATCTCCGGAAAAGCTTCACTGAGGCCGTGGTAGGCGCTGCTTTCGTGGAAACGTAAAACTGTATATGGATGGGAGAAACGGCGCCCCTTCTGTGGGCGCTAGGTAGGGAAACGGCGGATTTTTCCATGCCCGTGCCTCCTGGCGGATGAACACCGGAAAAGACCGCAGCGGTGTAATGCGGGGGAAGAGGGGAAAAAGGCCTCCCTGGCGGCTTGCCAGGGCCAGGCTTTTTTTATTTATCCAGTGTATAGGGCGAGGGAGCGGCCGAGGTTTCCCCAACGGGATCCATGGCCGGACGCATCCGGGCGCATACCTATGCGTCCGGCGAGAGCGGAAAGGAAGAAAGGCTTCGGGGGCCCGCTTCCGACGGCGCCGGGCCTTGATCGAAATGGCGCAAAACGGTATTGTCTGGAGAAGTAACTTGTGATAGAATAAATTGACTTGTAGTAATATTTTATGAGAAAAGGAGATGAGGGAATGAGCTCATTGGGAGAGAATATCCGTCAGGTGCGAAAGAAGAGAAAAATGTCGCAACAAGAATTGGCGCGGAAGGTAGAAGTTACATCTGGATTTCTATCCCAAATAGAAAATGGAAAGAACGCGCCGTCCTTGGTTACGCTGAAAAAATTGGCCAGCAATTTGGGGGTATCGGTGGGATACCTGATGGGCGAGGAGGAGCAAAAGAGCCGCTTGATGGTGCGGGCGCGGGAACGCTACAAAATGGAGGATTTTTCCGAAGGAAAGCGCTGCATCGAATACCTGACGGACGTGGATGCCCAGAGCAGCGTAGAGGTCAGTATCCATACGCTGCGGCCGTTGGGGCAATCGGGGTCGCCCAATAGCGTCCACGAAGGTCAGGAAGTTTGGCTGTTGCTGGAGGGCAGCGTTCAGATTTCGGTGGACAGCCAAGCCTATACCATGTCGGCGGGGGACTGCTATTATATCAAGGATTGCATGACGCCCCATACCTATGTAAACCTCTCCGCCAATCAGGAGGCCCGCATGTTGTGCATCGCCACGCCCCAGTTCTCCGGAGCGGCGCTGGAAAGGGAAATCCCCATGGGCCTGTAAAGGGGTGGGAACAACATCTTTCTGGATGACCAATCGTGGGGGCGCACCGGGAGGCGGGAAAGCCCCTCTAAGGGTCAATCAACGGGCAGATGAAAAGCAGCGGCGGAAAGCTCCCAGGCCGGATTTCCAACGTCGGATAAAAAAGCTTAACCTATATCCCCAATAAATCGAAGTATGAGGTATTTTCAAGAAAAAGATGGCGAATGCCATCTTTTTTATTGCGAAAAGAACAGACCGCCAGGGGCGAAGAAACGGGCTGCCGGGTTTGTTCATATACAGATTCATATTCCATAACTTCTTCCGGGGGAAACGGGGGACTTTGCATGTGGAGTGCGCTTGAAAGTAATTTTTTTTCTTAACAGGGCAAAAAGCGTATTGACAGCAGATAAAGTATGGCCTATAATGTTTATACAGAGTAATAATTCTACGGAATATTACTCGATACAGTGGAAGCCAAATTTTGTGTCAGTAAAGAGGACCGGAGGAAGGGGGGATAAGGGAACACAAACGCGGGAAATCGAGGCGGCGGGGCGGGCCGCCCGCGAGAGATTGCATACTTATAAGCGGGCGATGCCGATGCGCGGCGTGTCAACCGGCCTCAAGGGCCCAGGGTTGGCGAGGGGACGGTGCGGCATCCCTCCAAAGCCTCCGGGAGAGCGGCTATTATGTAAGATCAGGGTATTCGCGACGAGAAGACAGGAGGTACGAGATTCCATGAAGAAGCGCTTTATCACTCTGGTGGCCCTTTTGCTCATTGCCTGCTTGCTGCCCGGTACAGCCCTGGCCGCGGACCTGGACGAAATTCTCAGCAATGGCGTGGTACGCATAGGTATGTACAATCAGGACCCGGGACGGATGTTCCTGGACCCCATGACCAACGAACTGATGGGCCTGGAGCCCGACATCGCGGCTGATTTCGCGGAATATCTGGGCGTGGAATGCGAAATCGTCCAGATGGAGTGGGACGCGCTGATTCCCGGTCTGCTGGCGGACAAATGCGATATCATTATCGCCAATATGAACCGGCTGCCCAGCCGGGCCACTACCGTGGACTTTACCCTGGCTTTTGAAAATTACGACGGCACCTGCATCGCGGTGCGGGAAGGCGACGACCGCATTCAGGGTTGGGAGGACCTGACCGAGGGCATTAAGGTAGGCACCGGACGGGGCAACAGCGCGGAGGCTTACGTGGTCAATAACTATCCCGAGGTAGAGATCGTGCCCTTTGCCAGCCCCCAGTTGGCCATTCAGGCGATGCTGGCCGGCCAGGTGGACTGCGTCATTGAAGATTACGGCGGAATGATCGGATACGAAGCCCAGTTTGAAGAAGTGAAATTAATCGAGACGGAAAACCTGGTCAACATGGGGACCACCGGCTTTGCCGTCAAGCCCGGCAACTTCCGGTTGTGGCTGTGGGCCAATATCTTCCTGATCAACTACAAAAACTCCGGCGATTACGCCGAGACCTATTCCAAGTGGTTCCCCGATCTGCCCGTCAAGAACAACGCCTTTGACGTCAATTGATCGTTTAGCGGAAAAGGGGAATCCCCCGGGGTTCCCCTTTTCCAGGAGGGAGAGAGCCAATGGATATGAGCAAAGTGGTGCTAGAATGCACCGATCTCTGCAAAGATTATCAGGGACATCAGATCCTGCGGGACGTATCCCTGCAAGTGCATAAGGGCGAAAAAATCGTCATCCTGGGGCCTAGCGGCGCGGGCAAGTCCACCCTGATGCGCTGCCTACACATGCTGGAGCCGGTCAAATCCGGAAAGATTTACCTGGAAGGGGAACTGGTCAACGGCTGGGAAAAGAACGGCCGCTTTGTACAAAAGAAAATTCGGGAAACGGTGGCGGCGCGCCGCAAGATGTCCACGGTATTTCAGCACTTTAACCTTTTTCCCCACATGACGGTCAAGCAAAATATCATCGAAGGACCGGTGCGGGTGCTCAAAAAATCCAAGGAAGAGGCCACGGAAACGGCGATGAAACTGTTGGCCAAGATTGGCCTGGAAAATAAAGCCGACGCCTATCCCTCCCAGCTGTCCGGCGGCCAGCAGCAGCGCGTCGCCATCATACGTTCTATAGCCATGAACCCGGTGATGATGTTCTTCGACGAGGTGACATCGGCCCTGGACCCCCAGCTGGTCAGCGAGGTGCTGGACCTGATGCGGGAGCTGGGCGACGAAGGCATGACCATGATGATCGTTACCCATGAATTGGGATTTGGCCGGGAAATAGCCGATAACATCCTGTTCATGCAGGATGGACGGATCATAGAATCTGGGCCGCCGCAAAAGATCTTCTACGATGCGGATTGCCCCGAAACGCGCGCGTTCTTTGAGGGCGCCCTCAGGGGCAAGATCGATTGGTAGGGAGGTGGCACCATGGCGTTTCGGTGGAATATCTTTTTTACCTACCTGCCCATATTGGCTCAGACATCGGTGGTTACCTTTCAAGTGGTGGGGCTTTCGGTGCTGTTTTCCGCGGTGCTGGGGCTGGGCTTGGCCATGCTGCGCATGAGCAAAAACAAGGTCGTTTCCGGGATCGCCCGCGTCTATATCGAAGTCATCCGGGGCGTCCCGCTGCTGGTGCAGATTTTGTGGCTGTTTTTCGGGCTGACGCTGTTGTTTGGGCTGGACATGGAGCCGGTGCCCGCCGGCGTGCTGAACATGACGCTGTGGGGGTGCGTGTATTTCGCCGAGATCTACCGCAGCGGCCTGAGCAGCATTCACCGCACCCAGTATTACGCGGGCTATTCCCTGGGCATGAGCCCCTTTGAATGCTTTCGCCGGGTGATTTTGCCCCAGGCGTTTCGCAAGATCGTTCCTCCCTTTATCAGCCAGGTGATCGTCATGACCAAATCTTCCTCCCTGCTCAGCGTCATCAACGTGCAGGAGATCACCAAGCGGGCCGATACCATGTCGGTGGCCCTGTACGCGCCCTTTGAGATCTATCTGGCGTGCGGCGTGGTGTACTTTGTCATTCTGTTTACCATCGCCCAACTGGGCAAGCTGGCGGAAAAGAAACTTCGCGTGAATTTGTTGGAGGGATGATATGGATTATGTATTTCATTTTGACGTCTTCCGCAATTACGCCGATTCATTTTTCCAGGCTTGCCTGCTGACGTTTAAGCTGGCGGGAATCTGCATCGTATTCACCGCGGTGTTTGGCGCTATTTGCGGCGCACTGCTGACCTCAGGCAGCAAAGTCGTTAAGAGCATCGTGAAGGTTTATGTAGAGGCGTTTCGCTTGACCCCGTTCCTGGTACAGCTTTTGTTTTTCTATTTTGGCATTCCCCTATTCCTGGGCATCCAAATTTCTTCCAGTACGGCGGGGGTGGTAACGCTGAGCCTAAACGGCGCGGCTTACGCGGCAGAAACCTTTCGCGCCGGCTTCCAATCGGTTCCTACCACCCAAATGCAGGCGGGCCTATCGCTAGGCTATACCAAGGCGCAAACCTATATGCGCATCATTTTCCCGCAAGGGCTGCGCATCGTGTTGCCTTCCTTTGTCAGTTCAGTCATTGAGATTTTTAAGGACACCTCGTTTTTCTCCATCATTGGCGTTACGGAGGCCACCGGTCAAATGCGCTACGCGGCCTCGATGACGTACAGAAATTTTGAGCTGTTCACCATACTGGCGCTGTTCTATTTGGTCTGCACCACCGTCATTGGCCAGCTGGGCCACATGCTGGAACGCAGGCTGAACAGGCACAAAACGAGTTAAAGGATGGAAATGTATGGAAAGGATATCGGACGTACTGATTATCGGCGGCGGCATCATGGGCTGCTCGTTGGCCTACAACCTGGCTAAGCGGGGCGTAAGCGTGACGGTGCTGGAAAAGACCACCTGCGGCAGCGAGGGTTCCGGGCGCAATTCCAGCGGCGTGCGGGCCCAGTGCCGCGACCCCAAGGAGCTCAAATTGGCCATGCAGAGCGAGGAAATGTGGCTGACGCTGTCGGAAGAACTGGATTACGATGTGGAATACCGCCGCATAGGCAACCTGCAGTTGGCCTTTGACCAGGAGCGCATGGAGGAGTACCGCCAGCGGGTGAGCCGGGAACAGGCGGCGGGCCTGCCCGTGCGGATGCTGGACATGGACGAAATCCGCCTGCGCCTGCCCAACGTCAATCTGGACGACGGCATAGACGGCTGCCAGTTCCTGGGCGGCACCCTTTGCGACAGCGACGGTACCGCCGATCCCCTCAGAGCCACCAAGGCATTTCACTATGCGGCGGTGCGCCACGGCGCGGTGGTACTGCCCCACGTCACCGTCACCGGCATGACGGTGGAAAACCACAAGGTGACCCGAGTGCATACCACGGCGGGCGACTTCAGTGGAGGCGTCGTGGTCAACGCGGCAGGGGCCTGGGGCCGGGGAATTGGGGAAATGGCCGGCGTGGACGTGCCCATTACGCCCTATCTGTGCCAGGTATGTATTACCCAGAAGCTGCCGCCGGACACGTTGAAACACTATCTGTGCATTCATCCCTACGCTTTCTGGAACCAGACTACCCATGGGAACCTGCTCTACACCAACGCCCACGCGCCGCTGGAGCAATTCCCCCGCCACGACGTGGGATACGATGTGGTGGAGTACCTGTGCCGGGTCACTCAGAAGTTGTTCAGCCCCATCGGATTGGGCAAGCTTCCCCTGATTCGCACCTATTCGGGCTGGAACGAGGTGACCCCCGACGGCTGCGCCATGATCGGCTTTGCAGGCGATCCGGAGAACTTCTTTGTGGACGCGGGATACTCGGGGCACGGTTTTTGCCTGGGCCCGGCCAGCGGCGTAGCCTGTGCCGATCTGATTCTGGAGGGCAAGACCGACCTGGCGGTATCTGAGCTGGCTTTTGCGCGGTTTGACAAGACGAGATAAGCGAGGTAGCAGAAATGAACAGAATTCCCGACCATCCAATCCTGGGAAAAGAAGAACCGTCGAACTTTGTTACCATTACCGTCGACGGGAACCCCATCAAAGCCAGGGAGGGCCAGATGATCGCCGCAGCGTTGATGGAAAACGGATATGAGAAATTCCGCACCACCAGCCGCCTGGGAGAACCCAGGTTTTTCTACTGCGGAATCGGCCAGTGTACCGACTGCATGATGGAAGTGGACGGGGTGCCGGGCATCCGCACGTGTATCACGCCGGTGCGGGAGGGCATGACGGTTAACACCTTGCGCGGACTGGGAACATGGAGGAAGAAAGATGAAAAGGACTGAACTGGCCATAATCGGGGCGGGGCCCGCAGGATTGTCGGCGGCTTGCCAGGCGGCACGGTTGGGCGTTCAAACGCTGCTCATCGACGAGTATACGAGACCGGGCGGACAACTCATTAAGCAGATCCATAAGTTTTTCGGCTCCGAGGCGCATAAGGCTGGGGTGCGGGGAATCGATATTGCGGCGGGATTCCTGAAAGAGCTGGAGGAGAGCCCGGTGGAAGTCATGCTGGGGGCTACCGCGTGGTCCATTTTTCCCACCAGGGTAATCAGCGTGGCGGTCAACGGGCGTACCCAGCAGATCCGCGCCGAGAAGATCATCCTGGCCACGGGGGCCAGCGAGAACGCTTTGGGCTTCCCTGGATGGACATTGCCCGGCGTAATGACTGCGGGCGCAGCCCAGACCAGTATGAATATCAATCGGATTCTGCCTGGGAAAAAGGTGCTGATGATCGGCGCGGGCAACGTGGGCGTGATCATTTCCTATCAGCTGCTCCAGGCGGGCGCCCAAGAGGTGACCATCATCGAGGCCAAGGATCAGATCGGCGCCTATCAGGTGCATGCCAGCAAGGTGAAACGGCTGGGCGTGGACATCTTGACGGGACATACGGTGAAAGAGGTGACGGGGAACGGCCGGGTGGAGAAGGCGGTCATCACTGCCGTGGACCAACGCTATCAGCCGGTACCCGGAACCGAGCGGACGCTGGACGTAGATTTGGTGTGCCTGGCTTGCGGCCTGACGCCGCTGAGCGACCTGGCCCGGCTGGCGGGCTGCCGGTTTACCTGGTCCCCACTCATGGGCAATTACATTCCCCTGGTGAACGACAAGATGGAGACCACGGTGGACGGCGTCTATGTGGCGGGGGACTGCGGCGGCGTGGAAGAGGCCAGCACGGCCATCGAGGAGGGAACCGTGGCGGCGATTTCCGCGGCGGAATCGTTGGGTTTGGTGTTCGCGGCGCGGGCAGCACAGCTGCGCCAGGAGGCGCGCCAGCGCCTGTGCGACCTGAGGAGCGGGGCCTTTGGCGAACCGCGTAGGCTGGCCAAGGATGCGTTGAATGAGGAGTATAAGGCATATGAGCGAGTTTAGAAAACGGGGCTATCTCACCCAGGAAGAGGCCATGAGCCTGGCCAGCTACCCCAGTCAGGAGCGCATGGAAAAGGGCCCTGTGGCCGTCATCGAATGCCCGGAGGGCATTCCCTGCAATCCGTGCCAATGCGCCTGCCCCCACCAGGCCATCACGGTGGGCACGCCCATTACCAACCTGCCCGCCTTGGATGTGGCAAAGTGCGTCGGCTGCGGGCTGTGCATTGCCCATTGCCCGGGGCAGGCAATCTTCGTGGTGGATATGTCGGGGGAGCAAGCCACCGTTTCCCTGCCCTACGAGTTCTTGCCCATGCCTCAAAAAGGGGAGCAAGTGCCGGTGCTGGACCGAGAAGGCCGTCAGGCGGGGATGGGAACCGTGATTCGCGTGCTCAATCCCACCTCCTTTGACCGGACGGCGGTGGTGACCGTGGCAGTGGACAAGGAATTGGCGCATAGGGTGCGCGCAATCGAACGGAGGAGAGAACATGTGCCAGAATGCTGAGCATCAATGTACCTGCGGCGGCCACAAAGACGGGGACTATGTGGTGTGCAGGTGCGAGGAAGTCTATTTGAGCGAAATCAAGGAGGCCATCGCCAAAGGCGTGGATTCCTTTGGAGAGCTTAGGCGGCTGACCAGAGCCGGCATGGGGCTGTGCCAGGGCCATACCTGTGGTCGCTTGGTACGGGCCATACTAGCCCAGGAAACCGGCTGCGCCCCCAAGGACATCCAGCCTGCAACGGTGCGCGCCCCCGTCAAGCCCCTCCCCGTGGAAACCATTGGCAGCGGCGTGGCCGCTGAAGAGTTCCAGGATCCCCAAGATACCACGAACCGGGAGGCGCCCCGCTACGCCAACCAGATTTTTGAGGATGCCTATGGCGGCGACGGACCGGTGGTGCTGTGACCCATATCTTTGTTCATCGGGCGGTGCGCCGCCCCTTCGCCCTGAAAAAGGCCGCGTGAAGCGGCCTTTTTATTTACATCGCGGGGAAAGGACAAGGGCGGGACCCACCGTGCCGCCGGGCCTTTTAGGATGCCTGCGGCGGCGCTGCTCCCCGCCCTTTTGCAAGAGGCGGCGCGTATATTGCGCCGCCATTTTACCTAAAAGAATTTTGCGTGAATCCGCCTTTCCCGATTGCAAAATATTGAGGGCAAGATAAACGCTCAGGGGCGAAATGCACAATATAAATTTTTTGGTACCTGATTTGCCCACCACGATTCTTGTATTATATGTCCAGGAATAACAAAAAATTTTCCACCAGATATTGACAAATTGGAGTCAAAGTTCTATACTATGGACGATGGCATATGCCATATTTAAGGAGGAGGGTTTACCATGAAAAAGCTGTTGGGTATTATGCTGGTATTGGCGCTATTGCTGACCAGCACCGCTGCCTTTGCCGAAGCCTATGAGGGCGCTGGCCAGGGCAATGGCGGCGAGATCAAGGTGGCCGTAACGGTGGAAGATGGGAAGATCACCGACATCCAGGTGCTCAGCCACAGCGAGACGGCGGGCCTGTCCGACCCGGCCTTTGAAAACATCCCGGCGGCGGTGATCGCCAATCAGTCCCTGGCGGTGGATACCGTATCCGGCGCCACCAACACCTCCAACGGCCTGCTGGCCGCCATCGAGGCTGCCTGCGCTGCGGCGGGGCTGGATGTTGAAGCGCTGAAGGCCGCCGAGGTGGCCCAGGAAGAAGTAACCTATGACAGCGAACTCACCGCGGACGTGATCGTGGTGGGCGCGGGCGGCGCGGGCCTGTCTGCGGCCACGTCGGCCATCCAGAACGGGGCTTCCGTCATCGTCATCGAGAAGATGTCCACCATCGGCGGCAACTCCATCATCTGCGGCGGCATCTACAACACCCCCGACGAGGAGCTGCAAAAGAAGGTCGAGATGACCGACAGCGTGCGCTCCCTGGTGGAGGACGCCCTGGCGGAGGAGCCGGTGAGCGAGGAGCACGCCCAGCTCATCGAAGCGGTGAAGGCCGATTATGAGGCCTATCAGGCGGCGGGCAGACAGGGGCTGTTCGACAGCGTCAACTGGTACGCCCTGCAAACCTGGAACGGCGGCGACAAGGTAGGCCGTCTGCCCCTGGTGCAGAACCTGGCGGAGAACGCCTACGCCGACCTGCAGTGGCTCAAGTCCATGGGCATGGAATTCTCCGATACCATCGGCCAGGGCGCGGGCTCGCTGTATCAGCGCACCCACTCCTCTCTGGATTCCATGGGCACCGGCTACATCAAGACCTTTAGCGCCCAGGTAGAGGCCGACCCCAATTCCTGCATCCTCACCGACACCAAGGGCGAGGCCCTGATTCAGGACGAAACCGGCCGCGTGGTGGGCGTAGAGGCCACCAATCCCGACGGCTCTCCCCTGATCCTGCACGCCAATAAGGGCGTGGTCATCGCCACCGGCGGCTTCTCCGCCAACGTGGAGATGCGCGAGAAGTACAACACCTCCGGCAAGTGGCCGGTGCTGGGCGAGGACGTAATGACCACCAACGCGGCGGGCATCACCGGCGACGGCATCGTGATGGCTTCCGCCATCGGCGCGGACCTGGTAGACATGGAGCAGATCCAGCTGCTGTACCTGGGCAATCCCTTCAACGGCGGCATGACCCGTTACACGCCCCGGGACCTGTCCGGTACCGACCAGATCATCTTCGTCAATAAAGAAGGCGAGCGCTTCGTCCAGGAGGACGGCCGCCGCGACGTGATCTGCTGCGCCCTGATCGAGCAGACCGACGGGCTGATGTACATCCTGGAGTCCGGCGACGGCGACGCGGTTGATCCCGACGAGCTGATGACCGGCGACGGCTATCCGGCTCGCGAGGCCGAGGCCGAGGGCTACCTGCTCATCGCCGATACCCTGGAGGAGATGGCTGAGAAGATCGGCTGCGACTACGCCACCCTGCAGGCCACCGTGGACGCCTTCAACGAGGCCGTGACCAAGGGCGAGGACGAGTTCGGCCGCAAGCTGTACTCCACCCAGCTGACCAAGGGCCCCTGGATCGCATGCCCCCGGGTAGCCTGCGTGCATCACACCATGGGCGGTATTGCCATTAACACCGAGACCCAGGTGCTGAACACCGAAGGCGAGATCATTCCCGGCCTGTACGCTGCCGGCGAGGTAACCGGCGGCCTCCACGGCGCCAACCGCCTCGGCGGCAACGCCATTGTGGACTTCGTAGTGTATGGCCGTATTGCCGGCGCCAACGCTGCCCAGGCCAAATAAATCCTCCTTATCCCTGGTATTGGACGGGGAACCTCTTTCGCGAGGGGTTCCCCGCATTTATTTATCAGGGGGGAAAGAGAGGCGGACAACGCCGCCGCGCCGCTGAAAGCCGCTACTTCATCCTTATGGCGATTCCAGGGGCAGGCGTCCCCCTGGCAAGGACTAGAGAGACAGAGCCTCTGGCGTCCACCCCATCGCCCTTTCCAACTGCACCGCATCCCCCATAGCGCCATCTCCGCTGGCGCGGGGGTGGGGCAACGGCCTGAAGTGGTGCGGTAGGGGTACGCGCTGCGGTGTTTTAGACTGTGGGGGGATGCGGTGCGGTTGGAAAGTTCGGTTGGGTGGGTAGGCGGTTGGCTCGGCCCCGGAGGCAACGCCTCCGGGGCCGAGTTAGGGACGTCTCGTCCTTGGGCCTACGCCGAAGGGGCTTGGAATCATCATGTGCGCCGGCGCGTAGTTGAGGCAAAATGGGGGATTATTGGGCGGATTCTAGGGTCACCACGTCGGATATGTCGTTGCGGACGCTGGCGCCGGATGAGCCGTCTACGGCGGTGTCTTCTACGCCTAACAGCAGAATGGCAATGGCTTCCATGTCCTCCGGAATGCCTAGGTAGTCCTTCCACGCTTGGTTGGCATTGATGGTGTCGCAGGGCGCGGCCACGATCTTGGAGCCGTAGCCCAGCGCCCGGGCGGCAATGGACATGCGGTCGCAGGCGCCGCCTGCGTCAAAGCTGTTCCACTTCAGCGCGTCGCCGGTGGAGATGACGATGGCCGCCGCCGCGTCGGCTACCGAGGCCTTGGCCGTATCCGATGCGGCCGGCGCCGCATCTTCCCCGGCGTCCTCCGCGCTTTCATCCTCCGCGCCGGTGGGCGCGCTGGAGCCGGAGTCTAACGCGGCCAGCGTCTCGTCGTCGGTCAATACGGAGAAATGCCAGGGCTGAGAGTTCATGGCGCTTTGCGCGTTGATGCCGCACAGGAGAATGGTGTTCAGGTCTTCCTCCGCCAGGTCTTCCTGGGTGAAAGCCTGCGTGGTCTTGCTGTTGAGCAGCACATCGATCATATCTACTGTTTCCGCCAGCGCTGTCGGGCAAGCCAGAGCCAGGCAAAGGGTCAATGCGATCAGTCCTTTTTTCTTCATGCACAATGTCTCCTGCGTATGGATTGGCGCCTTTTAGGGCGCTGCCTCAGTATGGCATAGCGCTGTGGCGGCGGGCCAGCAAAAGCGTTACCGGTCCTTGAACGAAATGGGGAATTTCTATCCGGGGAGAGCGCGCTTGCCCGATGGACGGAAAAATTGAACAAAATCCGCCTGTGGCAAGTCTTATCAAAAGAGAGAATCCGTGGGAAGGAGAGTTGAGCATGAAAAAGACCACTGCGGCCCTGCTGGCGGCGCTGATGCTGTGCGCCCCCGCCCTGGCCATGGAGAATCTGGGCGGTATCGCCCTGGTGGGACAGGGCGCCATCTACTACGCGGGAAGCCTGGACGGCGCTACCCAGGGGGTGTACGTCTTGGACCCGGAGGGCGTCCAGCCCCAAATGCTCTTTGCCGGGAACGCCTCTCTGCTGGCGGGCAACGACCAGACCCTGTTGGTGCAGGACCTGGGCCAGGACGCCGGGGGCGGCCTGGTGCTGCTGAGCCGGGAGGGCGAGGAGCTGTACCGGATGGGCCTGACCACTTCCGGCGCTATTGAGTCCCAGGGACGCTATTTCACCGGGCCCTATATGCTGTGGGTGGAGGACGGCGAGGGCTGCGAACGGGCCTACATCCAGGTGACCGAGGACCAGATCTGGCACATCCAGCCGGTATGGGCCCAGGACGATATCCTGTATTATCTGGACGAGACCCGGTACTGCGATGTGCGCATTGAGGGAGGCGCCTCGGTGGGCAAGCTGATGCGGCTGAACCTGTCCACCGGCGAGAGCGTTCAGGTCAGCCAGGAGGGCACCTCCTTCCTGGGCATGTGGGAGGGCCGGGCGGTGTACGTCCGCAACAACTTCTACATCTACCAGGGCGAGGAAACCGTGACCGTGGACGCGGCGGCCGGACTGTATCTGGAGGGGGAGAACGGGGGGCAAGAAATCCTGTTGGCTTCCCTGGACCAGACGGGAGACCTTTACACCGCCTACGCCCGGGTGATGGACGGCGCGGTCTACGGGGTGCAGGTGGACTACACCCAGGACGATCCGCCCGCCTTCCTCAAAGGAGTGAGCTTGACCGGCCAGGCGCTATCGGATATTTCCGTGCCCGCAGGGGACATTTCCGCCGCCCAAGACGGCTGCGTCTACCTGTGCGCCAGCTATTTTATCGAAACCGAGGAAGTGGCGCAGGCCGACCGGATGATCCGGGTGGACGTGGCCAGCGGCCAGTGGACCCAGTTGAACCAGCAGCGCCGGGAGGTGCTGTGCTTCTCCGAGGAAGCGCCTCGACTGGCCCTGATGGGCGGGCGCATCTATTACCTGGATTTCGACAACCAGCGCAGCGCCACCAGGCTGTGCTCCGTGGACCTGGAAGGCGCAGACCATAAGGTGCTGGCCCAGGGCTACAGCTGGCTGAACGTGGAGGCCTAAGCCCAAGGAGCAGCCTCCCGCCCGGGGCCGGTTTTTCTCGACCGGTTGGCAAGAAAGGCCTGCCAGGCGGGGTTTCCGGCGAGAAAGCATAACTTGCAGGGGCGGGGCATAGCCTTTTTCCATGAAGAAGAAATGGCTATGCTTCGCCCTTTTTTTGTGCCTGTTAATCTGGCCTTTCACCCCCTTGTCCCGCCTAGAGGCCCAGGATAAGCTGGCCAGAGCCCTGTCCGCCGCCGCGCCCCGGGAAAGCGCTTCCGCTCTGACCCATTGGGGGCGGGAGATTCTGCAGCCCGGCGGTGGGCTGGCCGCCCTGCGCTGCATATTGGATCGAGGCTCCTTTCGCCGGGGCTTGACCGCTACGCCCAGGGCGCGGCAGGCTGCCGGAGCGCTGGTGGACTGGGCGTTGAGGGGAGAATCCGCTTCCCCGCCGCAGGTCCAGGGCCCGCCGGAGGCGAAACAGATAGATTCCCTGGAGGGATAAACCGGCCCCGGGCAGGACTGGTTCCTTTGCATGGACCAGCCCCTTTGGGCAGGCTGCGCTTCTTGAAAGGGCCGGTTCCCTTGAAGGATCAGGCCCTTGGGACAGGGGGTTTTGGCAGGGATTCTGGTAACGCGGGGCGAGAAATTTGATCCGGGGAGGGGCCGGAGCGGCGGGGTCCGTTGGGAGGGGAAAGGTGCTTCCGGGGCGAGCCGGGGGCGCTTTTTCCCGTGGAAGGGTTCTTCGGCCGCGGGACGCTTGCCCTGGACGCGTTTGTGTGGTATACTGAAGGTTCAGAATGCAGGGGAGGCTTTCGTGTGGCTTCGCAGAATCGGACCTTTAAGACCACGCTGGCGGTAACCATGGTGATACTGCTCAGCAAGCTTTTCGGATTTGCCCGGGACGTCATCAGCGCCGGATATTTCGGCACCGGTATGGAGCGGGACGCCTATTCCTCGGCGTACACCCTGTTCTACATTCCGGTGCTGCTGTTCAATTCCTGCATCACCTCTACGGTGGTGCCCCTATACGTCCAGGCCCGCAACAAGCACAGCCGCCGCTTGGCGGACCGGTTTGCCAGCAATTGCGTGAATATCTTCGCCCTGTTGGCCCTGGGGGTGGCGCTATTGATGATGGCCCTGGCCGGACCCCTGGTGCGGATTACCTTTGGCGGTTTCGACCAGCAAAAGCAGATGCTCACCGCCCAGCTCACCCAGATCATGTTACCCTCGCTCTCCTTTGTGGTGGTGTCCATCGTGCTGTCCTCGGTACTTAACGCCAACGAGCGCTATCTATCGGCGCAGCTCACCGGTTTTCCCCTCACCGTGGCGGTGATTATCGCCACGGTGGGCTTTTCCCGGCAGTATGGCATATGGGCGGTGGCCTGGGGCGTGTTCGCCGCAGGGGTGCTGCAAATGCTCATCCTGCTGCCCTTCGCCAACCGGACCATGGGCTATTCCTTCCGCCTGCAGTTTAACGACCCTCAATTCAAGCGGATGCTGGTTCTGGCTGTGCCGGCCATTTTGAGCATGGCGGTGAACGAGCTCAACCACATTATCGACAAGTCCATCTGTTCTTATCTGAACCCGGGGGACCCCTCGGCCATGGACTACGCCTACCGGCTCATCACCTTCGCCACCGGGGTGCTGGCGGTGCCCATCACCACGGTGATGTTCTCCCGGCTGTCCATGCACGCCACCCAGGGGGACCGGAAGGGAGCGCTGGGTATCCTGAACCAGTCGGTGGAAGCGCTGACCATCATCCTGCTGCCGGTGACCCTGATCGGGTGCGTGCTGGCCACCGACGTGATCAAGCTGGCCTACATGCACGGCAGCTTTGGGGAGGATTCCCTGCGGGTGACCAGCGGGGTATTCCTGTTCTATTTGCTGGGCATCTGGGGGTTCGGGCTGCGGGACATGTACAACCGGGCCTTCCACGCCATGCAGGATACCCGCACCCCCATGCTGGTGGCCTGCCTCACCGTGGCGCTGAACGTGGGGCTGAACCTGACCCTGTCCCGGGTGATGGGGGTGAACGGTCTGGCCCTGGCTACCACCATCAGCTGCATGGTGGGGGCGGTGGTGCTGGCGGTTATGCTGCGCAAGCGGCTGGGGCACATCGGCTTTAGGAAGACCGCCCTGGAGCTGGGCAAGGTGATGGGAGCGGGAGCGCTGTGTTTGGCTGCGGCGCTGGTCCTGAACCAAATCTGGCCCCAGGCGCTGGGCAAGGGCTGGGTGCTGCTGCGCCTGGCGGGCATCGGCTGCGCCAGCCTGCTCATCTATGTGGGCGCACTGGTGACGTTGCGGGTGGAACAGTTGGCCTTCGTCAAGGGACTTTTGCTCAGGAGGCGCTCATGAGGTACGACGTGGTGCTCTTCGACATCGACGATACCCTGCTGGACTTTCAGGAGGCGGAGCGCCGGGCGCTGGACAAGATGCTGCGCCACTACGCCCTGTGTACGCCCCTGGCGGAAAAGACCTACCGGGCCTGCAACGAGGCCTGCTGGCGGGCGTTGGAGCGGGGGGAGATCGACCAGGCCACCCTGCGCTACAAGCGCTTTCGGGATTTTCTGTTCATGATGAACCGGGCGGATGATCCCAAGGCGGTGGGGGATTTCTACATGAACGCCCTGTCCCAGGAGGGGGTGCTGCTGCCGGGGGCCCTGGAGGCGGTTCGGGAGATCGCCGCCCGGGTCAAGGTGGGAGCGGTGACCAACGGCATCGCCTTTATTCAGCACGGCCGGCTGGACGCCTCGCCCATACGGCCCTATCTGTCCGCCCTGGTGATCTCCGAGGAGATCGGGGCGGCCAAACCCAATCCCCGAATTCTCCACCAGGCCCTCAAGGAACTGGGCGGCGTGTCGCCTAGCCGGGCGCTGCTGGTGGGGGACAGTCTGGCCAGCGACATGGCCTGCGCCCGCAACGCGGGGGTGGACGGCTGCTGGTACAACCCAGGCCATAAGCCACGGCCTGCGGATATGCCCCTGGCCTGGGAGATAGACGATTTGGCTCAGCTGAAGGATATCCTGGAAGGAACGTTTCCCAAAACTTAAAATGCGCGCCATTGACTTTCTTGCGGGATTTTGTTAAGATTCTGGCGATAAGGGAGTAATCGGCGGACCCGGCAAGCGCCGGGCGGTGGCCGCGAACCGCGAGGCCCTTTGGTCGGCAAGGTTCCCGCCACAGCCCTGGCCGCCGCCGCGCCGCAGCGAAGCCAACATGCCGGAGGGCCAACCCTCTTGGCTCCGCTTAAAATGATAAGACTTATCTGTACAAAGGGACAGATAAGTCTTTTTGTACATCCCGCTGAAGGGGCCTGCCCGGGGGGCAGCATTTGCCGCAAGGAAGAAAGGAGAGCAGATCCGTGGAGGATTATCAAAAGACGGCAGAGGCGGTGCTGGAGGAACAAAAGGTCACCGCCCAGGGATTGAGCGAGGAGGAGGCCGCCCGCCGGCTTGCGGCCCATGGGCCCAATCAGCTGGCCCAGGCGCCCAAGGAGAGCCTGCTGCACCGGTTTTTCCGGCAGTTGGCCGACCCCATGACCATCATTCTCATCGCGGCGGCGCTGGTATCGGGGGTAACTGCGGCCTATGCCGGGGAATCCTTCGCCGATACGGTGATCATCGCCGCCGTGGTGCTGATCAACGCGGTGCTGGGGGTGGTCCAGGAGAGCAAGGCGGAACAGGCCATCGAGGCCCTGAACCAGATCGCCGCGGCCACCTGCAAGGTGGTGCGCCAGGGGCAGCAGAAGGTGATCCACTCCAGCCAGCTGGCGCCAGGGGACGTGATCCTGCTGGAGGCGGGGGACGCGGTGCCCGCCGATGCCCGGCTGATGGAATGCGCCAGCCTGAAGGTGGAGGAAGCCGCCCTCACCGGAGAATCGGTGCCGGTGGACAAGCATAGCCGGGCCATCCAGGGGACGGACAGCGTGCCCCTGGGGGACCGGGCCAATATGGTATACATGGGCTGCACCGTGGCCTACGGACGGGGCAAGGCGGTGGTCACCCAGACCGGCATGGGCACCCAGGTGGGCAAGATCGCCGGGGCATTGCTGGCGGCCAAGGAGGAAAAGACCCCTCTGCAAAAGAAGCTGGCCCAGCTCAGCCGCATCCTCACCTGGCTGGTGCTGGGGGTGTGCGGGGTGATCTTCGCGGTGGATATCCTGCGGGCCTGGCCCAATCTGGGGGGCGGGGTCCTCATCGACACCTTCATGGTGGCGGTGAGCCTGGCCGTGGCCGCCATTCCCGAGGGACTGGCCACGGTGGTCACCATCGTGCTGTCCATCGGCGTGACCAATATGTCCAAGCGCAACGCCATCATCCGGCGGATGACCGCAGTGGAGACCCTGGGCTGCGCCCAGGTGATCTGTTCGGACAAGACCGGCACCCTCACCCAGAACCGGATGAAGGTTGTGGAGCGCCGGGCCCAGGACGAAAAGCTGCTGGCCCGGGCCATGGCCCTGTGCAGCGACGCCAAGATGGGGCCGGAAGGCGCGGCGGTAGGCGAGCCCACCGAGTGCGCCCTGGTGGAGGACGCCTTCGCCTTGGGCCTGGACAAGGAGCAGATGGAACGGGAGACGCCCCGGGTAGGGGAAGCGCCCTTCGATTCCATGCGCAAGATGATGACCACCCTGCACAAAACCGGCCAGGGGGTAACCCAGTACACCAAGGGCGCTCCCGACGAGGTGCTGGCCCGGTGTACCCACGCCTGGGTGGGGGGCCAGGCGGTGCCCATGACCCCGGCCCTGCGCCAGGAAGCCCTGGAGCACAACGGGGCGATGGCGGGCAAGGCGCTGCGGGTGCTGGCCGCCGCCACCCGCGCCTATCCCGCCCTGCCTGAGGACCAGTCGCCCCAGGCGCTGGAAGGGGAGCTGTGCTTCCTGGGCCTTTCCGGGATGATGGACCCGGTGCGCCCCGAGGTCAAGGCGGCCATGGAAAAGTGCCGGCAGGCGGGCATCCGCCCGGTGATGATCACCGGCGACCACCGGGACACGGCGGTGGCCATCGCCAAGGAACTGGGCATCATCCAGGACGCTAGCCAGGCAATTGCCGGGGCGGAGCTGGACAAGCTGACCGACGCGCAATTGGAGGCGCACATCCAGGATTTAGGGGTATACGCCCGGGTGCAGCCGGAGCACAAGGTGCGCATCGTGAACGCCTGGAAGAAGAAGGGCAAGATTACCGCCATGACCGGCGACGGGGTGAACGACGCCCCCTCCATCAAGAGCGCCGACATCGGGGTGGGCATGGGCCTCACCGGCACCGACGTGACCAAGAACGTGGCCGACATGGTGCTGGCCGACGACAACTTCGCCACCATCGTGGCGGCGGTGGAGGAAGGGCGGCGGATTTACGACAACATTCGCAAGGCCATTCAGTTCCTGCTGGCCTCCAACCTGTCCGAGGTGCTGGCGGTGTTCAGCGCCACCCTGATGGGGTTCACCATCCTCAGGCCGGTACACCTGCTGTGGATCAACCTGATTACCGACTGCCTCCCCGCCCTGGCCCTGGGCGTGGAAAAGGGGGAACCCGACCTGATGCGCCGCCCGCCCCGGGACCCGGCAGAGGGCATATTCGCCGGGGGCGTGGGCTTTGACGTGGTGTTCCAGGGCGCGGTGGTCACCGCCATAACCCTGCTCAGCTACGCCCTGGGCCATTATATGGAGGCGGGCGCCTGGGCCATGGTGAACAGCGCCGACGGCATGACCATGGCCTTCCTCACCCTGTCCATGATCGAGATCTTCCATGCCTTCAACATGCGCTCCCTGCGGGAATCGGTGTTCCGGCTGCCCAGCCACAACCGGCTGCTGTGGGCGGCCATGGGCCTGTCCATGGCCCTTACCCTGGCGGTGATCTACGTGCCCCTGCTGTCCAGCGCCTTCGGGTTCGCCCACATCTCCCTGGCGGAGTACCTGACCGCCATGGGCCTGGCCATCTCCATCATCCCCATCGTGGAACTGGAAAAGTGGCTGAAGCGGCGCAAGGGCCGGGCGCGGTAATCCAAGGAAATCGGCTCCGCCCCCAAGGGCGGGCTGATCCCGAGCACGGGGCCCGCCCGGAAAAGTGGCATCCCCATCCCAACGGGCGGGCCCGCCCTGCATCGGGAGGACCTTTCCCGGCGGGGGCGCGATGGCCCCGGCCCATACAATCAGAAGGCTTCGCCATAGTTGGCGGGAAACGCGAGGCGACGGCTATGATCCGCATGGCGATCTGCGACGACCAGGAACAGGCGGTAACCCTTCACGGGCAAATCGCCCGAAAGGCCCTGGCCCAGCTGGGCGTAGGCTGTGAAATTACCCCGTATACCCAGAGCGCCAACCTGCTGTGGGACATTTCCGACGACCATTTCTTTTACGACCTGATCCTGCTGGACATCGAAATGCCCGGGCTCAACGGCATGGAGATGGCCGGGAGGATACGGGAATTTCTGCCCAAGGTGCGCATCATCTTCGTCACCTCCCATATGCAGTACGCCATAGACGCCTTTGAGCTGTCCATCTTCCGCTACGTGCCCAAGGGAGAGCTGGAGGAGCGGCTGGCCGCCGCCGTCACCGACGCGGCCAAGCTGATCCAGATGGAAAACCAGGGAACCTATACCATCCGCACCAGCAGCCGCCTGGAGCGCATCCCCCTGGGGGACATCTGCTGCGTCCGGCGGGAGGGCCGGGGCGCCGCCATCGTGACCTCAAGGGGCGTTTCCCGGGTGCGCAAGAGCCTGCAACAAGTATACGGGGAGCTAAGCGCCCCGGAATTCATCTTCATCGACCGGGGCTGTATCGTCAATATCCTCCAGGTGATGAAGGTCAGCGGCGGCGTGGCGCTGCTGAAAAACGGGGAACAGCTGCCCATCAGCCGCGCCCACCTGCAGCAGGTGAAGGAGCAGATCAACCGGTTCTGGGGGGAGCGGATATGACGGGGGGATTGGCGTTGGCCTCCGGCCTGGCGGCGGGCCAACTGCGGATCCTGGCGGGGCTGTACCTGGCCGCCGGATGGCTGGGGACCGATCTGAAGCCGCGGCACTGGGCCTGGGCTGCGCTGGGCGGATGCCTGGCCGCCGGGTTGGGCGCGGTGTGGGGACCCTGGGCGGCGGCAGCGGCGGAAAGCGCCGCCCTGGCCGGAACGCTGGCATACGCCCTGGGCGGGCGGCTGCGCCTGTGCCTGTTTTTGGCCTTCCTGTATGAGGCGGGCGCGGCCCAGTGGGAATTCCTGCTGTCGGCGGGGCTAGGCATCCTGACGGACAGCGCCGCCTTTGTGGACCTGGGAACCCCTCAATCCCTGGCGGGCATCTGGCTGACCCGGTTGTGCCTGGCGGCCTGGAGCGCCGGGGAAGGGTGGGTCAGAAGGCGGCGGGACGGCGGTTCCCCCGCCGCCGGGAACGGCGGGGAGATTGGCCCCCCTCCCGCCGCCAGGCGGGGAATGGCCCTGGTTTCCGCCTTGTCGGCGCTGGGGCTGATCGCCACCATCACCCTGTCGGAGCAAACCGCTTTGCCCCTGAAGGGGGACCGGCTGGATACCTGGGTCATCCTGTCCATGGTGCTGCTCTTTGCGGTGCTCTTTTACCGGGCAAACCGCCAGCGGGAGATGGAGGCGGAGATCGCCGCCCTCAAGGAAGAACGGGCGCAGAGCTTGGAGCGGGAGTTTCAGACCCTGCGCAAGACCTATTCGGACAACGCCAAGCTGTACCACGACTGGCGTAACCACCTGCAGACCCTCCACAGCCAATTGGAGCGGGGAGAGGCCCAAGAGGCGCTGCGGTACTGCCGGGAATTGTGCGGCCCCCTGGAGGAGGCCGCCCGGCGGGTATGGACCGGGGACGGGACCGTGGATTACCTCATCAACAGCAAGATCGCCCTGGCGGAGCAAAAGGGCCTAGCGGTCAAGGTGAACATCGAATACCCGCCCAATACCAATATCCGCCATAGGGATTTGACCAGCATCCTGGGCAACCTGCTGGACAACGCCATTGAGGGCGGGGAAACCGCCGGGGGAGAGCTGCGCTTTTTGCGCCTGACCCTGCGGCGCATCAACGATATGCTGGTGATCAAGGTGGAAAACGGCTGCGGGCGCGCCCCCCTCCGGGTGCAGGGGCAGTGGCGCACCGCCAAGGCGGACCCAAACCTCCATGGCTGGGGCCTCCAGAGCGTGAGCGCCGCCGCCCAGCGCTACGACGGCGTCCTCCGCACCGCCTACAGCCGCGGCGTGTTTCAGGCGGTGGTCACCCTGTCCTACCGCCCCCTCCGCCCCGAAGGGCCGGAGGACCGCCCATCCTGAGGCCCCGGCCCTGGTGGGGTTGCTCCGCCCCATTGAAGGGGCCGGAGGCGGGGCCCCTTTGGGGGAGCCCGCCTCCGGCCCTTTTCTTGCCGCCCCGGGGCGGTTTAGGGGTCTTGGGGATGGACCTGGCGCTGAATGGCCTTGAGGCGCTTCATCACGGGGTTGGCGCCCCGGCCGAAGTAGTCGTGGAGCAGCAGGTATTCCCGGTAGAGCTGGCTGTAGATGTGGCTGCGCTGGGGGTCCGGGCGGTAGATCACGGGCAGGAGCCCGCCCATGGCGGCGGCAGCCTGGCCGATGTGATCGTATCCGCCGCCGGCCTTGCCCGCGGCCACGGCGCCGTGCATGGCCGAGCCCAAGGCGGGGGCCTGGGCCGAGCGCACCACGCCGATCTCCCGGCCCAGCACGTCGGCATAAATCTGCATCACCAGGGGGTTTTTCTGGGCGATGCCGCCGCAGGCTGCCAGCCGGACGATGGGTATACCGCTCTTTTCAAAGGTCTCGTGGATCACCCGGGAGCCGAAGGCGGTGGCCTCGATGAGGGCCCGGTACATCTCCTCCGGCCGGGTCTTTAGGGTCATGCCCAGCATGAGGCCGGAGAGCTGGCCGTCTACCAGTACCGAACGATTGCCGTTCCACCAGTCCAGGGCCAACAGGCCGCTCTGGCCGGGGAGAAGAGCTTGCGCCTTTTCGCTGAGCAGGGCGTGGGCATCCATGCCCCGGGCTTGGGCTTGCCGGGCGTAATCTTGGGGGAAGAGGTAATCCACCAGCCAATTGTAGTGGTCCCCCATTACCTGATTGGCCTCATAGCCCATCCAACCTGGGATTACCCCGTCCTCGACCCTGCCGGACATGCCCGGCACCTCTACCCGTTCTCGAGATAAGGCGATATGGCACACCGAGGTCCCCATGACCATCAGCAGGTCTCCCGGTTCTGCTGGCCCGGCGGTGGGCATGGATACGTGGGCGTCCACGTTGCACACCGCCACTGGAGTGCCGGGCTTCAGCCCGGTGAGCCGGGCGGCGGCGGGGGTGATCTCTCCCGCCCGGGCGCCCAAGGGACAGACCGGGCCCCTCAGCTTGTCCTCTACCACATGGGCCAGGCGGGGGTCCAGGGCTCCAAAGAAATCCGGGGAGGGATATCCCTGGGCCTTGTCCCATAGCGCCTTGTATCCCGCCAGGCCGGCGCTTCGCCGCTCCTGGCCGGTGAGGCGCAGCACGATCCAGTCCCCCGCCTCCATAAACCGGTGGGCGGCCTGGTACAGCGCCGGGTCTTCCTCCAGAATCTGCCAGATTTTAGGGATCATCCACTCCGAGGACACCTTGCCCCCGTACCGGGACAGGAACGCCTCCCCCCGGGCCTGGGCCACGGCGTTGAGCCGGTCGGCCTGGGACTGGGCGGCGTGGTGCTTCCACAGCTTGACGTAGGCGTGGGGGTTGTGGGCGTAGGCCGGATCAAAGCACAAGGGGTCCCCCGCCCGGTCCACGGGCAGCATGGTGCAGGCGGTGAAGTCCAGCCCCACGCCCACGATATCCTCCGCCTCGATTCCCGCCGCCTTTAACACGCCGGGAATCACCTGGGCCAGGCAGGTCAGGTAATCCTGGGGGTGCTGCAGCGCCCAGTCCGGGGGCAGCCCGGGGCCCTGGGGCAGGGCCCGGTCCATCACCCCATGGGCGTAGTCCAGGCAGGCCGAGCCTACCTCCTCGCCTGTCTGCACATCCACCGCCAGGGCCCGGGCGGACAATGAGCCGAAATCAATGCCCATCGCGTATTTTTTTGCCATATTTATGCCTCCTGGGATTGCGAGAAATTTTGACGCGCCGCGAATAAGAAATACGCCGCCGGTTCCGGCTTTTCCTGCCTCCAGGGGACGGGGGCTGCGGCGGGGAAGGGAGACAAAAGGGGCGCACCCTTCCGATGGCGGAAGGGTGCGCCCGCCCTGGGAAAGGGCTAGCGCCCGTCAAAACCGCGCCGTACCCGGCTGAACAATATACCGCCCACCAGGTCGCACACCGCCTCCAGCAGCATGGATATGCCGATGAAGCGCAGCAGCAGCAGGGAAGAGGAGAAGGGATTTACCAGAATCACCACGCCCAGCACCAGCATCAGCGCCGCGCCGGTGAGGCTGAGGTACCAGCGGGGATATCCCATACGGGACAGGCCCAGGGCCACTTCCAACTGGAGGATGCCGCAGGCGATGAGGGCAAAGCCGATGAGCAGGGGCACCACGGCGATGAGGCTTTGAGGCATGAGCACGATGATCAGGCCCCCGGCCAGGGCGATCAGGCCGGTGGAGAACAGCCGCTCCGCCAGCACCACCTGGGTACGGAAGTAGGCCAGGATCTTGTAAATACCGTATACCATCAGCAGCCCCCCGCCGATGTAGCACAGCACGTTGGCCGAGAGGCCGGGGAAGAAGGTGAGCGTAACGCCCAGCACCAAAAACCACAGGATGCGGGTCAGCGTACCGCCCTTGGGCAGGTCCTGCTTCCATTGGGTGAATTTTGACACAAATCATTACCCCTTCCATCATGATAGCCTATATTACCACATAGATATCGCCGGAACATGACAAAACATTGAAGAATCCATGAATAGCCCCTTTGCCCGGATTTTGACGGGAAAAAATCTTCCGGGGCGGCAGGAAAAGGGAACCGGAGACTCGAATACTATAATTATCATCACTTCAGAAAGCGGGCGATGCCGATGGATGCGCACCGGACGGCGCCCGATGGGGCGCCAGGCACCTCAAAATCCTACAGGAGGTTTTAACCTTATGCGTACAATCGTAAGCGGAAAAAATGTGGAGATCACCGAAGCGCTGGGTCAGCGCATTGAGAAAAAGTTGAGCAAGCTGGACCGGTTCCTCACCGAGGAGGAAGAAGTACAGGTTCGCCTGTCCCAGGAGCGGGGCGGGCGCAACACGGTGGAAATCACCATCGCCTTCGACGGGATCATCCTGCGGGCGGAGGAAACCAGCAGCGACATGTATGGCTCCATCGACAAGGCGGTAGACATCATCGTGCGCCAGATCCGCCGCCACCGCACCAAGCTGGAGAAACGGCTGCGGGCGGGCGCCTATGAGGAGGAGGCGCCGGACTTCGAGTTGGCGGACGAAGCGGAGCTGGTGCGCACCAAGCGCTTCACCATGAAACCCATGTCGGTGGAAGACGCCATCATCCAGATGGATATGCTGGGCCACAGCTTCTTCCTGTTCCTCAACGCCGAGACCGGCGGCGCCTGCGTGGTGTACAAGCGCCTGGACGGCAACTACGGCCTGCTGGAGCCGGAAAACGCATAAACATATAGAGGCCCTGCCCTCCCGGCGGGGCCTTGCATCGTCCCAACGGCCCGCCGCCCTTTCAGAGAGCCCGGCGGCAGGCGCGATGCGAGAGAGCGCGGTGAACAGGCCGCGCTTTTATATCAACATGGGGCGGCGGAGCGCGATATAAAAGCGAAGAAGGACCCGACGGCGGGCGCGATGCGAGAGAGCGCGGCGAGGGGGCCGCGCTTTTATCGTAATGTGCGGCAGGCGCGATGTGAGAGAGCGCGGCGAACAGGCCGGCTTTTATATCAACATGGGACGGCGGAGCGCGATTAAAAACGAGGGCGGTGGGCCGCCCTCGTTTTCGCATACCATTTTCCCGGCGTCAGTTCAGATGCTCCACCGCCGCCCGCTCGATGGCCAGGCCCGGTCCGTAGCGCTTCATGTAATCCTCAAAGCCCTTTACGTCCTCGCTCTTGGGCTCCATCCGCTGGCCCAGTTTGCCGGCGAATACCTTGTCCGCCAGGTAGTCCTCCAGGGTCTCCTGGCCCTGACGGCGCAGCCGGTAGGCCGCCAGCAGGGCCACGCCCCAAGCGCCGCCCTCTCCGGCAGTTTCCATCACCGATACCGGCGTCTTGATGGCGGCAGCCAGAATGCTCTGGCCTACGCCCTTGGTCTTGAACAGGCCGCCGTGGCCCAGGATCTGGTCGATCTTGACCTTTTCCTCTCCCAGCAGGATGTCCATGCCGGTGGCCAGCACCCCCAGGGCGGCGTACAGGTGGGCCCGCATGAAGTTGGCCAGGGTGAACTTGCTCTGGGGGGTGCGCACGAACAGGGGACGGCCCTCCTCCAGGCCCACGATGTGCTCGCCGGAGAAGAAATTATAGGCCAGCAGCCCGCCGCAGTCCCTGTCGGCCTCCATGGCCTTGTTGTACAGGGTGGAGAACAGGGCGTTCATATCCGCCTTCATGCCCATGGCCTGGGCGAACTCGCCGAACAGGCCCACCCAGGCGTTCAGGTCGGAGGTGCAGTTGTTGCAGTGTACCATGGCCACCGGCTTTCCGCTGGGGGTGGTGACCATGTCGATTTCCGGATGCACCCGGGACAGGGGCTTTTCCAGCACCACCATGGCGAATACCGAGGTGCCCGCCGATACGTTGCCCGTGCGCTGGGCCACGCTATTGGTGGCGGTCATGCCGGTGCCCGCGTCGCCCTCGGGAGGGCACAGGGGGATGCCGGCGGCCAGGTCGCCGCTGGGGTCCAGCAGCTTGGCCCCTTCCGGAGTAAGGGTTCCCGCTTCGGCGCCGGCGGGCAGCACCTGGGGCAGGATGTCCCTGAGCTTCCAGGCGAAGCCCTTTCCACTAACCAGGGCGTCGAACTTGTCCACCATGGCCTGGTCGTAATCGCAGGCGCCGCTGTCGATGGGGAACATGCCCGAGGCCTCGCCCACGCCCAGCACCTTTTGTCCGGTAAGTTTCCAGTGTACATAGCCAGCCAGGGTGGTCAGATAGCCGATGTCCTTCACGTGCTCCTCGCCGTTGAGGATGGCCTGGTACAGGTGGGCGATGCTCCAGCGCTGGGGAATGTTGAAGCCGAACAGCTGGGTGAGCTCCTGGGAGGCTTGGCCGGTGATGGTGTTGCGCCAGGTGCGGAAGGCGGCCAGTTGCCGGCCCTCCTGGCTGAAGGGCAGGTAGCCGTGCATCATGGCGCTCATGCCGATGGCGCCGATGCCCTTCAGCGTAACCCCGTACTTGGCCTGCACGTCCTCCTTCATGGCCCGGTAGCAGCCCTGGATGCCCTGCCACACCTCGTCCATGTGGTAGGTCCACACGCCGTTCTCCAACCGGTTCTCCCAATCGAAGCTGCCCGAAGCGATGGGACTATGGTCCTCGCCGATGAGCACCGCCTTGATCCGCGTAGAGCCCAGCTCGATGCCCAATGCCGTCTTGCCCGCCTGAATGGCCTGCCTGATGTTTTCGCTCATAACCTTACCCGCTCCCTTTCTGGTCAAGGCGATCCATCGCCGCCCCTTTTCTTTACCACAGTATACCATAAAATTTCCCTTCGGACAAGAATATCCCGGCCTTTTCGCCGGTTTTTTGCGCATAGCAGCCCAAGGGCGCTGGCCCTTGCGGCGCAAGGCCCTGCCAGCAGCCGCCGAGTATTTGCCAAGTGTTCCCCCGGCTGGTATAATAGCCCTGGATGGCCATACCAAAGAGGGAGGGAGCAGGACGATGTACGCGGCGGACCTGCACATTCACTCCAAGTATTCCCGGGCAACCAGCCGGGATTGCGACGCCCCTCACCTGGACCTGTGGGCCCGGCGCAAGGGCCTGGGCCTTGTGGGCACCGGGGACTTCACCCACCCTGTCTGGCGGGAAGAACTGGAGGAAATGCTGGAGGAGGCCGGGGAGGGGCTGTACCGGCTGAAGGACCGGTACCGCCTGCCCGGCGGGCCGGGAGAGGCCCCCTTTTTCCTGGTGTCCGGGGAGATCAGCACCATCTATAAGCGAGACGGGCGCACCCGCAAGGTACACCATCTGATCCTGCTGCCCAGCCTGGCTGACGCCAAACGGCTGTCCCGGCGCTTGGAGCAAACCGGCAACCTGCACAGCGACGGCCGGCCCATCCTGGGCCTGGACAGCCGGGACCTGCTGGAGATTCTGCTGGAAACCTGTCCCCAGGCGGTCTATATCCCCGCCCATATCTGGACGCCCCATTTCTCCGTGTTCGGCGCGTTCTCCGGCTTTGATACCCTGGAGGAATGCTACGGCGGCCTGGCCGGGGAGGTATTGGCCCTGGAGACCGGCCTGTCCTCCGATCCCCCCATGAACCGGCTGCTGTCCGCCCTGGACGGGCGGCAGCTGGTGTCCAACTCCGACGCCCATTCCCCCGCCAAGCTGGCCCGGGAGGCCACCCTGCTGGAGGGACCGCCCAGCTACTGCGCCCTGAGGCGGGCCATCCGCACCGGCCAGGGCCTGGCGGGCACCCTGGAGTTTTTCCCCCAGGAGGGCAAATACCACCTGGACGGGCATCGGGCCTGTGGCCTGTGCCTACAGCCCTGGGAGACCCGGCGGCTGGAGGGCAAGTGCCCGGTGTGCGGCCGCAGGCTGACGGTGGGGGTGCTCAGCCGGGTCATGGCCCTGGCGGACCGGGCAGACCCCATCCCCGGCAAGCCCTTTGAAAGCTTGATGCCCTTGGAGGAGGTGCTGGCCGACTGCCTGGGGGTATCCCCCCAGAGCAAGAAAGTCCAGGCCGCCTACCTGTCCCTGCTGGACCGGCTGGGCAGCGAGCTGTTTATCCTACGCCAAGCGCCCCTGGACCAGGTGGAGCGCACCGCCGGGCCCGTGGTGGCCGAGGCGCTGCGCCGGCTGCGGGCGGGCCAGGTGCGGGCGCAGCCCGGCTTCGACGGGCAGTACGGCGTGCTGTCCCTGCTGGAAAAGGGCGAGGCCCAGCGCTTGAGCGGCCAAACCGCCCTGTTCACCCTGTCCGCCCCCGCTCCCCGGAGATTGTCCGCCCTGGCCGAGGCGCTGGAGCCCCCTCAAGGCGGGGCCCGGAACGAGGCCCCGGAGGATAGGGGGGCGGCGGGAAAGACAGCAGCGCGGCGGCACCCGGCGGCAGGGGAAGCGGTTCAGTCCAAGGTCGCTCCCGTCCTCAACGCCGTTCAAGCGGAAGCGGTACGCGCCATGGATAGCGTGGTGGCGGTCATCGCCGGGCCGGGCACGGGCAAGACCGGCGCCCTGGTGGAACGGATCGTGCGCCTCATCCAGGAAGAAGGAGCGCTTCCCGCCCAAATCACCGCCATTACCTTTACCCGCCAGGCCGCCGCCGAAATGGCCCAGCGCCTGACCGCCCGGCTGGGCCGGGCGGGGACCAAGGGCCTCACCGTGGGCACTTTTCACGGCGTGTGCCTGAGCCTGATCCCGGAAAAGCCCCTGGTGGGCGGACCCCAGGCCACGGCGGTGATGGCCCGGGCCCTGGACGCCCTGGGCCGGGGCGGGGAGGACCCGGCTAAGGCCCAACGGCTGGTATCCGCCTTGAAGAACGGGGCGCTGCCCCAGGACCAGGAAGCGGAGGCCCTGCGTCGGGCTTACGACCGGGAGCTGGCCGCCCTGGGGGCCCGGGACCTGGACGACGTGCTGCTGGAGGGGCTGGAGGCCGACCTGTCCGGCCGAACCGGGTTTACCTATCTGCTGGTGGATGAATTCCAGGACATCAACCCGGTGCAGCACCGCCTGGTGGAGCATTTCGCCCAGGCGGGGCGCAGCCTGTTCGTCATCGGGGACCCGGACCAGTCCATCTACGGCTTCCGGGGCGCAGATGCGGACTGTTTCCGCCAACTGACCGCCCGGCATCCTCAGGCCCGCACCTTGGTTCTGGAGGAGAACTACCGCTCCACGCCCCAGGTGCTGGCCTGCGCCCTGGCCCTGATCGGCCACAATCCCGGCCCGGCCCGGCTGCTGCGGCCCAACCGCCCGGAGGGGCCCCGGGTGCGCTTGCTCCAGGGGGAGGACGGCTTTTCCGAGGCGGTGTGGATCGCCGGGGAGATCGGCCGCATGGTGGGCGGCGTGGGTATGCTAGAGGCCCGGGGCGAACGGGAAGAGCAGGGCCAGCTGTACGCCTTTTCCGACATCGGCGTACTATGCCGCACCCACCGGCAGTTGGAGGGGATCGAAAGCTGCCTGGCCCGGGAGGGCATTCCCTGCATGGTCATGGGGGGAGAGGATTTTCTGGCCGACCCGGCGGTGCGGGGGCTGCTGGGCTTTTTCCGCGCCCTGCTGGACCCCCGGGACCGGGTATCCCTGGGCGACGCGCTGGCCGGGCTATGGCGCTGCCCGGAGTTGGTTCAAGAGGCGGGCGAGGCGCTGTTCACGTTGTCCAAAGGTCAGGCGGCGGCGGTGACGCCCGTCCTGACCCCCTGGCTGGCCGCAGCCCAGGCCCTTTGGCCCCGGCTGAACCGGGATAAGCCGGAGAAGCTGCTGTCCCTTCTGGTCAAGGCCAGCGGCGCGGCGGGGCCCGGTGTGGACAAGCTGCTGGGCGCGGCGGGCTTCTATCCCCGAATGGCGGCCATGCTGCAGGAACTGCTCCTGGGAGGCGAAGCCGACGTGCGCCGCCTGTCCAAAGGCGCGGCGGCGGGAGGCGCGGTGCGGCTGATGACCCTGCACGCCGCCAAGGGCCTGGAATTCCCGGTGGTGTTCCTGGCCGGGCTCAACGAGGGGATTATGCCCCTGAAGGCTGGGGACCCGCAAGAGGAAAGGCGGCTGCTGTTCGTGGGCGTTACCCGGGCCAAAGAGGAGCTGATCCTCACCTGCGGCGGCCCGCCCTCCCCTTTCCTGGAGGAACTGGGCTCGGACATAGGCCGCGCCGCCCTGCCCATCTGCCGCAGGACGCCCCAGGTCCAGCAGCTGCGCTTCTCCTTCTAACGCTTGGGGGGAAGCGGGCTGCGGTCCTTACCCGCCTCCCGTGCCGCTCCGGCAACCCGGCAGGCAAGAGCGCACGCCAAAGAAAACGCCCCTGAACCGGGTTCAGAGGCGGAAAAAGCCGTCCATGGCCAAGTATTACAGGGAAAAATTGAGGGACAGGCGGTTGATCTTCTTGATGACCCGCTCTTTGTCCTGACCGGTGAGGGGGGTGGGGCGGCCGTCGTTGACCGATGCCCGGCTGCTCATGCTGCAGGGCAGCACCCCGGGCTCAGAGCCCCGCACCTCCTTGGTCTTGGTATTCACCGAAAAGGTCTGCCGGAAAATCATGGTGTCCATATCCTTGGGGGTGAGAATCATCGAGGAAAAGGTGCCCAGGCTGTACACGATGTACTTGCCCTGGTATTTCTCGATGCCGCCCACCACGTGGCTGTGGTGTCCTACTACCAGGTCGGCTCCGGCGCGTATCAGCGCCCGGCCCAGGCTGCGCTGGCTGCTGCTGGCGGCGTAACGGTACTCCTGGCCCCAATGCATGGATACCACCACCAAATGGCACTTTTCCTTCAGGCGCTTCACCACGTTCTGGGCCTGGGCCGTGATGTTTCCGGTATCGTAGAAGGCGCAAAAGCCCACCTTAATCCCGTTTTTCTTCACGATAGCGGTAACCCCATTGCCCACATAGGCCATGCCCCGGGCCCGCACCGCCGCCCGGGTGCTTCGTATGCCCCCGTTAAAATCCTGGGCGTGGTTGTTGGCGTGGCTTACCACGTCGATCCCGGCGCTGGACAGGATGCGGGCGTAAGAGGGCTTGGCCCGGAAAATATAGGATTTGTTCTTGTAGCGAGTGGCCGTGGTGAAGCTGCTCTCCAGGTTGGCCAATGTGAGCTCTGCGGAGCCGGTAAAGTATTGCCGCACGTTTTTGAAGAAATTGCCGCTATACTGGGCGCTGAGCTTTTCATAAAACTTTTGGGAGGAGGTTTGGCTTGCGTTCCTGCGGGGATCCCCGCCGATGGTCACGTCGCCCAATGCGGTGATGGTGATGGTCTTCACGTTGCCCTTTTCCTGGACCGCCGCTTTTTCCTGGACCGTCTCCTCCTGGACCGCCGTCTCCTGCCGGCCCAGAGCGGGTATGGCTGGACCTAGGCACAGGGCCAGGATAAAACACCAAACCAGGCACAGGTACTGAGCCCTGCGCCCGGTCTTCTTTTCCCCAGCCCATAACACGCCGTTCCATCCCCTTCGCGTCCCTCGGACGCCGCCTGCGTATCGCATTTTTATTATAGCCCAAATCCGCTCTGGGCCGCAATCCCCTGGAAAAGGTTTTACATGTTCGCCTTAGATTTTCCAGAAACTCGCCGCATACGCCTCGTCAAGGGGGGGCGCTCTTTTCGCCGCTCAGAGGGACAACTGGTGATAAGACGCTCCTTCCAGGTTTTTCCATGTAAAGGTTCGCTCCTCCAGCACCATGTAGCTGTGGGCGGAGCCTTCCTTGGGGATGGACACCGAACCCGGGTTCAGGTACCAGAATTCCCCCGTATCCTGCCAGGCGGGCACATGGGTATGGCCGGTAAGCAACACATCGCCTTGGGCCAGAGGTGGCGGAGACTGGGGCGAATAGATATGGCCGTGGGTGAGGAACACCAGCCTGCCGTCCAGGGGCAGCAAGGCGTACTCGGCCAGCACGGGAAAGGGCAGCACCATCTGATCCACCGGAGCTTCACAGTTGCCCCCCACGCACAGGGGCGCTGGGGCGATGCCCTGGAGCATCTGAATGACCTTCTTGGGGGCGTACTCCCTGGGCAGGTCGTTGCGGGGGCCGTGGTAGAGCAGGTCGCCCAGCAGGATGAGCCGGTGGGCCTTTTCCCGGGCCCAGGCTTCCAGCATCAGTTCGCAGTAGTGGGCGGAGCCGTGAATATCCGAGGCGATCATCCATTTCATGGAGCGGCCTCCTCCGGGCCCTCCGCCTCCGAGCCGGAAAGGTCCTCCGCAGGAAGGCCGTCCGCCTCTGAACCGGCGCAGTCCTCTTGGTAATGGCCGCCGGTAAAGGCATCGATGACCTGCCTGGCCTCCTGGGCCTGGCTGGCGTCCACGTAGATCTCCTGGCCCAGCACGCTGGAGCCCGCCAATATGGGCAGGGCGTCCAGGCCATACCGGGGCCGCATCAGGCTGGGAATGCCCGCGCCCTCCAAAATATCCTGGATCATGGGGCCGTCGATGGCGTTGTACACGGTGGCCACCAGGGTGGCGTCCTCAAAGGGGGGCTTTTTCGGGGTAAACATGGCCTTCGCTCCTTTCCGGGTAACCCTTGCCGTTTCCCAGGCGCGTCCGCCGCCTTAGCCCCACAGCAGGGACAGCATGGGCACCACTTGCTTTTTGCGGCTGACCACCTTGGGCAAAAATACGTGGTGGTCCTTGATTTCCACGCCAAAGGCTTGGCTGATGATGTCCTCGTCGCCCAGCACGATGAGCTCGGTGCCCTCCTTGAGCACGTCGGTAATCATGAACAGCTCCATGTCCGAATTGGAGGCGGCCCGGTGCGCCTCCATCACCTGGAGCAGTTCGGGCAGGCGCCGCAGCACCTGCTGGGCGTCCAAGCAGGTGACCTGGCCGATACCGATGGCATGGCCCGCGATGCGGAACTCCTTGAAGTCGGACAGGTACAGGGACTGGGCCGGTTTTTCCTCTACCGAGGAGGCGGCAAAGATATCGTGGCCCAGTTCCTCGATGGATATGCCCGCCACCCGGGCCATGCGCTGAGCCATCACGTGGTCCCGCTGGGTACAGGTGGGGGATTTGAACAGCACCGTATCCGATACGATGGCGGCGCAGATCAGCCCCGCCAGCTTGGGCGGCGGCATCAGCCCCCGCTCCTGGTACATGGTGGCCACGATGGTGGCGGTGGAGCCCACCGGCTCGTTGCGGAAGAATACCGGCCCTCCCGTCTGCACGTCGGCCAGCCGGTGATGGTCGATGATCTCCAAAATATCGGCCTGGTCCAGGCCGGGCACCGATTGGCTGCGCTCGTTGTGGTCCACCAGCACCACCTTCTTGCGGCGGGGGCGGATCAGGTGGAACCGGCTCACCGTGCCGGCCACCATGCCCTTTTCATCCAGCACCGGATAGCAGCGGAAGCGGCTCTCCAGCATTTTCTCCCGCACGTCGTCGATGTAGTCGTCCAGGCGGAAGGCCACCATGTCCTGGGTATTGCAAACCCGGTCCACCGGTGCGGCTTGGAAGATCATCCGGGCTGCCCGGTATACGTCGCAGGGAGTGGAGATCACCGGCACTTCCTTATCCAGCCCCTCCAATACCGCTTCCTCCACCTCCGCTTGGCACACGATCAGGCAGCAGGCTCCCGCCTGAGCCGCCTTCTTCAGCATGTCCGGCTGGTCTCCCACCAGCACAATGGCCCCGGGCCGCAATCCCACCAGGCTGTCCTGGCGCTGGGGCAGGGCGATCACCACATCCCCGGACACGGTATCGTACACCGCGTCCCCGTCCTGATGGATGATGTGCCCTTCCAGGGCGCTGAGCAGGTTGCACATGGGCAGCTTTTCAGCCCTCGGATCGTCCATGGAGCGCATGTCGTAGGCCGCGATATCGCCGGGAGTCAACATGCCAAACAGCTTTCCCTCGTCGTCCGTCACCGGCATGGCCAGAATGCCGTGGTCGCTCTTGAGCACCGACCAGGCCCGGCTCACCGTCACCGACCGGTGGATGGCGGGGGGCGTGTCGTACTCCAGGTCCCGCACCTGGGTACGCACGTCCCGCAGCAGCTGGGGCGGCTCAAAGCCGAACCGGTCCAGCACCATCTGGGTTTCGTCGCTCACCGGCCCCAGCCGGGCGGCCACGTAGGCCCGCTCCCCCAGGGCATTGCGCAGGGCCGCGTAGGCCATGGCCGACACGATGGAGTCGGTATCCGGGTTGCGATGACCGGTGACGTAGATTGGTTCCATAATGCGCCTCCTGTCCTCTTCGTAACTTTATCCCAATTTGTCCAACAGGCCGCCCCGCTTCAGCGCCCCCATCAGCGGCTTGGCCAGCAGCACCGACAATGCCACCGCGATCACCGCGTTTACCAGGGAGGTGGCCATCTTGGTGCCGTTGGCCACCACCGCCGCCCAGGGCTGGGAGCCCGCCAGGATCAACAACACAATGGATTTGCCGATGTTGAGCACGTAGTACACCGCCGAGCCCGCCAAGGCTCCCGCCAGGTTCCTGCCCAGGGCGTCCCCCTTGGCCCCGCCCAGGTGGCTGATTAGCCCGCACACGCATCCCATGGCGAAGAAAAACACCAGGGTGTAAGGCGCGCTGGCCGCGAACATGGGGTCGGACAGGTCGAACAGCATGGACCCAATCCCCGCCGCCAGCCCGCCGTACAGCGGTCCCAGCAGCATCCCGGAAAACAGACAGAACACGTTGCCCACCTTCACCATGGTAGGCCCCGCCGGCGTGGGAATGGTTACCTTGAGGAACATGGTGGTCACATACACCACCGCCGCCATCAGCGCCGTAAAGACCATACGATACAACGTTTTGTCTGTCATACAATATCCCCCATTTCCGAAAATTGTATGTATATTGTAGGGCCTATTGTCCGGGGAATAAAGGGAGATTGTATTAAATTGCGGCGCCGGAGCCTTAAATCAAGGGCTGCTCGTTGATGATGAGTTTGAACTGTAGCCCCAATTTTTCGGCGGCCTTGCGGCACATGGACATGCGCTGCATAAAGATCTCGAAGTAATCCATCACCGAGCCATATCGGGTATCCACGGTGAGCTTGAGCTTGATGAGGGTTTTGTCTTCGTTGATCTTCAGGGCGGACTTGGTCACCGAGTAGTTGACCCGGTCGTGGATGTCGAAGGTGTCGCCGGCCTGGTTTCGCACCCGGCTGCGTCGCACGTCGCTCTTGTCCGCCAGAATGAGGGCGGCGGCTACCGGATTGACGGCCACGCCGGTACCCTCGTCGTGGTTTCCGATGGCTGCGACGATGGTGGCCAGGCTCTCCGGGTCCATGTCCATCTCGTGGAGAATGCGAAAGGCCATCACGGCGCCGGTGAGGGAATGGCCCGTGCGGTTGACCAGGTTGCCGATATCGTGGAGATGGGCGGCAATTTTTACCAGCTCCACATCCTGCTGGGGATAACCCATGGTTTCCAGAATATAGCCCGCCGTCTCGGCCACCCGGCCCACGTGGGCGAATGCGTGCTCGGTATAGCCCAAGGCGGCCAAGGACTGGTCGGCCCGCGTAATGTAGGTTTGGATCGCAGGATCTTTGCGAATATCCTCGTAACTCAGCATATGTTTTCCGGTCCTCCTGGCCGCATTATACCACGCCCAGCCCGGCGGGGCAAGATGGGAAACGCCCCTTCAGGGCCTAATCCGCCTAGCTTTCCTCCAATTTTCGCGGTCCAACCGGAGCCCGCCTGGCGGCGCCTCCTGTCAAAAGGCCAGCCCCCTGCGCCCACCGCCCACCCATGGAGCAGCCGCTTGGCGCCGGTTGGGCGGAGCGTTGCCGAAGGCGACGCT
>DSLFC04102__coassemble_511_pt1 | contig 73704 bp, 61 predicted proteins | sample DSLFC04102__metabat2_low_PE_004 | metagenome-assembled genome bin DSLFC04102
AATATACGGTGGAAGGGGAGACCTTTATCATCGTGAGCAACATGGGAAGATTACAAGCCAAATGGTTTGAACAGCCCTATCAGCTTTTGATTACCGGTCGGGTAACGCCGGAGGAAATGCACCGCATACTGGATTCCATCTTTGAACGGAACCAGGGGCGGCAGGCGGCGGGGCTGTGAGCCTTGCGGGGAAATGGCCCCGCCATGGCCTCGCGGCAGGAAATCCGCCGCTTATGCCGTCGGGCTCCGGGGGGCGGCCCCTGGGGACGAGGAGAAAGGAGGGATTTTGCCAAGACCGGCTGCGCGATGGAGAACCCATAGTACACGACACCCTGGTGAGAGGAGGATCAAACGATGAAACATTATAGGTGGACCCTACTCGTCTTATTGCTGGTATCTTTGGCGCTGGCCTGCCCCGCAGCGGCGGAAACGGATTCCTCCAGGCTTGTGGAATGGCTGAACGGACGATATGGCATATCCCTGGATGAGGACGCCGGCGCCTGGGTTCAACAGGCCTTGGGAAGCGATGAAAACGGCCAGGTCCGCCTGACCGTGGATGAAGCGGTATACGACGGCGTCAAGGCGTGGGTGCTCCTGACGCTGGAACCCCTGGAAGAGGGGCAATCCTCCCCCGATCTGGAGGCCCAGGCCCTCGTCGTCGACACGGACAATGAGCCCACGGCTTCCTGGACCTGCCAGACGGTGGAAGCGGACGGCGCCTTGACGCTGCTGGCCGAAATATCCCTGAACGGGCAATCGCCGGAACAACTGTCCCTCCACGTGGGGACGGACAGCGAGCAGCCCTTGGCCGTGAGCTTCCATCTGGACCGGACCCCATCCGCCCGGGCCGCCTATACCCTGGAGGGCAGCGGCGGGGAGGCGGATATCCTGTGGGCCGATAGGGTGGACACGCCCTTCGCCGCCTACCTGCTCTACGGCTATTCTCTGCGGGACGCCGCCCTGGACGGCGCCGCTTCGCTGCTCCAGGAGGACGGCCGCTACTACGCCACCCCCAACGGGATGTACGCCCACCTGAACGCCCGGTGCAGCGGCATGAAGGACGCGACGGAGCTTTCCGGGCTGGAGGCCATTGAGCAGGGAAAGATCCCCTGCCCCGAGTGCATCGGTACCTACCAGCCCCCCCGCCAGGAGCAGATGACCTGGATCGACGAGGGCGCGACCTACTACGCCACCCCGAACGGGCTGTACATCCATCTGGACAGAGAGTGCAGCGGTATGCAGGGCGCTTCCGAAATTGCCGGCGAAGAGGCCATCGCCCAGGACCGGGTCCCCTGCCCCATATGCGTCGCCGGGCGCACGGAGCAGGTAGGCGGGATGAGCTTCCTGAGCATGACGCCCCGGGACGCCCAAGGCCAGCCCCTGGAGAGCGCGCTTTGGTACGAGGAAGGCGCGCCGGCCAGCGAGGATGTATTTGATCTGGTTTCGGTCTATATGTTTCCCAAGGACGCCTTCCCGGAAGGCAGCCTGTTCCTCGCCCCGGACAACGCCGAAGACGCGAGCGCTTTCATGAAACTCATCCCCGGCCCATAGCCCCGCTTCCACCCTCCCCATCAGCAGGCTCCCCAAGCCGGCCTCCTCCGGCCTGGGGAGCCTGCCTTCGTCCCGAAAGCGCCCTCCCAGCGCGCCCGTGGCACAGGGCATTGCCGCGAAAACCTTTCACGGAATAGAACGCGGCGCGATCGGCCGGATTGGTGCTCCGATACGAAAAATCCCCTATAGCCGATGGCCATGGCACTTCTTCCCCAAGCGCGCAAGGCAGGATGAAGGGGGCTACAAGCGCTCGGAACCACCATCCAGCAACTGCGAGAAATGCGAAACCGGAGCGGGGCGGCAGCTAGCCAATAATCTTCGCGCTATAAGGCCATCTCCAATGGGGAGGAAGATGGCACATCGCCCTCGCAAAGCGGTTCACAGTACACATTGGGCATAGAACGGAAGAAATACTTTCGCCTGGGCGAGGCTTCCCCTTGGGCGGCAAAAAGGGCGCAAGCCCTGCAAACCGGCTTCCGCCTGAGATATGGACATACGGTTGGGGCGCCATGGCCGGCCCTGCCCCGGCGCACCGGAACCCAGGAAAGCTCCTGCCCGCCGCGCGGCTGTGCGCCGGGCATCCATGAAAGTCGCCTGCGGACTTATTTCGTCGCGCCTTCGCCGAAGGCCGCGCAGGAGCAGCGGTCGCAGCTGCCGCCAAATTTACTGCTTCCATTCTTCCAGCAGGTGCATTTCTTGTGCCCGTCTCAGCCATTGCCGGCGCCGCCCCACACGCCGCCGCATTTGCTGCCGCCGGCCACCCAGGACGGCTCCTCATCCAAGACCACGTCCTGCTCCGATTCCTCAAAGTCCTTCACGGCCAGCGAAATGCCCATTTCTTGGGCCATATGGATGATCTGTCCGTTGGTCATGGGCTGAATGCGCTTGGCCAATTCCCCGTGGGGCGATACCTTCTCCAAGAACTTTTTCATGTTTTCCGTCATGGCCATCCTCCTCAGCGCCCTACCAAGCCGTTCATGCCCCCTTTCTGGAGGCGAGCCCCCCAGTAGCCTTTCCTCCCTTCCGTTGCATGTACTTATCGATGAAACTGTCAACGGCTGGCTCCCAGAGCGCGTTTCGCCTTGCCCAGGCCGTTTCCACCCGCCTTGTACATGATGGGATTTAGCCTCAAAGGGTTGGCCGGGAAGAGGCAGGAAATGTCATGGAAGCAGGGATGAAAGGTAAAAGCATGAATCGGATAAAGCGCACCCCTGTGCCTGGGCGGCGGTTGGCTGTGCGTTGGCTTCCAGGGCGCGGCGGCCCAAAGGGTGAAGCCATCCGCCGGAAAATCTGCGTGGAGGGCTATCAGGACCCGGCGACGATGAAAATCGCGGTCAAGGCGGTCCAATAGGCCCCCATCCGGGACAAGGGAAAAGCCCGGTACGCTTCGCGCCGGGCTTTTCCCTTGTCCCCCGCGGGGCGGCTTTCATCACGGGAACAGGTCCAGCAGATAGCCGTACCCTTCGGCCTCCATGTGCGCGTAAGGCACAAAGCGCAAGGCGGCGCTGTTGATGCAGTAGCGCACGCCGTTTGGGGATTCGGGGTCGTCCCAAAAGACGTGGCCCAGGTGGGAATTCCCCGCCCTGCTGCGCACTTCGGTGCGCTCCATGCCGTAGCTGTGGTCCTCCAGCTCCACAATGGCGGGGGCCTCGATGGGCTTGGAAAAGGCGGGCCAGCCGCAGCTGCTGTGGAACTTGTCCGCAGAGGAAAACAGCGGTTCGCCGGTGACCACGTCCACATAGATGCCCTTTTCAAATTGATCCCAGAATTCGTTGCGGAAGGCGTATTCCGTGCCGCCCTCCTGGGTGACGGCATACTGCTCCCGGGTCAGCTTGTCCCGGATCGCCTCGGCGGCGGGCTTTTGATAATCCCCCGGATCGATGCGCAGGTGGGAAAACAGCTGGATTTCCTCCAGGGGCACGTGGCAGTAGCCGCCGGGGTTCTTTTCCAGATAATCCTGGTGGTATGCCTCGGCGGGATAATAGCTGAGCAACGGGCCGGTCTCCACGTAAAATGCCTTGCGGCGGCGCCTCTCCATCCCGGCGATGCGCTCCACCGCCTCCTTGGCCTTGTCGTTGGTGTAATAGACGCCGGTCTGATACTGGGTTCCCACATCGTTGCCCTGCCGGTTCTGCACTGTGGGGTCGATCACGTAGAAATAAGCCAGCAGCAGCGCGTCCAGGCTCACCTGCTCCGGGTCGTATTCCACCCGCACCGTCTCGCGAAAGCCGGTGTCGCCCCGGCAAACCGCCTGATAATTGGCGTCCTGGGCCCGTCGCCCGTTGGCGTAGCCGCTTTGGGCGTCGATGACGCCGGGGATGGCCTGCATCAGGCGCTCCATGCCCCAAAAGCAGCCCCCCGCCAGATAGATTACGTTTTCCGGTTCATGGGAAAAATCCATAAGCTCCACCTCCGGTTGGTTTTCTGCCGTTTCCACAGACGCGTCTCCGGAATCGACCGGGGATAGCGCACCCTTCGCCCAAAGGAGCGTCCCGCCTCCGGCGCACAGCACTGCCACCAACAGGCAGATAATCCAGTTTCGTCCCGCCTTGCCCTTTCTATTCATACATTTCAACTCCTTTCCGGCAGGGGAATGGGATGCGTCCTGCCAAGCCGCGATCCAGCCGATGCCCCCTAGTGCGCCGCCCCGGGCGGGCAGCGCCGGCCGGGTCTGTTTTTCCCGTCAGCCCCTGCCGCCTTTCGCCAGATATGCCTCCGCCCCGTGTACCGCCATGGCCCCGTCCGCCACCGCCGTCACGATCTGCCGCAGCGGCTTTGTCCGCACGTCGCCCACCGCGTATACGCCGGGCAGGCTGGTCTGGGTGGTTTCGCCTGCGGCGATATAGCCGGCCTCGTCCAGCTCCAGCTGCCCCGCCACCAGTTCGGTGGCCGGCGTTCTGCCCACGCTGATAAACACGCCGTCGCAGGGAACTTCCCATTCCGCCCCGGTGCCAACATCCTTCAGCAGGACGCCGGTGATCTTGTCGCCGTAAAGCAGCCGGACCACCACGCTGTTCCAGCGGAATTCCACGTTTTCCGCCTCCATCAGGGGTTTGTGGTAGACCTTTGCAGCCCGCAGGGTATCCCGGCGGTGGACCAGGATGACCTTCTTGGCCACCCGGCTCAGCAGCAGCGCGTCTTCGGCGGCGGTGTTGCCGCCGCCCACCACCACCACGGTCTTGCCCTTGTAAAACATGCCGTCGCAGGCAGCGCAGTAGGCCACGCCCCGTCCAGCCAGCTCCTTTTCGTGGGGCGCCCCCAGCTCCCTGGGATTGGCCCCCGTAGCCACCACGACGGTGCGCCCATAGAAAATCCCTTCGCTGGTTTCCACTTCCTTGGGATCGGCCCGCAAATCCACGCGGCTGACCAGGGCGTTGCTGGTCTTGGCGCCAAATCGCTCCGCTTGCCGCCGCATCTGCTCTCCCAGCTCGTAGCCCCCCACGCCCTCCACAAAGCCCGGATAGTTGTCCACCCAATGGGTCAGCGCCATCTGCCCGCCTGGGGAGAGCTTTTCCACCACCAGCGCGTCCAGTCCCGCCCGGGCCGCGTACAGCGCCGCGGTATAGCCCCCCGGCCCGCCGCCGATGATGACCATGTCGTAAACCCGCCGTTCCGTCTCCTTCGCCTGCTGCGGAAGCACCCCCGCCAGGAAATCGTCGATGGCCGCTTTCGATTCCGGCGCCACAATGGAGCCCACGGCCTGGCCGTCCACATACAGCCTGAGGGTGGGAATGGCATCCACATGCATCTGCGCCCACAGCCCTTCATCCTCGTCCATATTCACCTTCACTACCTGGAGGACGCCTGCGTATTGGCCGGCGATCTGCTCGTATGCGGGGTTGATCTTGCGGCAGTGGGGGCACCAGGGCGCCCAGAAATCCACCAAAACGCCTCCCTTGCCCTTCACCAATTCCGCCAATTGCTTGGAATTCACGCTCATAGCTGCCATGATGCCAGCCCCTTTCGTTCTGTCTACCCCCAGTATACACGCATTCCTCCTCCGCTTCCGTGACCAAATCACACACCCCATCGCTCCCATCTTTGCCATGGCGGCCCTCCTTTCCCCAAGGCGCAATGGTTCCCCCGCCGGCCGGCTGGGATGCGCTTGGGAGATGGGCGCCATGGATATGTGCTGGAGGGAGGAAAAGCCAGAGCTAGGATGGATGGCCCCAGGCGGACAACAGTTCCTGAAGCTCGTTGACCAAGCGGCAGACGTGATAGCCGTCGCAAACCGCATGATGCACCTGAGCCGCCAGCGGAAGAAAGAGCCGTCCGTTTGACGGCGTATATTTGCCCAGGGTAAAGATGGGTTGCAGATACCCTTCTCCCCGGGGGAGATTCAGGTTGAAGCCCTCGAAGGCGGTCCAGGGAAGCATGGACACCGGAAAGGCGTTGCTGGGGGGATTGGGCTTGCCCAGAAAACCGGGCCGCTGGCCGTAAGCCGCCATGTCCGCTTCAAAGGCGGCGCGAAATTCCGGATATGCCGGACGGTATTCGGTCCAAAGGTTGGAAAATGTCTCACTATCCGGGTGAAAAACCGTATAGCTGGGGTGCATCTGATCGTAAACGCCCAGGCGGCCTTGCCCGTCCAGGGCCATGCGGAATTCCTCGTGGCGGTTGACCAGGGTGGACAACAGGTACAACAGGGCGGGATACAGCCGCTCGCCGCTTTGGCGCAGCCGGGTGATATCCAGTTTTACCGTCATGCTGTAGAAACAGGGGACCTCATGAAAATAATGCTGGAAATATTCCCGGCGCGCCCATGTCTCGAGGTCGATCAATTGAAACATGCCTTTTCTCCTCCTGGGCGGAAGTTTTTCCCAATTATACCAGACGCCGGGATTTTTGAACAGCGGGCTTCTCCGCCGCCATGGGGAGGCCGGGGCGGGGCCCGGGGCGGGGCCCGGGGCCGGGACGCCGATGGAGGCGGGGCGCTTTTTGCCCGGGAAAGGGGAGCGGCGTATTGCCATCCCGGCGCGGATGGATTATAATGGTGAGCGCGGCAAGGGCGCGGAGCCCTGCCGATTTTTCGGGAGGAGATGAAGGAAATGAAGCGAATCGGGAAATGTATTGGGGCGGTGCTGCTGTGCTGCCTGCTGGCGGTGGGCGCGGCGGCTCAGGAGCAGGCCGGAGCCCAACTATCTGAGGACGTGTACAGCTTTCAAATGATGCTGGACGGTCAAGTATACGCCTTCCCTATGACCTGGGAGCAGTTTGTCCAGATGGGCTGGACCTATGACGGCGACCCTGGCCAGACTTTGGACGCGGGATATTATACGACCAGCGAAGTATTTGAAAAGGGAGAGCTGGAGTGCTACGTCGACGTCATCAATTTCGACATCAACGCCTTGCCCTTGGAGCAGTGCTACGTGGGAGGTATATCCTTCGACGAGTATCAGGCGGATAAAGCGGGCGGATTGGACCTGACCCTGCCCGGCGGATTGGTATACGCTCAGGCGGTCCAGGCCGATGCCCAGGACGCCTATGGCACGCCTTCCGATGTATACGAAGGGGAGTATTATACCAAACTTACCTATACTTACGAAAGCTATCGGGAGGTGGAATTGCAGTTTTCCGCCGAAACCGGATTGCTCAACGGGGTGAGCATACGCAACCTGAGCCAGCCGGAGGACTTTGTGGCCAGCCCGGTATCCCAGCAGGTGCCCGCCATTGTGGAAAGCTATCAGGCGCCCCAGGCGGTGGGGGAGAGTTTGGACAGTTTCGCCCTGTCCTATGCCGGCTGCCTTTACCAGCTACCCGCTCCCGTAAGCGCCTTTTTGGACAACGGATGGACGCTGGTGGAGGATGACAGCGAGGCAACCGTTGCCGGGCGGGATATTGGATGGGTGACGCTGATGTATGACAACCAGCGCCTGCGGGTGCTGGCCCAGAATTATTCCGGCCAGGCAACCGCCGTAGCCAACTGCTTTGTGACGGACGTGGAGGCCAGCGACGATTGCAAGGTGGATATCCTTCTGCCCAAGGGCATTACCCTGGGCATGACCCAGGAGCAGCTGGAGGCCGCCTTGGCGGGGGAGACGGTGGAAAAGGAGGAAAGCTCTCTGTATACCTGTTACGAGGTGAGCTGCGGGGAACGCTCCACAGATGGCTATGAGATCTACCTGCGGGACGCGGTGGTATACAAGATCACCGCCGAGCACGCGCCGCGCTACGACGACTTCACCGGGGCGCAGTAACCCGGAAGTGGCCGGATACCGTCCTTCGGCTGAAGAAATGGGCGCAGGTCTTCGCATTTCGTCATCATCGGCATGTGCGCAGCGGGGGACTGCCAAGGGAAGATGCCCCTGATGAGGATGCCGATGGGGATGATCGACCCGGCCGCCCGGCAGTTCCTCTCCGCCTATTCCCGGTGGCGCGGCTATTCAGCTTCACGGTATTATTCAGCTGGGCATATCCGAGGAAGTCCTGGCGGTTGCCATGCCCCTGAATGTGATCTTGAATTTTCTGGTCGGGGCGGCTCAATATGGTGCCACTGGATCCCACCCTACAGACGACGGACACGGACTGCCTGACACGGTCGATCCTTAACAAGTCCTGGGGCCTGATAAAATAAGGCAGAGGACGTAGTACATACTCGGCTATGGGTTTTGCCCATGCCGAGTATGTACGGCCCATCTACGCCGTGCCTGAGAATATGGGGGACGGGTGGCGAGGAGATAGAAATGGGCTAATGGCGATTAAAGAAACCGAAGATTTGGGGTAACGCATCGACCCAAGCGTCATCGTGAATGGCAGCGGGAACGGTGCACAGATAGGCGTCCACACCATGCTTGCGCAGGGTGGCGACACTGTGAGAAACGTTTTCATACCCTATGTTTTCCGTGCCACAGACGAACAAGGTAGGCATATCCCGCAAAGGGGACCAATCATACAGATTCATATCCGAGTTGGTTAAGGCGCCGCAAGGCGCAATGGCGCGGAACATTTCCCGGTGGCGCATAGCTAGCCAGAACGTGCCTGCGCCGCCCATAGAATTGCCGCATAAGTAGATTTTTGTCCGATCTATGCTGTATTTTCCACACACGGCATCAATGGAGCTGAGGGGTTCGTATTCACACAGCGCAAGGCACTGCTGCTCTTGAGGGGTGAAAGGCTTTGGAAGCAAGTCTGGCGTTCCGGCGCCGTAAAAGCCAAAGGAATATCCATTTACGCACAAAAGCAAATAACCATGCGCTTCGGCCAAACGCTCAAATTTCTTTTGGGTCAAATCCATGGCTAGATCGATATGCCAATTGGGCCAGGCACCATGGAGCCAGACGATCAAGGGGTATTTTTTTTCGGGGTTATAGTAGGAAGGGACATACAGCCGATAGGGCTCCAGTACACCGGCTCGCTGATAGTAATACATTTCCCGAAGGATTCCAACCTTCTTGGTAGAATAAATCAAGAGGTCTTTGAGGAATTGAACGGTGGGGAACATGCGCCCGTCATCGGAGATACCCAAATAGTCACCGGGCAGCAGATAGGAACGCATCCATTTGGCTTGTTTTTGGAAAGCAAGGACCATCAATCCTTCGATGGGGACCATGAAAACGCCGTCCACGACGAGGGGAATTTCGTCGATTTCTCGGGACGTACCATTCTGGGCGACCAAGATTTTTTGGTTGGGGGATAGGGAGGCGCTGATGGCGTCCTGAGTCATGACGTACTGATTGGTGTGTTGAGAAAATTGAAATTTTCCCCCGTAGATCATCCGAATATCGTCCCAGGCGACCAATAGCACATCGTCCACCAGGCGGGCGGGCGTGGACAGAGCATAGCGCAGGTTGCCGATAAAGGCATAGTCGATGCCCTCGCGGAAGTAGACGTCATTCATGGAAAAATAGCGCTTGTACTTCTGCTCGATATTGTTGGTATGTTGGCTGGCTTGGTTACAACTGAACCCCACATTTTGCTTTTTCATACCTTGATCTCCTTTCGGGAATGGATGATCTTATGTCCCCCGGGGGATTTGGGGGGCACTGTCGCCGTAGATTAATTGAGGCTGATATACCTTGACGTTGCCTTCTGGTTTTTCTCCGCGAAGCAGATGATCGATGATGCGTAATCCGTCGTAGCTCATCATATAAGGCTTGGCCACACCGATAGTGGTTAAGGTAGAGGAGGCATACATATTGGGAATGGTATTGCAATAAGCGACGATGAGTAAATCCTTGGGGAAGGAAAGACGCTTTTCGCGGATGTAACGGATGACACCGGCCAATACTGTATCGCTGGTGACAAACAGACCGCATGGAAAGGAGGAAACCTGAGAGAGTAGACCGGAAATAGCCATGTATCCCCCTTCCGAGCTATCCTCGGCGTCGATAGAATATACTCGCTCCCGCGGGATGGAGCTCTTGCGGCATTGGTTGAAGAAACCCGCTCGGCGAATATATTCGTTGCGCTCACTCATGCCGCGGGGCCAGATGTGGGCCATAGAGGAAGCGCCGTTTTGCAGCATACAGTTGGCGGCCATTTCACCCATGGCGTAGTTGTCTACGATGACGGAGTTCCCTCCGGGCGCCTCTCGATTGATGTAAACCCGGGGTAGGTTGATCTGGAGCGTTTGCAGGTAGTCGAGATCCGAATCCGAGAGTCCTGCAAACAACATGCCGTGATAGAGCCCAGAATGAATTTGCCTGGCCTGTTTGTACAATTTGTCGGCCGCATAGGGACAGATGACGCATTCAAATTCGTGGCCGCTCTCTTCGATATACCGGGAAAAACCCTCCATGCAGCTCTTCAGCGATGCGTGATAGCGCTCGATCTCCCAAAATATACACACCACTGGGATGACGTCGGCCGCGGTGCTGGACGCCAGCTTCCGGGCAAATAGGTTGGTGGTATAGTTCAGCGCCTTGGCGGTGTCCAGTACGCGCTGACGCGTCTTTTCTGAAATGCGAATTTTCTTGTGGTTGTTGTTTAAGACGGCCGATACGGTGCTGGCAGATACTCCGGCCGCTTTGGCCACATCCTGTATGCCGATTCGCTTTGCTCCGCTCATCATTGCTCACTCCTGATTGCCATAAAATGGCGGTTTATGCAATTATAGCACATTTTAGGGCAATGCGCCGCAGATTTGCCTCAAGCGGTTTTTGAGACTTTTTTCCGCGCACCCATATTCACCAGCGCATATAGGGGAATAGCCAGCAGGAAAATGACGGCCATGACGTAGAACATGCCGTCATAGCCAGCCACGCCGGCTACAGCTCCGCCGATCATGACGCCTAGCCCCTGACCGAGGTCTGCGCTGATAAAGAAAGTGCTGGAGGAAGTACCCAAGCGGCTGGGATCGGCTTGCTTGAGTGACTCGGCCTGAACGGCGGGCTGGGCAAAGCCGTGGGAGAACGCTTGAATAAACGCACCGATAAAAAACAGCCATAGAGCGTTGGCGGCGCCGATGATGACGCAGCCCAAGCATGCGGTGAGCAACGTACATAGCATGATGTAATGGATGCTTTTAATTTTGTCGGCGAGCCGTCCACACAAAAAACGGACCAGAATAATGCTGGCGGAGTTCACGGTGAAGTAGAGGGAAATCTGGTCGATGCCCCGGACTGCTCCTATATTGACCATATAGGAAGAACAAAGACCGTTAAAGGCGGAAAAAAGCGCTGAAAAGGCCACCAGACGAATTAAGCGGACGTCTAACAGTTCGTTGAGGGATACGCGCTTTTTTTCGACTGCCGCCGAAGCTTTCACTTGGGGGATGGGCAGCACGAACACTACGATACAAAACACTATGAGGGTGGCTGCCGCTACGATAAAGGAGTACCGGTAGCCAAAAGCCTGCCCGCAGGCGCTGCCCACAGTGGGGCCCACTGCGGCAGCTAGCACTTGAGAAACGCCAAAATACGCCATGCCCTTTGTTAAAACCGCTTCGGGTAGCACCTTGCTAACCAGCACCATGGTAACCACCCCGTTGATGGAAAAGGCGATGCCGTGGAGTACCCGAATAGGTAAAAAGAGGATGGGCCGGGGCGCAAAGGCATAGCCCAGAGCAGCGAAGGCCATGCCAAGAAAAGAAAACACCAACAGAGAAGAACTGCGCCCTCGGTTAGATATCACGCCACTAAAGGGACGGGCAACCAGCGCCACAATGGAGAAACAGCCCACAATAATGCCTGAGAGCGCTTGGGATGCGCCTAGTTGGATGGAATAGGTGGACAAGATGGAGGAAATGAGGTAGAAGCTGACGTTGGCGCCAAAATTGACAACCATGATCATAATGAAATAAGGGTTCCACAAGCGGGTGACATTGAGGTTTTGGGTGGAGACGGGTGTTTTAGCGAACATAGGCACACACTCCTCACGAGCTAAAATTTTAGCTATAATCCGGAGCAATATAAGGGAGAGAAGCTATTATTTTTTATCATACACAGAGTCTGAAGAAAAATCAATTATGAAAAATACACTAAAATGAATGAATTATTGCAGATAAAAAGACGAATTATGATGATATGGGAGATGCGCTATTGCAAACCTCCGGAAAATTCGTTATACTATGATAAAACGTATTAGCCAGTGAGGGGTCAGGAATCTGGAGGGAGATATCATGGGAAAATACATTTTGAAGCGTTTTCTTTGGATTATTCCGGTGATCCTATGCGTATCGGTTTTCGTGTTTACGCTGATGTATTTTACCCCGGGAGATCCGGCCCAAATCATATTGGGCACTAACGCTACCGAAGAGATGTACGAAGCCAAGCGGGAGGAGTTGGGGCTCAACGACCCATACATCGTACAACTGAGTAACTTTTTGAAGAATGTATTTCTTCGGGGCGATTTGGGCACGTCCTATAAGACCCAACAGGACGTGTTGGAGCAGGTGATGATCCGTATGCCTTATACCATGAAGCTAGCTTTTGGCAGCGTGATCCTATCCATACTGGTAGGGATTCCCTTGGGCGTCATCGCGGCTACCAATCAATATAGCTGGAAGGACAATCTGTCCATGTTCGCGGCGCTGTTCTCGGTATCCATGCCCAGTTTTTGGTTTGCCTTACTGCTGGTGATGCTATTCTCATTAAACCTGAGATGGCTTCCCTCTACGGGAGCGGATACAATTCTGCACTACATCATGCCCTGCGTATCGGTTGCGGTAGGCGGCGCGGCGGGTATCGCCCGCCAGACTCGGTCCAGTATGCTGGAGGTTATTCGCCAGGATTACATTACCACAGCACGGGCAAAAGGAATGAAGGAGCGGGCGGTAATTTACAAGGTCGCACTAAAAAACGCGCTGATTCCGGTGGTTACTGTCATCGGTATGCAAATCGCAGGCATGTTTGGCGGTTCCTTGGTGTCGGAAGTCATCTTCTCCATTCCTGGAGTGGGCTCCTATATACTCAACGCCATTACAACTCGGGATTATCCCACGGTGCGTGGAGGCGTGCTCATCATCTCCATATGCTTTTGCTTAATTATGCTGTTGGTGGATATTGCATATGCCATGATAGACCCAAGAATTCGCGCCCAGTACGAAAAATAAGCGGAGGGATCGGATGTGAGCAGTCAACAAAATCCGGCCAAAAAGCGCAAGAGCCGCTTTGCGGTGGTATTCCATCAGTTGAAAAAGAACAAGCTGGCCATGGGTGGCTTGGTGGTCATCATCCTGCTGGTGGCGTTGGCCATCCTGGCACCCTATATCATTCCATACGATTACGACATGCAGGATTACAGCTGCATCCTCTCGGGTAGTACAAAGGAGCATTGGCTGGGCACGGATGATTTGGGCAGGGACATCCTCAGTCGGCTGCTGTACGGTACCCGCATTTCCCTGTCTATGGGTGTACTCATCGTGTGCATCGGCGCCAGCATTGGAATCCTTTTAGGCAGTATTGCCGGGTTCTATGGCGGGCGGGTGGACAATGTGATCATGCGGTTTCTCGATATTTATCAGTCGGTGCCCAATATACTGCTAGCCATCGCTTTTGCAGCGGTGTTAGGCCCAGGGCTGACCAGTGCGGTGACAGCGTTGGGTATCGCCTCTTTTGCGGGATACGCCCGGCTGATTCGCGCTTCGATACTCCAAGTGCGGGGACTGGAATACGTGGATGCCGCCCGAGTCATAAACGCTAGCAACATAAATATTCTCTTTAAGCACGTTTTGCCCAACGCCTTTTCACCCCTAATCGTCTATATTACCATGTACATCGGTTCTTCCATTCTCGCGGCGGCTTCTTTAAGCTTTATCGGATTAGGCGCCCAAGCGCCCTTGCCCGAGTGGGGCGCTATGCTTTCCTCCGGCCGCTCCATGATGCGGGATTATCCCACTCTAGTGCTTTACCCAGGAATAATGATCATGATTACGGTGTTAGCCTTCAACCTATTTGGGGACGGCTTGAGAGATGCGCTGGATCCGCGCTTAAAGAACTGAGCATGAGGATGGCGCCGACCGGAGCCCTAAGAACCCTCCGGTGAGGAAACATCCTAGGCGGGTCTTAAAAATTGACCAGTAGAGGAGAAACGCCCATGAATGCCAAGGACAACGGCGATATGCTTTTAAGAGTGGAGGGCTTGGTAGTCAAATATATGACCGACGCCGGCGCTATACACGCGGTCAACGGCGTGAATCTGTGCCTACGAAAGGGAGAAACGCTGGGACTGGTGGGCGAGACCGGAGCTGGAAAGACCACTATCGCCAAGGCCATTATGCGCATACTGCCCGACCCACCCGCCAAGATTTGCGGCGGAAACATTTATCTCAATGGGGAAGACGTGCTGCGGGTGGGAGAACATCGTATGCGCCAGATCCGCGGCAATAGCGTGGCCATGATTTTTCAGGACCCCATGACCTCGCTGAATCCCATAGAGCCAGTGGGACGGCAGATATCCGAGGCCATTCGGGAGCACGCTTCGTTTTCCCGAAGAGAGGTAGAGGAGCACGCCAAGAAAATGTTGGAAAAGGTAGGAATTCCTCGGGAGCGGTACGGAGAATATCCTCATCAATTTTCCGGCGGTATGAAGCAGCGGGTGGTTATCGCCATGGCACTGGCCTGTAATCCTGAGCTTCTGTTGGCGGACGAGCCCACCACAGCTTTGGACGTGACCATTCAGGCCCAAGTGCTGGAAATGATGAAGGGACTCAAGGAAGAGTTCGGCACTTCCATGATCATGATTACGCACGACTTGGGGATTGTGGCAGAAACCTGCGACAACGTAGCGGTGATCTATGCCGGGGAGGTGATCGAATACGGCAGCGCCCAGGAGATATTTGATTGTCCCTCCCACCCCTATACCATCGGGTTGTTCGGATCGCTGCCGGGAGCCAATAAAAATGCTCGCCGTCTCAAACCCATCGACGGCTTAATGCCAGATCCGGCCAACCTTCCCACAGGATGCAAATTCCACGACAGGTGCCCCCATGCCACGCAGCAATGCATGAAGGAAGAACCTACGGCGATTCATTTAACTGATACGCACTATACAAAGTGCTTTTTGCACTGGAGGTAAGCGTCATGGCTGGAATTCTCGAAACCAGGGAATTGTGCAAATATTTTCGTACGCCTCGTGGCCTTTTACACGCGGTAGAGGGTGTGAACCTGTCTATCCAGGAGGGGAAAACCCTGGGGCTAGTAGGCGAATCGGGCTGTGGCAAATCCACCTTTGGCAGATTGCTAGTGCATCTATTGGAGAGTACGTCGGGGCAAATTCTGTTCAAGGGCAAGGACGTAACCAACATAGATCGGGAGAGGCTTAAGGAACTGCGTAACGATTTACAGATTATTTTTCAAGACCCCTACTCATCTTTAGATCCCAGGATGTCCGTGAGACAGCTTATCGGAGAGCCTTTGCGACTAAAGGGAGGCATGGACAAAGGGAAGATCAATAGGCGGGTGGAGGAACTCATGGGCCTGGTGGGCTTGGCGGAGCGCTTTGCCGATGCCTATCCTCATGAAATGGACGGAGGTCGTAGGCAGCGCATAGGCATAGCCAGGGCGTTAGCATTGGAACCTAAGTTCATCGTGTGCGATGAGCCGGTCAGCGCTCTGGACGTATCCATTCAGGCGCAAATCATCAACCTTCTGCAGGACTTGCAGGAAAAGTTGGGCCTCACCTATATCTTTATTACTCATGATTTGTCGGTGGTGGAATATATTTCCGATGAGATTGCCGTCATGTATTTGGGACAGTTGGTGGAGAAAACAAGTACACGGAAGCTCTTCGAATCGCCGCTGCATCCCTATACTAAGGTTCTGCTCTCCGCTATTCCGGTGCCAGATGTGCACTGCAAAAAACAGCGTATTATCGCCAAGGGCGAGTTGACGTCGCCTATCAATCCCGCTCCCGGATGCCGTTTCGCTGCCCGATGTGTTTACGCTACCCCAGCCTGCAAAGATCCTCAACAGCTCCAAGAGGTTGCTCCGGGTCATTATGTTTCCTGCTGCCGTGCGCGGGAAATAAATGATATTCCCACATTGGGAAAAGAATGAAAGGAAGGGATCTATCCATGAAGAAATTAATGTGCCTGTTGCTATGCCTATCGTTCCTGGTCGCGGCTATGCCTTTAGTCGCCGCCGAGGGCGAGAAAGATGAGCTTGTGGTCGCCTACCCAGTAGATCCCGGCAACCTTTCCCCCTTTGGCACCAACAGCAGTCAGGTGGACTTTATCGTCTATCAAATTTATGAAGCGCTGTTCAAGGTCAACGATGCCGACGGCTCTATCGTGCCCCAGATCATGGACAATTATACACTCAGCGAAGATGGGCTGACCTATACGTTCAACCTGAAGCAGGGCATCAAGGATACGAACGGCAACGAGATTACCGCGTCAGACGTGCTGTTCAGCTTCGAGTTGTGCTCTAAAAGCCCTATGGCCATCAATACCCTGTGCGTCGACTTCGATAACACCAAGGTGATTGATGACTATACCTTCCAGCTGGCGGTGCTTTCGCCAAGTTCCACTTACATGTCCCAATTCGCTAAAATTTATATTGTAGACGAGCAATCCTATGCCGCCAGCACCGACGGCTTCATCAGCACACCGGTGGGCACCGGCCCGTATAAACTGGAGAATTGGACCCAGGGGACTACGGTAACCCTCACCTATAATGAGGATTACCACGGCGCGGAACCTCAGGTCAAAAAGCTGGTTTTTAAGGTGATCGGCGAGGCCTCTCAGCGCACCACGGCCCTGATGACCGGCGAGGCGGATATTAACTTTGATTACTTGGTCACCGACGCCAATTATATCAACGATTCCGGCACCCATATCACTGAGGACCGTCCGACCAATGTAGTCTATGCCATGTACTTCAATTGCGATGAGGGAAAGCCTACTTCCGATATTAACCTGCGCAAAGCCATTGCTCTGGCGGTGGATAACGAGGCCCTTACCTCTGTGGTGTACTTCGGCCACAATACGCCCGCTACCACCTGTGAGTCCAAGTCCTGCTACGATTACGACGAGAGCTGGGAGGGCAACGAATGCTACCAGTACGATCTGGAAAAGGCAAAAGAATATTTGGCACAAAGCAGCTATGATGGTTCTCCCCTGACGATAATCACCAAGAGCAATGTCAATAGTTTTGACAAATTGGCCGAAGCGGTGCAAAACCAGCTCAAACAGCTGGGAGTGAATGTGGAAATCGTGCAGTATGATCCAGCTACCATTACCACCGTTACTTTGGAGCAGCCGGAAAACTGGGATATTAACCTCTCAGACCATATGACCCCGTCCAATTACGCAGTAGATTCGGTGAATACCATCCACGTCCGCCGTAATTATCCCCATATCAGCGACGAGATGAAGCAGGAGTTCTCCGACGTAACCAGCGTGGCGCTGTCCACTACCGATCACGATGAGATGATAGAATATGCCAGCAAAGCTATCGCCTTGAATCAGGATTACTGCACGCTGTACACTATTTGCTACAGTACCTTGAAACTAGCCTATTCCAACAACCTGACCAATATCAACTGCTACGGATGCAATATCATTGATTTTTCCGAAATCCAGTACGTTGCCTGAAAATGATCTGGCGCCGCCCCCCAATAGTCAGGCCGGCTAGGGGGGCGGCACCTTTTTATGGCGGCGCGATTCGTTCATGTTCATATGAGCTCATTTTTCATCGGCGGGCGCGGGGATGAAACCGTGCGTGAGGTGTTAATCGGATTGCGGGATGCGCAGGGTTACCGCGGTGCCAACCTGAGGGGTACTCTCTAGGTGGAGGGAGAGGGCGGGGCCAAAAAAGTATTTGAGGCGCTTCGCGGTGCCGATGAGCCCGATGTGCTGGCAGTCCGATCCGGTAGGTTGGCTGCTCTCGATCTGCTGATAGATCCACTGGATGCGCTCGGGCGTTAGGCTGGCCCCATTATCCTCCACGCGGATCAGGACGCAGTCCTGTTCTTGAACGGCGCTGCAATGAATCCAACCCTTGCGGGCGCACTTGTTGAGACCGTGGATAAAGGCATTTTCTACCAGGGGTTGAAGGCACATAGAGGGAAGGCGCAGGGGACGGCAGATTTCTTGGCAATAGACGAAAAAGGAAAAGTGTTCCCCGAAGCGCATTTCCTGTATCCGGCAATAGTCCCGCAAGCAAGAAAATTCCTGTTCCAGGGTGGAGGTGTCTTCGCCCCGTTCCAGCACTTCCCGCATATATCGGGCAATTAGGTCGGCGGCTTTCTGGCAGCGAGGCGCGCCTTCGATAAAGGCCAGCTTAGAGATCATGTTCAGGCAGTTGAATAAAAAGTGGGGTTTGACCTGCTCTTGCAGCATTTTAAGGCGCATATGGGACAGTTGAAGCTGGGACTCCAAGACCTCTCGTTCTTTCTGGCGAAACCGCTGCTCCAGCTCGGCCTTCAATTGGATTTGCTGCATTTGGGCGTGAATGGTTTGCGCCATCTGCCGCATGGCACGGGTGAGGAGCGCCAATTCGTCTTTGCCTTGGACAAAGCGCTGGGGCACCTCAATGTGCCATTGTTCTTTTTCCACCCGCAGGGCGAACTGGGTGAGAAATTGGAGGGAAAGGATGATTTTGGATATAATCCGGGAGATGATGAAAAACGTTAGGCCGATGGCGGCGGCAAAGGCGAAGATGGAGGCTAGAATGACGCGGCGCTGTTCTTCTTCCAGGGCGCGCACGTGCTGGGATACGCCGTCGGCCACGGCACTTTGGGCGTAGGGCAAAAAATACTCGATGGTGCCGCATATGGTTTGAAGACGGTTGTATTGCAGCAGGGCGTCCAGATTGGCGCCGCTGCTTTTTTCTTCCAGAAGGGCGCTGCCCAGATCCACGTATAAATTGGTGACCTGATACAGGCTATAGACGTAGGCGGATGGATAGGCGGCGTATAGCGTTTGAGCGATTCCCTGCAACTGCTGGGCGCAGCCGGCGAACAGGTGCTGTTCGTCCTGGTTGCCGGTATAGACGAAGCGGGTGACGCACTGGCGGGAATCGCCGAACAGGGCGTCGTACTGGATCATCATTTCCTGGTCCGCGATCAGGTCATTGGTGACGGACAAGGTATGCAGGGTCAAAAAGGAAAAGGAGAGCACCGCAGCCACGGTACAGGCCAAGAGCAGCAACACGACGCAATGCAGCTGGTTGCGAATAGAGCGGCAATACCATTGGCGCATGATTTCTTTAACCTCGCTTTTTCCTAGTGGGGGAGCCGGGTGCGATACTGGCTGACGGTCATGCCGGTGTATTTGCGAAAGACGTTGCAAAAATAATGCTTGCTGGTACAGCCGCATTGCTCCGCCAACTGCTCCAAGGTAACGGAGGCGTCCCGGGCGATGAGGGCTTTGGCGTGCTCCATGCGGATTTGCGTTAGACGATCCACAAAGTTCACGCCCATCCGCTTTTTAAATTGCAGGCTGAAGTAGGAGGGGTTCATGCCCAGGCGCTTGGCCACGTCGCTCTGGGATAAAGGGGTCATGAACTCCGATTGCATAATGATAGGGCCAACTCCAGGGTGGACTCGCCGCCATGCACCTGTAATTCTTCCTCCAGCAGGGCTAAAAAGGATTCAAGCGCTTGCTGATAGCCCTGATCAACGCAAAGCATTTGCCCCATAGGGGGCAAGAGAGGGGAGAGATTGTGCAGGTATAAGGCGTTCATCAGGCTGCACAGCAAAAGAGCATAGACATCTCCTTGATTGTCCGGCGCTTCGTCCAGGGCGGCCCACAGCAGACCGTGAAGCCGGGTCAGCTTTCTATCCCGCAGCAGGCGCAGCGACTTGCTTTCCAAGGCGGAGAAGCGCCGGAACAGGGGCTGGCCGGGGGAGGGAGATAAAAAGAGGGCGGGGGTTTGGCTGCTTTGAACCGGCGCCGCCCGGTCGGGAAGGGCCTTTAGGGCTTGTGACAGTTTGGCCGCATCGGGGCAAAGGGGAGAGATCAGGCAAGGCCCGCCAAAGGACAGCCTCCCTGACAGGTCCAACGCACACAGGTTGGCGGCGGCCCGAAGCCGGCAGGGCGACAGGGGAAATCGGGGCTGAGCGATGACCAACAAATGGCCAGGCAGCGCGTATTCATACAAAAACAGGACCTCGGAGGCCGTGCTGCCCGCCAGGCAGCGCCCCTGAGGACGAGCGCCGCCGGGCAAGCGCAGGTCCATGACCAGGCTTTGCAGGCAGCCGTCCTGGGGCCATCCCAAGTGTTCCAGCTGGGCGGATAGGCCCAGATCCCCCTTGAGCAGATGTTCGAAAATATAGGAATCGGACAGCTGGTTTAAATTCATTTGCCGGTCCCGTACGGCGTCCGCCTGGCGCAATTTTTCCACACAGCGGGACAGAACCTGGGAGATGCGTTGGGGGTCGCAAGGCTTGAGCAGATAATCGAAGGCGTTGATCCGCACGGCGCTTTGGGCGTATTCGAATTGGGCGTAGGCGGTATTGACGATGATGAGCCCGGCATAGCCGCTTTCACGCAATGCCTTGCCCAAGGTCAGCCCATTATTCCCGGGCAAATTTACGTCCAGGAGCAGGATATGGGGCCGGCATAGCCGCAGGCAGGCCAGCGCCTGCGCACTGTCCCCCGCCACGAAGGCCACGGATAATTCAGGATGGTATGCCTTTATGATCACTTGCAGCGCTTCCTGCTCGATCACCTCATCCTCCACAATGCCAATCGTGTACATGGGCTGATGCGCCTTTCTCCACCGAGGGGGCCGGATTGTCCCAGTGGGGAACCCTGTTGTCAAGCCTATTTTAGCAAATAGCCCCCTGGATGACAATAGGAGGACCGGGAGGAGAGGGGGGTGAGGGAGGGTGCGATTTTTTTCTCTTTTTTCGACATAATCTAGGCAAAACGGTCAAAATATCAAGATATCGATAAGATATTGCACTGAATATAAAAAAGCGCAAAAATACAAGCCCGGACTTCGATTGACTTTTGCGGTCAGAGACGGAATAATAAGGCTGTGTCTATGAGGCGTCACCGTGGCGGCCGGGCGGCGTGAATCCGGATAGCGAAGCCCAAGCGCAGGCGGACAGCGCCATCATCGGGAAGGAGGGTCACTCAAATGAAAAAATGGATTTCCATCGCCCTGGCCGCGCTGCTGGTCCTGGCCCTGTCGGTTTCCGCCGGTGCGGAAGTCAAGGAGTACATCATCGCCACCTCTCTGGCTACCGGCGACACGCTGCCCCGCGCTTACGACTGGTTTGCCGAGGAACTGAAAAACCGCTCCGGAGGGACGCTGGTAGGCACCTGCTACCACGATTGCCAGTTGGGGGCCCAGGGGGACTACATCACCAGCCTGCAGCTGGACTCCATCCAGGTGGCGGAATCCTCCACCTCCTTGCTGGGCAATATCGACAGCAAATTCATGATTTTCGATATCCCCTACGTGTGCTCCAGCATTGAGGACTGCCAGGCCAAGCTGGACGCGGGGCTGGGCCAACTGCTCAGCGACGCCCTGGAAGAAAAGACCGGCATCGTCATCGTGGGCTGGATGATCCGTACCCCCCGCAACGTATACTCTTCCACCCATCCCATCAAGAGCATTGAGGACTTCAACGGCATGGTGATCCGCACCATGGATACCAAGCCGGTGATGACCGCCTTTGAGCTGCTGAAGGCCACCCCGGTGTTCATCTCGGGCACCGAGCGGTATATGGCGCTTCAGACCGGCGTGGTGGACGCCGCGGAGAACAGCTCTTCCGAAATCCTGGTAAAGAAGGAATACGAGGTAACCAAGTACCTGTCCCTCACCGAGCACATGATCGTGCCCAATCCCATCTGCGTCAGCGCCGATTGGTTCTATTCCCTTACCGAGGAAGAGCAAGCGTTGGTGCGGGAGGTAGGCTACGAGGCCGGCTTGTTGGGCACCCAATACGAGCTGGAGGGGCTGGAGGAGACCGAGGCCGCCCTGGCCGAAGCGGGCATGGAGATCAACACCCTGGATGAGGAGACCAAGGCGGCTATCCGCGCCGCAGTAGAGCCCATGTATGAGGACTACTTTGACCAGATTGGCGAGGAAGTCTGGTCCTACTTCCTGTAATATACAGGCGGCGGGGACGCCTCCCCGGCATCCCCGCCGCAGCCGAAAAAATGCTTTCATGATCGACAGTACATCGTATTGTGGAAGCATTGTTTATGCCCTGAAGACCCCCAAACGGGGATAGGCGGGAGACTACGCAGGCAAAAGGGGGCCGAAAATGATGAGAAAAAAGGTGGATAAGTTCTATACGCTGGTGATAGGAAAAATCGTCATGGCGGTGGGCGCGGTCATGGTGCTGGCCATCGCGGTGCAGATCGCCACGCGGTACATTCCCGGATTCAGCATCACCTGGACCGACGAATTGGCGCGGCTTATGTTCGTTTGGTACGGCTTCCTGGGCGCGGCGCTGGCCGTTCCCAAGGGCGTGCATCTGGGGATCGATTTTTTTCTACCGCAAGTCCCGGGGCTGGCTGCGCAAGTGCTTCGACGGCGTGGTAGTGGCCTGTATGCTGATTTTTTCAGGAACCGTGCTGTATTCGGGCGCTACCCTGCTCAAGGTGGTGTCCCGGCAGAATTCCTCCGTGCTGGGCGTTCCCCTCACGTATTTTTATGGAACGGTACCGGTATGCGCCCTGCTGATTTTGATTTACTCCATCGCTACGCTGATCGACGTGCTGCGCGGTGAGGACCTGTACGAAAAGGAGGAAGGCCAGCAATGACGGTAGCGGTTGTGGCGTTTGCCATTTTATTCGTACTGATGCTCACCTCCACGCCCATATCGGTTTCGGCGGTATTGGCGACCATTGGCGGCATCTTTACGTCGGGGGACCTCAATATCTCCGTATTGGCGCAAAAGATCTTTGAAAGTACCAACTCCTTCACCTTGATCGCGGTGCCCCTGTTCATGCTGGCCGGGCGGTTTATGGCGCTGGGCGGCATTACCCGGGACCTGCTGAACTTTTCCAGCGTGCTGATGGGCTTTCTGCGGGGCGGCCTGGCCTACGTGAACGTGGTGGCCAGCATGTTCTTTGCCGGAATTACCGGTTCCGCCGCGGCGGATACCGCCTCCATCGGGGCCATTTTGATCCCTACCATGATCGACCGTGGCTATGAAAAGGATTTTTCCGTGGCGGTTACCGCCACTTCCTCCACCATTGGGGTGATGATCCCCCCTAGTATCGGCATGATCCTGTACGGCGTGGCGGCCAACGTGTCCATCGGCGACCTGTTCATGGGCGGGGCGATTCCCGGCGTGCTGGTAGGCCTGGCGCTGATGGCGGTATGCGCCCACTACGCAAGGAAGCGCAACTATCCCCGGGAGGAAAGGCTGCCCGTGAAAGAGGCGCTGAAGGTGCTGCTCAAGGGCGTACCGGCCATGATGACCGTGGTCATCATCATCGGCGGCATTATGGCGGGCCTGTTCACCGCTACGGAAGCTGCGGTGGTGGCGGTCATCTATACCTTTTTGCTGGGTGTGTTCTATTATAAGGAGCTCAAAATTTCCCATATCCCGGGCATTTTGCTGGAGGTCAGCCTGACCGTGGGCATGGTGGTGCTGATGGTGGGAGGAACCAGCGCCCTGGGGTGGCTGTTCGCCCGCCTGGGCGTCCCCGGCAAACTTACCGCGGCCATGCTGTCCATTTCGGACAACCGCTACGTAATTATGGGCCTTATCCTCTTGTTGCTGCTCTTTATCGGAACCTGGCTGGACAACGCGGCGGCCATCACCCTGTTCACCCCCATTCTCTACCCCATCGCCATGTCCATCGGCATGGACCCGGTGCATTTCGGGGTGGTGATGATCGTGGGGCTGGCCATCGGCATGTTCACGCCGCCGGTAGGCGTATGCCTGTTCATCGCTTGCGGCATCGCCAAGGTCACCATTACCGAAACGCTTCGGGCGTTTGTCCCGTTCTTCCTGGCCATGGTGGCAATCCTGGTATTAATCACCTACGTACCGCAAATCGTGCTGTGGCTCCCCAGCCTGATGGCCTAGCGGGGAGAAAGCCGGCCGCCGCAGCCTTCCGGCCCGTATCCGGCGGGAAGGCCGGGGAGAGGGCAGCGCTGTAGAAAGGATGGTATTCGTCATATGAAGCTCAAGGATAAAGTGGCTATCGTCACGGGGGGAACCAAGGGCATAGGTTTTGGCATCGCGCAGGAGTTTTTGAAGGAAGGCGCCAAGGTGGTCATCACCGGCCGGGACCCGCAGACCGGCAGGGAGGCGGAAGCTTCCCTTCGGCGGGATTTTTCCCAGGTGCTGTACGTGCAGGAGGACGTGTCCGATCTGGACATGCTGCGCCGCACCATCGATGTGGCGGTGGAGCGGTTCGGGGACCTGGACATTTATATGGCCAACGCGGGGATTAACGACCCGGCCAAGACCCATTTCTTGAATATCACCCCGGAACAATACGACAAGATCATGAACATCAACCTGCGCGGGATGTTCTTCGGCGACCAGTACGCCGCCCGGAAGATGATCGAAAAGGGCCATGGAGGCGCCATCGTCAATATGGCCAGCGTCAATTCCTACCTGGGCCTGGACTCTCAGGTGGTGTATACCACGGGCAAGGGCGGTATCGTGCAGCTGACCAAGGTGCAGGCTATCGCCCTGACCCAATACGGCATCAAGGTAAACGCCATCGCCCCCGGCCCCATTGAAACCGAGCTCATGCGCCGGGTGGGCAACGACCATCAGCTGATGGACACCATCATCTCCCGCACTCCCATCGGCCGGATCGGTACGCCCAACGAATGCGGAAGGCTGGCGGTGTTCCTGGCCAGCCAGGATTCCGACTTTATCTTCGGCCAAACCATCTATATCGACGGCGGCCGCAGCTTCCAGGCTTTCCCCACCCCGGGATACAAGACGGTGACCGACGCGGATTACGAAAGGCTGCAGGCGTTGGACGCCCAATAGCGCAGCGCGAGGAAAGGAGCTTGCATCATGAGCACGATACGTAAACCGGTTATTGCCGTAATGACCATCGGAGACCCCAGGGAGCACGAGTGGAACAATGTGTTTAAGGATATCGCCTACGACCGCCACGCCAAGATGATCGGCCTGCTGGAAAAATTGCCGGTGAAACTGGTCTACGAGGAGGAACTGCCCCGCAGCGTGAGGGCCATCCAGGGGCTGGCCCAGCGGCGCCCGGCCCGGTAACCCTGGCCAGGCTGTCCCGGGCCAACGGCCAATACAAGATGTGCGTGATCAAGGGCCGGATGATCACCCCCAGCGACGAGCGGCATCGGGCTTTCACCAAGTCCAGGGGCAAACATCAGCTGCCCATGTCCTACGTAAAGGTGGATATGGATTTTGATCAATTCGTGGAGCAGTTCGATTCCAACCATATCGCGGGGGTAGGCGTGGACTGCGTGGAAGAAATCAAGCAGATGTGCGCGCTGTTGAATATTCCCGTAACGGTAATGGGCCGGTAAAGGGGAAAGGGGGAACGGATATGCCGCTGCGGTTGGAGACAAAGCATCCGGATTTCGGGCGGATGATCCATGAGGACCAGGAGCCTCGGGTCATCGCGGACGCTTCGGACGGGCTGATCTTTACGGAAGGCCCCATTTGGAACGCCCGGAACCAGAGCTTGACCTTCAGCGATATTCCGGGCAACGCCATGTACCGCTGGAGCGAAGGCGGTGGGCTGAACCGCCTGGTGGACTACAGCTATAAGGGCAATGGAAACGCCTATGCCCCGGACGGGGACATCGTCACCTGCGAACACGCCGCCAGCCGCATAGCCAGGCGGGACGGGGACGGAAAGAATTATCGAGTGGTCGTGTCCCATTATCAGGGCTTGGAACTCAACAGCCCCAACGACGTGGTGGTACGCCGCGACGGTTCCATCTACTTTACCGACCCCTATTTCGGCCGCAATCCCTCTCAGGTAGGCGTGGAGCGAAGCCGGCAGCTCGCCTTTTGCGGCGTATACCGCCATGCCCAGGGCCAGCTTACGCTGCTGGACGACCGGTGCGAGACGCCCAACGGCCTGTGCTTTACCGGGGACGAAAGGCAATTATACGTGGCCGATTCCAAGCCCATGGAGATTTTCCTATACGATGTGGAGCCGGACGGAACCTTGAAGAACCGCCGCCTCTTCGCCCGCACCAGCGGAGAAGGGCCGGGCTCGCCCGACGGGTTGAAGCTGGACGCGGAGGGCAACCTGTATTGCTGCGCCCAGGGCGGGATTCACGTGTTCAGGCCCGACGGGCAGATGCTGGGGCGCATCTGTTTCCCCTTCCAGGTAGCCAATTTTACCTTTGGGGGAAAAGAGCGCAAAACCCTGATGATCTGCGCCGGGAACCGGGTGCTGGCTATACAAGGCCAAATTCTCGGATTGCCCGGGCCATGCGACCGAGCGTAGAGGAGGAGAGCAGGATGAAGACCTATTTTCAGCGCGTTCAGGAGCAAACGCCCACGCGCTTTTGGATCAACAACGTTACCCGGGAACAGGCCCGGTTAGCCATCGCGGCAGGGGCCTGCGGCTGTACGCAAAACCCGGCGTATACCTGGAAGATGCTGTCCAATCCCGAGGAAAAGGACTATGCCCTTGAAATCCTGGGGGATATCATGGCCCGGGAAAAGGACGACAACGAAGCCCTGGTGCAGCTGCAGTACGCCTTGGTGGAAAAGATCGCCCAGATCTTTTTGCCCATCTACGAGGCCACGGGGGGGGGGAAGCGGGCTATGTGAGCATCCAGGGCAATCCCTTCCGGGAAGATGTCCAGAGCATTCTGCGCTGCGCCCGGTACAACACCCGCAAATGCCCCAATATCATGGCCAAAATACCCGCCACGGCGGAAGGGCTCAAGGCTATAGAAATCCTGGTGCGGGAAAGGGTTCCCATCAACGCCACCGAGGTCATGGCGGTGCGCCAAGCGGTAGACGTGTGCAGGGCTTACCAGCGGGGCAGCAAGGGGATGGACCACCCCGCGCCCATCTACTTTTCCCATATCGCCGGCATTTACGACGAGCACCTGAAAAACGTGGTGCGGGAAAACGACATTTCCATTACCCCCGATGTGCTGTGGCAAGCCGGGGTGTCGGTGGGCAAGAAGGCGTACTACATGACCCGGAGCATTTGCCCGGAGATGGGCTTTATCTCCGGAGGCGCCAGGGGCCTGCACCATTTTACCGAGATGGTGGGCGCCGACGCCGTGGTCACCATCAACTGGCAGGGCACCGCCGATAAGCTGATTCAGCAGGACCCGGTGGTGGTGGAGAACTTCCTGCGCCCCACGCCGGATTACGTGGTGGACGAGCTGGTGCAGAAGCTGGAAGACGACTACCGCAGGGGCTACTTCCTGGACGCTATCCAGCCGGAGGAATACGAGGATTTTGGCCCGGTGGTGCTGTTCCGCAATAGCTTTGAGGACGCCTGGACCAAGGCGCTGGCCTTGATTGCCCAACTGCGGGACGAATAGAGGGGGGAAATGACCATGGAAAAAAACGTGGTATTGGTGGATCACCGGGAACTGCGCCAAATGCTGACGGAACTGTTTGAGACGGCGGACATGCCCCGCTCCGATGCGGCATTCCACGCCGATTGCCTGGTGGATACCAGCCTGTGGGGCATCGATTCCCACGGCGTCATGCGGGCGCCCGCTTATTACGCCCGTATGCGCAACGGCGCCATCCACGTGCAGCCCCACATGCGCTTCGTGCGCGGGAACAAGGCGCTGCGGGTGATGGATGCCGACGCTGCCGCCGGGTTTATAGCCGGGCGCACCGCCATGGAGGAGGCCATCAAGCTGGCCCGGCTGCACGGTGTGGGGGCGGTAGGCGTGGTCAACAGCAACCACTTCGGCGCGGGGGCGCTGTATGCCCGCATGGCGGCCAAGGAGGGCATGATCGGTATCAGCATGACCAACGTGCTCCCCCTGGTAATCGCCCAGGGCGCCAGCAAGCCGGTGGTGGGCAACAATCCGTTGGCCATCGCCATCCCCACCTACGGGTCCTTCCCCTTCTGCTTGGATATCGCCTTTTCCAAAGTGGCCGGAGGCAAGATCACCTTGGCCATCAAGAAAAAGGAAAAGATCCCCATGGATTGGGCCACCGACGACCAGGGCCGGCCCACGGACGACCCGGAAAAGGCTCACTTGGGCTTCCTGCAGCCCATGGGCGATCACAAGGGGTTGGGGTTGGCCCAGGTGGTGGATATCCTGTGCGGTGTGATTACCGGCGGCGTATTTTCCCATCAGATGAAGAGCATGTACGCCTACCCCCAGGACCCCAGCCTCACCGGCCACTTCATGATGGCCCTGGACCTGGACGAGATCATGGACCGGGATGAACTGCAAAAACGCATGGCGGAGTATTACCGCCGCCTCAAGGGAACCCCCATGTGGGACCCAAACCGCCAAATCATGATGCCCGGGGAGATCGAATACCAGCGGGAAACCCAGCGCCGAGCGGCAGGCGTTCCGGTACCCATTAAGACCTACGAGGAACTGATGCAGCTCAAGCGGGAACAGGGGTTGCGTGCGCCGCTGACGCCCCTGGAGCAGGGAGAGGAGTGAGAGAGCGTGCTGCCCATCGGACAAAAATTTTATACCCGAACCAAGCACCGCATTCAGCAAGGGAAAAAGACCGCCGGGGCGTGGCTGCAGATCGGCAGCCCTTTTACCGCAGAAATTTTGGGGCGCGCTGGCTTCGATTGGCTGATGATCGATATGGAGCACGGCCCGGGAGACATCATGACCCTGATCGCCCAGCTTCAGGCCATGAAGGGCTACGGCGTGGACGCTTTCGTCCGGGCGCCCTGGAACGATTTCGTAACCGTCAAGCGCATTTTGGACGCGGGGGCCAACGGCGTGCTCATCCCCTACGTCTGCACCAAACAGGACGCGGAAGCCGCCGTGAAGGCGGTGCTCTATCCGCCCCGGGGCATTCGGGGCGTGGCGGGAAGCCCCAGGGCCGAAGGCTACGGCGTGGGCAACGGGGATTATTTTCCCTACGCCGACCAGGAAATTATGCTGATGGTAGCCATCGAAACCCAGCAGGGCGTGGACAACCTGGACCAGATCCTGCAGGTGGAGGGCATTGACGGCATTTTTGTGGGGCCCATGGACCTGTCCACCTCCATGGGACACTTTGGCGACCCGGCCCATCCCCAGGTGCGCGAAGCCATTGCCGCCATCGAGGAAAAGACCAAGGCTGCCGGCAAGTTCTTGGGCACCGTAGCGGGAGGCTACGAGAAAGCCCGCGCCTTGTACGACAGGGGATATCAGTACATCGCCGTAATGGCGGATGGAGTAGCCCTGTCCAATTTGGCCCACGGCATCGTGGCCCAATTCCGAAAAGAATATGGCGATTGAGACGGGACCTCTCCAGTGCGCCGCGGGGGTGCTTTCTGAAAATGCCCCCGCGGCGCACGCGTTGGGCGGCCGTTCAGCCTTGGGGTTACGGGGCTGGGCGGCCTTTTCTTTTTGGCTGGGCGGGCTCTTTGGGGGGACGAATGGGGTGGAAGTCGACGCGGAATGGGGAAAAATAAAAAATGAGGCGGGAAGGGAAAGGGCGGCGGCAAAATTCAGGCGGATTTTTGTTTTTTTCTGAATGGATTTGCCGGCGCCGATCGTATTAGAAGTGAAGTCAGCAATGACGATCAAAAAAACGGAGGATACAGCGATGAAAAAGATTTTGCTGGGTATGATGGCGGCGATTTTGGTTTTGACCATGGCAGCGGGCGCGCTGGCGGAGGAGGCGGGCTGTGGGCGCGGATGTATGCGCGGCGGCAGCGGGATGCGCCGTTATGTGGACGCCGACGGCGACGGCGTGTGCGACCATTGCGGCCGGGGCGGCTGCGGGTACTATGTGGACGCCGACGGCGACGGCGTGTGCGACCATTGCGGCCAGGACGGCTGCGGGTACTATGTGGACGCCGACGGCGACGGGGTGTGCGATTATTGCGGCCAGGGCGGCAGGTACTATGTGGATGCCGACGGCGACGGCGTGTGCGACAACTACAATGGCGGCGCCCGGGGCGGCGCGGGCCGGGGCCGGGGCGGCCGCAGATAAGGACGGATGGGCTATGCGCCAGGAGCAAGAGGTGAATAGGGCCGTAGAGCGCTATGCGGATACCGTGGGCGGCTGTGCATGGTCCATTTGAAGAACCGTGCCGATACCGAGGACATATTTCAAACGGTGTTTTGAAGTATGTCCTAAGCTCCGTTTCCTTTGAAAGTGAGGGAAAAGGCCTGGATCATTCGCGCCGTCATCAACGCCTGCAATGACATGCTCAAGAGCTTTTACCCCAGGCGCACGGTGCCCTTGGACGCGCTGCTGGAGCAGCCGGCGCTTTTGCCGCCGGACAACAAGCGGTGCTGGAAGCGGTTCTATCCCTTCCGCCCCAATATAAAATACAAGGACGTGGTTTCTCTCCACTTCTACCAGGATTATACCGCACCAGATGAGCAAGATCTTGGGCAAGAATGCCCATCATCATCCGCCCCAAACAGAAGCGGAGGGAGAAGTTGAGGGGTGAAGGATAGGGTCAAAAGAGAACAAGCGGCGCCCTCGGAGCAATCCGGGGGCGCTCGTGATGGGGCGGAGCGCGTGTGCGCACGGCGATTTCCCATGGAAACCATCGCCGGTTTCGAAGCGCTGCTGGCGGACGGCCTGGCTGGGGGGATGCTCAAAGGCTGCCGCGTTTAGGAAGGCAGGTTCACCGCAGAAACGGTTCAGCACGACTGCGATCCGGCCCCCTGGCAGGCGTATACGGCGCACTTGGGGGCGATTCGCAAGTACGCGAAAGCAACAAAGGGCGTGTTCCTCAAGGCGGATGTGGGTCCCGGGAGCAGTATCGCGCCAACAGCCGGCTCACGTGCTAGGGCTTCGGCGGCCGGAACACAACCGGCTGCGCCGCGTCCTGCTGGGCCACCTCAACGGCTACGCCGCATTCAAGAGCGCGGCGGACATGCAGGCGCACCAGGAAAAGTACGCCCAACTCCACCGGGAGCAGCGGGAGGAAGGGCGGTTATGAGGAGGCGTCAGGACTGGCTTGACGACATCGCGCTGAGCCGCGTGGAAACCGTTGACCGGGCGCTATACGTCCACCCGGAGCGCAATCCAAAGCGCAGTGAAGCGGTGCAGAAACTGCATACGCCGCTAGGTGAAGCGCAGGCACACCCCAATGCCGCTCTGACCCGGCGGGACGGAATGTGGACGGGTTACGCCGCTGCGCTGGCGCGAAAGATGTATCTGGCCGGGCGCCGGACAGTGGACGCCTGAAATACGCTTTCCTCACTGGAGCTCTGCCAGGCCAGGCGATTCAGGGGCAGAAAGAAAAGGAGCGGCATGGCGCAACCCACGGCTAAAAAGCTGGCATGAACGCGGAAGCATTACTGCCCGGCGCACCGGTGAAGCGTTTTTCATTCTTGCAAGAAGCAGCTATTCGATTTGCATAATTTCCATTTCTTCTTTTGAAATGCCGTTCTTTTTTCCATAATTCTCCCAATATGCAGTTGATGCTTTGATGAACATTTTTTTGGAGATCGGCATCGTTACTTGAAAATTATTGTACCGTTGATTTATTACGGATATGGCAAATTTTTTCATTTTTATTTTGGGAAAAATCCGGAAGGGCGTAGTTAAGATTGCTTCCCCGCTGCCGATTTTAAATACCGAACCAAAGGGATAGCCATTTTTTGTTGTAAAAGACCGTAGCATCTCAACGGCGACGTCATTTTGGTATGGTTCAATAAAGCCGCAATTAACGATAACAGAAATAGTGGGTTTTTTAAGAGGAGCGTTTTCTTCCAAAGTTTTTAAGAAATTTAGGAGCGGCACTGGAATACTGTCTACGTAAAGCGGAAAAACAAATACAATGTGAGAGTAATTTTCAATCGTCCGGCAAAGCGTCAAATGGTTGGACCTTTTCACTTCATAGTATTCCGTATCCAAGCGGCAATACTGCGAAAATAATTGGGCATACTGCTTGGAATTTGACTTGGGAGCCCGTGGACTGGCATTGATAATCATTACTTTTCCCATGCTGTCACCTCGTTGCTTGCTGCTGCCTCGACTTGATTTTCTGCAACAAATATAATACGATAACTTTTAAAACTCATATTTTTTGCATTTTGTTCTACGAGGGCGCGGAAGATTTCTTGTTCTTTGGGGGAAATATCTCCATAGCCGATGATGACTGCCGTTTTGGGCGCGACTTTGCGCTGGACATGGTGTGTTTCTCCGTCTAATAAACGAATAAACGCCTGCTGAACAGGAATGCTTCGTTCCAGCATGGTTTTCATCACCGTATCATAACCGCCATATTTAATTCTGCTTATATATAGAATTCTATCGCTGGCTGCAATTTGAGGAGAGACTTTAACTGCATCATCGCGCATTACGCATTTTCCGGGGGTTTTTACCCAACAGCCAAAACATCCAACACAGTTTGCAATATTTAAACTGGATAGATCGATAAACTGTATGGTTGGGTGGCGTTGGCGGAAGGAATCTAAATTCCTGTCACTAAGCACTAAATCCATATGGTTCTCCTTCATACATCTTTTTTGCCATTATACTATACTCCGAAAAATTAATAAATTGGTCTTTTAATGATTTATTTAAAATTAATGTAAGCATCCAATTATTCCGCGATCCAGAAAAGAGGCGTTATCCGGCGTTCACCACGCTGAATAACACCTCTTCATTTCCGCGCATATGCGCCCGGCGGCCCCCACGGACTGCACGCTGAACCTTGCTGTAACGCCATGCTCAGTACGCCCCTGAAGCCATCCGGGAAATCCGTTGCACAGCCTCCGCTACAGCTTTCCTGGTATTCAAGATGCAATGGATTGAGCAACTCAGCTGGATTAAGGGACCATGCATTGGGGCTGTACAGTTTTCCGGGAGAGGAATTCGCCTTTACCCTCCAGCGGCAGGGCTTCGCCCAGGTGATTCTGCGCATCTTGATTGGCAGACAGATCATGAGCAACATGCTTGTGCAGTTGATCCTATCGGATGGACTGGAGATGCCAAAGCCGGACACTCTTTTGGCTATACGCGCCATTTCTATGATATGTTGCCGCCGGAGCGGCAGAAAAAGGGCCCCACGCCGGAAAGGCGCGGGGCCCCGTGTAGGGGCGGATTAGGCGGTCAGGTAGGCCAGCAGGCGGGCCTGGAAGTCGTGATAGAAGGGAGCTTCGATCATGGCGCAGTGGGAAGCGCCGGGGATGACCTCCAGGGCGGAGCCCTCCGGCAGGGAATCCAGGGAGGCGTTCACCAGGTCCATGTTCAGGTAGGGGTCGCTGTCGCCGCAGATGACCAGGGTGGGCGTTTGGATGGCCTCCAGGTCGATGAGCAGCTGGGAGGGGTCCACGCACAGGTCGCGGCGGCCGCCGTTGGGGCTGTAGTCGCGGTCGTAGTGCCAGCAGCTGGAGCAGTACATTTCGATGATGACCGGATCGGTGATGCTCAGGTCAAAGCTGCCGTCCTCGGTCTTCTGGAAATCGTCGGCGGCGTGCTCCCAGTAGTTGTAGTGGAAGGGCTCGGTGACCTCCGCCGCGCCCAGGCCGCACAGGATGGGGGCATAGAGCACCAGCTTATTGATGTACTCGGGATGCTGGGCGGCGAAACGGCTGGAGGTGACGGTGCCCCAGCTCCAGCCCAGCACGTCGATTTTCTCCAGGCCGGTGGTTTCCAGAATGGTTTCCACGGCGGCGCAGATATCCTCTGCGGCGTAATCGGAATCGGGCATGAATCCGTCCTCCACCTCGCCGGAACGGCCGTAGCCGGCGATATCCAGCCGCCACACCGCGTAGCCCTCCCGGGCCAGCAGCCGCACCAGGCTATAGTCCTGGTAGTCCATATCGAACTCGTGGGAGGAGTAGGTAAGCCCGTGGACCAGCAGAATGCTCTGCTGGGGATCGTTGGAAGCGGTGACGCAGTCCAGGTGCAGCGCTATGCCGTTGCGCTCCAGGGGATATTCCTCATAGGTATAGGTGATTTGGGCGGCGGAAGCCGTGACGGGTTCCGCATAGGCGGCGACGGAGCAGGCCAACAGCAGCGCAGCCAGAAGGCCGGCCAACAGGCGGGAATACCGGATTTTCATAAACAAGCCTCCCTTTTTTTATCGTGGAGCAACCGGGCCCTTATGGGCTGGGCCGGTTTACACAGCATAGCATATTCACTTTTATGAATAAATACGTTCGGGGAATTTAACATTCCGCCGGGGCGGGAGGGCTGGGGACGCGGCGTATGCAGCGGCAGAAAGGGGCTAATAAATCCGGCGCCGCAGGCGTGGGCCTGCGGCGCCGGATGGTTTTTCGGCTGCATGGATATACGGGCCGGAAGCGTCCAGGGGGAAAGCCTCCGGGGGATCAGGGCATCCAACTGGCGGTGGGCATCCAACCGGCGCTGTCGCCGGAGAGGGCCGTCAGGTCCGCCACGGTGGGGTCCGCGCCGGAGAGGTCCTGTTGGGTGACCAGGAAGGGAGGAATTTCAAGCCAGTCGCTCACCTCACCGGAGGCGGGGTCCACGATGCGGTCGTATTCCCCGGCCAATTCCAGGGCCAGCACCCGCATGCCGAACTCGCCGTTGAGGGCCCAATTGGTGGTGGCGCAGGCCATCCAGGGGGAATCCTGCTGGGCCATCAGGGCCAGGTCGGCGTCGCAGATATCAGCGCTGACCAGGGGGATTTGGCAGCCGCTCTGGACTAGGGCCTCGTAGACGCCCCGGGCGTACAAGTCGTAGCAGCACCAGATGGCGTCGATTTGGCCCGCCTCATACCGGGCCAGGGCTTGGGCGGCCACCTGGGCCATGGAGTCCTGCGCATCGGCGCCGGCGGCGGATTGGGGCGCGATGGTTTCCACTGTAGCGATGAGCCCCTGCTCTTCATAGCGGGCATAGCCCTCCTGGCGGCGGTCGAAGGCAGCCAGCGTACCCGGTCCGGCCCAGACCTTGAGGATGTTTACCGGCTGGCCGGAAGCCGTCTTGTCCGGGTACAGCTCCTGGCAGATGTAGGAGAGCAGCAATTCGGCGATCTGGCCGTCCTGCTGGAAGAACTGGGTGACGCCGGGCAGCTTTTGCTCCTGGCCCTGTGGATCCAGAAACAGGGTATCGAAGGTCACGATTTTCAGCTGGGGATAGTCCTCCAGCAGGTCCTGGAGGAAGGAATAGGCGTAATCCTGGCCGCCGTGGCTGAGGAGCAGCCCGTCATAGCCCTGTTGGGCGCACTGGACGATGGTATCCTGCCAGGCCTGGTGGGAGCCGTCGCAGAAGAACGCCTGGTATTCCATGCCCAAGGACTGGGCGGTCTGCTGGGCGGCGTCGGACCACAGCTGGAAGATCTCCGAGGAGGCCATCTGCATCACGTAGGCCACACGCCTGCCCGCCAGGGGCGAGGCGGAGGCGTCGGAGGCGCAGGCAGCGCTGGTGAGGACCAGGACCGCAGCGCAGAGCAAAGACAACAGTTTTTTCATTCCATTCAAACCTTTCTTTCGCCGGACAAACTCCGGCCGTTCTTTTTGCGGGCCGCGCCCACGGCAAAGAGGGCGGCGCAGCCCAGGGCGAACAGCGCCCCAATGGGATAGGCGATTTGCTGGGGCAGGCCCAGGCCCTCCTGGGCCATGAGGATATAGGTGCAGGACACGGCGGACATAAAGGCGGCGGGGACGGCGCACAGGGGCCAGAAGGCCATGGGCGCGTTTTCCACCAGGTACATGGCGGCGGCCCACAGGGCGATCATGGCCAGGGTTTGATTGCTCCAGGAGAAATAGCGCCACACCACGTCGAAGTCCACCTGGGTGAGGCAGGCGCCCACCGCCAGCAGGGGAAGGGTGACCGCCAGGCGGCGGGAGAGCGGGGATTGGTCGATGTGGAACCAGTCGGCGATGGTCAGCCGGGCGCTGCGAAAGGCGGTATCCCCCGAGGAAACCGGGCACACCACCACGCCTACCACCGCCAGGGCGCCGCCCACCACGCCCAACAGGGACACCGACAGGTCGTACACCACGCCGGACTGCCCCAGCTGGGTCAGGGCGGCTTGCAGCCCGCCGGTAGCGCCGTAGAAGGCGATGCCCGCGCTGGCCCATACCAGGGCGATGACGCCCTCCGCCAGCATGGCGCCGTAGAACACCTTGCGCCCGTCCGCCTCCGATTTGATGCACCGGGCCATCATGGGGGACTGGGTGGCGTGGAAGCCGGACACCGCGCCGCAGGCCACGGTGACGAACATGTAGGGCCATACCGGGGTCCCGCTGGGATGCTGCCCGGTCAGGGCCAGCTCGGGCAAGGTGTAGCCCCCTGCCAGCAGTCCGCCCATGATGCCCAGGGCCATCACGCCCAGCACGATGCCGAAAATCGGGTACAGCTTGCCAATGAGCTTATCGATGGGCAGCAGGGTGGCCAACAGGTAGTAAACCAGAATCACCGCTACCCACACCCCCTGATCCATCCAGGCGGGAGTCAGTCGGGCCAGCAGCGCCGCGGGGCTGGTGGTGAATACGGTTCCCACCAGCACCAGCAGCACCACGGAAAATACCCGCATGATTTGCTTGGCCGTGCCGCCCAGGTACCGGCCCACGATTTCGGATACCGAGGCGCCGTTCATGCGCACCGAGATCATGCCGGTCATGTAATCGTGAACCGCGCCGCCCAGGATGCAGCCCAGCACGATCCACAGGTACACCACAGGGCCGAATACCGCGCCCATCAGCGCGCCGAAAATGGGGCCGGTCCCGGCGATGTTGAGTAGCTGGATGAGGAATACACGCCAGGTCTTCATGGGCACGTAGTCTACCCCGTCGGGATGGGCCATGGCGGGCGTGGGGCGTTCGTCGGGGCGGAAAGCCCGCTCCACCAACCGCCCGTAGCCGAAGTAACCGGCTACCAACAGGAAAAGAGCGCACAGAAAAGTAATCATCCGTAGAAGCCCCCTTCTTTTCCGGTACGCCGGTGCGCCGGCCCCAAGGGAGGCTGAGCGCCGGCGGATGGCGTACCCTTGACGAATTGGCGATAACATGCTATTCTAGCATATAATATGGAGCAGTATGCCGTTTTGCGTAGAATTGGTGTTGACCTGCACAGAATTTGCTGTAACGACTGGGTGGGGGAAATGGAGCTATGCTGAAAATCGCTGTGTGCGACGACGAGGCCAGGGACAGGGAAAAGATAACGGCCAGCTTAGAGGCGTACATAAAGGACAGGCCCAAGCTCCAGGGGCGGGTCCAGGCGTTTGAGAGCGGACACGAGCTGCTCAAGGCGGTAAACGCCGGGGACCGCTTTGACCTGTATATTTTGGATGTGATTATGCCCGAACCGGGGGGCATACAAACCGGGCTTAAACTGCGCAGCCTGGGAGAGGGCGGCGAAATCATCTATTTAACCTCCTCCAAGGAATACGCCGCCGACAGCTACAACGTGCGGGCCTTTTATTATCTGCTCAAACCGGTAAAGGAGGAGCGGCTATTTGCGGTGCTGGACGCGGCGACCCAGAAGCTGAAGCGCAGGCGCAGCAGCGCCATACTGGTTTCCACCCCAGGCGGTCAACAGCGCGTCCTCCTGGAGCGCATTTTGTATGTGGAGCGGGTGGGCCGGTCCATGCGCTATGTGTGCGTAGATCATACGGTGGATTCCCAGTCCATCCGGGTTTCCTTTCGAGAGATGGTGGCGCCCCTGCTGGCCGATTCCCGGTTCTGCCTGTGCGGGGCCAGCTTTGTGTTCAACCTGGAGCATGTGGCCGGAGTGAACGGGCAAAACGCCCTGTTGGACAACGGCGTCACGGTACCCCTGCCCCGCACTGCGGCCACGGGCTTTAAGCTGGCCTGGGGTCAGTACTGGCTGGGGGAGGAGGAAGAATGAATCAGGACCATTATCGCGCCCTGATGGTACTGCTGACTCAGTGTGCCCTGGGCGGCTATATGATGTGGCAAACCGACTTTCGCCAGCCCACCAGGCGCTGGCGGATGCGCTGGTTGGCGATGATCGGCGCGCTGGCCACCCTTCATGTGGCGGTCATCTGGTGGGGGTATTTTGACCTCTATACCCGGCTGGCCGTATTCACGTTGGTGATTCCCTATACGGTGGCCACGGTATGGTGTTCCCGCTACCGTGGGCTGCGGGCGCTATTTGGGGTGGCCAACGGCTTTTTTCTGGGCTGCATCGGCGGCGTCAACGGCTACCTGGCCCAGGCGTTGGCGCCCTCGCTCCTGTGGCTGCCCATATTGGTGCGGCTGATCTCCATCGGCCTGTTCAGCATTGTCCTGCTCAAGCTCAACGTGGCCTATCAGAGTATGCTGCGCCAGATGGACAAGGGATGGATGACCCTGAGCCTGATCCCCATCTTTACCTGTCTGGTGATCCTCTATGCCAATAGGGAGTTCTTTTCCGACGCGCCCTTCCAAACGGCCATCATCCTGTATGGCTTGGTGCTGGTGTGCGGCTGCGCCTATTTCCTGATCTATCTGTTTTTCGAGCAGGTCCAGAAGGGCATCGAGGCCCGAAACAGTCAAATGCTATTGCAAACCCAGGTGGCCGCTATGCAGGTCCAGATCAAGGCCATCCACGAGGCGGAGGAGCTGGTGCGCCAGGAGCGCCACAATTTGCGCCATCGCCTGCAGACCGTCACCGAGCTGGTGGCCCGGGGAGACAGGCAGGCGGCCATGGATGTGATTCACGCCGCCCAAACCCGGCTGGAGGAGCATAGGTTGGTGCATTGGTGCCGCCAGCCGGTACTGGACGCCATGTTTTTCTCCTATTTCGAGCAGGCCAAACGGCAGGGTATCCAAGTCAACGCCCGCATCGCTCTGCCCGAGGGCCTGACCGTGGACGAGATGGAGTTGGCCATCGCCCTGTCCAACGCGCTGGAAAACGCCATTCAGGCCAACCTGGCCCTTCCCGGGGAACAGCGCACGCTGTATTGCAAGGTGATCGGCTATCCGCGGCTGATGTTCCGCATCACCAATCCCTTCGTAGGCCATGTGCGCTTTGACGAGCAAGGCTTGCCGGTCGCCAGCCAAGAAGGCCACGGCCTGGGTGTGCGCTCCATCGCCGCCTTTTGCGAAAAGAACCACGCCCTGTGTACCTATCAGGCCCAAGACAACCGATTTACCCTGCAAGTGATTCTGTGAACCGGGGTCAGGCGTCCATGTTCCTCCGCCGTTTCTCTCCATCTCCGCCAGGCCTAAGCCCGGCGGCTGTTTTTATGGGATCAAGGGCCACGAAACGACGGAAACGCATTCTCCTTAAAAAGGGTCGCCGGGGCGGAAAGATGAGGAGGGAAGGTTGAAATTTGAGGACGGGGCCGGTATAATTGTCTTGCGGACAATTTTTGTGGAGCAGGAGGCCGTTATGCCCAAACGCGAGGGGGAGGGGCGTTCCCTCAGCTGGATGCCCGGCATGGAAGGATGGGAGGGGCCCGTGTATCAGGGCATCGCCCGGAGGCTGGAGGAGGACGTCCAGGGGGGAAAATTGCGCCCTCACGACAAGCTGCCGCCCCAGCGGGAGCTAGCCCAGGCGCTGGGGGTGAACCTGAGCACCGTCACCCGGGCCTATAAGGTGATGGAGCAAAAGGGGTTGGTCTACGCCGTCACCGGCCGGGGCACCTTTGTGGCGCCGGGGGTGGGGGACGGCCTTTTTCCCGGAGAGGAAGGGGAAGGGCTGATAGAGCTGGGGCTCATTCGCCCCTTCTACCAGTGCAACGCCCTGGTGATGGAGGCGGCCCGCAAGGTGACCGCCCGGGCCCGCACGGTACACCTGTTGGAGTACACCAGTCCCCTGGGCACGCCCTGGCAGCGGCAGGCGGCCCGAAAATGGCTGGAGGGGCTGGGCCTTTCGGTGGGGGAGGAGGAGGTACTGCTGGCCTCGGGGGCGCAAAACGCCCTGGCGGTGGCGCTGCAATCCTTGTTCCGGCCCGGGGACAAGATCGGGACCGACCCCTATACCTACGCCAATTTCAAGGGGCTGGCCCATATGCTGGGCATCGCATTGTGCCCGGTGGAAAACGATGCCCGGGGGATGCGCCCCGACGCCCTGGACCGGTGCTGCGCTCAGGAAGGACTGAAGGGGATTTATGTAATGCCCTCCCTGAGCAATCCCATGGGAATCTGTATGCCCGTCTCCCGGCGGCAGGAGCTGGCCCAGGTGGTATGCAGGCGGGAACTCATCGCCATTGAGGACGACATATACGGCTTTTTGCACCAACCCACGCTGCCGCCCCTGGCCGCATTGGCCAGGGAGCGTACGGTGCATATCTGCGGTACCAGCAAGTCCCTGTGCGCCGGGCTGCGGGTGGCCTTTATGACGGCGCCCGAGGCGCTGCGGGCCAGGGTGATCGAGGGAATGGTCAACATCAACCTGAAGACGGTGGCCCTGAACGCAGAGATCATCTACGAGCTCATTGAGAGCGGCTTGGCCGGCCAGATCGTGGAGCGCAAGGTGGAACTGGCCCGGGCCCGCAACCAGGTATTTCAGCAGCGCTTTCCCCAGGCCCCGCAGCTGTCCTACCCTCCCTTTTTTCGGTGGATCGACCTGCCCCAGGGCATGAGCAGCCAGGCGTTAGAGATATTGGCCCGGCAGCGGGGGATCAATCTGTTGGGCGGGCACCGCTTCGCCATTAGCACGGAAGAAGGCCCTACCCACGCCCGGCTGGCCATTACATCTCCCCAGGACGAAACCCAGCTGGCCCGGGGGCTGGACGCGGTAAAGGACATCCTGAATAAGGGCCAAACCCAGGTGGAGTATATCGTCTAAGACGCCCCCAGGCAGCCGCCATTCCCGCCCCCCTGAGCCCAGCGCAAAAGGGCCGCCCGGTTTTGGCCGGGCGGCCCTTTTATAGGCGCGGGTTAGATCATCTTCTGGAACCAGTCGATGGTGGCCTGGGTCACCTCTTCCAGGGCAGTCATATCGCCGGAAAATACGTTGAAGGTGTGGTCCACGCCCTCCATCAGCATCACTTGGCTATCCGGGTTGGTGGACGCGTCCACGATGGCCTGGGCGGTTTCCGGAACCACGGTGGTGTCCGCCAGGCCGTTGATGGCCAGGATGGGGGCCTTGATGTTGGCGACCTCCGCCTCGTAATCAATGGCCATGGCGCACTCGTAGTATTCGGGAGACTGGCGCAGGGGTTCGCGCCAATCGTAGGTCACTTCGTAGTAGCCGTTTTCCTTGGCGACGGCGTATTGCTCTTCCAGGGCCTCGGACTTGGAGGACATGGCGCCGGCCCAGGTCAGCACGGCGGTGAACACGTCATTGCGCGCCGCGGTAAGCAGCGTGAGGCGGCCGCCCTGGCTCCAGCCCATGATGCCCACGTGGTCCATGTCGATGACGCCCAGAGTGGACAGGTAATCGTAGCACTTCATGGCGTCGGCGACGCCCTTGTCATAGGTGAAGTCGATGTAGTCGGAGGTGGAATCGCCGTTGCCGATGTAGTCGAAGCGGATGGTGGCCAAGCCCGCCTTGGCCATCTCGGGGGCGGTGTAGTCATAGGCGTTGCCCGCCTCGTGGCGGGTGGAGCCGTTGCCGTGGAGCATGATCACGGCGGGGAAGAGCTGGCCCTCTTGCCCTACGGGCAGGGTGAGGGTGGCGGGGATTTGATGGTCGCCGGCATCGATGAAGATATCTTCCTCGGTATAGTCGTAGGCGGCGGTTTCGGCCAGAGCGGCGGCGGATACTAGCAGCATCAGGGCCATGAGCAGAGAAACCAGTTTTTTCATTTGCTGAACCTCCCTCGTCATCTTTCTTTTGGAAAGGGTCCTGGAAAAATTATAGCATCCGCAGCGAGGGAAAGCAATATAAACTTCTTATTTAAGGCAGAGGCATGGCAATAGGCGCGGGCGCCGGGGGAACATGGTCCGATTTGGGGCCGCCCGTCCCTTTGGGCGGACGAAAAAATCCCCTTTGGGCGTTGGCCCCAGGGGAGAAAACGCCCGGGCCAGGGCGCGGGGGAGGCGGAAGGTCAGCCAAAGCGCTTCCAGGCGGACAGGTCTAGGTGGTATTGGCTTTTGAGGAGGGCTACGTCCTGGCGGTAGTAGTCGATCAGCCGCTGCTCAAAGGCGGGGGCGATGGACTCCCGGGGCGCCTTTTTTTCGTTGGCCCGGGCCAGAAGGTATTTGGCCTTACGCATCCAATTGCGCTTAAACCGGTTGGGGGTGACGCGGGCCATGGCGCGCATAAACCGGGCCAGGGCGGGGCTCTTCACCTGGACCACCGTCTTGTTGGAGTGGCCCTCCCGCACCTGGAAGCGTGGCAGGCCCACGAAGTCGCACAGGCTGTCCACGCAGCGCTGCTGGTTTTTCACGAAATCCTCGAAGATGAATATCCGGATGTTCTCCGCCGGGAAGTGCTGGTACAGGTTGTCCAATTGGAGGGCGTACAGGCCCCGGCTGAAATAGCTGAAGGTCTTTTTGTCGTGGGCGTTTTGGGCGATGCGCTGGGGCTCCAGATCGAAGCACGCCTCAAAGGAATGCTTTTCCTGGGCCTGGGACAGGCACATGCGCCAGTGGGACAGGGCCCGCTCCACCGGGTCCCGCAGCACCACAGCCACGGCCACCTGGGCCGGGTCCAGCACCTGGCAGATTTTGCGGATGCACTGGGGGTCGTACATATAGATGGGGGTCACGTCCAGCTTGACGCCCTGTCCCGGGGCGAAGAGGGCGTCGTACTCCCCCTTGTCCGGCTGGTCCACCTGGTCGAAATAGTGCAGTTCCTTATGCTGTCCGCACAGAAAGCCCGGATGCTTGCGCAGCAGGTCGTACAGCAGGGTGGTGCCCGCCTTCATAGCGCCCACGCCGATGAGATACTCGTACAAGTGCATACCTCCCCCACTCGGTCGCTTTGCAGTATAGCAGGCCCCACGGCGTTTGATGTAAAGAATTTGATGAGAAATTGGCGCAAAAACGAATGAATCATGTGGCAGAAAAAGGGCAAATCCAGGAACAAAGGTGAAAAAGGGCCGGCGCGGTGACCGCGCCGGCCGGCAATCAGGCAAAATGCTTCCAGCGGGAGGTATCCAGGCCATACCGGGTGGCCAGGGTTTCCACGTCCTGGCGGTAGTAATCGGTAAGGCGGCGCACCAGCTGGGGGTCCAGGTTGTCCTGGGCGTCCTTGCGCTCGTTGGCGGAGGCCAGCTTATACTTGAGCTTGCGCATCCAGTCCCGCTTGATGGCGTTGGGGGTGAACCGGGAGATATTCCAGATGAGCCGGGCGGCCAGGCGGCTTTTTACGTGGACCACGCTCTTGTTGGAGTGCATTTCGTGGACCTGAATGGGCTCGATGCCCAAGAAGCGGCACACCTTGTCCACATAGGCCTGCTGGTTTTTCACGAAGTCCTCGAAGAGGTACACCTGGATATTTTCCGGAGGGAAGCGGCGGTACAGGGACTCCAACTGGGGGGCGTACAGGCCCAGGGGGAAGTAACCGGTCATGCGCAGGTCGTGAATCCGGGGGTATTCCTTGCCCGGCTCCTGGTCGAAGCACTGTTCAAAGGAGCGCTTTTCCAGGTTCTGGGAGATGCGCATTTTGTAGTGGGACAGGGCCCGCTCCACCGGGTCCCGCAGCAGCACCACCAGGGCCACCTTTCGGGGGTCCAGGGTAGCGGCCATCTTGTCCACGCAATCGGCCCGGCACATGTACATGGGGGTGATATCCATCTTCAGGCCCTGGCCGGGCAGAAATTTTTCGTCGTACTCCGCCTTGACCGGGTTTTCGGCGTAATCGAAGTAGTGCAGCTCCTTCACCTGGCCCCGCCGGATCTGGGGATGCTTTTGCAGCAGGTCGTACAGCAGGGTGGTGCCCGCCTTGGCCACCCCCGGGCTTATCAGGTATTCAAACACGCGCTTTCCCTCCGCTGATTGCTGATCAAAAGGGCGTCCGGCTCAAGGGACCAGCAGTTTGCCCTTTTCGGCAAAGGCCCGGGTGCGCTCCGGCAGGTCGGGGTAGCGCTCCACCGCCTCCTGGGCGAAGAAACCCTTTTCCGGGTGGCCGGTGGACAGGTTCTCGTGGGCGATGAGGGCGAAGGTGGACTCGTACAGGTTGTGGAACTCGGGGGCCCGCTGGGCCATGCACACGAAGCTCTGGCGGGGCTGGTTGATGTCCTCCCCGGAGATCTGGAACATCTGGTAGCGGTCGCACAGGGCGCGCAGGCGCTGAAGCTGGGCGGGGGTATTGCGGGAGGGCATGTAGCTCACCGCCTTAAAGCCCACCTGGCGCAGGTAGGGGAACAATTCGTCCAGGAAGTCGTCCTCGAACTTCTGGGCCCGCTTGTCCCCGGTGACCGAGTCGCCCACGTCGCCCAGATAGGGGTAGGCGATGATGGCGCCCACCTGATTGGACAGGGCGATGATCTCCTCCAGCCCCCACAGCTCTTCCCCGGCGTCGATGTAGAACTGGCTGATCAGCTGGGCCTTGATCCAGCCCAGCAGGTCGTACATCATGTGGGGGTTGTTTTCGTCCAGCAGGTAGCCCTCAATGCGGGGGGAGATGGGCAGCTTCAGGGTGTTCTTGATGAAGTCCACCAGGGGCTGGCCCTTGCCCACCGTATCCAGCAGCTTGTAGGCCAGGGCGCTGGACAGGTGGCGCTCGGTGATGGAGCCACCCACCAGGAAGTTGGACAGGGGAACCACGTCCTTATCGAAGTCCACCAGGATGCCGTACTGGCCCATCAGGGAATTGATGCCCTCCACCATCTTGCGGTTGCGCAGGTTGCGCTTTTCCCGCCGGGGAGCGAACTGCTGGTTGAGGAAAGTGGTCTGGTCGTGGGGCACGCCGTGGATGGTGAGGTAGGTCATGCCCGCCTGGTCCGGATTGTTGAACTTCTTTTGGGCGAAGGGGGTGTCCTTCATGGTGGCCCGGCACTCCAGGCCCACCGTGCCCGGTATGCCCACGATGTGGCAGGCGGTGAGGAATTCCTCCGCGCCGCCGATGGAATCGTGGTCGATGAGGCCGCAGGTGCACAGCCCCGCCTGCCAGGAGAACCACACTGCCGCCGTGGGGGAATAGGGGGAGAAGGAATAGGTGGTGTGGATGTGGTTGTTCACGTCCTCGTGGGTCTGGGGCAGGGGCAGACGGCCCGCCCGGGCGTCCTCCACCAGCATGCGCAGGTTATCCAGCCGGTCGGGCGCGTTCAGCAGTCTCAGGGCCTCTTCCCGGGAAATATTTTCCATCGCGCTTCGCCTCCATATCTATGCTCTCTTGCTTGCAGGGTGACTTGTTATGGGAAACGGCTTGCCGCCGGGCGCGGGGACAGAAATCCATCGCCGGGCCCGAAGAACAGGAGTCCGCCGCCGGACAGGCGGCGCCCACAAAGGGGCTTGCCGCCAGGATTATTGTATCACGCGGGCGATAAAATTGTCGAGAGCTTTCTCGCATTTTTCCCGGTCTACCAAGAAACTGACCCCGTGTCCCGCGCCGGGCACGCTCACCAGGGTGGCCAGGGGTGTGGCCTGGGCATTCTCGCGGCCCATGGCGAAGGGCACGTAGCGGTCCGCCTCGCCGTGAATCAGCAATACCGGCAGGCGGCTGGCCGCCAGGGCCTGGGGGGCGCTGGCCTCGTCCAGGCTGTGGCCGGTGCGCAGCCGGAACAGCCAGTTGAGCCCCGGCATCAGCAGCTTGGGGGGCAGGCGGTAATTCTGGCGCATCACCTGGGCGATGATGGCCCGGGGGCTGGTAAAGCCGCAGTCGGCGATGGCGCCCTTTACGCTGGGGGGCAGGGGCAGGGCCAAAGCCATCAGTACCGAGGAGGCACCCATGCTCATGCCGTCCAGCAGGATGGAGCGGGGATGGTAGGTCCGGTCCAGCCACCGGGCCCAGGCGGCTACGTCCTCCCGCTCCAGTATGCCAAAGGTAATCAGCTTGCCCTGGCTTTCGCCCTGGCCCCGCTGGTCCACCAGCAGGATGTTCAGATCCATGCGGTGGTACAGCTTCAGGGCACAGGCAAAATCGCTCTCCGCCGAAGCGCTGCGATAGCCGTGGACCAGCAAAATGGCCTTGTCCGAGCCGGGACAGGCCAGGTACCGCCCCCGCAGCCGCGCCCCGTCCCCTGCGGTGATCCACACCTGCCGGAGGGGCTGGGACCGGAACCAGGCCATGCCCTCCTCCATTTGGGCACGATAGGTTTCCCAGGGGGAAGGTGCGGCGGGCCTACCCAGCCACCGGGGCAGGCCCAACCGGGGCCGACTGGCAAAGGCGATGTGAAAGATCAGGGCCACGGCTACGGCGTAGAGCAGCAGCGCTCCCAGCAGAATGTATACGATCAGCATAGCCTTATGCGGGCTGGCCGATGCGGAAAAAGCGCCGGCCGTTGTCGTAGGCCGCCTGGGCCAGGTCCTGGGGGTCCATGCCCCGCAGCTGGGCGATGCAGGCGGCGGTATAGGCCACATAGGCCGGCTCGTTGCGCCGCCCCCGCATGGGCACCGGCGCCATATAGGGGCAGTCGGTCTCCACCATCAGCCGGTCCAAGGGCATTTTTTGGGCCACCTCGGGCAGCTTGGCCGCGTTTTTGAAGGTGACGGAGCCGGTAAAGGACAGGTACATCCCCATGTCCAGGTAGGTCCGGGCGCTCTCCCAACTGCCCGAGTAGCAGTGCATCACGCACAGGGGCAGCCGCCCCGCCCGCCACCGGGCGGACAGTATGGCGGTGGCCTCGCCGTGGGCCTCCCGGATGTGGAGGATGGCGGGCTTGTTCAGCCGGTAGGCCATGTCCAGCTGGTCGTCAAAGGCCAGGCGCTGCTGGGGCCGGGGGGACAAATCGTAGTGATAGTCCAGCCCGATCTCCCCCAGGGCCACCGCCTTGTCCCGGCCCATCCAGGCCTCCAGCATCTGGGCGCGGCCTTCGTCCCAGCAGGAGGCGTCGTGGGGATGAACCCCGGCAGCGGCGTACAAAAAGGGATGCTCTTGGCACAGGTCGAAGGCGGAAGCGGGGTCCTGGGCGGCGTCCCCCACCACCACGGCCAGTTCCACCCCGGCTTGCCGCATCCGCTCAATCACCTGGGGCAAGTCCTCCTGAAACCGGGGATCGGTGAGATGGCAATGGGTATCGAACAGGGGCATGGGGCGATTCCTCTTTTCTGCGGCAAAGCCGCGTCCGTTGGGCAAAGCAAATCTGGGATCCGGGCGTCAAAAGAGCCGCCGCTTTTGCAAGCGGATAAGCCAAAGGGAGGGGCCACGGTTTTCCGTGGCCCCACGCGACCCCTGGTTGGGGATCAGCCGATTTCCCAGCCGCCCGCCTGGCAATCCTCCACGGTGAGCAGCTTTAGGTTGCCCGCCTCGTCGCTGGCGCACAGCAGCATGCCTTCCGACACGATGCCCCGCATCTTCCGGGGGGCCAGGTTGGACACCAGCACCACCGTCTTGCCCACCATCTCCTCAGGGGTATAATACTTGGCGATGCCGGAAACCACGGTGCGGTGCTCCCCGTTCTTCAGCTCCAGGGTCTCCTTGAGCAGCTTGTCGGTCTTTTCCACCTTTTCGCAGGCCACCACCTTGGCGGTGACCAGCTTCACCTTAGCAAAATCCTCAAAGGTAATCAGCGGGTCCGCCTGGGCCTCCGGGGCTTTATCCGGCTCCGCCGCCGGGGCTTGGGGCTGGGCTTTTTCCTGAGCGGAGGTTTTTTCCTGAGCTTTAGCCTGGGCTTCATCGGCCAGGGATTGCAGCTCTTTAGGGATGTCGATGCGGGGGAACAGCGGGGCGCCCTTCTTTACCAAAATACCGGGCTGTAGGCCGCCGAACTTTTGCACCGACTGCCAGGTCATCAGCGCCGGATCGGTGAGGCCCAGCTGCTGGTAGATGCGTTGGGGGGTCTGGGGCATGGTGGGCCCGATGTGCACCGCGATGGCCCGCACGCACTCGGCCAGGTGGTACAGCACCGTGTTCAGCTTGCCCCGGCCCTCTTCGCTGCGGCCCAGCACCCAGGGCTGAGTCAGGTCGATGTAGCGGTTGGCGTCCCCCACCAATTTCCAAATCTCGGCCAGAGCCAGGGAGAACTGCAGCTCATTCATGTACTTCTCCACCAGAGCGGGCAGGGCCTCGAACCGGGCCACCAGGGCCTCCTCGTGGCCGGTGGGCTGGCCGGGGGCGGGCACCGCACCGGCGCAGTATTTTTCGATCATGGCCACGGTGCGGCTCACCAGGTTGCCCAGGTCGTTGGCCAAATCGGCGTTCATTCGGGTGAGCAGGGCCTCGTTGGTGTAGTTGCCGTCGGCGCCGAAGGGCATCTCCCGCATCAGGTAATAGCGCAGGGCGTCGCAGCCGTAGCGCTCCACGATGGGGCCGGGATAGACCACGTTGCCCTTGGATTTGCTCATCTTGTCGTTGCCGAACAGCAGCCAGCCGTGGCCGAACACCTGCTTGGGCAGGGGCAGGCCCAGGGCGTGGAGCATGATGGGCCAATAGATGGTATGGAAGCGCACGATCTCCTTGCCCACCAGGTGTACGTCGGCGGGCCAATACTTCTGCATTAGGCTGTCGTCCTGGGACATGTAGCCCAGGGCGGTGATGTAGTTGCTCAGGGCGTCGATCCACACGTAGACCACGTGCTTGGGGTCGAAGTCCACCGGCACGCCCCACTTAAAGGAGGTGCGACTGACGCACAGGTCCTGAAGCCCGGGGCGCAGGAAGTTGTTGAGCATCTCGTTGGCCCGGGAAGGGGGCTGGATGAAGTCGGGGTGGGACTGGATGTAGTCGATCATCCAATCCTGGTATTTGCTCATGCGGAAGAAATAGCTCTCCTCCCGGGTGAGCTCGGTGGGGCGGCCGCAGTCGGGGCAGCAGCCGTCCTTGAGCTGGGTGGGCGTCCAGAACGCCTCGCACTCGGCGCAGTATTGGCCCTCATACTGGCTCTTGTAGATGTCCCCCTGCTCGTAGAACTTGCGGAAGATCTTCTGCACCGCGGTCACGTGGCGGGGATCGGTGGTGCGGATGAAGTCGTCGTACTCGATGTTCATCAGCTTCCACAGCTCTTTGGTGGCCGCCACGATCTCGTCCACGAACAGCTGGGGCTCCTTGCCGGCGGCCTGGGCCTTGCGCTCGATTTTCTGGCCGTGCTCGTCGGTGCCGGTGAGGAAATAGGCGTCATACCCGGTCATCTTTTTGAAGCGGGTCATGGTGTCGGCGGCCACGGTGGTATAGGTGTGGCCGATGTGCATGTTGCCGCTGGGGTAATAAATGGGCGTGGTGATGTAGAAGGTCGGCTTTTCCATTGGCATATCCCCCTCGATAAAGCGTCCCCGCCACGGCTGGGGACGCCCGCTTTTCCCTATTATAGGCTTTTTGCCGGGATACTGTCAAGGGCATTCCCGCCCTGAAACAGGGCAAAAGCGGCTGCATATACATTCGCGTTTTTTCGCCGTGCGCCGAATCATTATGCGCCCCCCGCTGCGCCGCCTGCCGGCTGCGGAAAGGCCGCCTGGCGCTCCGCCCTCGGGGATGGCCCCTTGCGGCAATCGGGAAGGAAAACGGAACCGCCCGGACCCCTGTGCCCTGAACATCGTAGAAGAACCGGGCGTCCCCGGGCTCCTGTGCCCTGGATTCCGCAGAAAAACCGGGCGTCTCCCGGTCCCTGGGCCCCGAATTTCGCAGAAAAACCGGATGTCCCCGGGGCCCTATGCCCTGAACATCGCAGAAAAAAACAGCCGTTGGCACAGGCGGCCAACGGCCCTGGAAGGCCCGGAGGGGCCGGGCTTTCGCGGGGATTTTCCCCGCAGCCCCGGGCGAAGAAGGCCCGGCGCTATTCGTCCCCGTCTTTGGGCTTTTTGCCCATCAGCCCGCCGGTGAGCTGGCTGGCGCCCCGGCTGAGCCGCTGGCCCAGGTTCTTAAAGGTGCCGCTGGAGGCCAGCACGTAGATTACCGCCGCCAGCACGGCTCCGCCGATCAGCCAGGCCGCGCCCTTAAAGCCCTCCCGGCCTTCCTGGGCGGAGGCGGCCTGGGCGGTTCCGCCGAACAGCACGTCGTCCAGCACGTCGGCCATGTATTGGGTGGACTGGATGGCCTCCTCCTTATCGGTGGTATGGGTGCCGAACTCCAGCAGCAGCGCCTTGGGGTACAGCTCCTGGTTGTAATTGCCCTTGCCGATGTAGATGTCCTTGATGAGCCCCGGATATTTCTCGTCCGCCACCGCCTTGATCTCCTTGGCAAAGGCCCGGTTGGCGTCGGCGTTGGCGTTGGAACGGCCCACCAGCAGCCGCACCTTGGTCACGTCCTGGCCTTCCAGCTGGTGCTCGTACTCCGAGGGATCGGGAATGCCGTCCCGATGCAGGTCCAGCAGCGCCGCCGGGGCCTGCTTGAGCAGCTCCTCCGCGGTGCTCCGGGAGCGGCGGTAGGCCCCCGCGTCGTGGGGCAAAAAGGTGTCCTGGCTATAGGTCACCTGAATGCCCCGCTCTTCCAGGTTTTTCTTGAGGGCGTCGCCCACGTCGTAGATCCCCGCATCCTGGGTCTTGGAAGAGGTCCCGTCGGTGGGCTCGTAACTCTCGTCGGAGTGGGTGGAATACATGCAGATGACCTTGCGCGCCTCCCGGGCGCTGGCCGGAAGGGCCAGCCCGAAGGCGGTTACGGTATTGGCCGGCTCATAGCCCAGGTATTCCGCCGTGGCCCGGCCGGAAGCCGGGTCGGCCTCCAGAATACGGTACAGCTTGTTATCCCCGGCGATATACTCGTCCTGAGGGGAAACCTGGCCCGCCCGGCTGGTCAGGTAATTGCCCTGGGTATCGTAGATCTGGTAGACCTGGCTGTCATCGTAGGTGCCGTCCGGGTCCTCCGGGTAGGTTTCGGCCCTGGCGCTCATGGGCAACAGCAGCATCAGCAGGGCCAGCAAAGCGATTAGCTTTTTCATTTGCGCTTTTCCCCCCTGACGAAATGGCCGTCTTGAAAGGCGCGGCTCTCCTCCCGGCGGCCTCGAACCACCCGCTCCGTCAGCTCGCCCACCAGCTCGGCCAGCAGCACCGCCACCAGCCCGGAGATGACGATGGCGTCCACCGCCCCCGCGCCGCCCAGCGCCAGCCGCTGGTCGATGCCCTGGTTCCAGTTGACCACCGCCTGGGCAATATCCGCCGCCATGACCCCCAATACCCCCGCCACAAAGGCGGCCCGACGGGAGCGGCCGAACAGATAGGCGATCAGCCCCGCCGCCAGCCCGTAGGCATAGTTCACGTCAAAGGGCATGGCCTCCGGCTCGCTGGGGGTCAGGTGGCCGATAAGCCATACCGCCGCCGCCGTAATCAGGGCGGCCAGCAGGCTGCGCCACCGCTCCCAAGCCGTGCCCGCCTTGACCAGCAGGTACACGCACAGAATCAAGGGGACCACCGCGCCGCCCAGATTTACCGAAAGGCGCTCCCCCAAGGGGATGTCTCCCAACAGCCCGCCGAAGAAGATCAGGGCCACCATGAGGAGCGCCTGCCTGTCCGTCAGCCGCAGCTTGTCCAGCACCCGTTGGGCCACCCCAAACAGGATCAGGATGGCCGTCACGATCAACAAAATGAGTCCCAGCGACATTGTTTTCACCTCGCACGTAGCATAACCCCGGCAAGGGCATGCTATGCGCAAGGCGCAAAAAGCCGCGCCGCCCATCGGGGCGGCGCGGCGCACTAGCCGGATTATTTGGCGAATTCGATGGCCCGGGTCTCTCGAATCACGTTCACCTTGATCTGCCCCGGATACTCCATCTCCCGCTCGATGCGCTTGACGATCTCCTTGGCCAGGATCAGGGTGCCCGCGTCGTTCACGTCTTCGGGCTTGACCACGATGCGTATCTCGCGGCCAGATTGGATGGCGAAGGACTTCTCTACGCCGTCGAAGGAATTGGCGATCTCTTCCAGCTTCTCCAGGCGCTTGATGTAATTCTCCAGGGATTCCCGCCGCGCCCCGGGCCGGGCTGCCGATATGGCGTCCGCCGCCTGCACCAGCACCGCCTCCACCGTCTGGGGCTCTACGTCGTTGTGGTGGGCCATGATGGCGTTCACCACCGCGTCGGATTCGTGGAACTTCTTGGCCAGGTCCGCGCCAATGGTGACGTGGGTGCCCTCCACCTCATGGTCGATGGCCTTGCCGATGTCGTGGAGCAGCCCGGCCCGCTTGGCCAGCTGTACGTCCGCGCCCAGCTCCGCCGCCATCACCCCGGCCAGGTGGCTCACCTCAATGGAGTGCTTGAGCACGTTCTGGCCGTAGCTGGTGCGGTACTTCATCCGGCCCAGCAACTTCACCAGCTCGTGGTGGATGGAGTGCAGGTTGGTCTCGAAAATGGCCTGCTCCCCGGCCTCCCGGATCTGGTTGTCCACTTCCCGCTTGGCCTTTTCCACCATCTCCTCGATGCGGCCCGGATGGATGCGCCCGTCGGTGATCAGCCGCTCCAGGGCGATGCGGGCCACTTCCCGGCGCACCGGGTCGAACCCGGAAATGATGACCGCCTCGGGGGTGTCGTCGATGATCAGGTCCACGCCGGTAGCCGTCTCCAGGGTGCGGATGTTGCGCCCCTCCCGGCCGATGATGCGCCCCTTCATGTCGTCGTTGGGCAGGGCTACCACCGAAACCGTGGTCTCCGCCACATGGTCTGCCGCGCACTTTTGGATGGCCATGGCGATCAGGTTGCGGGCCTTCTTGTCCGCTTCCTCCTTGGCCTTGGACTCGATCTCCCGCACCATCACCGCCGCGTCGTGGTAGGCGTCCTTCTGGATGCGGCTGATGAGCACCTGCCGGGCTTCCTCCAGGGTCATGTTGCCGATGCGCTCCAGCTCCTGCTGCTGCTGCTCGGTGTATTCCCTGGCACGGGCTTCCAGCCGCTCGGCCTCCTTATATTTCTGGTTCAGGCTCTCCTCCCGGGCTTCCAGGTTGTCCATCTTCTTGTCCAGGGTCTCTTCCCGCTGATTCACCCGGCGCTCCAGGCGGGTCACTTCGTTGCGCCGGTCCTTCACTTCCTTATCCAGTTCGCTCTTGAGCCGGATGATCTCCTCCTTGGCCTCCAGCAATTTTTCCTTCTTTTGCTCCTCGGCTTTGCGCGTCGCCTCATCCAGCAGGCTTCGAGCAAACGCCTCGGTCCGTCCGATCTTCTTTTCCATCACATTCTGACGGTATAAAAAACCGGCGGCTGCGCCCACCAACAGCGCGACCAGTACGAGTATTATGGCAACAACTGGACTCAATGCACAAAATCCCCCTCTCTTATTCTATAATATTGATGTATTGGCAACCGGGCCGCCCGACGGCGAAAGCATCCTTTATTTAGGATGCACAAAGCGACAGGGTTATCAAAATTATTTTACATTCGCAAGGGCATCGTGTCAAGATAAGATTCGCTGAGAGGATTGCAAAACAGGTGAGAAAATATAGGAAATGCGCACAAATTGTTTCAAAACCACAAGTTTTGGCGGCGCAGCCCTTCGGCCGCCGGCCGAGGGGGCAAACCCTTTGTCCTGTATGCATAGGGATCCGGCGCGGGGACGCTATCCTCCGTCCCTGAAGGGACGGAGGGTCCAGGTCCAACCCGGCCCCTCCCCCTGGCCTTTGGCCAGGGGGAGGGGCCGGGTTGGACCTGGACGTAAGAAAATTAGAGGCAGGCGGCAAGCTGATCCACGCTTTGCTCCAGCAGCGCCAGGGAACTGTGCCAGAATGCCGGGTCGGCCAGGTCGATGCCCACGATGGCGGCTACCTCGGCGGCGTCATCCAGGGCGGTTTGCCGCAACAGCTGGTCATAGGTTTCCTGGAAAGCGGACCCCTCCTTCAGGTACCGGGCGTATATGCCCTTGCCAAAGAGCAGGCCAAAGGCGTAAGGGAAGTTGTAGTAGTGCAGGTCCGGACTGTAGTAGTGGCATTTGCAGGCCCACATATAGGGATGATAGCAACTGAGCCCGTCCCCATAGGTGCGCTGCTGGGCCTGCAGCATGATCTGGCACAGCTCGCTGGAGCTGAGGATGTGATCCCTGCGGCGGGCGAACACCTCCTGCTCAAAGTAGAACCGGGAGAGGATGTCTACGACGGTCTGGGTGGCGTCGGAGAGCTCCTGGTCCAGCAGCATCGCCCGCTGCTCGGGGGGCGCCTCTTCCAGCAGCCGGTGGCAGAGCAGGGTTTCGTTAAAGATGGAAGCGGTCTCCGCCAGGGGCATGGGCGCCTCGTCCAGCAGGGGGCTATTTTGGAACAGCTGCTGGTCGTGATAGGCGTGGCCCAGCTCGTGGGCCAGGGTGCTCACCGCGTTCAGGGAGCCGTCGAAGTTGGCCAGCACAAAGCTATGGCCCAGGGGATAGACCCCGGAGCAGAAGGCGCCCCCCTGCTTGCCCGGCCGGGGATAGGCGTCGATCCACCGCTGGTCAAAGGCCCGCTGAATCATTTCCCCCATGGCGGGGCTAAATCCTCCCAGCACCCGCACCAGCAATTGCCGGGCCTGGTCCAGGGTATAGGTCTGGGGCGCCTGGCCCAGGGGCGCGAACAGATCCCAGAAGGGCAGAGCGCCCTGGTGGCCCAGGGCCTTGGCCTTCAGGCGCAGGTAGCGGCGGAATACGGGCAGCGCCTCCTCCATGGCGCCGGTCAGGGCGTCCAGGATGGGGCGGGTAATCCGGGCTTGATGGATGGATTGGTCCAAGGCCGATTCGTAATGCCGCAGGGGCAGCAGGGTGATGGCCTCTCCCTTGATGCCGTTCAGGCAGGCGGCCATGGGCTGCTCTATGGCGGGGTAGGCGGCCAGTTCGGCCTGGTAGGCGGCCTGGCGCACCTGGGGGTCCGGGCTGTAGGCCAGGTTGCGCGCCTGGGACAGGGTGAGCACCTGCTCCTTTTCTCCCAAGACGCAGCGCACCGTATGGCCCGCGTCCAGGTCGTCCCGCAGCTTGCTCCAGGCTTCGCCCCCGGTGACGCGCATTTGCAGCACCACCCCTTCCAGGGCCGGGTCGATGGTGTGGGCGGCCTCGCGCTGCCAGCAGCGCAGCAGGTATTCGTGCTGGGCCAGCAGGGGATCGATTCGGCACAGGGCGGCCAGGTTGTCAATCCCTGCGGTATACCGGGCGGCTTGGCTCCACAGCTGGCTCATCTCCACCTCCCGCTGACACAGGCGGTCGTATTGGCCCAGGGCTCCCTCGTCGTTGGCGTCGGCGGCCAAAGTCAGGGCCACCATATTGCCCAGCCGGGCGGACAGGCATTGCAGGTCCTGCATCCGCCGGATGAGCTCCGCCAGCACTTCCCCCGCCGGACGGCCGCCCGCCTGGGCCAGCATCTCCCGTGCCTGAGCGGTATCCCGCTCCAGGGCCTGCATATCCCTGGAAAAGGCTGGGTCATCGAATCCCTTATATAGGTCTGAAAGGTCCCACGTCATTAGGCGTACCTCCTAAAAACCGTTTTAGCGGCGAATACATGAGGGTATTTTTTCGCTCCGTTTTCGCTTTTTTCCTTCTCCGTGAGCCAAAAAACTTTACCAGCGCCCTTCGGTTGTGCTATACTATTTCAATCACCCACCGAAGGAGGCTGGCTCATGGGCATCGATCTGAAGGGCAGGCATTTTCTCACCCTGCTGGACTATATGCCCCAGGAGATTCGCTTTTTATTGGACTTGGCCGCACGGCTGAAGGCGCTGAAGAAGGCCGGAACGCCCCACCGGTATCTGACCGGCAAAAACGTGGCTCTGCTGTTTGAAAAGACCTCCACCCGCACCCGCTGCGCCTTTGAAGTGGCGGGTATGGACCTGGGCATGGGCGTCACATTCCTGGACCCGGGCAGCTCCCAGATGGGCAAAAAAGAATCCATTCCCGACACCGCCCGGGTGCTGGGGCGCATGTACGACGGCATCGAATACCGGGGCTTTAGCCAGCAGATCGTGGAGGAGCTGGCTCAATACGCCGGGGTCCCGGTCTGGAACGGCCTTACGGACCAATTCCATCCCACCCAGATGCTGGCGGACCTGCTCACCATTGAGGAAAAACTGGGCCGCCTGGCGGGAGTCAAGCTCACCTATATGGGGGACGCCCGCAACAACATGGGCAATTCCCTGATGATCGCCTGCGCCAAGATGGGCCTGCACTTCACCGCCTGTGCGCCCCAGGCCCTGTTCCCGGCCCAGGAGCTGGTGGACAAGGCCCGCGCCATCGCCCAAGCCACCGGCGGCAGCGTGCGCCTCACCTCGGATGTATCTCAGGGCGTGACCGGAGCCGACGTGCTCTACACCGACATCTGGGTATCCATGGGCGAGCCCGACGAGATTTGGGAAAAGCGCATCGCCCTGCTCAAGCCCTATCAGGTGAACCGGCGGGCCATGGAGATGGCAGGGGAGCAGGCCATCTTCATGCACTGCCTGCCCTCCTTCCACGATCTTAAGACCACCATCGCCCAGGACATCTACCGCAAGTTTGGCCTTACCGAGATGGAGGTGGCCGACCAGGTCTTCGAGTCGCCCCAGTCGGTGGTATTCGACGAGGCGGAAAACCGGATGCACACCATCAAGGCGGTCATGCTGGCCACCCTGGCCCATCCCCAGGCCTACCAAGGCTGATTTGCCAGGGCCGGGGGAGGGAGCGCGCTTCTCCGGCGGCTGCGCCTGGGCTTTAAGCACATCGTACCCAGCGCCATAGTGGGGAAGCCCCGCCGCCACCGGCGGCGGGGCTTCCCCAGCCAGGGGGGCTGCGCCCCCCTGGAACCCCCCGGGCGCGAGAACGGCAGAGGAAGGCGTCCTAATCCGGCGCTGCCCTAGAGAGATTACCGCCTTTCGCGCCGCCCCGGCCCGGGGCGGGCGTCCGGGGTTATAGAAGGATTTCCATGCCATCGTAGGCGAAGGAGATATTGTCCAGCGTCTTCTCAAATTGCCGGTAGTAGCCGTAAGACTTGCCCCAATACTCGTCGATGTGGGTAACCACAACCCGCCCGATTCGGTAGGCGCGTTTGAGCTCCATCAGCTCTTCTAACGTAAACATATCGCCTTTGAAGGGTGCGTCTTCCAAGCGCGATTGATCTTTCAGTACGCCGTCGTCGGAAACCAGGCCGATGATCAGCACGTCCGCGTCCATATACAAGGGGTTTGGCACAAAGGGTTTGACATCGCAACAAGCGTAGATGGCCTTTTTCGCACCCTCTATGAGTACGTAAAAGGTCATATTGCCCCGGTGGGTCTTGTTGTTGACCAGGTGTATTTGGATGCCGTCAATTTTGACGCAGTCGGTTTTGTGTACGTCAATGCAATGCAGCACGTTTTCATAGTACGATAGGCCGTCGCCGTTCCAGGCGTTGATGTCCTCCACCACCTGGGGTAAGGCGATAAATGAAATGGGCGTTCCCCGGCCGGCGATGCAGTCGTAGCCCAAAGGCTCTACGATGCGCATGCCCCGGGTATGGTCCGGGTCCTTGTGGGAGAGGGAGAGATATTGGATGGCGTGAATCCCCTGCCTTTCGCAGGCGATGGCGATGTCCTCCGGGGTGTCGATGAGCATTTGTATGTCCTCGATATAAAGGCTAGGGCCCAGCCGCTGATAGCGTCCCCGCTTGAGCCGGGCTTCCTCGCAGATGGGGCACCGGCAAAAGGGATTGGGGATGGGGAACATCCCGCCGCTACCCACGATTTTCAGCTTCATCGTCCGATTCACCTCGCCGCTTCCCTTGTTTGCTTGACCAGCATCGACCTGATTTGCCCTATCATTCCCTTGGGAATTTCTTCCTCATCCAGCCGCATAATGGGCTTTAGCATTTGTACCCCCTGATAGGAGAAAAGCAGCAGGTCCACAACGGCGTTTACCGGGACGCTTTCAAATTCGCCCCGTCGAATGCCATATTGGATCAGCCTGCGAAGTATGGCCCTGGAGGCATGGTATTGGCTGAGCAAGGCGTTGTCCGCCGAGGGTGGCAGCGCGCTGTAGTACTCGTAAAAAGCCAGGCCCAAAGAGCCGCCATGGTCCAGCATTTCACCCTGATACCGGGCCAGCAGCTGATCCAATATGCGCGTGGCCGAAAACCCGCTTTGCATTTTTTCCTCCACGCCGCTTTCCAGGTCCCCCATGATCTCCTGAATGATGTCGGCAAAGATCTGCCCGGTGCCGGCGTAGTGGCCGTAGACGCCGCCCCGGCTAAGATCCGTCCTGTTGCAGATGTGGGACATGGTCACATCTTTAAATCCCTTTTCCACGAACAGCTGAAGCGCGGCGTCCCGGATGGCCTTCTTGGTGGCCTCCCCCTTTGCCCCATAGCCTTCGCCCTCCCTTTCGGGAAAATTTCCGACACAAGTGTCGGTTTTATTATACGCTAAGGGGCGGAGAAAAGCAAGGGCATTTTGCCGGCACCGGGTTTGCCTGGCGGCGCGGCCCGGAGGCGGGGAAGAAAGGGAAGGGGGGCCTACATCATGGTATCGATTTCGCTCTGACTCAGGCCGGGGTGGAGGGCTTGGTTGATACCGCTGGCCAGCATGGCGGATACGTCCTCGATGAGCTGGTCGATCTCCCGGGGAGTGACGATCATTTCCCCCAATTCACCCCCGGCTATTTGGTCTCCTAAGGCGTCCAGCGCCTTTTCGTGACCCTGCTCCAGCCCCGAATTGCGGGCCAACAGTTCCAGGGCGTCCCGGGCTACAGTGGCGGCGTAGACCACCGTAGGCACCCCCAGGGCGAGGACCTTGACCCCCAGCGTCTCCTGGGTCAAAGCGCTGCGATGGTTGCCCACCCCCGAGCCCGGCTGTATCCCCGTGTCGGTGAGCTGTATGGTATAGCCCATCCTGTCGGTGGCCCGTGCGGCCAGGGCGTCCACGGCGATGACGCACCGGGGCCGGAGCTGGCTTATCAACCCCTTCACCATCTCCTGGGTTTCCACCCCGGTTACCCCCAGCACGCCGGGGGCTACCGCGCACACCAGGCCCATGCGTTCGTCCGCCGCCTGGGGCATCTCCCGCAGGATGTGCCGGGTGACCAGGGTGCGCTCCACCGTGCGGGGGCCTAAGGCGTCGGGGGTTACCCACCGGTTGCCCAGCCCTAGCACCAGCACCGGGTCGCTTTCCCCCGGCGGCACCAGCCGGGCCAATTCCTCCCCCAGCAGGGTGGCCATCGCCCGCCGGGATTCAGGAGCCCGCCGGGCCTGGTCCTCCAGCTCCAGGGTCAGATAGCTGCCCGGCGCTTTGCCCAACAGCCGGGCGCCCTCGCCCTGGCTCACCTTGACCTCGGTTACGTGTACCCCTTCCGCTTCCCAGGAGGATATCTCCACTCCCGGCAAGCGCTCCTTGCCATGTTCCTCAAAGGACTCCATGGCCAGGTCGGTCCTGATCGCCCCCATAGTCCAATCTCCTTTCCCGCCCTCAAGGCTCCGCTTTTCCCTCCGCCCGGTTCCGGCTGGCCGGTTGGCTCCGGCGCAGGGGCCCGGCTCCCAGGGACCCGCCCCTATGGGCCCGGCCTTAGGAGACCGGCGAAAGCCTGGGACCTGTCCGGGGGGAGGCGCACCGGAGGGGGCCGCTCCCGCTCCGGCGCAAGAGCAAGGGTCCGCCGGGAATCAGCCTTGCGCGGCCGTGGGAATACGCCTTAGTATTCCGCGCCCGGCCCCGGCCTATGCGGCGGCCTTTTGCGGTGATTTTACCTGGAAAAGCGGTTATTTTACCTGGAAAAAGGAAAAAAAGTATTGCAATCGGCGGCCCAACATGGTAAAATGTCGTTTGTTGACTGAAAGGCCGGGAGGTGAATTGTCTTGCCGAATATTAAATCCGCAATGAAGCGCGTAAAGGTGAACGAGAAAAAGAACCTGCGCAACCGGATGATCAAGTCCGCCATGCGTACGTCCATCAAGAAGTACGACGCCGCCGTTGCCGCCGGTACCGCCGACGTTCAGGCGCTGAGCGCTGTGGCCAGCGCTGTGGACAAGGCCGCCAGCAAGGGCGTTATCCATAAGAATGCGGCCAACCGCAAGAAGGCCCGCCTGGCAAAGCGCCTGAACAAGGCCGCCCAGTAATGGTTTGACCATCAGGAAAAAGACCGTCCGTTGAAGCCGGTCTTTTTTTGTTGCCCTTTTCCCGGGCCCGGCTCCGCCGCCCATCCCAGGGCCGGGGCCGGGCGCCTCCGGGTCCCGCCCGGCCTAGGGCACGGGCGCTGGCGCCGGAGCGGCTTGGGGCTGAGGGGTTTCCCGTGGGGCCTCGCCGCCGATCAGGTTCTGGGGCCGGCCGGAGAAGAAGCCCCGGATGTTGTCCAGGGTGGTGGCGGCGATGGCCTGGAGGGCTTCCTGGGTGAGAAAGCCCTGGTGGGCGGTGATGAGCACGTTGGGCAGGGTGAGCAGCAGGGAGAGCACTTCGTCCTCCAGCACCTCGCCGGACACGTCCTCGAAGAACACATCCCCTTCCTCCTCGTACACGTCCAGGGCCGCGCCCCCCAACTGCCCCTTGCGCAGCGCCTCCAGCAGCGCCCGGCTGTCCACCAAGGCTCCCCGGCTGGTGTTGATGAGCACCGCCTCCCGCTTCATCAGCCCCAGGGTGCGGCCCTGGATCATGTGGCGGGTGCCGGCGCTGAGGGGGCAATGGAGCGACACCACGTCGCTTTCCCGCAGAAGCTCTTCCAGGGTCACGTAGGTCAGGCCCGGTATCCCTGCGGGGAAGGGGTCGCAGGCCAGCAGCCGCATCCCAAACCCCTGGGCGATGGCGGCGAAGGCCAGGCCGATGCGGCCGGTGCCCACGATGCCGCAGGTCTTGCCCTTCAGGTTGAAGCCGGTGAGCCCGGCCAGGCTAAAGTTGTGTTCCCGGGTGCGGTTGTAGGCCCGGTGTACGTGGCGGTTCAGGGTGAGCAGCAGCGCCGCCGCGTGCTCCGCCACGGCGCTGGGGGAATAGCAGGGCACCCGGCACACGGGGATGCGGTATTCCTGGGCGGCCCGCAGGTCCACGTTGTTAAACCCAGCGCAGCGCAGGGCGATGAGCTTGACGCCGGATTCGGCCAGAGCGCGAATGGTCCGGGCGCCTAAATCGTCGCTGACAAAGGGGCACACCGCGTCCAGGCCCCGGGCCAGCCGGGCGGTATCCGGGCCTAAGCGGTAATCGCAGTAGCGGATGCGGGTATCGGGCCGGGCCAGCCGGTCGAACCATACGCGGTCGTAGGGCTTTACGTCGAAAAGGCCAATGGAAATCATGGCGCCACCTCCTCCCTCATTGTGTCCTGGTTTTGTAGGGAATATGACCTTTTTTGGGCCGCCCTTGACACGTTGTTTTGGATGCTCTATAATGAAGTTGGCGTTATTTTGAGAAATATTGCCGTCGTCCCTGTCTAAATGAACGGATCATCTTTCGTTCGTTCTGCTTGAGAGTTTTCATGGAATTATACAAAAGAGGCTGCGCGTTTGGCGAAGCTTTGGGTCTTATTGGCGAAAGGAGGAAATGCCGTGGAGAAGAAACGCAAAATCATGGGCCTATCCCTGGGCAACTGCGTCCACGTAGCCGGGGTCCAGCATTTTCTGGACCAGGCGGAGCAGGAGGGCTGGGAGGCCGTATATTTGGGGCCGGCGGTGCCGGTAGAAAAAGTGTTGGAACAGGTGGAACGCCTGAAGCCGGACGTGGTGGCGGTAGGCTACCGCCTCACCCCGGCCAACGCCCGGGTGCTGGCCGCTCAGCTGGCCCAGGGCGCCAAGCGCTTGACCTATTCCCCCCACTGGCTATTCGGCGGCACCCGCCCTGTGGCGGAAGCGGTGAAGGAAATCGGCTTCTTCGACACCGTGTACGACGGCTCGGAGGACCTGGACGACTGCATCGCCTTCCTGCGGGGCGGCCAGCGGGACTGCACCCAGCAAATGAGCGCGGGCACCTTGGTGGAGCGCATCGCCCAAAAGTATCCCTACCCCCTGCTGCGCCACCATTTCGGGCTGCCCTCCTTTGCCGATACCGTGATGGGCATCGAGCAATTGGCCCAGTCCCGGGTGCTGGACGTGATATCCCTGGGCATCGATCAGAATACCCAGCAATACTTCTTCCATCCGGAGCGCCGGGACCCGGCCATGGACGGGGCGGGCGGCGTGCCCGTGGCCGACGAAAAGCAGTTTGAACTGCTCAAGCGGGCCTCCATGACCGGAAATTGGCCCCTGATGCGCTGCTATAGCGGCACCGCCGACGTGATCCCCTTTGCGGAAATGCTTTTGCGCACCATCGACAACGCCTGGTGCGCTACGCCCCTGTGCTGGTTCAACCAGCTGGATGGGCGGGGGGAGCGCACCATTGAGGAGACCATGGCCGACGCCCACCGGCTGATGAAGCTCCACGCCGCCCGGGGCGTACCGGTGGAGCTCAACGAGCCCCATCACTGGGGCCTGCGGGACGCCCACGACGTCATATCCGTGGCCATGGCCTACATCTGCGCCCGCAACGCCAAGGCGGCGGGGCTGCGCCACTACGTGGCTCAATACATGTTCAACATCCCCGGCGCCATGTCCTTCTCCATGGACCTGGCCAAGGTGCTGGCCCAAATCGAGATGGCCGAGTCCCTGGCCGGGCCCGATTTCACCCTGTACCGGGAGACCCGCGCCGGGCTGCCCTTTATGAGCGGCGACCTGGATTTGGCCAAGGGCCAATTGGGGGCCAGCACCTTGCTGCAAATGGCGGTGAAGCCCCACATCATCCACGTGGTGGGCTATTCCGAGGCGGAACACGCCGCCACCCCCCAGGTGGTCATCGAGAGCTGTAAGATTGCCCGAGGCGTCATCCGCTCCGTGCTTCAGGGCGGCGTGGACCAGACCGCCGATCCGGCGGTGCAGCAGCGCAAGGCCCAGCTCATCCAGGAAGCGGGGGTACTCATCGGCTACATCGAGGAAAAGTACCGGGGCTTCAGCGCCGATCCCCTCACCGATCCCCGGGTCATCGCCGATTGCGTGCGCCGGGGCGTGCTGGACGCCCCCCATATCCTCAAGAACGATGTATTCAAGGGCACGCTGAAGACCCGCATGGTGGGGGGCAAATGCGTGGCCTGGGACGCGGCGGAAAATAGAGAACTATGCGAACAGGAGCGCCTGGAGCGCTTGGAGAAAGGAGGAGAAGGAACATGGGCCAGCGCGTAGCGGTCATCAGTTCGGGAAACGGCGGCCAATCCATGGCGGCTTATCTGGCCATCAAGGGATTTGAAGTATCCCTGTACGCCCGGGAGCAAGAACGGGTGGACATGTTTTCTTCCAATCACTTCCAGCTTTCCGGTGAGGTAAACGGCGAGGCCGACCTGCGCCTGATCAGCTGCGATATGGAAAAAGTGCTGGAGGGCGCCGGCGTGGTGCTGGTCACCACCCCGGCCCAATACCACCCGGCGGTGGCCAAGGCCATGGCGCCCTTCCTGGTGGACGGCCAACTGGTGGTGCTCAATCCGGGCCGCACCCTGGGCACCTATGTATTCGATAAAACCCTGCGGGAGAACGGGCTGAAGGGCTCCATTATCCTGGCCGAAACCGAAACCTTCCTGTTCACCTGCCGGTGCATTACCCCCGGCTATCCCATCCTGTACGCCATCAAGCACGACGTGAAGCTGGCCGCCCACGATCCGGCCAATACCCCCCAGGCGGTGGAGCGCATGGGACAGTTGTTCCCCTCCATCCTGCCCGCCGGCAGCGTGTTCGAAACCGGTCTGGCCAACATCGGCATGATCTTCCACCCCTTGCCCATCCTGATGAACATCACCCGGGTAGAGGCCAAGGAAGGCTTCCACTTCTATACCGAGGGCATTTCTCCCCTGGTAGCCAACATCCTGCAGCGCATGGACGCGGAGCGGGTGGCCGTGGCCCAGGCCGTCGGGGCGCAAGTGCTGCCCGCCACCCAGTGGCTCAAGCTGCACTACGGCTCCACCGGCGACGATTTGTACAGCTGCATCCAATCCACCGCCGCCTATCAGGACGTGTTGGCCCCCACGGATATCGATACCCGGTATATCTACGAGGATATCCAAACCGGATGCGTGCCCTTCAGCTGCATGGCCAAGGCAGTAGGCGTGCCCACCCCCATCATCGACTCGGTAATCCAGTGGGCCACCGCGGTATACGATTACGACTTCTACGGCCAGGGCCGCAACGAGCATATGCTGGATCTGAACCAGCTGATTCAGGACGTAAGGCTCCAAACCGGCGGAACCTGAAAGGACTCGCCTCCAGTCCGGCGGCTCCCGGTTTAGAAAAACGGCACTCATGGACTTGCCCATGAGCGCCGTTTTTGCTCCGGTTCCTATAAAACAAGGGTAGCGCAACGCCTATCAGTTGAGCAGCGCCATGGCCTGCTCCATGGTGGGCATGGCCGCCTGTGCGCCTTGGGCGGTGGTGCTCAAAGCGCCTACCGCGTTGGCCATGCGGATGGCGTCGCCCAGCTCCAGGCCCATGGCCAGGCCCACGCCCAGGCCGGCGTTGAAGGAGTCCCCCGCCGCCGTGGTATCCACCGCCTTGACCTTGAAGCCGGGGAACAGCTTGTACCCCTCCTTGGTGACCAGCAGGGAGCCCTGGCCGCCCCGCTTGTTGATGACCGCCGGGCAGCCCATCTGGATCAGCTTCATGGCCGCCTGGGCCGCCTGCTCAATGGTATCCACCGGCATACCGGTCAAGATATGGAGCTCGGTTTCGTTGGGGGTTACGCAGTCGCACAGCATGAACATGGCCTGGGGGATGGGGGTATGGGGCACCGGCGCGGGGTCCAGGATCACCTTGGCCCCCGCCTGCCGGGCGATGGCCATGGCGTGGTTGATGGCGGGCAGAGGGTTCTCCAGCTGGAACAGGCACACCCCGCTGCGCTCAATATAGCCCGCCTTTTCGGTGATGGCGTCGCAGGTCAGTTCGTCGTTGGCGCCCTTGTATACCACGATGCGGTTTTCGCCCTTGGGGTCCACCTCGATCATGGCGATGCCGGTAGGCGCGGCGCTGGTGACCACGATGCCGTCCTGGCTGATGTTCTCCCGCTTCAGGGCGTCCAGGTACATGCTGCCGTAGGCGTCGGCCCCCAGGCACCCGATCATGGTCACCGGCGCGCCCAGCCGCGCCGCCGCCACCGCCTGGTTGCCGCCCTTGCCCCCGGTATAGGTGTTGAAACTCAGGCCGAACATGCTCTCTCCCGGCTGATGGAAGTGAGGCACCGTCACCGTCAGGTCCACGTTCAGGCTGCCCACCACACAGATTTTTTCCATGGATATCCTCCTCCCTAATCCGGCCACTCCCCGGTGAAGCTCACCTGGGCGGGTCCGGTCATCAGCACATGTCCATCCTCCTGCCAGCGGATGTCCAGCTCGCCGCCAGGCAGGGCTACGGTTACCCGGGGCCCTGTGAACCCGGCGCGGATGGCCGCTGCCGCCGCCGCGCAGGCGCCGGTGCCGCAGGCCAGGGTCTCCCCTGAGCCCCGTTCCCACACCCGCACGGCCAGGCGGTCCTGGTCCTGAACCTGGCAAAATTCGATATTGGCCCGGTGGGGGAATATGGGGGCCCGCTCCAGCGCCGCCCCCGCAGCATGGAACAGGGCGTCCTGGGGCAGCTGGGGCAGAAAACATACCCCGTGGGGATTGCCCATGCTCACTTTCTGCAGGAGCCAGCTCTGCCCCGCCGCCTGAACCGCCGCGGCCTCGCCCTCAAAGACAGGCTGGCCCATGTCCACCGACGCCCCCACGCACAGGCCCTTTTCCACCTGCAGCGTCAGCAGGCGCGGGCCCGCGCCGGTCTGGATGCGCAGCTGTTCCCGGCGGCAAATCCCCGAGTCGTACAGATACTTGCCCACGCAGCGAATGCCGTTGCCGCACATGAGGGCCTCGCTGCCGTCGGCGTTGAACACCCGCATTCTGGCGTCGGCGTCCTCCCAGGGCTCGATGAGGATGAGCCCGTCGGCGCCCACGCCGAAGTGGGGCCGGGACACCTCCACCGCCAACTGCTGGGGGGGCTTGGGCAGGCGCTGGTGGAACAGGTCCACGTACACGTAATCGTTGCCCAAGGCCTGCATCTTCACAAAGCGCATATTCCTATTCCCCCGCCAAGCCGCACAGCGCCGCCGCCACCTGGGCGGCCAAGCGGGCGTTGTTGAGCACCAGTTCGATATTGGCCTCCAGGCTCAGCCCGCCGGTGAGCTTTTGCACCTTGTCCAGCAGGAAGGGGGTGATCTCCTTGCCCTGAATGCCCAATTTTTGGCACTCGGCCACCGCCTGGTCGATGTTTTGGTTAATGAAGTCCGGGTCCATGGAATACTGCTGGGGAATGGGATTGGTCACCAGCATCCCCCCGGCGATGCCGCAGGCTTGCTGGGCGCGGAAGGCCCGGGCGATATCCTGGGCGCTGTCCAGCCGGTAATCCACCTTGAGCCCGCTGGTGCGGGTATAGAAGGCGGGCAGTTCCTCGGTGCCGTAGCCGATCACCGGCACGCCCTTGGTTTCCAGGTATTCCATGGTCAGCTTTAGGTCCAGAATAGACTTACACCCGGCGCACACCACGCACACCCCGGTGCGGCCCAGCTCCTCCAGGTCAGCACTGATATCCATGGTGGTTTCGGCGCCCCGGTGTACGCCGCCCACGCCGCCGGTGGCAAACACCTTGACGCCGGCCAAAGCGGCCCCGATCATGGTGGTGGCCACAGTGGTGGCTCCGTCCATACCCTGGGACAGCAGCACCGCCAAATCCCGGCGGCTGGCCTTGTGCACAGACAGCCCCCGCCGGCCCAGGTGGTCGATCTGCTCCGGGGAGATGCCCACCGACAGCTTGCCCTGCAGGATGGCGATGGTGGCGGGCACCGCCCCCTGGCTCCGTACCGCCTGCTCCACCCGCAGGGCGGTTTCCACGTTGCGGGGGTAGGGCATGCCGTGGGAGATGATGGTGCTCTCCAGGGCCACCACGGGCTTATTCTCCTTTAGGGCCTGCTCCACTTCTTCCGATATCCACAGGTAGGGATTGTCCATCATGCAACGCCTCCATCCTTTATCGCTTGGCCGATGGCCTCCCGGCTCACCGGACGCCCTGCCGCCCGAAGGGCCGCCGCCGCCAGGGCGCATCGGGCCGATTGCCTGCCGGGCAGGCCCCGGACCAGGCCGTCCAGGGCCGCCGCCAGAAAGGCGTCCCCGCAGCCGGTGGTGTCCGCCACCGGGCCGGGCAGGCAGGGCAGCGCTTCGCCCCCCTCCCGGTCCAGGTAATAGGCCCCCTGAGCGCCCAGGGACAGAAATACCCGCTCCACCCCCATCCGGTGCAGGGCCTGGGCCGCCGTTGGAGCGTCTCCCTCAGCCAAGCCGGTCAAGGCGCGTGCCTCGGGCAAATTGGGCTTGAGGGCGGCCAGGCGGGGCAGGGCAGGGCCCAGCCGGGGCGCCTTGGCCACCGACACCGGGTCCGCCGCCAGGGGCACGGTAAGCTTATGGGCCAGGTACTCGATGGTCTCCTGGGGCAAATTGGCGTCCAGTACGCACAAGGCGCTGTCGTTGAGCAGGGGCAGCGCCGTTTCCAGGACCCGGGGGGTCAGGCTGCGGCATATCTCCATATCGCTCACCGCCAGCAGCAGGTCCCCATCCCGGTCGTTCAGGCACAGGTAGCAGGAGGTTCTGCCCCCTGCCGGATACAACGTCATGGACATGTCGATGCCCGCCTGGCGGCACTGCCGGTCCAGGAAAGCGCCCTGCTCGTCCCGGCCCAGGGCGCACAGCAGCCGCACGGGCAAGCCAAGGCGGGCCAGGCTTTCGGCGATGTTGCGGCCTACGCCGCCCGCCGTCATCCTGACCCGGCCCGGGTTGGAATCCTTGGGGATGACGGGGCCCGCGGCGCTGCCGCACAGGTCCACGTTGGCCCCGCCGATCACCGTAATGGGTTTCACGGATACAGGGGGAAGCGGCCGCACAGGGCGATAACCTGCTCCTTCACCTGCTGAGTAGCCGCCTCGCCCTCCGCTACGATGCGGGCGATGAATCCGGCGATCTGCTCCATTTCGCCTTCCTTCATGCCCCGGGTGGTTACCGCCGGGGTGCCCAGCCGCACGCCGCTGGTGATGAAGGGGGACTGGGTCTCGAAGGGGATGGTGTTCTTGTTGGCGGTGATGTTGGCGTCGCCCAGCAGCTTTTCCAGGGCCTTGCCGGTGATGCCCGTGCCGGTCAGGTTGATCAGCATCAGGTGGTTGTCGGTGCCGCCGGACACCAGCTTCAGCCCCTTGTCCATCAGCGCCTTGGCCAGGGCCTGGGCGTTGAGCACGATCTGGTGCTGATAGGCCTTGAATTCGGGGCTCATGGCTTCCTTGAAGCATACCGCCTTGGCGGCGATGATGTGCTCCAGGGGGCCGCCCTGGGTGCCGGGGAAGATGGCCTTGTCGATGGCCTTGGCGTGCTGCTCCTTGCACAGGATCATGCCGCCCCGGGGGCCCCGCAGGGTCTTGTGGGTGGTGGTGGTGACCACGTCGGCGTAGGGCACCGGGCTCTCGTGCTCGCCCGCCGCCACCAGGCCGGCGATGTGGGCCATGTCCACCATCAGGTAGGCGCCGCAGGCGTCGGCGATTTCCCGGAACTTTTTAAAGTCGATTTTGCGGGGATAGGCGCTGGCGCCGGCCACGATGAGCTTGGGCTTTTCGGTCTGAGCCAGCTGGTAGAGCGCCTCGTAGTCGATGGTCTCGTCGGACTCGCGCACGCCGTAGGGCACGATGCGGAAGTACTTGCCCGACATGTTCACCGGGCTTCCGTGGGTCAGGTGGCCGCCGTGGGCCAGGTTCATGCCCAGGATGGTGTCGCCCGGCTCCAGCAGGGCGAAGTACACCGCCAGGTTGGCCTGAGCGCCGGCGTGGGGCTGCACGTTGGCGTGCTCCGCGCCGAACAGGGCGCAGGCCCGCTGCCGGGCCAGCTCCTCCACCACGTCCACGTACTGGCAGCCGCCGTAGTAGCGCTTGCCCGGATAGCCTTCGGCGTATTTATTGGTCAGGTGGGAACCCATGGCCTGCATCACCGCAGGGGAGACGAAGTTTTCCGAAGCGATGAGTTCGATGTGCTGGCGCTGGCGGATCAATTCCATTTCCATGGCGGCGAACACTTCCGGGTCCGCCTGCTTCACAAAGTCGTAATTCAGCATCCGTTTCCGTCCTCCTTGCGGGCGCGCCGCATAAAAAATGTGGTCATTTTGGATTATACCCGCCTGTTTTTCCCCATGCAACCCAGGGTGGGTTAATTTGCGCCCCGCCGAATCCGCTGTCCCAGGCCCCCGCCTGGCGGGACCGCCCCGGGCGGCTGTCCCCGGCGGCTGTTTCCGGCAAATTTTCTCCGGCGCGTTTCCTTCGTCCAGCGCCCCGCGGCGGACCGCCTCAGCGGGCGGTGACCAGGCGCAGGAGCACCTCCACCATCTTGTCCATGGATTCCACGCAGGCGCACTCGTGGCGGCTGTGGCCGTTCATGCCGCCGGTGGACAAATTGGGGCAGGGCAGGCCCATATAGGTGAGACGGGCCCCGTCGGTGCCGCCCCGGATGGGCCCGATGACGGGGGTTACCCCCGAATCTTCCATGGCCTTGATCGCCCGGTCCAGGATGTCCTGGCGGTCCTTGAGCAGGCTGGCCATGTTGTAATAGCTGTCCTTCATGTCCAGCTCCACAGAGCCGGGGCCGTATTTGGCCTCCAGGTAAGCGCAGGCGCTGCCCACCAGGGCCTTGCGGGCCTGGAACTTGTCCATGTCGTGGTCCCGCAGGATGAGCCGCACCCAGGCCCGCTCCACGCTTCCGCCCATCTGGGTCACGTGGTAAAAGCCCTCGTAGCCCTGGGTATGCTCCGGGCTTTGGGCGGCGGGCAACATTTGGACCAGCTCGCAGGCCATGCGCAGGGCGTTTTTCATCTTGTCCTTGGCGCTGCCCGGGTGAATGTCCACCCCGTGGAACACCACCTGGGCCCCGGCGGCGTTGAAGTTCTCGTACTCGATCTCCCCCAGCTCGCCGCCGTCCACGGTATAGGCGAAGTCGGCCCCAAACCCGGCCAGGTCGAAGAAGTCCGTGCCCCGGCCGATTTCCTCGTCGGGGGTGAAGGCCACGCACACCTTGCCGTGGGGGATGTCCCCCTCCTCCATGAGATGCTGGCACAGGGTGAGGATCTCCGCGATCCCCGCCTTGTCGTCCGCCCCCAACAGGGTGCCCCCGTCGGTGACCACCAGGTGCTGCCCCGCGTATTTCTTCAGGAAGGGATAGGTGTCTACCGAGAGTTTTTCCCCTTGGCCGTTCAGCGCCGCCGCCCTTCCGTCAAAGGCGATTACCCGGGCGTTTATGGGCTGGCAGGGCACGTTGTCCACCGTGTCCATATGGGCGATCAGGCCGATGGCGGGCTGCCCCGGCGCGTTGGCCGGAATGGAACCGTACACGTATCCGTGGGCGTCCACCCGGGCGTCCTCCAGGCCCAATGCCTTCATTTCCTCGACCAGCGCCTGGGCCAGGATCAATTGCCCCGGGGTGCTGGGCACGCTTTGGCTTCCCTCCCGGGAGGCGGTGTCGTAGGCGGCATACTTCAGCAGTCGTTCATAGGCCCGCATGTTTTTTCGCTCCTTTCCGCCGGGTCCGCGTCCCCGCCGCCCGGCCTCACATCTCCTGCCTCAGGGCCCGCGCTCCCGCCGTCCGGGCCTTCATTTCCGGCGCAGGCCTCTTCCACGGGGATAAACAGCCAGCCGTAGAATACCTTTTCCCCCGCCTCGAATACCGGCAGTTCCCCGATAAAATAGGGCTGGCCGCACACCGTCAGCTTGTTTTCCGCCAGGTAGCGCCGCACTTTCTGGGCGCCTTCCCCCAACAGGGCGGGGCCGTCGTCGTGGCGGATGCAGAACAGGGCGCACCGCTGAGGGGGGCGGCGGTATACCGGCTGGGTCAGGGGAACGTGGGAGGCGTACTTTTCCGGTATAGCCAGTCCGATGACATGATCCACCTGAGCGCCTTCCAGAGCGGCCATGGGCATGGGGGAGTAGTTCCGGGTATACAGCGCCTGGTCCATCCACTGGGTGAGCAGCGCCCGCTGCGCCTCGCTCTGGCACAACAATTGGCCGTTTTTCCGGTAATCCAGGCAGTAATACCCCTGAGAGCGAACCAGAGCGCCCTGGTAGAGGGCCTGGGGAAAGCAGTCCGTCTGCCGCTGGTGCTCCTCCAGCAGGGCAATGACCTCCTTCAGCTGATCCAGCTGCGCCTGCCTGCGCTGGCGCAGCTGCCCCAGCAGCTGGGCGTAGCGGCTGTGGGAGGCGCTGGAGATCAACTCGGTCACCTCCGCCAAGGTAAAGCCCATCATGCGAAGGCGGCGGATGGCGCTGGCTTTGTTTACCGCGTTGGCATCAAAATACCGGTAACGGGTCTCCCCATTTGTATCCGCCTCCAGAAGCCCCCTGTCGGCGTATTCCCGCAGCGTCTGAACCGCTAGACCGCTTTGCCGGGATATGGTTCCTATTTTATATTTCAAGCCCCTTTTCCTTTCTGTTTTTTGGGCATTATAGGCTGAATTCCCGTCCATTGTCAAGGGCGCGGGGGCGCTATGTGAAAACTTTCTCAACCCCCTTGACTCTCCATGCCCTGGAGAGTTTATAGTATCCTTGGCAAGCGCTTATGCGCAAAAATTTTGAGGAGGGAAAACCATGAAACGGATCCTCACTCTGCTGCTATGCTTGACCCTGTTGCTGGCGGTTCCGGCTATGGCCGAAACCTTCAGCGCCACCGCCCCGGGCTTCGGCGGCGACATTACCGTGACCATCGAAGTGGAAAATGGCGCGCTCACCGGCGTGACCTGCGTAGGCGACGGAGAAACCGCCGGCGTGGGCAGCATGGCCGTGGAGCAGATGCCCGCCCTGATGCTGGAAAACGGCACCTGGGACGTGGACGGCGTCACCGGCGCCACCGTGTCCTCTTCCGCCGTGCGCCAGGCCGCCTATGAGGCCATGGCCGCCGCCGGGCTGGTAACCCAAGAAATTCCCGAAGTGAACATGACCGCGGGCACCTATACCGCCCAGGCCACCGGCTTCGCCATGTGCGAACCCATCACCGTCACCACCATCCTCAGCCACGATCAGATCATCGACATCAAGGTGGACGAGGTCAATCTGGCGGACACCCCGCCCATGGTGGACTGCGTGGTGGAGAAATTGATTCCCCGGATGCTGGAGAACCAGTCCGTGCGGGTGGACAGCATCACCGGCGCTACCATGACCAGCGCCGCGGTGAAGACCGCCGTGGAGGACTGCATCGTCCAGGCGCTGGAGGCTGCGGGCTGCGATCCCGCCGCCGTGCAGGCCTTCTACACCGTGCCGGAAAAGACCGGCGGCCAGGAAGAGATCCACACCCAGGTGCTGGTGGTGGGCATGGGCGGCTCCGGCACCATGACCGCCATGAGCGCGGCTGAGAACGGCGCCCAGGTGCTGGTCATCGAAAAGAACGGCCGCTACGGCGGCACCACCGGCCTGACCAGCGAAGTGATGGCCATCAATCCCCCCCGCATCCAGGAGGAGTACAACGAGGGCAACGACTGGATCGACGTGGAGGCCATGCGGGACGCTTGGCTCACCTACACCGAGGGCGATGCCAAGGAAGAAATGGTAGACATGATGATGTACGAGTCCGGCGAGGCCCTGGACTGGCTGCACTACGAGCACGGCTTTGAGTTCGACTACGTGCCCAAGACCGGCTTCACCGAGGCGGACGTGTACGCCTGCAAATACCAGTACCTGCCCAATTCCCTGGGTGCCAACAAGGCCTATATCGCCCGGTACTTCGACGGCATCGTGGAGGACTTCCTCCAGGCCGGCGGCAGCTACATGCTGGAGACCGAAGCCTACGCCCTCATCCAGGATGAGGACGGCAAGGTGGTGGGCGTCCAGGCCCGCAACCTGGTGGACGGCACCGAGTACACCATCTATGCCGACGCGGTGGTGCTGGCTACCGGCGGCTTTGCCGGCAATGCCGAGATGGAGGAAACCTACCTGTCCAACGAGTACTTTGAACTCAAGGGTGACTGGAAGTGCTACGGCCTGACCACCAACGACGGCAAGATGATCCAGGCTGCCCTGGACATCGGCGCGGGCACCTACAACATCGGTATGCCCCCCATGGTGCACAACGCCGGCACCATCGCCTTCCTGCCCGGCTATGAGACCAACGTGGTTGAGGGCCAGATCGGCGCCCGCACCGGCCGGCCTCAGGTGTGGTCCTCCGGCGACCTGCCCCTGGATATGGCCATCTCCGCCAGCAGCCTGGCGGTGGACAGCCACGGCCAGCGCTTCACCACCGAGGAGCAGGTAGCCATGCTCAACAGCTGGATCGCCGGGCCCCGGTTCTACAGCGTATGGAGCAGCGAGCAGATCGACGGCCTGCGGGACGAGGGCTTTGCCTACGAAGTCAGCGGCCCGGCCACCATTTACCTGGGCTATCAGGGCGCTATCCCCGCCAACACCCCCATCGCCAACGCCTATGAGGTGCTGGACGACGCGGTGTCCCGGGGCATCGCCTACAAGGCCGATACCCTGGAGGAGCTGGCGGCTCTGATCGGCTGCGAGCCCGAAACCCTGGTGAACACCGTGGAAACCTATAACGGCTATTGCGAGAGCGGCGTGGACGAGCAGTTCGGCAAGGCTGCCCAGTATCTGGACGAGATCGGCGAAGGCCCCTACTACGCCCTGATCGGCGCGCCCTACTGCTACACCACCTGCGGCGCTTTGGATATCAACGAGAACTTCCAGGTGCTTAAGGCCGACGGCGCTACCCCCATCGAGGGCCTGTACGCCGTGGGTACCGACAGCATGGGCGTATTGTTCAGCGAGAAGAAAGCCTACGTCACCTTCGGCGGCGCGGCCAACGGTTGGGCCCTCACTTCGGGCAAGCTGTGCGGCGAAGTGCTGGCCTCTACCCTGGTGGGCTAATCCACCTTTCTGGCGGTTTGCGTATAAAATCCGGGAGGCGCCTGCTCTGCAGGCGCCTCCCGGATTTTATGCCCGGCCCACCGGGGCCCCCGCCCGCCCCGCCTGGGGCGGGGCGGGCGG
>DSLFC04102__coassemble_613_pt1 | contig 46055 bp, 39 predicted proteins | sample DSLFC04102__metabat2_low_PE_004 | metagenome-assembled genome bin DSLFC04102
CCTCCGCCCATGGGCGGAGGGACCTGTGCCTCGGGAAAAGCCGGGGTTTCCCCCGAATGGCGGATGGCGCTCAGGCCCGCCGGACCGGGCCTATGCCTGGCAGCCCATACGGCGCTTTAGCGCCAGGAGAATCCCGACGCTGGGGTCCCCCGCAGGACGGGCGGACTGGTGTGCTGCGCTGGGGGCTGGCGGGCCAGGGTGGTTCCCGGGTTTATCCATGGCTTGATTTCATGGCCCAGGAATTGGGAAAAAGCGCGGCAAAGGGCAGGAGACTATCTCATCCAGATAGCCCCCTGCCCTTTTTTCCAGGCTGTCCGCCGGGTCAATGCACGGCATCTTCCGGGACAGCGCCTGCCCCTTTACTGGGCCAGCGCATCCTTCACCGCGTCTTTGATGGCGTTGGACGTCATGGTCGCGCCGGAAACGCCGTCCACGTCGGCGCTGTTGGCCTCTACGATGGCCGCGGGTACCTGCTCCAAAGCGGCGTCGGCGATGCCGGCGTTTTCGTTGTGGGACAGGATCTCCACGGCGGCAATGGCGTCGCCGTCCAAGGTGACCTTCACGGTGAGCTCGCCGCCGTTGCCGTTGCCCACGCCCAGCTTCTCATTGTCAGCCAGCTGGATTTCCGGCTCGGCGCTCTCGGCCTCTTCTTCCACCACGGGCGCGTTGGGGTCGCCCTCCAAGATGTAGGTGCCGTCGGGGTTGGCGCCTACCAGCTTCTTGCCCTGGGAGTTGATCAGGTCGCCGGAACCGGCGATCCACCAATCCAGGTTCTGGTTCAGCTCATAGGCCCAGTCGGGCAGCATGGCCAGGGCCTCGTTCTGCAGGATCAGCTCGCCGGCCTTGGCGTTGCCCTCGGGATAGCGGTCCAGCAGGCCATCGTGGTCCATGTCGATGGTGTTGACCTTGCCGCTGGCCTGCTCGAAGTCGAAGCCCAGCTCCTGCTTCACGTTGACGATCTGCAGGATGTTGAAGTGCATGTAGTAGCACACGCCGCTCATGGCCTCGATGATTTCGGGGTCCGCGTTCAGGCTCTCAATATAGGCGGCCCGCTCCTCGTCGGTGGTCAGGTTCTTCGCGGCGTCGTCGCCCGTGGCGCAGCCCCAATACTGGGGGATGGTGAGGAACTGGCCCGCCCAGCTCTCCACGCCGGCCACCCTGCCCTCCAGCAGCCAGCTGGACGTGGTGGGCAGTTCGCCGTTGTAATACTCCTCAGGGGTGCAGTTGCGGGGCACGTAGTGGTCCAGCTCGACCTCTACCATCAGGATATTGCGGTACTCCCAGCCGGCGTCCAGGCCGTAATTGCTGACCAGGGAGGCGTCGATGTAGAGGGAGCCACGCCCGTTGCGGATGAAGTTGTCCACGGTCTGGCCGGGGGACATGACGCTGATCATCTGCCACTCATCGGAGACCTGATAGCCCTGGAGCTCGTTATTGTTGATTTCGATCTGGGTGTTGGGGGCGACGCAGGCCCAGTAGGAGCCGATGGAGCTGTTGATGGCGCCGTTGGGGCTGGTGGTCAGCCAGTTCACCGAACGGGTCAGCGGATCGTAGTAGGGCCCGCGGTAGACGCGGCCGTTGGCAGGAGAGCGCCACTGGGTATCAAAACCGGTTTCGGGATACAGGGTATAGTTTCCGTAGTACGGAGTGGCCCGGTTGATGTACCAGTAATGGGAGGAATCCAGCAGGAACTGCCGCGCCGCATCCAGCTGCTCGCCGGAGAGCACCTCTTTGGAGGATGCGTCCGTGGCGTGGGTGTAGGTGTCGGGCAGATCGACCTGCTCGGCAAAAGCTACCGACGTCAGCAGCATCATGGCGCAAATCACGGTTGCCAGCAAACGTTTGAAATTCATTTTGTCGTCCCCTTTCTTTCTTTTTCCCACATGTGCGCCGGCCCGTCGGAACCGGCAGTACGGGTGACCTATGCAGCTGGTGCGCACAGATCACCCGTGGATACTATAGCACACATTAAGGATCATGTCAATAAAATCACAATCTCATTTGCCCCCTTTGCCACATTTTGTTACATCTCGCTAATCAAAGGCCCGCAGCCCGCCCCGCGCCTAGGGCATTCCACCCAACCGGCGGGGCGCTTTCCATCTGCTTTCGTCCAACCGGCGGGGCGCTTTCCATCCCGGGCCGTTGGGCCACCCCGGCGCGAACGGGAAAAGGGCCGGGGCGCTGGGAAGGCCGCCCGTTGGGGCATCCATCCCAGCACTCCCGGCCCCCGCATTTTGCCGGATAAATCAGGTCAATATTTTCAGCTCGTCCTCTCCGGTATGGTCGAATACGATGAACTCCCGCACGCCGATATATACTTCTTCCCCTACGGGAATGCCCTCGAAGGAACCGGCGTCGCTGATAGCCCGCAGCGAAATGCCGCCCAAATCCACCCGGCAGTCGAACACGTCGCCCAGGTAGAAGCAGCTGGTCAGCCGTCCCTTCAGGCAGGGCATATCCTGGAAGGGATTTCTGGACATGCGGGCGTTCTCCGGGCGGATGGCGACCACCACCTCGCCCCGCTTCTCCCCCTGATAGGCGATGGTCTGACCGCAACCGGCCAGGTCCACCTTGCCGTCGGAGGCCTTGCCCTTGAGGAAATCCACCTTGCCCACGAAGTCGGCCACGAAGCGGTTCACGGGATGGCGGTATATCTCCTCGGGATGGCCCACCTGCTGCACCACGCCGCCATTGATGACGAAGATGCGGTCGGACATGGCCATGGCCTCAGTCTGGTCATGGGTGACGTATACCACGGTAATACCTAGCTTAGACTGGATCTCCTTGATCTCAAAGCGCATGGATTCCCGCAGCTTAGCGTCCAGGTTGGACAAGGGCTCGTCCAGCAGGAGCAGCCTGGGCTCGGCCACCAGGGCCCTGGCCAGAGCTACCCGCTGTTGCTGCCCGCCGGAGAGTTGGGAGGGAATCCGCTGGGCGTACTGGGTGAGATGCACCACGTCCAGCACCCGTTCCACATTTTTGCGGATGTCCTCCTTGGACCGTTTTTGGATGGTGAGGGGGTAGGCCACGTTGTCGAACACGTTCATGTGGGGCCATACCGCGTAGGATTGGAACACCATGCCAATGCCCCGCCGCTCGGGAGGCACGAAGGTCTTATCCCCGGACACCAGTTGCTCGTCGATATATACCTCCCCTGAGGTGGGCTTTTCAAACCCGGCGATGATGCGCAGCATGGTGGTCTTTCCGCAGCCCGAGGGCCCCAGCAGGGTGACGAATTCCCCCTCCCGGAACACCTGGTCGAACTCCTTGAGTACCACGTTGCTGCCAAACGCCTTGGTCACTTTTTTGATGGTTATGCTAGACATGCGCCTCAACCTCCCCGATTAAATGGAAAATTCGCCCTTGGTCAGCCGGTTCAGCACCACGTTGAGTACCACGACCACCATCAGGATGCCAAAGGCCATTGCGGAGGCCTGCTGTTGGCTGGTGTACGTCCAGTATTCGTAGAGCTGGAAGCCGATGGTCTTGGTATCCTTGGAGTACAGCAGGGCGGACATGGACAGCTCGTAGAAGCTGGGGATGAAGATCAAAAACCAGCCCGCCGCGATGGAGGGGAAAATCAGCGGCACGGTGATGCGGCGCATGGTGCCCAGCCAGCTGGCGCCAGATATCTGGCTGGATTCCTCCAGGGATACGTGGATCTGGCTCATGGCGGAAACCACGGTGCGCATACCCATCATCAGGTATTTGATCAGGTAGGCAATGATCATGATGGCGGCGGTGTTGTAGATATTGATGCCGAACTTGCCGGTCATGGTCATAATGAGGCCCAGGGCGATAACCACCGAAGGGGTGCCCGAGCCCAAGGTGATGAGGAAATCGGGAATCTTGCGGCCTCGCACCCGGGTGCGCTGCAGCAGGTAGGCCATGGCGCAGGCGATCACAATGCCCACCGTAGCGGTGATGATGCCGAACAGGATGGAATTCCATAGGCTTTGCAAAATATCCGCCCGAGAGAATATCTTGGTCCAATGGGTGGTGGTGAAGTTGCCCGCCTCCCAGATGCCCTTGCCCAGGTTCTTTTTGAAGCTGGTCTCCAGGATGGTGGCGAAAGGCAGCACGATGACGACGCAGGCAAACAGGCTCACCAGGGCGGTAAGGGGGCCGCGCCACTTGCCCAAATCCACCATGTTGGGCCGGGTCGATTTGCCCGACACGGTGACGTATTGCTTGCGGGCAATGACGAAATCGGAAATGTACAGGATGATCACCGCGATGACCATCAGGAACACCGCCAGCCCCGTAGCGTCGTTGATGCCGTCGGTGCCCAATCCCATGTACTCGATGATGCGGGTGGTCACCGTATGCACCTTGCCCGGCGCGCCGATGATGGAGGGGATGCCGTAGCAGCTGGCGGCGCACACGAACACCAGCAGCGCCCCGGCGATCAGGCTGGGGGTCATCATGGGCAGGGTGATGCGGAACACCGTCTTGATGGGGGACGCCCCGGCGATGCGGGAAGCCTCCTCCAGGGAGGGGTCCATCTTCTCCATGGCCCGGGAGATGGTGATGAAGGCATAGGGATAATAGAAGGTGGTCAGTACCCAGATCAGCCCGCCCAGGGAATAGATATTCAGCGGGCCTATGTTGGTTTCCAGATTGAACAGGCTGCGCAGCACGATGTTGATGGTGCCCACGTTTTTGTTCAGCAGCCTGAGCCAGGCCATGGCCCCCACGTAGGGCGGCACCATGTAGGTGAGCACAAACAGGCTGCGAAAGAATTTTTTGCCGTACAGGTTGGTACGCCCCACCAGCCAGGCCAGGGGAAAGGCCAGCAGGGTTCCGAATATCATGGTCATGGTGGCGGCGATCAGGGTATTGGTCAGCGCGCCCCAGTTCATTTCATAGGTATAGATGCGCTCAAAGGTACTTAGGGAAAAGCTTCCCTCTGGGAAGAAGGCTTTAAAGACCAAATACAGCAGCGGAAATACCTGGAATATCAGCATAAAGGCCACGATGGCCAGAATAATGACCCATTTGGGGTCAAAGCGCGCACCCAACTTTGCGGCGGCGCGAGGCGCGGGGGCGGTGTTGTTCATTCGCTCGCACTTCCTTAGGATAGTGATGATCAGGCTCTTTTCCAATGGCCGGTTCATGGGAACGGGGCGCCGGAGCCAAGCCCCGGCGCCCCGAAAGAAGCGGTTACTGCGTATGTGCCCGTATTATTCCACGGTCACCTTTTCCTGGAACATGGTGCGGATAGCATCCCGCTCGGTATAGCAGCGGACCCAGTCCACGCCGATGTCCTTCTCCATCAGCTCGGTGGTGGCGGCTCCGTCATAGGGCTCCTCCGGATAGTCGGTCAGTACCGAGTGCATCCAGCCCTTGACGATGTAGCTCTGGCCTTCCTCGCCCAGCAGCCACTCGGTAATCTTCTCGCAGGCGGCAATGTTCTTGTTGGCGGACTTGTCTTCGGCCACGGTCATCACCGTGGAGGGAATCAGCACGTTGCCGTCCTCAGGGCAGAACCACTCCAGCGTGGAGCCTTCCTCCTCGCGCTTTTTCAGCACGGACTCTTCCAGAATCATGATCACCTTGCACTCGCCGGTCTCCAGCTTGGCCAGGGCCGAGGAGCCGCTCTCGATCATCACGTCTTGGCCGCCCAGGGCGTCAAAGTACTCGTCGCCGTACTTATCCTGCAAGCCCACGATGGTGGCCATGGCGGTGCCCGAGGTCAGGGGGTTGGACATGGAAATCATGCCAGCCGCGCTGGTATCATAGGCGAAATCGTAGAAGGTGGTGGGGATATCTTCGTAGGCATACATGTCCGGATTGTAGGCCAGACCCATGCTGCACACCCGTACCGGATACCAATAGCCCTCTTCGTCGTACTCAAAGCGCAGGTTGGCCGCCTGCTCCGTGATGTACTGATGCAGCCAGCCGCCTTCCTTCAGCTCCAGAGAATAGGCAGGCTCCGCCACCATCATCATGTCGCAGCCCAGCACGCCGGTTTCCATTTCGCCCGCCAGCTTGGTCTGCAGCGTCCCCGTGCCGCCGTAGAAGAACTCCACGTCGCAGTTGGGGAATTCCTCAGCCAGCGCCGCGTCCATCATGTCGATGATGTCCTGATACATGGAGGTGTAGATGACAACCTTGCCCGTTACGTCCTCATTTTGGGCCGAGGCCATGGGCGCTAGGGTCAACAGCATCAACAGACACAGCATCAACGCGGACAGTTTCTTCATGGGTAAACCTCCTTTTCTTTCTTTGCATGGTCCTGTTCAACCCGGTATGCTTTTTGCCGGGAAAAACTTCAAACAAGGCAGGTAAAGGTTAAAATCACGGACGTTTATATTACAATACACAGCTATTATAATGCAGCAACAAGGCGTGATGTGTTATGGAATAATCTGATAAACGTGGCAAAAACGTGGCAGTCTATAAATGAAAACTATGCACTTAGGAAAAAAAGAAATGTTCCGCCGCTGAGCGTCCCTAAAAAGGTGCGGCGGGCCACGCAAAAACCGGGGGGCTCCGCCCCCCGGCCCCCCTGGCCAGGGGGCGTTCCCCCTGGACCCCCCGGCGCATCGCCTGGCCCCTGAGACAGGAGCACAGAAAAGGTCAATCCTTCAAAGCATCCAGCCAACGCTGGGCTTGGGTAAAATCCTGAACCCATACGTCCACATAGGGATTATCCCGCAGCAGGCGAGTGCCCGGCGGTACGATACCCACCACCCGTCCAACGCCCGCGTTATGGGCGGCCAACACGCCGATGGGAGCGTCTTCCACCACGGCGCACTCCTGCGGTGGCAGCCCAATTGCCTGAGCGGCGGCCTGGTAAAAATCCGGATGGGGCTTGCCCGGGCGGCTATGGTCGTTGAACACCACACACCGCCGCTCAAAATACCGGCTCAGGCCCATGTGCTGGAAGTAGAAATCCACATTGCCGATTTCTGCCGAAGTGGCAATCCCGTGGGGGATATGGCGGCTCTGCAATTCCTCCAGCAGCGCCCCAGCGCCGGGAGCCAGGCAAAAACCCTGAGGGTCCCTGAGGCACATCTCCCGGTAAATCTCTTCCTTTTCCTCGGCCAATGCCAGCACGTCCGCCGGATCGGCAGGGATATAGCCCAGCAAAAAGCCGATGAACTCCCGATTAGGCCTGCCGTGAAGATCCAAAAACTCCTGATCGGTGATGGTACGGCCTGCATGGCGCAGGGCGAAGGCACGCCATGCCGCCTCGTTCTTATCCCCATCCCAAAACAGGGTTCCATTGAAATCGAATATTACGCCCCGTATGGCCATTTGCCCACCCCCGCATCTTTCGTACCCGTTCAGTGTATCAGCGGCTGACGGCGAGGACAAGCGCGGTGGTATTAATTCATCCCCAGGGGCAGGAAAGTGGGCGGCGCAAGCGATAGGCCAATTCAGCGATGAACTCTCCGCTGGTCGGCTTACCCCGCTGAGGGTGAACGATGCCACCGAAATATTTGGCCGCCACTTGGGGGCTACACCGAGCAAACGCCTGTTCTATCGCATAGCGGATACTTCGCTCCACAGTCGCGGGACTCACTCCCAGTTGACTGGCCACAGCGGGATATAGCTCTTTGGTCAACGCTCTGCACAGCAGGGGCTGCCGGGCGGCCAAGACGATGGCCTGGACCAGGCATGGATAGCCTACAAGGCGGTTGGACACGCCCAATTCCCGCAGCATTTCCCTCGCTTGTAGAAGGGCCTGAGCTTCATCCAAAGGCTCCTGACATCCGGGTTCTACCTTTGTCACCCGATAGACACAGGTTTTAGCACGATTCAGAGCACCCGCAAAATCGGTGCATCCCCTGGGCATTACCAGATACATTCGCATCGGTTCGCCAGCATAGGCAACGCTTTCCATGGCCGTACTCCTTTCATTTCCCATTGGATATTTCTATTATAATTCGTAATTGTTTCAAATATATTACGTATCATCATAAAAATGTCATTTTTTCAAGGAAATATAGCCCATATAACCCGCATGAGGGAAATTTCGGCTCCTGAGTAGACCAATTCCGCCGGCCTCACGCTTCGCCGCAGAGGGCGGCATTGGGGGACCGCCAGAACCCCACATCTCCGATAACCCACGCCCCAAAAAGCCCCGCACCCACCATAACCCTACCACTCCCCACACCGCAGCAACTACCGCCGCATCAGAACGGCAAAAGCAGCGCCCATCGCGTCAGGGGGTCCCGGGGGGCGGAGCCCCCCGGGCGGGTCAGGGCCGCCGCGGTCGAGCGGCGGCCCTGACTAGGCGATGCTCTCGCCTTTATTGACTAGGCTGTTCGCTCCATGGGGTGACTCCAGCGGATAAAACCCGTGCGCTGGGCCTGCGGCGCACCTGCCAAAGGATAAGGCCCGTGCGCTATGGCCGCGGCTTTCCTCGTCAAAGAGTAAGCCTGGTGGCCGGGCAGAGCGCACAAAAGGGCCCGGGCGTTGGAAACACCCGGGCCGAAGCTATAATCTTTTCAGGGTTCGCCGGATACGTGCCGTCAGGCGCGGGCCTCAATCGGCAAAATAGGCCACCGCGCTTTCGAACATGCCCAACTGGTAATCGCCGGGCACGTTCTTGTACAGCTGGCCGCCCACGCGCTCGGCGTGGGCCATCTTGCCGAACACCCGCCCGTCGGGGGAGGTGATGCCCTCGATGGCGTCCACCGAGCCGTTGGGGTTGTGCAGCACGTCCATGGTCACATGTCCCGCCAAATCCACGTACTGGGTGGCGATCTGGCCGTTCTCCGCCAAGCGGCGCAGCACCTCCGGGCTGGCCACAAAGCGGCCCTCGCCGTGGGAAACCGGGGCCATATACACCCCGCCCTGCCTGGCCTTCATGAGCCAGGGGGATTTCACCGAGCTCACCCGCACCGCCACCAGCCGGGACTGATGCCGTCCGATGTGGTTGAAGGTCAGAGTGGGGGCGTCCGGCTCCTGGTCCCGAATCTCTCCCCAGGGGGTGAGCCCCAGCTTGATGAGGGCCTGGAAGCCGTTGCAGATGCCGCCGATGAGGCCGTCCCGCGCCTTGAGCAATGCCATCACCTGATCCCGCACCTGGGGACTGCGCAGGAAGGCGGTGATGAACTTGCCCGAGCCGTCGGGCTCGTCGCCGCCGGAGAAGCCGCCGGGGATGAACAAAATCTGGGAATCCGCCAGGGCGGCGGCGAACTGCTTCACCGACTGGGCCACGTCCTGGGCGGTCAGGTTGCGCACCACCATCACCTGGGGCCGGGCGCCCGCCGCCTCAAAGGCGCGAGCGGTGTCGTATTCGCAGTTGGTGCCGGGGAAGGCGGGAATCAGCACCTTGGGCTTGGCCACCCGGACCTTGGCGCTGCGGGGACCGGGCTGGGTCCAGTCGTAGGCGCGGGGCTGGGGATACTGCCTGTCCACGGTGGCGGGGAACACCTTGTCCAGCCGCCCCTCGTAGAGCTTTTCCAGACCCTCCATGGGCACCCCGCCCAGGGTATATTCCCCGGTGGTATGGCCGATGACGCCCTGGGCCTGGTCCTCCCCGGCGTATTCCACCAGGAAGCCGCCGTAATGGCGCTGGAACAGGGCGAGGGGATCGCAGCACAGCGCCACGCCCAGCCGGTTGCCCAGGCCCATCTTGAACAGGCCCTCCGCCGCGCCGCCGTAGCCCAGCGCCCAGGCGGAAAGGATCTTGCCCTGGGCCAGGCCCTGGCGCACCTGGCAGAACAGCGCCTTCTGGCTGTCGGGTTGGGGAAGGCCGTTTTCCCTGTATTCGGGCAGCAGCAGCCCCACGGGCGAACCCGCCTTCTGGAAGGCGTTGCCCCGGATATCCTTGGCGGGGCAGGCGGTGACGGCAAAGCACACCAGGGTGGGGGGCACGTGCATCTTTTCAAAGGAGCCGCTCATGGAGTCCTTGCCGCCGATGGCCGCCACGCCGAAATCCAGCTGGGCGTCCAAAGCGCCCAGCAGGGCGGCCATGGGCCGGCCCCACACCTGGGGTTCGCCGGTCATGCGCTGGAAGTATTCCTGCAAGGTCAAATGGGCGTTGTCCACGGTAGCGCCCATGGCGGTCAGGCGGCTCAGCGCCTCCACCACCGCCAGGTACGCGCCCCGGTAGGGGCTCTTTTCGCTGACGTAGGGGTTGAACCCGTAGGCCATGGCCGAGCAGGTGGCGCTCTCCCCCTCCAGGGCTGGGATCAGGGAGGCCATGCCCTGGGCCGGGGTGAGCTGACGCCGTCCGCCAAAGGGCATCAGCAGGGCGCTGGCGCCGTTGGTGGCGTCGAACCGCTCCACCAGGCCCCGGCGGGAGCACACGTTCAAATCCTGGACCAGCTGGGTGAGGGCCTGGGCAAAACCGGCGGGCTTCTCCTGCTCCAGGGGCAGCTGGGGCTCCACCAAAGCGCTGGCCGACTTGCTGGCCCCGTTGCTGTTCAGAAAGTCCCGGCTGATGTCCACGATCACCCGGCCGTTCCAGCGCATGGTGAGCCGGGGTTCTTCCGTGACCCGGGCCACCACCGTGGCCTCCAGGTTCTCCTCGTGGGCCAGGGCCAGGAAGGCGTCCACGTCCTGGGGGGCCAGCACCACCGCCATGCGCTCCTGGGATTCGGAGATGGCCAGCTCGGTGCCGTCCAGGCCCTCGTACTTGCGGGGCACCTTGTTGAGGTCGATGTCCAGCCCGTCGGCCAATTCGCCGATGGCTACCGACACGCCCCCCGCGCCAAAGTCGTTGCAGCGCTTAATCAGTTTGGCCGCCCGGGGGTCCCGGAACAGGCGCTGGAGCTTGCGCTCCTCGGGGGCGTTGCCCTTCTGCACCTCGGCCCCGCAGGTTTCCAGGGAGCTGAGGGTGTGGCTCTTGCTGGAGCCGGTGGCGCCGCCGCAGCCGTCCCGGCCGGTGCGCCCACCCAGCAGCACCACCTGATCCCCGGGGACGGGGCGCAGGCGGCGCACGTTTTCCACCGGCGCCGCGCCCACCACCGCGCCGATCTCCATGCGCTTGGCGGCGTAGCCTGGGTGATAGATCTCATCCACGTAGGAGGTGGCCAGGCCGATCTGGTTGCCGTAGGCGCTGTAGCCTGCGGCGGCGGAGGTGACCAGCTGGCGCTGGGGCAGCTTGCCGGGCAAGGTATCCTCCACCGGGCGGGTGGGGTCCGCCGCACCGGTGACCCGCATGGCCTGGTACACGTAGCCCCGGCCGGACAGGGGGTCCCGGATGGCGCCGCCGATGCAGGTGGCCGCGCCGCCGAAGGGCTCGATCTCGGTGGGGTGGTTGTGGGTTTCGTTCTTAAACAGCAGGAGCCACTGTTCCCGGCTGCCGTCCAGCTTGTCCACCGCCAATTTGACGGTGCAGGCGTTGATCTCCTCGGACTCGTCCAGGTCGTTGAGCAGCCCCTTGGCCTTCAGCGCCTTGGCGCCGATGGTGGCCAAATCCATCAGGGTGACCGGCCGGTCCCCCCGGCCCAGGGCCTGCCGCTCCAGCTGGTAGCGGCGGTAAGCGGCCTCCGTGTCGGCGTCCTCAAAGCGCACCTGGTCGATGTGGGTGAGGAAGGTGGTGTGGCGGCAGTGATCGGACCAATAGGTATCGATCATCCTCAGCTCGGTGAGGGTGGGGTCCCGCTTTTCCCCCTGGAAATAGCGCTGGCAGAAGGCGATGTCCGCCTGGTCCATGGCCAGGCCGTACTGGCGGATCATGCCGGCCAAGCCCTGGGCGTCCAGGGCGGTAAAGCCGGTGAGGGTGGGCACGGTTTCGGGCCGGTCGTAGGCCATGCGCAGGGTCTGGACCCGGTCCAAGGAGGCTTCCCGCTTTTCCACCGGGTTGATCAGATGCTTTTTGATGGCTGCCATCTGGTCCCGGTCCACCTGTCCGTAGAACAGGTAGACCTGGGCGGTGCGCACCGTGGGCCTGTCGCACTGGGCCATGAGCTGCACGCACTGGGCGGCGGAGTCCGCCCGCTGGTCAAACTGGCCGGGCAGGTATTCGCTGGCCAGCACGCAATCGGCATCCTGGGGCAGGTGCTCCAGCACCTGGTCCAGGGGGGGCTCTGAAAAGATGGTGGGCACGGCAGCCTCGAACAGGGCCGGGTCGATGTCCTCCACGTCGTAGCGGTTGATCACCCGCACCCGCTTCAACCCTTCGATGCGCAAAAAGTCCCGCAGCTCCTCCAGCAGGGAGCTGGCCTCATGATCGAAACCCGGCTTTTTTTCCACGTATACCCGATAGACCATAGCGCTCTGCCCTCCTCTTTATGCCTGAAGCCGCGCCAGTTCCAGCGCCTTCTTGCCGATGTCCCTGCGCATGAACGCGCCCTGGAAGCGAATTTGCTCCGCCGCCTGATAGGCGGTATGGATGGCCTGCTCCAGGGTAGGCCCTACGCCGCAGGCGCCCAGCACCCGTCCCCCGGCGGTGACCAGCCGGCTCTGGGCGTCCAGGGCGGTGCCGCTGTGGTAGAGGGTTGCGCCGGGTACCTGCTCCGCGCCGCCCACATCGATGGCCTTCCCCTTGGCGTAAGCGCCGGGATAGCCCCCGGACACCACCATCACGCAGCAGGCCGCCCCTTTGGAAAATTCCACCGGGGTATCCGCCAGGTTCCCCGCCGCCACCGCCTGCATAACGCTGAGCAGGTCGCTGGTCATCAGGGGCAGCACCACCTGGGTTTCCGGGTCGCCAAAGCGGCAGTTGTACTCGATCACCTTGGGCCCGTCCTGGGTGAGCATCAGCCCAAAGTACAGGCATCCCTTAAAGGGGCAGCCCTCCTGGGCCATGGCCCGGATGGTGGGCAGGAAGATCTCCTCCATGCACCGCTGGGCGATCTCAGGGGTATACAGGGGATTGGGGGCGATGGTGCCCATGCCCCCGGTGTTCAGGCCGGTATCCCCGTCCCCCGCCCGCTTATGGTCCATGCTGGACACCATGGGCTTGACGGTCTTGCCGTCGGTAAAGGCCAGCACCGACACCTCCGGGCCCTGGAGGAACTCCTCCACCACCACCCGGCTGCCGCTGTCGCCGAAGCGCTTGTCCACCATCATGGCCTGAACCGCCTCCCGGGCTTCTTCCCGGGTCTGGCAGATCAGCACGCCCTTGCCCAGGGCCAGCCCGTCTGCCTTTACCACCGTGGGCAGGGGACAGCTGTCCACGTAGTTCAGGGCCTCCTGGGCCTGGTGAAACACCCGGCACTTGGCCGTGGGAATGTGGTATTTCTCCATCAGCCCCTTGGCGAACACCTTGCTGGCCTCGATGCGGGCCGCCGCCTTGTTGGGGCCGAAGCAGGGAATGCCCAGGGCCTCCAGCCGGTCCACCGCTCCCAGGGCCAGGGGATCGTCCGGGGCCACCACGGCGAAGTCCACCTTGTGGCTCTGGGCAAAGCCCACGATGCCCTCGATGTCGGTGGCCTTGATGTCCACGCACTGGGCCTGAGCGGCGATGCCCCCATTGCCGGGCAGCGCGTAAATGGTTTCAACCTCCGGGTTCTGGCGCAGCTTTTCCACGATGGCGTGCTCCCGGCCGCCGCCGCCGATCACCAGGATATCCATACCATAGCCTCCTCGCCGGGCGGTTTCGCCCGTTCTTTTTTCCGGACGGCTGGCGTCCGGCCCGATTTCGTGCCGGGCGGTTTCGTCCGGCCGTTTCTGCCCCGGCCTTTGGGGGGAAAAGCGGCGGGGGCTCAAGGGCCCCGGCGGCAGGGCGCCGCCCTGCTCCGGGACAAAGGCGCCGGAGCCCCTGGGGCGTACCGCCCAAGGCCCCGGCGCGGTTCTGCCTTAATGGTGGAACAAGCGCAGTCCGGTAAAGGCCATCACCATGCCGTACTGGTCGCAGGTGGCGATGACGTTGTCATCCCGAATGGAGCCGCCGGGCTGGGCGATGTAGCTTACCCCGCTGCGGTGGGCCCGCTGGATGTTGTCGCCGAAGGGGAAGAAGGCGTCGCTGCCCAGGGCCACTCCGGTGATGCCCGCCAGGTAGCGGTCCTTTTCCTCCCGGGACAGGGGCTGGGGACGCTGGGTAAAGAAGTTCTGCCACACGTCCTCCCCCAGCACGTCCTGGCTCTCCTGGTCGGACAAATACAGGTCGATGGCGTTGTCCCGGTCCGGACGGCCCAAATCCTCCCGGAAGGGCAGCGCCAGCACCTGGGGATGCTGCCGCAGGTGCCACAGGTCCGCCTTGTTGCCCGCCAGGCGGGTGCAGTGGATGCGGCTCTGCTGCCCCGCGCCTACGCCGATGGCCTGGCCGTCCTTGGTGTAGCACACCGAGTTGGACTGGGTGTACTTCAGGGTGATGAGGGCCAGAATCAGGTCCCGCTTGGCGTTCTCAGGCAGGTCCTTGTTCTGGGTGACGATGTTGGCCAGCATCTGGGGGCCGATCACCGCGTCGTTGCGGCCCTGCTCGAAGGTGATGCCGTAGCACATCTTGCGCTCCAGGGGCGCGGGCTGGTAGGCGGGATCGATCTCAATGACGGTATAGCCGCCCTTGCGCTTCTTGCTCAATATCTCCAGGGCTTCCGGGGAATAGCCGGGGGCGATGATCCCGTCGGAGACCTCCCGGGCGATGAGCCGGGCGGTGGACTGGTCGCAGGGATCGCTCAGGGAGATGAAATCGCCGAAGGAGCTCATCCGGTCGGCGCCCCGGGCCCGGGCATAGGCGCAGGCCAGGGGGGTGAGCTCCTGGTCCAGGGGCACGAAGCAGGCCCGGCGCAGGGCGTCGCTGAGGGGCAGCCCCACGGCGGCCCCGGCGGGGCTCACGTGCTTAAAGGAAGCGGCGGCGGGCAGGCCCGTGGCCTCCTTCAGCTCCTTCACCAGCTGATAGCCGTTGAGGGCGTCCAGAAAATTGATGTACCCCGGCCTGCCGTTGAGCACTTTCAGGGGCAGTTCGCCCTGGTCCATAAAGATGCGGGCGGGCTTCTGGTTGGGGTTGCAGCCGTATTTCAGTTGAATTTCCTGAGGCATGGGGCTTGACCTCCTTTGATCGGAAAGACAAGGCCGGGGCGGTCCCCGGCCCGGGGGCTCAATCGCCCAAGTGCTTGTTGCAGCACAGGGTCTCCACCTGGCCGGTGGTCAGATGGATGGAGCGCACCCACAGGGAAACTTTGTTGTCCGGGTCCAGGCTGTTCCACAGGGCCTGGGCGGTTTGCTGGGCGGTGTCGGGCATTTCCACCCATTCCGGCTCCCCCTCAAAGGCGGGGATGGGGTTTCCGTCGCCCATATACGTGTGCAGGAACCAGCCCTGGCCCGGCAGCACCGGGCTGTACTCGAAGAAAAAGCGGCGGGCAGACTGGCCCTGAGGGTCCCCCGCCTTCAAGATGCTCATGGCCAACTCCATCCGGCCCTGATCCACGGCACACAGGCAGCTGATCCGGGGGGTGAAGTTGGGCGCGTCGGGCTCAAAGGTGCGGCTGCGCAGGGCCTGGGCAAAGCTCTGGCCCCGCTGCAGGGCCTGGTAGATGGTGTCGGTCTGGTCCCCGTTGGTGACGATGGTCAAGTCCCCCAGGGTGCGCACCGGATGGTAGATGATGAGGGAGGGATCGGTCATCTTGCTGGGATCGTGGGCCTGGGTGCGCAGGCCGTCCCCCTCCTCCACGAACACCCGGTTGCGGCTGTTCTGGCTGCGGCCCATGATGAAATAGGCCAGCAGCGCCCTTTCGCCGTCCCGGCTGCGCCCGGCCACGATGCCCCGGCCGGGGTAGCTGGTGGCTCCCGCCGCCTGGGCAAGGCTTACGCTCTTCATATCGACAACTCCTTTGCGATCATCTGCGCCGCCTGGGGCAGCAGCTTCCACTCCGCCTGCTCCATCACCCGGCGCTGGAGGATTTCCGGGGTGTCCCCCGGCTCCACAGCCACCGCCTTTTGCAGCAGGATGCGCCCGCCGTCGGGCACCTCGTTGACCAGGTGTACCGTGGCCCCGGTGACCTTGACCCCGTAGTCCAGGGCGGCCTGGTGTACCTTGAGGCCGTAAAAGCCCTTGCCGCAGAACGAGGGGATCAGGGAAGGGTGCACGTTGAGGATGCGGTCCGGGTACCGGCGCACGAAATCCGCCGACAGGATGGTCATGAACCCGGCCAGGATCAGCATGTCCACCTGGTGCAGCGCCAGGATGTCCAGCAGCCGCGCCTCAAAGGATTCCCGGCTCTCCCCCTTCTCCCGCAGGCACAGCCGGCTTTCGATTCCCGCCTGCCGGGCCCGCTCCAGGGCGTAGGCGCCCTTTACGTTGCTCACCACCAGCGCCAACTGGCAATCGGGCATTTCGCCCCGCCCGGCGGCGTCGATCAGCGCTTGCAGGTTGGTGCCGCCGCCGGACACCAGCACCGCCGCCCGGGCGCTCATACCAGGCTCACGGGCTCTTCCCCCGCCTGGATCTCGCCCAGCAGATAGGCCTTTTCGCCCATATCGTTTAGCAGGCGCAGCGCCTGATCCGCCTGGTCCCCGGCCACCACCAGCGTCATGCCCACCCCCATGTTGAAGGTGTTGAACATGTCCCGCCGGGGGATGTCCCCGGTCTTTTGCAGCAGGTCGAACAGGGGCGGCGTGCGCACCGCCTTTTCCTCAATGCGCGCGCACATGCCCTGGGGCAGGCTGCGGGGGATATTCTCGTAAAAGCCGCCGCCGGTGATGTGGGCCACCGATTTTACCAGCCCTTTTTCCACCAGCGCCAACACCGGCTTGACGTAGATGCGGGTGGGCGTGAGCAGCGCCTCCCCCAGGGAGCAGCCCAGCTCCCCCTGATAGGCGCTCAGGTCCCGCCGCTCCACGTCGAACACCTTGCGCACCAGCGAATAGCCGTTGGAGTGCAGCCCGGAGGAGGGCAGCGCCAGGATGGCGTCCCCGGGAACCACCCGGGTCTTGTCCAGTATTTTGGCCTTGTCCACCACGCCTACGCAGAAGCCCGCCAGGTCGTATTCGTCCTCAGGGTAGAAGCCGGGCATTTCGGCGGTCTCCCCGCCGATGAGGGCGCAGCCCGCCTGAACGCAGCCCTCCGCCACGCCGGACACGATCTGGGCCACCCGCTGGGGCAGGTTCTTGCCCACCGCCACGTAGTCCAGGAAGATCTGGGGCTTGGCCCCGCAGCAGATCACGTCGTTGACGCACATGGCCACGCAGTCGATGCCCACGGTATCGTGCTTGTCCATCAGGAAGGCCAGCTTCAGCTTGGTGCCCACTCCGTCGGTACCGCTGACCAGCACCGGTCTTTCCATGCCGGTCAGGTCCAGCTCGAACAGGCCGCCGAAATCGCCGATGCCGCTGACCACCCCGGGAATCAGGGTGCGCCGGACGTGCTCCTTCATCAGCTCCACCGCTTTGTATCCGGCGGTAATATCCACCCCGGCCTGGCGATAGCTCTCCGATTGGCTCTTCAACCTTCTCCCTCCCTAATCTTGCGCTCAAAGCGGTTCTTGCTGGGGTTGGCAGGCGGCGGACAGGGATAGTTGCCGTCGAAGCAGGCAGTGCAGAAGCCCGTGCTGTTGTCGCACAGCCGCTGCACATTCTCGCAGCTCAGGTAGCCCAGGGAATCCACGCCCAGGATTTGGCGGATTTCCTCCAGGCTGTGCTTGCAGGCAATGAGCTTATCCCGGCTGTCAATATCGGTGCCGAAGTAGCAGGGATTCATGAAGGGCGGAGAGCTCAGGCGCATGTGGACCTCCACCGCTCCGGCTTCCCGCAAAAGCCGCACAATGCGGGCGCCCGTAGTGCCCCGGACGATGGAATCGTCCACCAGGACCACCCGCTTGCCCTTCACCACCGAGGACACCGGGTTCAGCTTGATGCGCACCTTGTCCTCCCGGTCCGACTGCAGGGGCTGGATAAAGGTGCGGCCGATGTACTTGTTTTTGACAAAGCCGATGCCGTAGGGAATGCCCGACTGCCGGGCATAGCCGATGGCCGCGTCCAGCCCCGAATCGGGTACGCCGATGACCACATCGGCCTGCACCGGGTGCTCCAGGGCCAGGAAGCTGCCCGCCCGTTGCCGGGCAATATGTACGCTGGTGCCGTCGATCACCGAGTCGGGCCGGGCGAAATAGATATACTCAAATACGCAGCTGGCCTTGGGCCGGATCCCGATATGGCGCTCGTCGGAGCGGATGCCGTCCTTGTCGATGATGACGATTTCCCCCGGCTTCACGTCCCGCACGAAGGTGGCGCCGATGGAATCCAGGGCGCAGCTTTCGCTGGCCAAAATGGTGCTGTCGCCCAGTTGGCCGATGCACAGGGGGCGGAAGCCGTAGGGATCCCGCACGCCCATCAGCTTGGTGGGGGACATGATGATGAGGGAATAGGCTCCCTCCACAAAATCCATCATCCGGCTGACCGCCTCCTCGATAGAGTCGCTGTTCAGCCTTTGACGAATGATCTCGTAGGTGATCACTTCGGTGTCGCTGGTGGTGTGGAAGATGGCCCCGTTGAGCTCCAGCGCCTCCCGCAGCTCCGCCGCGTTGGTCAGCGCTCCGTTGTGGGCCAACGCCATGGTGCCCTTGACGTGGTTCACCACCAGGGGCTGGGCGTTGCGCCGGGGATAGGTGCCCGCGGTGCCGTAGCGCACGTGGGCTACCGCCATGCTGCCATGGCCCAGTTCGCTCAACCTGTCCTTAGTAAATACCTCGTTGACCAGCCCTACGTCCTTCATGCAGCGGATCAACCCGTCGTCGTTCACCGCGATGCCGCAGCTCTCCTGGCCCCGGTGCTGCAAGGCGTACAGCCCGTAATAGCAGGCGCTGGCCACGTCCAGCCCGTCCCGGCTGTAGATGCCGAACACGCCGCATTCCTCGTGTATACTGCCTGTCATGACGCTCTCCCCATCCTTACTCGCCCAGCAGCCTGCGCAGAATTTCCTTGTAGGCGTCCTCTACGCCGCCCAGGTCCCGGCGGAACCGGTCCTTGTCCAGCTTCTCGTGGGTCTTGATGTCCCAGAAGCGGCAGGTGTCGGGGGAGATTTCGTCGGCCAGCACGATGGTGCCGTCGTCGGTCTTGCCGAACTCCAGCTTGAAGTCGATGAGCTCGATGCCCGCCTCGGCCAGGTAGTCCGACAGCACCTGGTTGATCTTCAGGGAGTAATCGCTGATCAGCTTGAGCTCCGCCTCGGTGGCCCAGCCCATGGCCAGGATGTGGTAGTCGTTGACCATGGGATCGCCCAGGTCATCGTTCTTGTAGCAGAACTCCAGCACCGTGCGGCCCAGCTTGGTGCCCTCCTCCAGGCCCAGGCGCTTGGCCAGGGAACCGGCGGCGATGTTGCGCACGATGACCTCCAGGGGTACGATGGCCACTTTCTTGACCAGGGTCTCCCGGGGAGAGAGCTCCCGCACGAAATGGGTGGGCACGCCCTTTTTCTCCAGCAGGCCCATCAGGTGGTTGGTCACCCGGTTGTTGATCTCGCCCTTACCCTGGATGGTGCCCTTCTTCAGGCCGTTGAAGGCGGTGGCGTCATCCTTGTAGTCCACGATGTAGTACGCCGGATCGGTGGTGGCGAATACCTTCTTGGCCTTGCCCTCATAGAGCTGAACCGTCTTTTCCATGGTTTGCTTCCTCCTTACGCGTTGTGCGCCGCTTCCTTGGCCAGCGCCTCGTCCTTTTCCAGTACCTTGCGGGTGGTTTCCTGCCGGTAGGCGGCGTATTTTTCCGCCAGCGCCCCGTCCTCAATCGCCAACATCTGCACCGCCAGCAGCGCCGCGTTGGCCGCCCCGTCGATGGCCACCGTGGCTACCGGCATCCCGGTAGGCATCTGCACCGTGGACAGCAGCGCATCCAGCCCGTCCAGGGTGCTGGACTTGATGGGCACGCCGATGACCGGCAGGGTGGTGCTGGCGGCCAGGGCCCCCGCCAGGTGGGCCGCCTTGCCCGCCCCGGCGATGATGGCCCCGTATCCCTCCTCCCGGGCCGACAGGGCGAAGGCCCGGCAGGCGTCCGGCGTGCGGTGGGCCGACAAAATGCGCAGGCAGCAGGGGACCTGGAATTTCTCCAACATGTCCGCCGCCGCCTGCATGGTCTTCAGATCCGAATCGCTGCCCATGACGATGGCAACCTTGCGCATAGCAATACCCTCCAGAAATACGAACATTCAAAACGGATACTCTTAAATCATACACTTTTTCTCCCTGGGGAGTCAATCAAACAATCGAAAACATTCGGATTAAATCTGTGAGACAGCCCGCCGGCCGCCGCCTTGACAGCCGGGAAAAGTGCTTCTATAATATGGAAGTACGCTGTGGATTCCAAAAGTACGTCGCGGAAAGCGGGGGAACGGTGCCCCATGAAGAAGCTGTGGGAAGATTTTAAAAAATTCGCCTTTAAGGGCAACGTCATCGATATGGCGGTGGGCGTGATGATCGCCACCGCCTTCAGCGCCATCGTCAACTCCCTGGTGAACGACCTGTTCATGCCCCTCCTGTCCCTGCTGGTGGGGCGCATCGACTTCAGCAACCTGAAGTGGGTGCTGGGGGAGGGCGAGGGGGCGGCCTCCATCAATTACGGGGCCTTTTTGCAGGCAGTGATCAATTTCCTGGTCATCGCGGTATGCGTGTTCGCCTTCGTGAAGCTGATCGGGCGGCTGTACCGCCGCCAGACCCAGGAACCGGCCCAGCCGGCCCGGCTGTGCCCCTACTGCCGGATGGAGTTGGCGGCGGACGCCATCCGCTGCCCCCACTGCACCAGCCAGCTGACGGAGTAAGGAGGCGCCCATGCTGTACAACGACATCAAGCACGTATTGCCCGAATTCGCCTTCGAGGGCGCTTACCACCAGGTGGAGGCGATCAACTCGGGCATCATCAACAACACCTATCACCTGGTCTACCTGCTGGAGGACGGAACCGCCCGGCACTATACCTTGCAGCACATCAACGGCTACGTGTTCAAGGACCCGGTGGCGGTGATGAACAACATCCAGCGGGTCACCGATTACCTGCGCCGCAGCCTGCGCGGCGAGGGGCTGGACCCCAGCCGCCGGGTGCTGCGGCTCAAGCCCACCCGGGGCGGCGCGGTGTTCTTCCGGGACCGGGAGGGGGGCGTGTGGCGGGCCTACGACTTCATCGACAACGCCACCGCCTACGACCGGCCCCAGCGGCCGGAGGACTTCTACCAGGTGGGCCGGGCCTTTGGGGAATTTCAGCGGCGGCTGTGCGGCTTTCCCATGGACCAGCTGGCCGAAACCATCCCCGATTTTCACAACACCACCAAGCGCTTTTACGATTTCGTCCGGGCCCTGAGCCAGGATCGGGCGGGGCGGGCGCGGAGCGTGGAGGCGGAGATCGACGCCTTCTTCGACCGGCGCAAGATGATGGGGCAGATCGTCAAGGGGCTGGAGGAGGGCCGCCTGCCCCTGCGGGTGACCCACAACGACACCAAGATCAACAACGTAATGCTGGACGACGCCACCGGACAAGCCCTGTGCGTCATCGACCTGGACACGGTGATGCCCGGCTCCGCCCTGTACGACTTTGGGGACGCGGTGCGCTTCGGCGCTTCCACCGCCGACGAGGACGAGGCGGATACCCGCCTCATCCGCCTGGACATGGACAAGTACGCCCTGTTCACCCGGGGTTTTCTGGAGGAAACCCGGGGCTTTCTGCAGCCGGAGGAACTCAAACTGCTGCCCTTGGGGGTCAAGGTGATCACCTGCGAGCTGGCCATGCGCTTCCTCACCGACTATCTGGACGGGGACCTCTACTTTAAAATCAAATCCCCGGACCACAACCTGATCCGGGCCCGGGCCCAATTGGCCCTCTTGCGGGACATTGAAGCGCAGGAAGACCGCATGGCGCAAATCGCCGCCTCCCTGTAGTTCCCCGCCTTCCCATCCCATCTCTATCTCTATTCATGCCGGCGGTCCCGGTCGCGTCCGCGCTTGCTTTCCCCGGGGAATTTTATTCCGGGTTCCTCTTCCAGTCCATATTTCCCTCCGCATCTTGATCCCTTTTCCCGTTTGCTTTTCTGTCCGCGTCTTCATAGGATCTTTCATCCGCGCGCCTGTCCCCGCTTTCATCCCATTTCAGGATATGACCGGTCTCCTCCGGCGTCCGGGGGGAAATATTTGGGTTTCGCCCGTCATACCCTTCCCTGGGGTGATGACATGTCCGGACGGCTGCGGGGACGAGGGGTTTTTCCGGCGCTGGAATGGGTGGAGGAGGCCGCAGGGCAGCAGCCCCGGCTGCTGCTGGCCGGGGGATGCCGGGCCATGATCGAAAACCTGACCGGCATTCTGGAATTTCGGGAGGACCGCATTCGCCTGATGACCCGCTCCGGGCCCCTGACCCTGGAGGGGGAAGGACTGCTGCTCACCCAGGTGCGCCCCGACGCCCTCACCGTGCGGGGGCGCATCCGCCAGATTCATCTGCCCGAGGGCGGGGAGGATGGCTATGACTGAGCGGGTGACCTTGCGCTTTCAAGGACTGATGCTGGAAAAATTCCTGGAGCGGGCCCTGGAGCAGGGGGCACGCTTTGACAGCGTGCGCCGGACGGGACGGCGGCGGGCGGTGCTGGTGACCGACGGGCAGGGCGCGGTGGTGCTGATGGCGTTGGCCCGGCAGTTCGCCCTGGACGTGAAGGAGGTATCCCGCCGGGGGCCCGGCGTCTGGGCCCGTAGGCTGGGGCGGCGGTGGACGCTGCCCGCCGCTCTGGCGCTGTGCGGCGCGCTGTCGCTTTCCTTTTTATCCCGGCTGTGGATCATCGACGTGGGGATGCTGGACGAGAGCGGCGGGGAGGCCCCCATCTTTTTGGCCCTGGAGCAGCTGGGCTACGTGCCCGGAGCGCCCCTGGGCCGGGTGGATACCCGGCAGCTGGCCCTATCCATTCAGTCGCTGTGCCCCGAATTTTCCTATGTGGGGGTGCGGGTGCAGGGGGTGCGCATGGTGGTGGAGGCCACCCGGGCCCAGGACGCTCCCGGCCTGTACGATCCCCAGGCCGCCCGGGACCTGGTGGCCGCCCAGGATGCCCTGCTGCTGTCCCTGGACGTGATGGCGGGCACCGCCGCCGTCAAGCCGGGGCAGGTGGTGAAGAAGGGGCAGGTGCTCATCCGGGGCGAAGAGCGAGACCAGCGGGACAGCACCCGGGGGGTGTGCGCTCTAGGCGTGGCCATCGGCCGGGTATGGCTCACCGGCCAGGCCCAAGCGCCCCTGACGCGCCAGGTTTTTCGAGACACGGGCCGGGTATCCTATACCCGCACCCTGTGCCTGCTGGACTGGCGCTGGCCCCTGACCCAGGGGGAGCGCTTTGCCCTGGAGCGCCTGGAGTCCCGGCGGCTGCCCATAGGCGGGCTGGCGCTGCCCCTGTACATCCTGGAGGAGGCCCGTTTCCAGCAACGAGAGGTGCTGGAAAGGGCCGACGAGGCGGCGCTGAAGGAGCAAATCGGAAAAATTGCCCTGGAAGAAGCCCTTTCCGCCCTGCCGGAGGGGGTTCAGCCCGTTGACAAATGGATAGAATATAGTATGATAGAAGGGGAAATTGTGCGCGCCCGGGCGGTGGTGGAAATACGGCCCAACATCGCCGTGGCGCGGGAGGCCCTGAATTCATAGCCAACGGAGGAACGCACTTGGAAACCACAGCATACAAAACCACCCTGCAGATCGATTCACCCGACGCCTTTATCAACCTGTTCGGGCTACGAGATGAAAACGTGGACCTGCTCAAGCGGGAGTTGGGCGTGGAGCTGTTCGCCCATGGAGATGAGATCACCATCACCGGGGATATGGAAAAGGCGGAACTGTGCAAGCAGGTGCTGGAGAGCCTGAAGCAGATCGTGCAGCGGGGGGAGCGGGTGGACCGCAGCCGCCTGCGCTACGCCATCGAGCTGGCCGCCGAGGGCAACGCCGACCGCATTGGGGAGATCATGCAGGGCGTCATCGCCATCACCTACCGGGGCCGGCAGGTGAAGTGCAAGACCCTGGGTCAAAAGCTATACGTGGACGCCATGAAGAAAAACGCCTGCGTGTTCGCCGTGGGCCCCGCAGGCACCGGCAAGACCTATCTGGCCATCGCCATGGCGGTGGTGGCGCTGAAGAATAAGGACGTGGAGCGCATCATCCTCACCCGGCCCGCAGTGGAGGCCGGGGAAAAGCTGGGCTTTCTGCCCGGCGATCTGCAGCAGAAGGTGGACCCCTACCTGCGCCCCCTGTACGACGCCCTGGGGGACATGATGGGGGGCGAGGGCTATCAGCGCTTGCTGGAGCGGGGGGCGGTGGAAGTGGCGCCCCTGGCCTACATGCGGGGGCGCACCCTGAACGACGCCTTCATCATCCTGGACGAGGCCCAGAACACCACCTCCGAGCAGATGAAGATGTTCCTCACCCGCATGGGCGAGGGCTCCAAGATGGTCATTACCGGCGACATCACCCAAATCGACCTGCCTGAGGGCAAGCGCAGCGGTTTGGTGGAGGCGCTGGAGGTGCTGCGGGGGGTAGAGGGGATAGGCATCTGCACCCTGACCCACCGGGACGTGGTGCGCCACGAGCTGGTGCAGCAGATTGTGCGCGCCTACGAGCGCTACCACCAGAAATCCGGGGAACGAAAGCGTTAAAGGGGGAACCCTGACCATGAAGCTGATGAAGCGGCTCAGCCCCGCCCTCACCATGATCCTGGTGGTGGCGCTCACCTATATCACCCTGTTCGCGCTGCTGGCGGCCACCATATCGCCGGAGCGCTACGACCTGAGGGCGGGCGAGGTATCCCCCATCACCATCACCGCCACCAAGGACGTGGAGGACACGGTGACCACCGACCGCCTGCGGGAGGCCGCCGCCCGTGCCGTGCAGCCCTCTTACGTCAGCGACGCCAGCGTGCAGCCCCAGGTGCTGGCGGAACTGCAGGAGGCCTTTACCCGGCTGCTCCAATACCGGGCCAGTACCAGCCCCTTGGCCCTAGACGACCAGCCCACCGAGGGGCAGAAGCTGGAGGCCCAAAGCGCCTTCGCCCCGGCCTCCGCCAGCGACGAGGCGGTGCTGGCCCTGCTCACCATCGACGGCGACACCCTCACCTACCTCTATGAGCGAACCTACGCCCTGGTGCGGGAGACGCTGACGGCCAAGCTGGCCGAGGGCCAGGAGGAGGAGGCCATCCTCACCATCAGACAGGACCTGGCCGAAACCGGGTTTGACGAAGGCGCGGTACAGATCGCCCAGGAGGTGGTGCGCAGCACCCTGCGGGCCAACATGCTGCTGGACGAGGCCACCACCCAGGCCAACCGGGACAAGGCGGTCAGCGAGGTGGAGCCCATCATCTACAAAAAGGGCCAAAACATCGTCCGGGCGGGAGAAGTGGTCAGCGCCAACCAGATCGAGGTGCTCAACAGCCTGGGTATGCTGAAGGACCGGCAGGTGGACCTTAACCTGTTCCTGGGGCTGGGGGTGCTGGAAGGGCTGCTGCTGCTCATGATGGTGGGCTACTCCCGGTGCTTCCCCTCCCCGGTCACCCGGGGGGTGCGCATGATCAGCCTGCAGTGCGTCATCGTGCTGCTCACCATGGGCATGTCCCTGCTGCTGAGCACCATCAATACCTTCCTGATGCCGGTGTGCCTGGGGGCCATGCTGGTCACCCTGCTCATGCGGCCCCGGCTGGCCATCGTCATCAATATCGTGCTGTCGGTGCTTACCGGCCTGCTGGCCTCCACCGACAGCGGCGGGCTCACCACCACCATGTTCTCCCTGATGATTATTTCTTTGGTTTCCGGCACCTTGGCGGTGCCCATCCTCAGCCGCCGCCCCCAGCGCCTGAATATCTTGCTCACCGGCCTGTGCGTGTCGGCCATCAACGCCGCGGCTACCCTGGCCGTGGGGCTGATCAGCAGCGCCAGCTGGCAAAACGTGTGGCCCCTGTGCCTGTGGTCCGCCGGAAGCGGGATGCTCAGCGCCATCCTGTGTATCGGGCTTCAGCCCGCCCTGGAATGGCTGTTCAACCTGGTCACTCCCTCCAAGCTGATGGACCTGTCTAACCCCAACCAGCCCCTGCTGCGCAGGCTGCTGCTGGAGGCGCCGGGCACCTATCACCACTCCATCCTGGTAGCCAACCTGGCCGAGGCGGCGGCCAACGCGGTGGGCGCCGACGGCCTGCTGGCCCGGGTGGGCGCCTACTACCACGACATCGGCAAGCTGAAGCGGCCCCTGTACTTCAAGGAAAACCAGGTCACCGACAACCCCCACGACCGCACGGACCCCAGGGTGTCCGCCGCCATCCTCACCGCCCATCCCCGGGACGGGGTGGAGCTGGCCCAGAAGGCCCGGCTCCCCGAAGCCATCATCGACATCATCGCCCAGCATCACGGCGATACCCCGGTCCTGTACTTCTACGACCGGGCGGTCAAGCAGGGCGGCCCCGTGGATTTGGACGACTTCCGCTACGAGGGACCCCGTCCCCGCAGCAAGGAGGCCGCCATCGTCATGCTGGCCGATACCGTGGAGGCCGCCGCCCGGGCCGTGCCCGAGTCTACCCCGGAGAAGATCAGCCAGCTCATTGGCCGGCTGGTCCGCTCCAAGACCGAGGACGGCCAGCTGGACGACTGCGCCCTCACCTTCGCCGACCTGAGCAAGGCCTGCGAGGCCTTCCTCACCGTGCTCATCGGCGTATACCACGAGCGGGTAGAGTATCCCCAGGTGAAATTGCCCCAGCGCCAGCCCGAAATGAGGATCCCCGAAGGAAAGATGGAATCCGAGGCTAAGTCCGAGGCCAAGCCCAGGCCTGAGGCTAAATCCGAAATCAAGCCCGAGGCCAAGCCGGAGCCCAAGTCCGAGGCCAAACCCGAGCCCAAGCCCGAAGCCAAGCCCGAGGCCAAGCCCGAGGTCAAACCCGAGGCCAAACCCGAGCCCAAGCCCGAGGCCAAGCCCGAGGTCAAGCCCGAGGTCAAACCCGAGCCCAAGCCCGAAGCCAAGCCGGAAGGCAAATCCGAGGAAAAGGGCCAGGCCGGCGTTCCGGGCAAGGCGCCTGTTGAGGGAGGCGGAGTCCATGCGGATTGATTTGGCCATCGAGGTGAGCGGCGCGCCCCAGGACCTGGAGGCGCTGCTGAGCCAGGTGGGGGACGCCTGCTGCCAGGTGGAGGGCGTAAACAACATGCACGCCGCAGGCCGCCTGGTAGACGACCAGGAAATCCGGCGGATCAACCGGACGTTCCGGGGGGTGGACCGGGCCACCGATGTGCTCAGCTTTCCCTCGGTGGCGTACGCGCCGGGGCGCACCGCCCGCACCAGTCCCAAGCGCCTGCGCCGGGAATACGACCCGGAACTGGGACTGATCCATTTGGGGGATTTCGTGCTGTCCCTGGACCGGGCCCGGGAGCAGGCCCAGGCCTACGGCCACAGCCTGGCCCGGGAGCTGGGCTATCTCACCGCCCATTCCCTGTTTCACCTGATGGGCTATGACCATGAGGAGCCCCAGCAGAAGAAGCAAATGCGGGCTCTGGAGGAACGGGCCATGGCCCTGGTCCATCTGAGCCGAGAGGAGGAGGAACCATGACCGACCGGGAGCTGTTCCAGCTGGCCGCAAGGGCCTTGGACAACGCCTACGCCCCCTACTCCCATTTCCAGGTGGGGGCCTGCCTGCTGAGCAAGGACGGGCGGACGTTTGCCGGCTGCAACATCGAAAACGCCTCCTACGGCGCAGCCATCTGCGCCGAGCGGTGCGCGGTGAGCTGCGCCGTGTCCCAGGGCGTGCGGGAATTTGAGGCCATCGCGGTGGCGGGGCGGGAGAGCTTCGCCTGGCCCTGCGGCATCTGCCGCCAGACGTTGAACGAATTCGCGCCGGAGCTGAAGGTGATCTGCGGAAACGCCAGCACCGGCGAATATACCGTGGCGACCCTGCCCCAGCTGCTGCCCCGGGCTTTCGGGCCCAAGGACCTGGCGGGGCGGGACTGAGGAGGAAAGACCGTTGAGCAATTTTCATTCCGGCTTTGTGGCCATCGTGGGCCGCCCCAACGTGGGCAAGTCCAGCCTGATGAACGCCTTTGTGGGGGAGAAGGTGGCCATCGTGTCCGACCGGCCCCAGACCACCCGCACCAAGATCTTGGGGGTAGCCACCCGGGCGGACTGGCAGATCGTGTTCGTGGATACCCCGGGCCTGCACAAGCCCCGCACCAAGCTGGGCCAGTACATGGTGAAGAGCGCCACCGAAGCCCGGGAAGGGGTGGACGCGGTGCTGGCCGTGGTGGACGCCCAGCACATCGGGGAGGGCGACCGGGCCATCCTGGCGGACATCGCGGCCATGGCCTGTCCCCGGTTCCTGGCGGTGAACAAGGTGGACCTGGTGGGACCGGAGCAGCTGCTGCCCCGGCTGGAGTCCATCAAGGAATTCGGCTTTGACCAGGTGGTCCCCACCTCGGCGGTCACCGGAAAGGGCCTGGATACCCTGCTGGACCTGCTGTGCGCCGCCATGCCCCAGGGGCCCAAGTACTTCCCCGACGACATGATTACCGACCAGCCCGAGCGGGTGATCTGCGCCGAGATCATTCGGGAAAAGGCGCTGCTCAACCTGCGGGAGGAAATCCCCCACGGGGTGGGGGTGGAGATGCTGTCCATGCGCAAGCTGTCCCCCACCCTCACCGAGATTCACGCCAACCTGTACTGCGAGCGGGCCAGCCACAAGTCCATCATCATCGGCAAGCAGGGGGCCATGCTGGGCCGCATCGGAGCCCAGGCCCGGGCGGACATTCAGCGGCTGCTGGACACCCAGGTGATGCTGCGGCTATGGGTGAAGGTGCGGGAGGACTGGCGCAACCGCCAGAGCGATCTGCGCACCCTGGGCTACGAGGACTGAGCCGTGCCCGTCGCCGACGCCCTGGTGCTCAACCACGTCAACTACCGGGATTACGACCGGATGGTCACCCTCTTGTCCCCCACCCTGGGGCGGGTGGACGCGGTGGCCCGGGGCTGCCGCAAGCCCAAGTCCCCCCTGATGAACGCCACGGAGCGCTTTTCGGCGGGGGAGTTCACCCTGGTGGAGGCCGGGGGGCGCTATACCCTGTCCTCCTGCCGGATTACCGAGAGCTTTTATCCCCTGCGGGAGGATTTCGACCGGCTCACCGCAGGGGCCTACCTGCTGCACCTGCTGCTGCTGGCGGCCCAGCCCGGCCAGCCCTGCCAGGAGCTGTTTCTCACCGCCCTGCAGGCCCTGGCCTATCTGGCCTACGGCCAGCTGCCCATTCCCATGGTGGTGATGGGCTTTGAGCTGCACTACCTGGCCCTTATCGGCCAGGCGCCCCGGGTGGATTCCTGCCTGCGTTGCAGCCGCCCCTTTGTCCAGGAGGCCAGCGTGCTGGACGTGGCCGGGGGCGGCGCGGTGTGCGCCGCCTGCGCCCGGGTGGGGCGGCCCCTGTCCCACGGCGCCCGGCGCATCCTGCTGCGGGTGCCCCAGACCCGGTTTCAGTCCCTGGAAAAGCTGCCCGGCCACCCGGACTGGCCCGAGGCCGCCCGCCACACCCGCCGTTTCATCCAGTACCGCCTGGACCGGCCGCCCCGGCTGTGGCCGGAGCTGCCCCAGGGCGGAGAAAGCCCTTCCCGCGATGATGGAAACGCCTGAAAAGGCGATAAGAACACGCTACATGAGTCCTATGGAGGTGCGCCCACAATGAAGAACCCGGAGAAGGCCACCGTTTTGGTGGAGAAGATGCTGGACTTTGCCCAGGTCCACGGCCTGATGGAGGCGGAGGACCGCTGCTACACCCGCAACCTGCTGCTGGACGCCCTGGGCATGGCCGCCCCCGAGGGGACGGTAGGAACCGAGCCGGGCGAGCTGCCCCCCACCCTGACCCCCATCCTGGAGGAACTGACCCGGATGGCGGCGGCGGCGGGGCTGGTGGACGAAGGGGCCGAGGCGCGGGAGCACTTCGGCGTGCGCCTGTGCGGCCTGATTACGCCCCATCCCCAGGCAGTGCGGGAGCGGTTCGAAGCCCTGTACCGGCAGGAAGGGCCCCAGGCGGCCACCGATTGGTTCTACCAGATGTGTCGGGACTGCGACTACATCAAGGTGGATCACATCGCCAAGAACCTGCTCTTTGAGCGGGATACCCCCGCCGGGCGGCTGGAGATCACCATCAACCTGTCCAAGCCGGAGAAGGACCCCCGGGACATCGCCAAGGCCCTCACCGCCAAGCAGGTGTCCTATCCCCCCTGTATGCTGTGCGTGGAAAACCCGGGCTACGCCGGCCGCCCCGGCTTCCCGGCCCGGCAGAACCACCGGGTGGTGCCCATCGACCTGGCGGGCGCGCCCTTCTACCTGCAATATTCCCCCTACCTGTACTACGGGGAGCACTGCATCGTGTTCAACCGGGTACACCGGCCCATGGCCATCGATCACGACGCCTTCTGCCGCCTGTTCGCCTTTGTGGAAAAGTTCCCCCACTACTTCCTGGGCTCCAACGCGGACCTGCCCATCGTAGGGGGCTCCATCCTCAGTCACGACCACTTCCAGGGCGGCAACCACCTGTTCCCCATGGACAGAGCCGGGGTGCGCATGGAGCTGCAGGCCCCCGACCAGCGCATTCAGGCCTGGGTGGCCGATTGGCCCATGACCTGCGTGCGGCTGGTCTGCCCGGAGAAGGAGCCCCTGATCCAGGCGGCGGACGATATGCTGGCGGCCTGGCGGGGCTATTCCGACCCGGAACTGGGCATCCTGGCCCATACCGACGCCCCCCACAACACCATCACCCCCATCGTGCGCCGCCAGGGCGCTCAGTGGGTGATGAACCTGGTGCTGCGCAACAACCGCACCGACGAAGAACACCCCCTGGGCATCTTCCACCCCCACAGCGGCCTGCACCACATCAAGAAGGAGAACATCGGCCTCATCGAGGTGATGGGCCTGTTCATCCTGCCCGGGCGGCTGCTCAAGGAGATGGACCTGTGCCGGGACTACCTCACCGGACACCGGCCCATAGAGGACGCGCCCGACCCGGAGGAAGCGGTGTTCAAGCACTACGAATGGGTGAAAGAGCTGTACGCCCGGGCGGGACGCCCCCTGAGCCGGGAGGCGGCCTGGGAATTGCTCCAGCAGGGCATCGGGGAAAAGTGCGCCCAGGTGCTGGCCGACGCGGGGGTATACAAGGCCGACGCGGCGGGCGCCGCCGGGCTGCTGCGCTTCCTGAACACCCTGGGCTACCAGCGGCGGTAGCCCTTCCCCGAAGCCCGCGCCGCCTCCTGGCAGCGCAGGATGGACCCGGACTGCTGGCGGAACCCTTCGCTGAAGCCCCAAGAGGGCTCCGGCAGCAGCCCCTTTCCCAGCCCGGCGGGGAGGCCATTTCCGCAGCGCTGCCCCGCCGGAACCCGGGGGCGCAGGCCGCCGGAGGAAAAAGCTGATTAAACGAGGACGAAACGGGGTATATTGCGTATGGACACCATAGCAAAAGTTGTGCGGGTAAACGGCCAGTTGATGGGAGAAGTGCTGCGCAGCGAGGCCTGCGCCAAGTGCGGGGCCTGCAGCCACGGCCTGGAGGAAAAGCGCTACTATCCCCTGCCCGAAGGGGAATGGCACGAGGGCGACCAGGTGACCATCTCCCTGCCCGACACCAGCGCCTTCGCCGCCAGCGTCCTGGCCTACGGCATTCCCCTGGCCGGGCTGCTGATGGGGCTATTGATCGGGGCGTTGCTGGGGCTGGCGGACCTGTGGCAGGGCGTGGCCGCCCTGGCGGGGCTGGCCCTGGGCTGGTTGGCGCTGAAGCTGCTGGAACCCCGGTTGAAGCGCAGCGGGCGGTTCTGCCCCAAGGTGCGCTGAGGGCCGGGCCCGCCGAATCCTGCCGATAGCCCTTTGTCCGCACCCAGACCGGCGAACCGGTTGGCGCTGCTGCCGGCGGGCCGGCGGATTGAAAGCGCGAAGCGAGGAGGCGGAAAGTATGGAATATGTAAAGCATCTCACCTCTCAGGAGGCAGCCCCTCAGGCCCTTCGGGATAAAGGGGTCGTCCTGGTGGATTTCTGGGCGCCCTGGTGCGGCCCCTGCCGCATGGTGGGGCCGGTGGTGGAGGCGCTGGCCCAGCAGTATCAGGGCAAAGCCCTGGTGGCCAAGGTCAACGTGGACGAGGAACCCGAGGCGGCAGCGGCCTATCGGGTGGCCAGTATTCCCACCCTGATTTTGTTCCAGGACGGCCAGGAGCGGGAGCGCCTGGTAGGGGCCCGAGGCAAGGAGACCCTGGAGGCGCTGCTGGACAAGTACCTCGTGTAAAAAATGCGGTATACCGCTTAAAATCCTTACATTGACGTGGTATACTAGGGATTAGTAGATTGCGGTAGACCCGGGGATGTAGAGCGCCTGCAACTGCGGGCGCTCCTTTCTTTGCGGGCGGGCTTGCGCGCCCGCCTCATCCTGGGGCCTGCGCGTGAAAAACGGCGGGATTTCCGGGCCCAAGGCGTCGCACGTTGCCGGAAAGCAGGGCTTTCCGGGGTCGCCCCACGGCGGAAATCCAGATAGCGAGTAAGGGTTTTGAAGAAACCCCTTGTTTTCGTGCGTTTTCGTAAGTCTACAGAAAGGAGGCCGTTTATGGCGGCAAAACGAGGACATCAAGGAAAAGGCCAGCGGCGGGAGGACGAAAAGCGGCTGCGCATCATTCCCCTGGGCGGCCTGGGGGAAATCGGAAAAAATATGACGGTGCTGGAATACGGCGAGGATATCATGGTGGTGGACATGGGATCGGTGTTCCCCCGGGAGGACATGCCCGGCGTGGACCTGGTGATCCCCGACGTGACCTACCTGACCAAAAATGCGTCCAGGGTGCGGGCCTTTGTCATCACCCACGGCCACGAGGACCATATCGGGGCCTCGCCATACATCCTGCGCAATCTGCCCTGCCCGGTGTACGGCACCCGGCTCACCCTGGCGCTGATCGAGCACAAGCTAAAGGAGCACCACGTCAACGGCATTCCCCTGAACGTGGTCAAGCCGGGGGACAGCATCCGCATCGGGGAGAGCTTTGAGGTGGAATTCCTCAAGGCCAGCCACTCCATCGCAGGAGCGGTGATGCTGGCCATCAAGACGCCGGTGGGCACGGTGATTCACACCGGCGACTTCAAGGTGGACTATACCCCCATCGACGGAAAGATCATGGACCTGGGCCGGCTGGGCGAGCTGGGCCGGGAGGGCGTTCTGCTGCTGCTGGCCGATTCCACCAACGTGGAGCGGCCGGGCTACACCATGAGCGAGCGCACCGTGGGGGAGACCTTCGTCAACCTGTTCGGCCGGGCGGAGGGCCGGGTCATCGTGGCCATGTTCGCCAGCAACGTGCACCGCATTCAGCAGGTGGTGGACGCGGCGGTGCGGTATAACCGCAAGGTGTGCCTGATTGGGCGCAGCATGGTGAACGTGAGCAAAGTAGCCATTCAGCTGGGGGAACTGCGCATCCCGGAAGGGCGGTTGGTGGCGGTGGACGACCTGGACCGCTACGACGACGACGAGCTGGTGGTGATCACCACCGGCAGCCAGGGCGAACCCATGAGCGGTTTGGCCCGAATGGCCTTCGCCGAGCACAAAAAATTGGAGATCAAGGGCACCGACATGGTCATCGTGTCGGCCACGCCCATTCCGGGCAACGAAAAATCGGTGTCCCGGGTGATCAACCAGCTGGTGCGCACCGGGGCCAACGTGATCTACGAGGCCATCGAGGAGGTCCACGTGTCGGGACACGCCTGCCAGGAGGAGCTCAAGCTGATCCACGCCCTGGCCGATCCCCGCTTCTTCATTCCGGTGCACGGCGAGTACCGCCACCTGCACCACCACGCCAACCTGGCCCTGTCCATGGGTATGGACCAGGACCACGTGCGCATCGTGGATACCGGAGACATCGTGGAGGTCAGCCCCAACCGGCTCAGCGTGGTGGGCTCGGTGCCCAGCGGCGAGGTGCTCATCGACGGGCTGGGCGTGGGCGACGTGGGCGCCGTGGTGCTGCGGGACAGAAAGCATTTAAGCCAGGACGGCCTGCTGGTGGTCATCATGGCGGTGGAGCACGACAGCGGCATGGTGGTATCCGGTCCGGACATCATCAGCCGGGGCTTCGTGTACATGCGGGAGGCGGACCAGCTGGTGGAGGGCACCCGAGCCGCCGCCCGGTCGGTGCTGCAGTCCTTCGGCCGCATCGACCCCAGCGACTGGAACCGGGTAAAGAACGACGTGCGGGACACCGTGCAAAAGTATATCTACGACCAGATCAAGCGCTCGCCCATGATCCTGCCGGTTATCGTAGAAGTTTGAACCGACGGGGGCCCAAGCGCGTCAAAACCCTAAGGGGGGAAAGCATATCCATGAACGTGTACGACCAGGCCCATCAGCTGGCCCGTTCCCTGCGGGAGTCGGAGGAATATAAGGAGTATACCCGGCTGAAGGAAACCGCCTATCAGGATAGCACCAACAAGGCGCTGCTGGACGAGTACAAGCGCCTGCAATACCGGATGCAGGCCCTGGTGGCTGCTGGGCGGGGCGGAGATGCGGCGGGGGAGGACTTTCAGCGGATGCAGAAGATCGCCCAGGTGCTGCAGTTCAACCCGGACTGCTCCGCCTACCTGTTGGCGGAATTCCGCTTTCAGAAGATGCTGGCGGACATCTATAAAATTCTGGCCGACGTGGCGGGCATTGATCTGGACATGCTCGCCCAGAACTGACGGGAGGCGGCTATGGCAAGACATCCCATGACCCGGTCCCGGCGGCGTGAAGCGCCGGAGGTGGCGCGTTATACCCAAAAGACGCTGCACCGGGACCGGGAGTACGGCTTTTTCTGGTACAGCGCCTTGTGGCGGGTGGTTCGCCCCCTGCTGGTGCTGCTGTGCGCCCTGATCATCGTAGCGGGCCTGGTGTTTACCGGGGTTAACAAGATCAACGAAACCTTCTTCATGGCGGTGGAGCCGGGCAATACCCAGCGGGTGGATTTCGTCATCGAAAGCGGCAGCAGCATCACCACCATCGGCCGCAACCTGGAGGAAGCGGGGCTCATCCGCAACCAGGCGGTGTTCCGCTACATCATCCAGTTCAAGGGCCTGACCAGCCAGATCCAGTACGGCAGCTACCCCCTGAGCCGGGATATGGACGTCAATCAGGTCATTGAGGTCCTGTGCCAGGGCAGCGCCACCAACGAACGCACCATCACCATCATCCCCGGCTGGACGGTGGAGGATATCGCTGAGTACCTGAAAAACCAGGGCGCCCTGGAGGATACGGAGGAATTCCTCACCCTGTGCAACGACTTTGACCGGTTTGTGGATTCCTGTTACACCCTGCAAACCGCTCAGGAGCAGGGCCAGCTGGAGGGCCGGCGCTATCAGCTGGAGGGCTATCTGGCTCCGGATACCTACCGGGTGTACATGAACGCCAGCGCGGAATCCATCATCCAGACCCTGCTCAAGCAGACCGAAACGGTGATGGACAGCGTGTTCAACGCCGAGCCCACCCAGCAGGTGGTGCGGGACGAGTTCGGCCAGATCATCACCGACCAGGAAGAGGCGGAGAGCCAGCAGGAAGTGCGCTTCGTCACCACCCTGAATCAGGACGAAACGCTGGTATTGGCCTCCATCATCGAGAAGGAAGCGGCCAAGCGGGAGGACTACGCCAAGGTATCCGCGGTGTTCCACAACCGCCTGGAACGGGGAATGCGCCTGGAATCCGACGCCACCACCGCCTACCCCTTAGGGGTCAAGCGCATGGTGCTCACGGCGGAGGAGCTGTCCACGGTGAACGGCTACAACACCTATACCCGGGACGGGTTGCCGGTAGGCCCCATCTGCAATCCCTCCAAGGCGGCCATTCAGGCGGCCCTGTACCCGGATACCGACTACATCTACGACGGCTACCTGTACTTCTGCGCGGGCGATCCCTCCACCGGCGAACTGGTCTTTAGCAAGACCCAGGAGGAGCACCAGGCCAACGTGGACAAGTACCGGCCCCTATGGGTCGCCTTTGACCAGCAGAGCGGCCAATAACCGCCGCCAGCCGCCGGACCCCAAAGGCGCTCCCGGCAGCGCCTCCGGCCCGGGCAGCCGCCAGCTCCCGGCATCCGCCGGCCTCGCGGCCCCTCCGCCGTTCCGCTCTTCAAAGGCTGAACGCTTTCGGCTATAACCATGAAAAGGGCTTGCCCCGCGCACCGCGCAGGGCAAGTCCTTTTCATCTCACCCCCAATCCCCGCCGCCTGGAAAGGGCTTTCGGGCCCCTGCCAGAGGGCGATGCGGCATCCCGCCCCCGCCGGGCAAAGCCCGGCCAAAGCGTTCCCGGCGGGGGAAGGATGGGGCAGGGCCATTCACGCGAAAAGCCCGGTCCCGGCGGCTGCCGGAACCGGGCTTTCTGCGGCCGGAAGGCGTGGCCTATCGGCCGGGCCTTCCGGCGGCGCGTATTAGCTTAGAGTGGGCGTGGGGTCCACCGGCTCCCAGACGGAGACCGGCTGGCTCACCGAACCGGTTTCCCCTGAGGAGTCCGTTTGCCCCAAAGCAGCCGTTTCCTCTGAGGCATCCGCTTCGCTCTGGGCGGAGGCAGATTGTCCATCCTGGGCGAGAAGGGCCTGGTAAGCCTGTAGCAGTTCCAAATCCCCGGTGCTGTCGTACCCTACCTTCAGGGCGTTTGCGGCCCGGTCCAGGTCGCCCATTTGCTGGTAGATCTGGGCCACCGCCTGGTAGGGTTCAGGCCGGCCGGGGTCCAGGCTCAAGCACTTGGCGTAGGCAGCCAGGGCGGTTTCCCGATCGCCCAGCATCTCTTGGGTCTGGGCCACCTGCAGGGCGTAGTCGTAGTTGTCCGGGTCCAGTCGCAGGGCGTCGTAGTAGGCGTCGGCGGCCCGCTTCATGCTGCCCTCGGACAGATACTGTTGCCCCAGGGCGGCATAGGCGCTGGCAGGGGCTCCAACGCCCATCTTGGCCCGGAGCATCTGTCCTCCCGGCAGCACCAGCAGCCAGAACACGAAGCCCAGTACCGCCAACAGGCACAGGGCGGCTATGGCGGATTTTATCCGCCGCCCCATCAGGTCGTCGTCCTCTTCGAAATCATCCCCCGGCTCCACGTCCTCAAAGAACAGGTCGTCCGCCGGGCGCTTGCGGCGCTTGGGCACCAGGGTGCTGGGTGCTTCCCAGTCCGCCTTTTTCCGGGGCGGCACCGGGGACTTGCGCTCCGGCACCGCACGGCCTGCGGCATCCCTGGCGGCGCCGTGGCGGGTCGTGTCCGGGCCCCCGGCGGCGCCGTGGCGGGCCGCCGTCTCCCGTCGGGCGGCGGCAGCCTGAGAAGGCGCCTCCCGCTGGAGAGAAGCGCTTTTGTAGGAGGACGGTTCCCGGCGGGCGCCGTTGCCGGCGGCCTGGGCGGGCTGCTCCGGCGCTTCCAGGTCCTGGGGTTGCGCCGCCTGAGCGCTGCGGGCCTTGCGCATCTCGCTGCGCCGGGCAGGCTGGGCCGGGTTGTCCGCCATGGGAGTGACCAGCCGGGAGGGGTCGGGCCGCATATAGGGCTGATGGCTGGCGGGGGGGGCCTGATGGCTCTCCTGGTCCGGGACCAGCAGTTCGCCCTCGATAAAGGTCTGGCTCTCTTCTTGGGGCGCCGTCATCTTCTTGCCGCAGAAGGCGCAGAAGGCCGCGCCCTCCGGGTTTTGCTTGCCGCAACTCGAACAGTACATGGCATCCTCCGTCCTTCCTCTATGGCAGCGGTTACAGCTGCCGTAGCGATTCGTAATAGGGGTCCCCGGAAAAATCCCGGTCCCGGTTTCCCGCCTCTCCGCCCAGCATTTCGATGGCGTTGGCAATCTCCAGGTAATCCAGGTAGTTGATGTCATCCATGGACATGGCCTGGCGCAGCGGCTCTATGGCCCGCTGATCCCCCAGCTTGCCCAGGAAGGAAGCGAACATGGCCCGCTGGGCCGGGCGCTTGAGAAATTCTCCCATGGTATATTCATAGATGCGTTCGTCCCCCGGAAAGTTGCACAGCAGGTCTAAATAGGTCGCCAAAGCGCTGGGGGAGGCGCCGGGCAGGCGCTTCAGCATCTGGGGCACCGGCTTGGGGCCCAGCGCCTGGAGCAATTCCGCCGCCACGTCGGCCAAGCCGTCCTCCTCCTCCCTGGCGTCCACCAGGGCCAGACAGTCCTCCATAGGTGCGTCGCTGCCCAGTTCAATGAGCAAATTGAGGGCGGCGGCCCGCAAATCCTCCGGGGCGTCCTGGTCCCGGACCAGCTTCATCAGCGGCGGCACGGAAGCTGTGCCCAAGTCCACCAGCCGTTCCAGCAGCAGGTCTGGGATGGGTACTCCCTGGCGCTGGTACTCCCGCAGCATAGCCACTCCCTGCTCCGGGTCGTTGATGGCGGCAAAGTATTCCCCCGGCGACCGGCCCTCCAGCCAATCGGCCCGCTGGTTCACGAAATCCAGGTAGACCTGGGGCATCTGGGCTTCCATGTCCTCCACCTTGGGATAGCGGGCCGCGTTTTGCTCCATCCAACGATGTAGGTACTGGTGAAAGCGCTGGTCGAAATCAATCAGTTTGGTCATGTTTTTCTTCCGTCTCCTTTTCTCCCCCCAGCAGCAGGGCGCAACGGGCGGCGCGGCGAGGGCAGACGTCAAAGAGGGCCGCCGCCTGGTTCAAGGTGGGCGCATCTTCCTGATCGCCTACAGCCAGAAAATATAGCGCCGCGGCCACGGCCCTGCCGTCCCGAGGCATACGGTTTTTGCCTTGGGTAAGAAACATCATTACCAGCTGCACCACTCGGTGGGTCAGGTTGCCATGACGCCGTTGCACCTCCCAGAGGGCGTCCTTCATGGGCCGGCGCAGGGCGGGGGGCACCGTTACGGTATTGACGTCCGGACTCACCCAGCCGTTTTCCGACGCCTGGATGGCGGTCACGGGCAAGGCCATGCTTTCGTGGAGCAGCCGCCGGGCCGCCGGATCGTTAATCCGTGCCAGTAGGCGCCGGGCCATCAGCTGCGCCTGATAGTCCATCCCGAAAAGGGCCCAGCGGCACCGGTCCTCCAGGGCGTGGGAGCGCTGAAACCGCTCCTCCAAGGCGGCATCATCCAGCCACTGTGCTTGGCACAGCTGATGCTTCCACCGGCAGGCCTCCTCTGGTGGCAGGTCGTAATCGTAGGACATGGACCGGTCCAGCTTGCCCAGGGCGGCCTGGCGCAAGTTCCATCGAGCCACCACATCCTGGGGGTCGATGCGCAGAATGCGGGTCCAAAAGCTCACGGCCTGCTCTACCGGCCGGCCCTCCCGCACTCGGTTGACCGCGCATTGGTGCAGCAGCTTGCGGTCATAAGGCGATTCCCCCAGCGCCCGGGGCGCCAACAGACGCACCCGCTCGTCATCCTTTACGTCGCAGCAGGCGTCCAGCAGCACCCGAAGGCCTTTGCCCCGGGGCTTACGCCCCTCCAGCCGTTGCAGGGCGGAGCGGGCCTTGTCCCATTGCCCCGCCCGGCCATAGACCCGCGCCGCCGCGCCCAATACCTCGTCGGGCGCTTGGGGCTGAGCCAGGGCCCGATCCATCTGGACCGCAGCTGCCTCCGGCATCCCCCGTTGGACCAGCACCTGAGCCAATTGGGCGCGCACCGGGCCGGTCTGCCTCCCCTTCAGCGCCCTCAGCGCCCGCGTCAGTAGGCGTTGGGCCAGGGCCTCCTCCCCCCGGGCGTTTCGCAGCCAGGCCGCCTCAACCAGCAGGGAGCTCCGATAGGCGCTTCGGTTGCCGGGCCGCCGCATCTGGATAAAGCGAATACGCAACAGGTTCCGGAAGATTCGCGACACCTCGGGTCGCCCCGTGGCGCTGGGGTCCTGGGACAAAAACTGTACCATGGACCGATAGGCCAGTTCGTGCTGACCCATACCCATATAGTTGCAGCATAGGCCGAAATAACAATCGTTGGGCGGATCACCCATGCCCAGTATACCGGCCAGAATGCGATTAGATTCCTCATAGCAGCCCATCTGGCACAGGATCTGGGCCAGGTCCATGCGGCAGGCAGAGGTATCCTCCTGCTCCAGCGCCCGGCGCTGAAGGGCCAAGGCGTCCAGCAGCCGTCCGGCCCGGCGGTTGATCCGCACGCGATGCAGCAAGTACTCGCTGCCGCGCTCAAAGGGCACTACCTTGCTCAATGAAAAGCCTCCCCTAAGGCCGCGTCGCCTTTTCCAGCAGGGCGGCCAGTTCTTCTCCCGTAAAGCTCTGCCGGCCGCCGCAGAACTGACAGTCCACCGTGCAGCCGTGCTGTTCCTCGATGATCTTCGTAAGCTCGCCCCGGCCCAGGGAGATCAGCGCCCGCTCCACCCGAGCCCGGGTACAGTCGCAGGCATAGCGCAGGGGCATCTCCTTGAGCACTTTGGGGGCCAATCCCTCCAGCAATTGGGCGATGGCCTGCTGGTCATCATACTGGTCCAGGGTGGCCGATATTCCGGAAAAGGTGCCGGCCCTGGCCTCGATGGCGGCCACCGCTTCCTCCTGGGCGCCGGGCAGCATCTGCACCACCAGCCCTCCGGCGCACAGCACCTGCTGGCCGGTGAGCACCCCCACCGATACCAGGGAAGGGGTCTGCTCCGAGGCGGTGAAGTACAGGGCGAAATCCTCCCCCAGCTCCCCGGACACCAGGTTCACCCGTCCCGAATAGGGCTCGCCGAACCCCAGGTCCTTCACCACCGTCAGGGTGCCGTGACGGCCCACCGCGTCCCCCACCGGCAGCTTGCCGTTCACCCGGGGCAGGTCCACCTGAGGCTCCTGTACGTATCCCTTTACGTCGCCCCAGGGCCGGCCCACGGCGATTAAAGAGCCCAAGGGCCCGTCGCCCCGCACCACGCAGCTCACCGAGCCCTTCTCTTCCTTGAGCATGGCCCCCAGGATGGCGGTCATGGTGAGCAACCGGCCCAGGGCGGCGGTGGTCACCCGGCCCAGGTCATGGACCCGGCGGGCCTCCTCCACCAGGCCGGTGGAGCGGGCCAGCAGCGCCCGGGCCTGCCCCTCCAGCAAATCGATATGATACAGCTTGTCTTGGCCCATCTCCATGATCTTCTATCCTTCCCGCGGCCTGACCGCCGTCACGTGCCAGCGGCTCTGCGCCTGCTGGGGCGGCGCGAAGGTCCGGTCGCCGTAAAATGTAATCCCCTCAAAGCCCGCTTTTTCCAGCTGCGCCCGCAACTCCTCCTGGGTATGGGCCCGCTGGCACTGAACCTCGTCGAAGCGGCGGTACAGCCCGCCCCCCTGGCGAAGAAAAAACGTGAGAGACATGTCTACCAAGTTGCCCCGGCGGGCGCTGACCCATAGGTAGGTGAGCTCCTCCCGGTCCTCGTAGCAAGGCGCCTGCTCCAGGGCGAACAGCTTGCCGGGGGTGGACACGTCAAAGGCCAGCGCTCCCCCCGGCTTGAGCAGGGCGTAGGCCCGCCGGAAAAAGGCGGCCACCTGGCTGTCCTCCACCAGATAATTGACCCCGTCGCAGGGACAGACCAGGGCATCCACCGGCCTGTGCAGCTGAAGGCGGCACATGTCCTGGCACACCAGGGGCGCCGATACGCCGGCCCGGCGGAGCTTGTCCCCGGCGATTTCCAGCATGGGGGCGGACAGGTCCACCCCCACCACCTCCAGCCCGGCCCGAGCCAGCTCCACGGTCATGGAGCCGGTTCCGCAGCCGCACTCGCACACCTTGCGCACCGGCGCGCCGTCCCTGGCCCGGCTGAGCAGCGCCCTGTAATAGGCGGCCCAAGCCGGGTAATCCACATCGTCCATCAGGCGGTCGTACACCGCCGCAAATTGGGCCGGATACAACGTCTATCCCCTCCGTCCGGCCACCCGCGCACCGATCAGGCCGGTTTCCCGGGCCGACAGGCCGCCCCAGCCCACCTCCATGAGCTTGTCCAGCAGCCCCAGTTCCTCGGCAGCCTCGTATTTGAGCCGCTCGCCGGGGGCCAGCGGCTTCCACGCCAGGTTCATGCCTTCCCCTCCCTTCCCATACCGCGTTAACGCTAGTATGCGCGGGAGGGGATATCTCAAATCAAGGGATTAGGGTCCTCCACCTGGTCCAGGTCCTCGTCCTCGTCCGCCTGGCGCAGCCCGCGGCCCACCTGCGCACCCTCAATGCGGGGATTCAGGTACTTGTCAAAGCAGCTGTTGGCGTAGGAGGCGTAGATAAAGCCGGTGAGGGCGAAGCCGATCACCAGATAAATTATCGTGATACCCAGCGCCCCGTAGGGGAAGAACAGCAGCGCCACCGCCACCGGCACCCCCACCGTCCCCGCCAGGAACAGAATGGACCAGGGCAGGCGGGCCACCACGATGATGGCGCTGTTGCGGATCAAATGCCCCAGCTTCATGTCGTAGGTCACCATCATGGGGAAAATGACCATGTTCATCATCCACCACACGCCGCACAGGGTCAGGGACAACATTTGGGGGACCAGCCACAGGGGCGACTGGGCGGCCATCTGCCCATAGAACATATAGCAGATGTAGCCCAGGAACAGGGACAGCCCGTTGATTAGCCCCACCGCCAGGCCGCAGCGCCAATTGCCCTTGACCGCGTCCTTAAAATCGCTGAGCACAAAGGCATGCTGGTCCCGAGCCCAGTTTCGCAGCACGTACATTTCGCCCGTGGCCCCCACCCCCGCCAGGGTCAGGCAGGGAATCATGCCCAACAGATACCAGCTCAGCATCCCGCTCAGCGCCGACAAGGACGTCTGCTCCTCGGTTTGCAGGGCATATACCAGCACCTGTAGATTGATGAAGGACCAAATCAGGGCGGGCAGGCAAAATGCCAGATAGAGCAGATTTACCCCCACCAACCCCCCCAAGCGCACCCGGAGCATTTCAAAAAACAGGGCGCGCCGGTTGGCGGGCAGCCGGTCGGGGGTATAGTCGGCCTGTCCCGCCTTTCCATAATAAAACCGATTGAAAAAATTAAATGCCACCGCTTTTCACCTTTCTTTGAGGACATTGCGCCATAGTCTATGATAACACAAAGCGGCCCAAAAGAAAAGCGTCCTTTCGCCCTAGCTCCGCGCCCCCTGTGAACAAATCCCGACAAATCTCCTTCCAATGTAAACCCTTTTCCGCCGCGCCGCTCCCGTGTTTTGGGCCTCGTGCCCCGCTCATTCCCTGCCGCTGGCAATCCGGCCCCGCAAAGTATGCCCCACCGTTGCCTTACAAACATCAAAAATATTTTTTACCAAAAAGAATATTGACTCCGAAGCCTGCTTTTGCTACAATATCACACGTCGATTGGATGCGGCTGTATCAGCAGCGTCCGGTTGACAACATTGCCGAATGGTGTAACGGTAGCACCTACGACTCTGACTCGTATTGTCTAGGTTCGAATCCTAGTTCGGCAGCCATAAGCCTCCATGGTCAAGCGGTTAAGACGTCGCCCTCTCACGGCGAAAACTGGGGTTCGAGTCCCCATGGAGGTGCCACAAGTATCCACCGGCAGCAAAGCAGCGGGTGGATATTTTTGTGCCTTACGCGAGCCTTTTCCCCGCCATCCTGTCCCCCGGCGCCTTTTTCACGGCGAATCGCAGGAGGATAGGGGATTCCGCTTCCTTTCTCCCTGCCGGGAAATTTTCCCTCCGCCGGATTACCCGGACGGGTCTGCCTTGGTACCCCTATATTTTCCCTTTGCCAGCTGCGGAAAATGCGGCCGCCTTGGGCATTTGACAAAACTTTCCACGGCACAGTCCCGGCAGCGCACCCCTTGCTATGGTAGACTGGCGGCCCTATGGCTTGTGAAATTAACCATTCTCCACATTATATTTTTTGGGAAAACCGCCATATATTGCCCAATATCTCTTAAATGCGTGCGTCCGGAGGACGAGAGCGTCCCTTGCCTCCATGGTCGTCGGGCTCGAGCACGATGCCTATAGCGGCTTGACGGAAACGGCAGGCTGGTGGTAGAATAAAGGGGTAGTTGTAAAGTATGAGTGTCCATTTTTAAACTCGCCGGCTGGTTGCCGGGCGGGCGCACTTTTTGTGCGGCAGGCAGCCATGTATCCCAAACATCCCGATGGCAGGACTTATCCCTTCGCGGAGCAATCCTATCGGCGCGGCCCCCTCTTTTCACCGGCGAAAGGGCACAAGAGCGGGCCCGGCCCGCCTATGGCGGAGGCGCCGCGACGCAGGAACGCGCCGCCCAGGACCCGGACGATGAGGAGGACAAAAGGTGAAATACGTCATTGCGCTGGATCAGGGAACCACCAGTTCCCGAGCCGTACTCTTCGATCAGCAGGGCCGCCTAACGGCTTCCTGCGCCATGGAATTCAAACAAATCTACCCCCACCCCGGTTGGGTGGAACATGATCCGTCGGATATCCTGCACACCCAAATATCCACCCTGAAGGGCGTAGTGGAAAAGGCCGGGATAGACCCCAAAGATGTGCAAGCCATCGGCATTACCAACCAGCGGGAAACCACGCTGCTGTGGGACAAGCAGAGCGGAAAACCGGTGTATAACGCCATCGTATGGCAGTGCCGGCGCACCGCGCCCCTCATCGAGAGGCTCAAGGCGGACGGTCTGTCCAACGTGATCCGGGACAAAACCGGATTGATTCCCGACGCCTACTTCTCCGGCACCAAGCTGCAATGGCTGCTGGACAACGTGGAGGGGGCCAGAGCTCGGGCGGAAAAGGGGGAGTTGTGCTTCGGTACGGTGGACAGCTTCTTGGCCTATAACCTAACCAAAGAAAAAGCCCACGTCACCGATGCCACCAACGCCGCCCGCACCATGCTGTTCAACCTGCGGGCCCAGCAATGGGACGAAATGCTGCTGCGCATCCTGGATATTCCCCCGTCGGTGCTACCCCATGTGGTGGACAGCGCCCAGGTAGTGGGGATGCTGGATAAAGCAATCTTAGGGGTAGAAATCCCCATTGCAGCCCTGGCGGGCGACCAGCACGCCGCCCTGTTCGGCCAGGCCTGTTTTGCCTCTGGCATGGTGAAAAATACCTATGGGACCGGCTGCTTTATGTTGATGAATACCGGAAGCACCCCGGTAGTCTCTCAGAATAGCCTGCTCACTACCCTGGCTTGGCGGGTGGACGGCACACCCACTTATGCCCTGGAGGGCAGCGTGTTTATCGGCGGCGCGGTGGTTCAGTGGCTCCGCGACGAAATGCATTTGATCCAGACCGCCCCTGAATCGGAAAAGGTGGCCTTGTCTGTGAACGACAACGCCGGGGTATACCTGGTGCCGGCCTTTACCGGACTGGGCGCTCCCCACTGGGATATGTACGCCCGGGGCACCATCGTGGGGCTGACCCGGGGCACGGGACGGGCCCACATCGTGCGCGCCGCCCTGGAATCCATCGCCCTGCAAACCCGGGACGTGCTGGAAGCCATGGCTCGAGATAGCGGCCTGAAGCCCAGCGCACTGCGGGCCGACGGCGGCGCTTCCGCCAACAATTTCCTGATGCAGTTTCAGGCCGACGTAGCCGATTTGGGCGTGGTCCGGCCCCGGATTACGGAAACCACCGCCTTGGGCGCCGCTATGCTGGCAGGGCGCGCCGTAGGGCTATGGTCCGATGTGGACCTCAACCGCATCTGGCAAAGCGATTGCGCCTTTACCCCCTCCATGGCTCCGGCGGTTCGGGAACAGCTGCTGGCCGGTTGGCAAAAAGCCGTTAGCCGGGCCAAGGGCTGGATTGAATAGCCCCATTCTCTTCCGGACCTACCGCCGCCTTACTGCCAAGGCGGCGGTCGTTTTTTGCCGTCATGGGGAACGCCGCCTGCCGGAACAACCGCCGTGGGCCGGTCCCCGCCGCCGGCCTTGGCCGGCGGCGGGCGCGTTGCAAAACGCCCCCGCAAAAAAAGACGAGGCAAGGGACCCCCAAGGGGTATCCAAACCTCGTCTTTTCGCTTAAGATAGAGGTATGCAAGAAACTCATCAAAAGCAAGACCAGTATAAAATATTTGAGCGACACGGTCAACTGGTTTTTGCGCTGAATTCGGAAATTATCATACCGCACAACGCGCCTGTCCGCCTGCTAAGCGCACAGCTTGAGGAACTGGAGTACGGGAAACTGTACAAAGCGTATTCGCCCAGAGGGAGAAAATCGGCAGCGGATCCACGGGTGTTGTTCAAGGTCATGGTACATGGATATCTGTGTGGGATCTATTCCAGCCGGAAGCTGGAGGAGGCCTGTCAATATCGGATCGACTTCAGGTGGCTGCTGGAGGATCAAAAGGCGCCGGATCACACGACATTTGCACGTTTCCCCACGGGCCGCTGCCGGGAAGTGGTGGAGGACCTGTTCTATCAGTTTGTGAAGAAG
>DSLFC04102__coassemble_667_pt1 | contig 37676 bp, 30 predicted proteins | sample DSLFC04102__metabat2_low_PE_004 | metagenome-assembled genome bin DSLFC04102
GGACCCCCGCCAAGGGGGGATGGCCCCCCTTGGAACCGCCCACCTCGCTGGCGCGTAGTTGAAACAACGGCCTTGAGCGGTGCGGCGACGGTAGGCGCTGCGCTGGTTCAGGCCATTGTGGGGATGCGATGCGGTTCAAAAACTCGCCGGATGAAGCCGTTGACTCGGCGCCGGGGGCACTGGCCCCGGACCCCCGCCAAGGGGGGATGGCCACACTTGGAACCGCCAGCCCCGCTGGCGCGGAATATGTGCCGTATTGTCTCGTGGCCGGGTCTCCACATCTTTCGATTATGTGCCTACACATAATCGCGTTCCCCTTGAAAAAGCGCCCCTGGGCCGCCGGGTAAAGGCGGCCCAGGGGCGCTTTCCGCAGACAAAAGCCGGGAAAAATCGAGAAAAATAGAAGACGGGAATTGCGCCCTCGCCGGGGACGTGGTATACTGGTTATATCCATATAGGGCCTGCGGGTGTCCGCCCCGAAGCGGATGAAAAGGGAACGGGGTGCAAATCCCCGACAGGACCGCTGCTGTGAAAACGCGAGCGCCTTCAGTGCGCCACTGGTTGATCCGGGAAGGCGAAGGCGCGAAAGAGCCGTTTGAGTCAGAAGACCTGCCCGCTAGGCGGTATCCTTTTTCTTCGGACTAAAGAAAAAGATACGTTCCTGAAGCGGCGCTGTCTGTTGGGATGTATTAGGGCTTTGGTCCGGTACATCTCTTTATTGTGGGTTCACCTATCTTGAGCACGGAATGGTTCTGAAATCCGGCATCCGTCTTGCAGGCACTTTTTAGGGTTGTGGAGGTAAGGCTATGGAAACTATGGATCTGGAACGAGAAAACCTGCGGGCTATCCGCCGGGAGCTGCCCAATCCCCTGGACCCAGCCTATGAAGATATCATTTTGCGGGTCATCTGCGCCACGGGGGACCTTTCCTACGCCCAAATCCTGCGCTTTTCCCCCGGAATCGTACCCTTGGTCCGCACCCTGCTGGCCGGTGGCGCTTCGATTGTGGCCGACACCCCTATGGTTCTGGCAGGCATTGATCCCGGGCCCTGTGAGCGGCTGGGCATTCAAAAAATCTGTCTAATCGATGATTGGCGCGCCGGTTTTCAGCCGTGCGGACACTCCGTCTCTTGGGCCCAAGCCCGCGTGGAACGGGTGCTGGGTTTGCCCGGTCCCAAGATCGTAGTATGCGGCAGTGCGCCCGCTTTCCTGCTTCCCATCGTCGCCCGGCGTCCTGCTGATGTCCCCATCATCGGCGTGCCCGCAGGCTTTGTTCATGCGGATCAGGCCAAAAACGCACTGTGGAGCAGCGGCCTTCCCTGTATCGTCACATTAGGCCGCCGGGGTGGCGGCACCGTGGCGGCCGCCTTGGTTAACGCCCTGCTCTGCGGTGTACCGGGAGTTCGCTCCGCATCCTAACGCATCCCCGCGCCGCCGGGCTTTGGCCCGACGCTTTCCCAGGTCATAGGCTTTATTTTCTGTCCCACCACGCTCTTGGAGGCATGCTATGCGAATCATCCTTGCGGGAACCGGCAGCAACTGCGGTAAAACCACCTGTACCCTGGCCCTGATGGGTTATTTAATGGGGCAGGGCCTCTCGGTAGCCCCCTACAAGGTGGGGCCCGACTACATCGATCCCGGCTTTCACCGGGCGGTATGCGGCCGCCCCTCCCACAACCTGGATGAATTTCTCATGGACCCGCCGGCCATCGCCTACCTGCTGGGCGAGGCCGGGCAATCCCTGGCTGTCATCGAAGGGGTGATGGGCTTTTACGACGGCATGGACGCCGGTCTGGGCTGCTCCACCTATTCCCTAGCCCGGCTCACCCATACCCCGGTGGTGCTGGTGGTGGATGGCAGCGGCAGCGCCGCCAGCGCGGCGGCCCAGGCGTTGGGGTTTGCCGCCATGGCGCCGGAAAGCCAAGTGGCCGGGGTGCTGGTGAACCGGGTATACGGCCCGGAACACTATCAGCTCATCCGCCAGGCGGTGGACCGCTACGCCCACCTGCCCTGCCTGGGCTATCTGCCTCAGGACCCGGCCCTGAATCTGGACAGCCGCCATCTGGGCCTGGTGCCCGCTCAGGAGACCCCGGGCCTGGCCCAGGTGGTGGAGCGGGCCGCCGGGCTGCTGCGCCTGGATGCCCAGCTGCTGTTGGAGATCGCCCGGCGCGCTCCCGCCCTCTCCGCGCCTCCCCCGCCCCTGGTTAAGCGCCCCGGATACCGGCTGGGCGTGGCCCTGGACGATGCCTTCAGCTTTTACTATCAGGCCAATCTGGACGCCCTGGTCCGGGCGGGGATGGAGCTGGTATTCTTCTCCCCCCTGGCCGATTCCGCGCTGCCCGCCGGGTTGGACGGGCTGTACCTGGGCGGGGGATTCCCCGAGGTATTCGCCCGGCAGCTTCAGGATAACCGCGCCATGCGCCGCAGCGTTCGGGAGGCCCTGGAGGACGGGCTGCCCTGTTACGCCGAGTGCGGCGGGCTGATCTACCTGTCTCGCCAGATGGAGGATTGGGAGATGGCCGGTTTTCTGCCGGTGCGCTGCGCCATGACGGCCAAGCTTCAGCGCTTTGGCTACGTACGGGTGGAGGACCAGGCCGGGCATATCTTTCCCGCCCACGAATTCCACTACGCCATGGCCCACCCCCTGGAGCCCTTGGACACCGCCTTTGCCGTGACCCGGGCTTCGGACCCGGCCCAGCGCTGGCGGTGCGGCTACCGCAAGAAGAACACCGTGGCTGGGTTTCCTCACCTGCATTTTCTCTCCCATCCCCAGCTCATTCAGGAGGTGTTTCCATGATGGACCATGGCGGCGACGTATGGCAGGGCTCCGGGCTCGGCCAATGGCTGGATTTTTCCGCCAGCCTGCGGCCCGAAGGCCCGCCGGACTGGGTGCTGGAGGCCATGGCCCGGGCCCTGGAGGCGGCCCGCTACTATCCCCAGCGCTCCATGGACGAGGCGCGCCGGGGCCTTTGCGCCTACGCCGGCGTGGAGCCCGCCCGGCTTTTGCCCACCGCCGGGGGCGTAGCCGCCATCGACCTGATCTGCCAGGTGGCCCGCCGGGTGTTCTACCTGCCCCCGACCTTTAACGAATACGCCCGCCGGGCCCGTGTCCACGGCAGGCACGCCCTGCCCTATCAGGGCGAGCTGGGAGCGGGGGACGTGCTCTTTCTGTGCAATCCCAACAACCCCACCGGCGAGGCGCTGTCCCGGCAGGCCGTGCTGGAGCTAGGGGAGCGGGTGGCCCGCCAAGGCGGGATCTTGGCGGTGGACGAGGCCTTTATCGATTACTGCCCGGAATGCTCGGTGCGGGACCGGGCGGGAGATTCCCTGTGGGTGGCGGGCAGCCTGACCAAGATCCTGGCCATTCCCGGCGCACGGCTGGGCTATCTGCTGTCCGGCCAGGCTCCCCTGGCCGCTATGGAGGCCCTGGCCCTGCCCTGGGCGCTGAACGCCTTTGCCGGGGCGGTGGCTCAGGCGCTGCCGGATCACCTGGACCAGTTGGCCCAGGAGGCCGCCCTCAACCGGTTGCGGCGGGAGCAGTTGGCCCAGGCCCTTGCCAGCCGGGGGGCGCTGGTGTTCCCCTCCCAAGCCAATTTCTTGCTGGCCGATCTGGGCCGGACAGTTCCCGACCTGCGGGAGCAGGGCATTCTGGTGCGGGACTGCGCCTCCTTCGGCCTGAGCCCCCGCCACCTGCGGGTGGGCGTGCGCACCCCGGCGGAAAACCTTCGCCTCATCCAGGCCCTGTGGCCCTCTGAACCGGCCTAACGCCTTGATTGCCAGGCCCGATACCGGGGGATGCCGGAAGGGCTAGCGCGGGGGAGAGGCCGTCCCGGCGTGGTCCCTGGGACCGCTGCGGGGGCGCTGTCCCGACGCTGCTTAGGGGGAGAGCCTCAGCGCCGCCTGGGCCCGCCCTTTCTTGGGCCCGCGATCCAATCCATCATTCCGGCCCCACATCCCGGCGCATCGCCTGAAAGCCGGGTGGCGGGGCGCTCTTTGCGAAAGGAGGTCCTGCACCCGTGGGTGGAAAATGCCTGATGGTCCAAGGGACCGGTTCCTCGGTGGGCAAGAGCCTGCTGTGCGCGGCGCTGCTGCGCATCCTGCGCCAGGACGGCTACCGCTGCGCCCCCTTTAAGGCCCAAAACATGGCCCTCAATTCCTTCGTCACCCGGGACGGGCTGGAGATGGGCCGGGCGCAGGCCCTGCAGGCCCAGGCTGCCGGGCTGGAGCCCAGCGTGCTCATGAACCCGGTGCTGCTCAAGCCCACCTCGGACGTGGGCGCTCAGGTGATGGTCAAGGGCCGCGCCCTGGGCAACATGACCGCTATGGAGTACCACCGCCGCAAGGGAGAACTGCGTGCCCTGGTGGGGGCAGCCTATGAGGAGCTGGCGGCCGGCGTGGATTACGTCATTCTGGAGGGCGCGGGCAGCCCGGCGGAGATCAACCTGCGGGAGGGCGACATCGTCAACATGGCCATGGCGGAAATGGCCGGCGCGCCGGTGGTGCTGGTGGGGGACATCGACTTGGGGGGCGTGTTCGCCGCCCTGTACGGCACCTGCCTGCTGCTGGCTCCGGAAGAGCGGGCCCGGGTCAAAGGGCTGATTATCAACAAGTTCCGGGGGGATGCGGACATCCTCCGGCCGGGGCTGGGGATGCTGGAGGAAAAGCTGGGAATCCCTGTGGCGGGGGTGGTGCCCTGGCTGAACCTGGACCTGGAGGACGAGGACAGCTGCACCCGCCGCTTCTCCCAGGCGGCGGGGCAGGGCCCCCTGGACGCGGCGGTGGTGGTGCTGGAGCACATGTCCAATTTCACCGATTTCCAGGCCCTGGCCCTGGACGGGGCTTGCCGCCTGCGCTACGCCCATACTCCCGGCGACCTGGAGGGGGCGGACCTGATCATATTGCCGGGCAGCAAGAACACCATTCAGGACCTGCTGTCCCTGCGGCGGCGGGGCATGGATGGGCCGGTGCTGCGCCACGCCCGGGCCGGGGGCCTGGTGCTGGGGGTATGCGGCGGCTTTCAGATGCTGGGCCGGACGCTGAGGGACCCCCTGGGGGTGGAATCCCCGGTACAGGAGGCTGCCGGTCTGGGGTTGCTGGACATGGATGTCTCCTTCCTGCCCCATAAGACCACGGCGCAGGCCAGCGCCCGGGTGGACTGCCCCCTGCCCGGCTGGGTTCCCTATCAAGGCATGGCGGTTCAGGGCTACGAAATCCACGCCGGGCAAAACGCCTACGGCCCTCAGGCGCTGCCCTGGCTGCGCCGGGCGGAGGACGGGGCGCTGCTGGGCGCGTGCAATCCGGCGGGCAACGTGCTGGGCACCTACCTCCACGGCCTGTTCGACGGCGGCCAATTGAGCCGGGCGCTGCTGCGCCAGGGGGCCGGCGGCCGGTCCCTGCCCCCCGCCTCCGGGCTGACGCTGGCCCAACACAGGGAGGCGCAATTGGACCTGCTGGCTCAGGCGGTGCGCCGGAGCCTGGACATGGCCCTCATTTACCGCATTTTACGAGGGGAGGCGTGAGCGTGTCCGACAGGCTTTGGGCTCTTGCCCTGGCCTTTTTCCTGGACCTGGCGATAGGCGACCCGGCCTGGCTGCCCCATCCGGTGCGGCTCATCGGCCGGTATATCGCCTGGGTGGAGGGCCGGCTCCGGGCCGGATGCCGCCGCCTGCGCCTGGGCGCGGTAGCCTTGGCCCTGTCTGCCGTGCTGCCCTGCGCCCTGGCCGCCGCCCTGGCGGAATGGCTGCTGGGGCTGTGGGGGCCCGCGCCCCTGATGGCGGGGCGGGTGGTTATGGCCTGGTGGGGCTTGTCCGCGGGTAGCCTGGCCCTGGAAGCCCGCTGGGTGCGCCGGGCCCTGGACCAGGGACTGGACCAGGGGCGCAGGCAGGTGGCCCGCATTGTGGGGCGGGACACCGGCCAGCTCTCCCAGGAGGAAGTGGTGAAGGCCACGGTGGAGACCGTGGCGGAAAACACCACGGACGGGGTGGTCGCCCCCATGCTGTACTTCGCCCTGGGGGGTCCGGCGCTGCTGTGGGCCTTTAAAGCGGCGTCCACCCTGGATTCCATGGTGGGCTATCTGGACGAAAAGTACCGGGACATCGGATGGTTCAGCGCCCGGCTGGACGACGCCTTCAATTTTTTGCCCGCCCGGCTGGCCGGACCCCTCATGGCCCTGTGCGCCTTTCCCCTCTTTCCCCTGGGCCTCAAGGGCGGACGAGCCTGGGCCGTCCTGGTCCGGGACCACAAAAATCACTTGAGCCCCAACTGCGCCTGGACCGAATCGGCTGCGGCGGGGGCGCTGGGCATCCAGCTGGGGGGCAGTCACCGCTATTTCGGCAAGGTGGTAGTCAAGCCCGCCATCGGCGACGCCCTGCGCCCGGCTCAGCCCCGGGACATCTTCCGAATGAACGCCCTCATGCTGCTGACCAGCCTGCTTGCCCTGGCTCTCATCCTGCTGGCCGGAGGATTGGCCTGCAGGATGGCGTAAAAGGGCGGCGTCTCCGTCGCCCTTTCGCCCTCCCGGGGGGCTAGCAAAATTACGGGCGCACCACGGGGCCCCATGAACCAAGGTTCATGGGGCCCCGTGGCGCACCCAAGGCACCGGTAAAATTCGCGGCGCCTTGAAGCCGTAAAGGATTCCCTTGTGGGTAAACCCGTTCTAGAACAGGCCGGTAATACGGCCGTTTTCGTCTACGTCGATGTTTTCCGCCGCAGGGCGCTTGGGCAGTCCCGGCATGGTCATGATGTCCCCTGCCAGGGCCACGATAAACCCGGCTCCGGCGCACAGGCGCAGGTCCCGCACCGTGATTCGGAAATCCTGGGGCGCGCCCAGCAGGGCGGCATCGTCCGAGAAGGAGTATTGGGTCTTGGCCATGCAGATGGGCAATTTGTCTAAGCCCTGCTTCTGGAAGCTCTCCAGCTTCTTCCGGGCCGCCGCCGCCAGCACTACGCCCCGGCCGCCATACACCCGCGTAGCCAGCTTGTCCAGCTTGTCCTCCAGGCCGTCCTGGTCCTCATAGCAGAAGCGGAACCGGTTGGGCTGCCGGCACAGCTGGGCAACCCGGCGGGCCAGCTCCATGCCGCCCTGGCCGCCCTTGGCCCACACCTCGCTGAGCACCGCCTCCACGCCCAGCTGCTCCAGCTCCCGGCGAATCAGCTCCAGCTCCGCCGGGGTATCGGCGGGGAAGCGGTTGATGGCCACCACCGCAGGCAGGCCGAACACCTGGGTAATGTTCTTCACGTGGCGCAGCAGGTTGGGCAGGCCGTTTTTCAGCGCCTGCAGGTCCTCGTTTTCCAGGGCGGTCTTGGGCAGGCCGCCGTGCATCTTCAGCGCCCGCACCGTGGCCACCACCACCACCGCGTCGGGGCGCAGCCCGGCCATGTGGCACTTGATATCCAGGAACTTTTCCGCCCCCAGGTCCGCGCCGAAACCGGCCTCGGTTACCGCGTAGTCGGACAGGCGCAGGGCCATGCGGGTGGCGGTCACCGAGTTGCAGCCGTGGGCGATGTTGGCGAAGGGGCCGCCGTGGATCAGCGCCGGGGTGCCCTCCAGGGTCTGCACCAGGTTGGGGCGGATGGCCTTCACCAGCAGCGCCGCCATGGCGCCCTGGGCCTTCAAATCGCCGCAGGTAACCGGCCGCTGGTCGAAGGTATAGCCCACCACCATCCGGGATAGCCGCTCCTTCAGGTCGGGGATATCCTTGGCCAGGCATACCACCGCCATGACCTCGCTGGCGACGGTGATGTCGAAGCCATCCTCCCGGGGCATGCCGTTGGCGCGGCCGCCCAGGCCGCTGACGATGTGGCGCAGTTGGCGGTCGTTCATGTCCACCGCCCTGCGCCAGGTAATCCGCCGGGGATCGATGCCCAGGGCGTTGCCCTGCTGGATGTGGTTGTCCACCATGGCGGCCAGCAGGTTGTTGGCCGCGCCGATGGCGTGAAAATCGCCGGTAAAGTGCAGGTTGATGTCCTCCATGGGCAGCACCTGGGCGTAGCCGCCCCCGGTGGCCCCGCCCTTGACCCCGAACACCGGGCCCAGGGAGGGCTCCCGCAGGGCCACCATGGCCCGCAGGCCCAGGCGGTTCAGCCCGTCCGCCAGCCCCACGGTGGTGGTGGTCTTGCCCTCTCCCGCCGGGGTGGGGGTGATGGCGGTGACCAGGATCAGCTTGCCCTCCCTGCCCGGCGCCTTGAGCAGCGCGGGATCCACTTTGGCCATGTACCGGCCATAGGGCTCCAGATACTCCGGGGCGATGCCCGCCCGGCTGGCGATCTGATCGATGGGCAACGGTGTGGCGCGCTGGGCAATCTCAATATCGGTGAGCAATGGATACGCACCTCCTCGTGTGTAATCTCTCTGCTCCCATTATAACACAAACCGGCGTCCCTTGCCAGCTATCGCCGCAGCAGGCCCTTGGGCAGGTGATTTTTCAGCGTCCCCGCCACTCCTTTGCCCCAGCCCAGGGGCAGGCCCTGCCAGGTCACCAGGGTCCAGCCCTCCTGGGCGGTCACCAGGGTTTCCCCTTTCAGGAAGGTGAGCGCCTGCTCCCGATCCACCGCCTGAACCCGTTCCAGGCTTCCGGGGGGAGCGGCCATGGCCAGGGCGTGCAGGGGCTTTACCCACCCCTTGCCCACCTGGGCCAGGGCCAGCCCGGCGCTCAGGGTGCGCACGCCCTCCAAGCGGGGCAATTCCCGGGGTTGGGCGGTCAGGATCTCCCCCCGGAGGGACAGGTTCCATTGGGCGAAGGGGGCGTGCCAGGCGCCGGGCAGGGCCTGTTTCAGCAGGGCCAGGGCGCGCTTGGCCTCAGGGGCGGGCGCGGCGGGCGCGGCCCAGTCCGCCCTTTCGCCGCCCAAGCGAAGGAGCAGCGCTACGAAGTGCCCCTCCCCGGCGATCCGGTGGGGCCACAGCTCCAGGCAGCCGTCCTGGGAAGCGCCCACTCCGGGCAGGGCGAAGCTGCCCGCCTGGAAATCGGGGAAGCGCTCCAGCACCCAGGCCACATTCTCCCGGTTCTCCTGGGGGTTAAAGGTGCAGGTGGAGTAGACCAGCCGTCCCCCCGGCCGCACCATGGCCGCCGCCTGGGCCAATATTTCCCGCTGCCGCCGGGCGCATCCCGCCGCCCGCTGGGGGGACCATTCCGCCCGCGCCTGGGGGTCCCGGCGAAACATGCCTTCCCCGGAGCAGGGGGCGTCCACCAGCACGGCGTCGAAGTAGGCCGGCCAGCGCTGGGCCAGCTGTTGGGGCAGGGCGCATACCACCGCCGCTGCCGCCGCACCCAACCGCTCCAGGTTGCCTCGCAAAATCTGGGCCCGGTGAAAATCCGGCTCGTTGGATACCAGTGCGCCGCGCCCCTCCAGCATGGCCGCCAGCTGGCCCGATTTGCCTCCCGGCGCGGCGCACAGGTCCAGCACCCGCTCCCCCGGCCGGGGCGACAGCACCCTGGCCGGGGCCATGGCGCTGGCCTCCTGGCTGTAAAAGGCCCCGGCGAAATGGGCCAGGTGCTCGCCCGGTTTGAAGCCCGGCAGGGCATAGCGTCCCCAGGGCTCCCAGGGCACCGGGTCCCCCAGTTCCCCTTCTAGCGCCGCCTCACCTTGGGGGCGCAGGGGATTCAGCCGCAGCGCACTCCGGGGCGTTTCTCCCATAGCCGCCATAAAGGCGGGGTATTCCCCGCCCAACTGCTCCCCGATCCGCTTCAGAAAGGCATCGGAATATTCCTGCATTTCAGCTAGCCCCCTTTTGTAGCTTTCCAAGGCATGGCTCCTCCATGGGGAATGATTGCGGCACTTGAACCGAGAAGGTCTCGGCTGCAAGATTCAGCGGCTTAGCTATAGGGACCGGCCGCCCCGGTTTGCGGGGCCGCCGGTCCCATCTGAGCGCCAGGGCCTTTAGGGTTCGTTGAGGACGACGCCCTGGCACAGCCAGCTCATGGACAAGATCTCCTGATCGGCGAGGGTCTGGCCCTGTTCTACCCGAAGATGGCCCCCGTTATCGTACAGGGGGCCCTGGAACACGGCCAGGGAGCCCTCCAGAATGCCCGTCTGGGCCTTTTGAATTTCCTCCTGGGTGCCCGGCGTACAGTTGTCCGTCAGGGGGGCCAGGCCCACCAGGCCGTCGGCCATGCCGCCCAGGTAGTTCACCGGTTCCCAGACGCCGTCTATCACCTGCCGGGCGGTACGGGTCAGGTAGCCCGACCAATCCCACACCGGGGCGGTGAGGTAGGCGCCGGGGGCCGCGCTGGACATATCGGCGTTATAGCCCACTGCGTACAGGCCCTGCTCCTGGCAGGCGTTCACCGTTTCGGCGGAATCGGTATCGTGGGTGAGCACGCCGCAGCCCAGGGCGATCAAGGCCTCCGCCGCCTGGCGCTCCCCCTGGGGATCGTACCAGCTGTTCACCGCCTGGACCGTCAGGGTGGCCTCCGGGTACACCGACCGGACGCCCAGCAGGTAGGCGTTGATGGAGTAGATCACCTCGGGAATGTCGGAATAAGCCGCCACATAGCCCAGGCGGGGATTGCCCATCTCCTTGGCCTTCAGCCCTGCGGCGATGCCCGCCAGGTACCGGGCCTCCCAGATGCGGCCGAAGTAGTTGTTGAAGTTTGTCTCGTTGCTCTTATAGCCGGAGCAGTGGCTGAAGACCACATGGGGATACTGGGCAGCCGCCTGCTCCACATAGTCCATAAAGCCGAAGCTGGTGGCGAAGATCAGCTGGCAGCCCTCCTGCACCAGCGCCTCCAGCGCCGCCGCGCAGCCCTCGTCCTCGGGGACGTTGGCCTCCCACAGCAGCTGGTCCTGCGCGAGGCCCAGGTTTTCCGCCATGGCCAAAGCCCCCTGGTGATGGGCGTAGGTATAGCCCATGTCCTCCACGCCGCCGATGTACACCATGCCCACCTTCAGCGCCTCTTGGGCGACCGGGTCCGGCCGTGCGCCTGCCGTCCAGCTCAGGGACAGGCACAGGACCAGGGCCAAGGCGGCGCTTAGCAGCTTTTTCATGCGCAATCTTTCCTCCTCAAGCATCCCCTGGGGGATGGATTATGGCCGTTTTCGCCGGTCCGGCCGAAGCGGGATGGCCCCAAGCGGCCTTAGGCCAGGCTGATGCCCCGGCACAGCCAGGTCATGGACAAGATCTCCTGATCGGTGAGGGCTTGGCCCTGCTCTACCTGCAGGTTGCCCTGGCCGTCGTAAATGGGCCCGGCAAAGACCTGGAAAGCCCCTTCCATCATTTGGGCCTGCACGGCCTGGATGGCCTCCTGGGTACCCGGCGCACAGTTGCCCGTCAGGGGGGCCAAGTTCACCAGGCCGTCGGCCATGCCGCCCAGGTAGTTTACCGGCTCCCAGGTTCCCTCCATCACCTGCTGGACGGTGCGGATCATATAGCCGGACCAATCCCACACCGGGGCGGTGAGGAAGGCGTCGGGGGCCGCGCCGGACATATCGGCGTTATAGCCCACCGCGTACAGGCCATGCTCCTGGCAGGCCATCACCGGGCCGCTGGTATCGCAGTGCTGGGACAGTACGCCGCAGCCCAGGGCGATCAAGTCCTCCGCCGCCTGGCGCTCTCCGTCGGGGTCATACCAGCTGTTTACCGCCTGAACCGTCAGGGTGACTTCCGGGTATACCGCCTGAGCGCCCAGGAAATAGGCGTTTAGGGAGTAGATCACCTCGGGCACGTCGGCGTAGGCCGCCACGTAGCCCAGATGGGGATTGCCCATCTCCTTGGCCTTCAGCCCTGCGGCCATGCCCGCCAGGTACCGGGCCTCCCAGATGCGGCCGAAGTAATTGTTGAAATTGACGCCGTTGCTCAGCGTCCCCGAACAATTGCTGAAGATCACCTGGGGATGCTGGGCGGCCGCCTGGTCCACGTAGTCCATGTAATCGTAGCTGTTGGCAAAGATCAGCTGGCAGCCCTCCTGGACCAGCGCCTCCAGCGCCTCCGCGCAGCGCTGGTCCGCAGGCACGCTGTCCTTCCACAGCAGCTGATCCTGGGCCAGACCCAGCGCCTCAGCCATGGCCAAGGCGGCCTGGTGATGGGCGTAGGTATAGCCCATGTCCTCTACGTCGCCGATATACACCATGCCCACCTTCAGGTCCTCTTTGGCTACCGGGTCGAACCGGGCGCTGGCGCTCCAGCTCAGGGACAGGCACAGGGCCAGCACCAGGGCAAAGCCTAGAATTTTTTTCATGATCGCCTCTCCTCCCTCTTCAAGATGGCCGCGTTGATGGCTGTGCAGGGCGCAGTCCCTTTTTGCCCCTTGCGGCGCCGTCCTATCGCCATCACCATTGTATCCCCATTGTGCCACAACTGCGGTGTTCGGGCAATCTGGCGCGTAGAATATGTAGGAATTTGCGCAATATTGCGCGGGGCGGCGTCCGTCCGGGACCGGTCCGGGCGGCTCAGCCCGCCTCCGGGGCGGGGGCCTGGTAGGCGATGAGGCGTTGGGCCTGGGCCAGGGTAGGGGCCAGGCCGGAGGCGGTGAGGGCGAACAGCGCCGCGCCGAAGGCGGCCTCCTCCAGGTGGGCGGGAATGACCATGGGCAGTTGGAAGGTGCGCTCGAAGGCCAGGCGCAGGGCGGGATTGCGGCGCAGGGCGTTGCCCGAGCCCACCATCTGCCCAGCCGCAGGTGCACCGGCGGCCAGCATCTCCCCGTACAGGTCCCTCAGCTCCCGGGCCATGCCCAGCAGCGCACCCCCCAGCAGGTGGGCCGCGTCGAAATTGTCTGCGCCCACGCCCTGGAAGCTGCCCCGCAGATGGGGCTGGCGGCGGGCGCCGCAGAAGCGGGTGTCCACCTGCCAAAGGTCCGCCAGGTCCAGGGCGGGAAGGGCCGCCCGGTTCATGGCCTCATACAGGGAGGGAACGCTGCATCCGGCCAGAGCGGCGCAGCTGCGCAAAAAGCCCTCCAGCAGGGCGTAGGCCCTGCCCCCGCACAAAGAGGAGCCCGCCAGGATGAACCGGCCTTCCCCCAGGGGCCGCCGCTCGCAGTTCTCCAGAGCCGCCGTCTGCCCGGCCAGGGCGGATACCTGGCCGCCGGTGCCCATGTTGACCAGCAGCCCGTTTTCCATATCCCGCACTCCGCCGATAAAGCTGGCCTGATTGTCGCCGATGGCGCAGGCCACGGGAATGCCCTCCCAGCGCCCCAGCAGGGCGCATTGGCCGGTTGCCGGGGGCAGCAGCGTCCCATCCAAACCGGCCCGGTCCAGGGCCGCCCGGTCCCAGTCCCCCGCGTCCAAATCGAACAGGCCCAGGCTGGCGGCGTTGGAGACGTGCATCAGGGGCCGGGAGCGGCCGGTAAGGCGCAGCCCCACGTAGTCCGCCAAGGTGGCCAGGCTGGCCGCGCCGGGAGGCGTCAGGCGGTTTTTTGCCAGCCAGTAGTGGGTGGTCAGGCCAAAGCCGGTGGCCATGGGATAGCCGCTGGCCTGGGACAGGGCCTGGGCCCAGGTGCCCCCATCCAGGGGCAGCCCGCCCCGGCCGTCCTGCCAGGTGTACAGGGGGCTCACCGCGCGGCCCCCCTGGTCCAGGTACACGATGCCGTGCATCTGTCCGGTGAGGCCGACGGCCCCTATGTTCCCCCACTCCGCCGCCAGCTGCCCGGCCAGGGCCAGGGCCATGTCCCCAATCTTCACCGGGTCCTGCAAGCGGCCGCCGGGGACGTCCGGCTCCAGGCCGCCCTGGTGGGGAACACTCCTGGCGCACAGCACCTTTCCGCTCTCCCCGTCCAGCACCAGGGCGGACAGGGTGGTGGTTCCCAAATCCAAACCGATAGCGTTCATGGCGCACCTCCTCAGCGCTTCCGGCGCGCTGTGGCTTTCATTATAGGGAGCGGGGGATGCTTTGTCAATGCGCCCCGGCGGCGGATTTTCCCCCGCATTTTTCCTTGACAGGGTTGTGTCATTTATGCTACAATGGGCGCTGTAATGCCGCCCGGGGAGCCCCCTGTGCTGCGGCGAGGAAGGATGGTAAGCATATGGTTGTAAAGGGTTTGGTTCTTGTACTCTATTTTGCCCTGATGCTGGGCATCGGGCTCCACGTGCGCCGGAAAGTAACCTCCGTAGGCGACTTCGTGCTGGGCAGCCGGTCCATTGGGCCGTGGCTGTCGGCTTTCGCTTACGGCACCAGTTATTTTTCCGGCGTGGTTTTTATCGGCTATGCGGGGCAGTTCGGCTGGTCCTACGGGGTGAGCGCCACCTGGATCGGCCTGGGCAACGCCATCATCGGCTCGCTGCTGGCCTGGGTGGTGTTGGGCCGGCGCACCCGGATTATGACCCGGCACCTGCATGCCAGCACCATGCCCGACTTCTTCGAGAAGCGCTTTGGGGGCAAGGGCGTGAAGGTGGCCGCGTCGGTGATCATCTTCGTGTTCCTGGTGCCCTATTCCGCGTCGGTGTACAAGGGGCTGTCCGGGCTGTTTTCCCAGGCCTTTCACATCGATTACCTGTACTGCATATGGGGCATGGCCATCCTCACTGGGGCCTACGTGATCTTGGGCGGCTACCTGGCCACTGCCATCAACGACTTCATCCAGGGGATCATCATGCTGGTGGGCATCGCGGCGGTGGTGATGTGCACCCTGAACAACCAGGGCGGGTTTATGGAGGCCATCAACCGCCTGAGCCAGATCCCCTCGGAATCGGCGGCCACCCAAAATCAGCTGGGCGCTTACGCCAGCTTTTTCGGCCCGGATCCCCTGGGCCTACTGGGCGTAGTGGTGCTCACGTCTCTGGGCACGTGGGGCCTGCCCCAAATGGTGCATAAGTTCTACGCCATCAAGGACGAGAAGGCCATTAAGACGGGCACCGTGGTCTCCACGCTATTTGCCCTGGTGGTTTCGGGGGGCTCCTACTTCAACGGCGCCTTCGGCAGGCTGTACGTGGAGAGCCCTGCGGCGGCGGGGGGATACGACGGCATCGTGCCCGCCATGCTGGGCAGCAGCATGGGGGATTTCCTGATGAGCGTGGTGGTGGTGCTGGTGCTGTCGGCCTCTATGTCCACCCTGTCCTCCCTGGTGATTACGTCTTCTTCCACCTTTACCCTGGACTTTGTGAAGGACCGCTTCGCCAAGAAGATGAGCGATAAGGGCCAGATGCGCTGGATACGGGGCATGTGCGTGGTGTTCATCCTGCTGTCGGTGCTGTTGGCCATCAACCCCGGCTCCCTGATTACCACCTTGATGAGCGTGTCCTGGGGCGCCCTGGGCGGCGCTTTCCTGGCGCCATTTCTGTACGGGCTGTTCTGGCGCGGCGCCACGGTGGCGGGCATGTGGGTATCCTTCGTCATCGGCGTGGGGTTTGCAGGCGGCAACGCCATTTTCGCCTGGATGTCTCCCATCAATGCCGGCGCGGTGTCCATGGCCCTGTCCCTCGTCGCTTGTCCTCTGGTAAGCCTGTTCACCCCCAAGCCCGACGCTCAGCGGGTGGACTTTGCCTTCTCCTGCTATGACGAGCGGGTGATGGTGGAGGAAAAATATGTGCTCACCCCCGTGGAGGACGACTGACCGCCCCAGCGAAGAAGGATTTCAGCGGCCTACCGGGCCCGCCATGGCAGGCGGGCCCTTTTTTCATGGGCCGGAAAGGAGGCCCCCTTTCCCCATGGCGCTCCCCGGCAAAGGGAGCCTTTTGTTTGAGGGTGGCGGCAGCTTATCCTTGTGAAAACTTTATATTTGTCCGGCGGGATTTCGCCCGGCCACCCTTGATTTAAATAGGTAAGACTGGTATAATATTGGGCAGAATGAACCGGTAAAGGAGATGGATTCCCATGGCATTGGTTACTTCCACTCAGATGTTCAAGAAGGCCTACGACGGCGGCTATGCCATCGGCGCTTTCAACGTGAACAACATGGAGATTATCCAGGGCATCACCGAGGCCGCGATGGAGGAGAAAGCGCCCCTGATCCTGCAGGTGTCCTCCGGTGCGCGCAAGTATGCCAAGCACGTGTACCTGATGAAGCTCATCGAGGCGGCCATCGCCGACGCCGAGCAGAGCGCCGGTTTCGACCTGCCCATCTGCGTACACCTGGATCACGGCGATACCTTCGAGCTGTGCAAGAGCTGCATCGACGGCGGGTTCACCTCCGTCATGATCGACGGCTCCTCCAAGTCCTTTGAGGACAACATCAAGCTGACCCGCCAGGTGGTGGAGTACGCCCACGACCACGGCGTGGTGGTGGAAGGCGAGCTGGGCACCCTGGCCGGCGTGGAAGACGACGTGAAGGTAGCCGCCGAGGATTCCTCCTACACCCGTCCCGAGGAGGTCGAGGAGTTCGTCAGCCGCACCGGCGTGGACTCCCTGGCCATCGCCATCGGCACCAGCCACGGCGCCTATAAGTTCACCGCCGCCCAGTGCACCCGCAACGCGGACGGCATCCTGGTGCCCCCGCCGCTGCGCTTCGACATTCTGGACGAGGTTTCCAAGCGCCTGCCCGGCTTCCCCATCGTGCTGCACGGCTCTTCCTCCGTGCCCCAGGAATTCGTGAAGATCATCAACGAGAACGGCGGCAAGATGCCCGACGCCGTGGGCATTCCCGAGGCCCAGCTGCGCCAGGCCGCTCGCGGCGCGGTGTGCAAGATCAACATCGACTCCGACCTGCGCCTGGCCATGACCGCCAGCATCCGCCAGTACATGGCGGAGCATCCGGATCACTTCGATCCCCGCCAGTACCTGAAGCCCGCCCGCGCCAACATCAAGGCGCTGGTCAAGCATAAGCTGGTGGACGTGCTGGGCTGCAACGGCAAGGCCTAAAAGGTCCTTCCGGTTTTGTGCCATTCTGGGGCGGCCATGGCTCATGGCCGCCCCTTTTGTCCATATGCCCGAAAGGAGGCGCCGCGATGTTGATCCGCGCCATGACGCCCCAGGACTGGCCCCAGGTGGCCCGCATCTTCCAGCAGGGCATCGACGACGGCAACGCAACCCTGCACCCCCACGTGCCCGCCTATCCGGACTGGGACAGGAGCCGGGACCCGGAACCCCGGCTGGTGGCCGAGGAAGCGGGGCGTGTGCTGGGCTGGACAGCCCTGTCCCCGGTGAGCGGCCGGGCCTGCTACCGGGGCGTCAAGGAGCTGGCCATCTACGTGGAGCGGCCGGCGCGGGGCCGGGGGGTGGGCACAGCCCTGCTCAACGCGCTGATCGCCCAGAGCGAAGCCATGGGCATATGGATGCTGGAAGCCCACATCCTGGAGGACAACCGGGCCAGCCTGGCCCTGCACAGCGCCTGCGGCTTCCGCCGGGTAGGCCTGCGGGAACGAATTGGCGCGGACAAGCAGGGGCGGTGGCATTCCACGGTACTCATGGAGCGGCGCAGCCGCCTGGTAGAATGGGAGGAGGAAGACGCCAATGTCCATTGAACGGGCCAGGGCCCATCTGCGGGCCCTGGGTTTGGAAGATAAAATCAAGGAATTTCCGGTATCCAGCGCCACAGTGGAGCTGGCCGCCAAGGCGGTGGGCTGCGAGCCGGCCCGCATTGTCAAGACCCTATCCTTCGCGGGCCCTGAGGATGACTGCATCCTGGTGCTGGCTGCGGGGGACGCCCGAATCGACAACGCCCGGTTCAAGGCTCAGTTCGGGCTGAAAGCCCGTATGCTGACGCCGGACCAAGCGATCCGGCTTACCGGTCACGCGGTAGGCGGCGTATGTCCCTTTGGGATAGAGCCCGGGGCGAAGGTCTATCTGGACGAATCCATTCGCCGCTTTCAGGTGGTCTATCCCGCCGCCGGCAGCGCCAACAGCGCGGTAGAACTTACGATTGCCCAACTGGAGGCCGCCTCCGGCTTTCTGCAGTGGGTGGACGTATGCAAGGGCTGGGGGGAAGACGCCTGACCCTCACAGGGACGGCTTTTCCACGGCGTTAGCCGGCGCCGCGGGGATGGGGTGCGGGAGGCTTGGTGGGGCGGGATGTCGTGGGGGCGGTGCTTTACAGCTTGATGGGGACTTGGGCGCGAATGGCGAGGCTGGTTTCGGTTACATGGCAGTCCATGGCCAGCAGGCGGACGCCTGCGGATTGGGCCTGGATCAGGGCTTGACCGAACTGGGGATGGGTGGCCCAATTGGGGGAGAAGTGGCGGACGCCCTCCATCTGGATCACGAATACCGCCCAGGCCTGATAGCCCTCCTGGACGCATCGCTCCAGGCCACGCAGGTGCTTGACGCCCCGCTCTGTGGGGGCGTCGGGGAAACGGACGACCCCGTCTTCTTCCAGGGTGACGCCCTTCACTTCCACAAAGCCCCGGCGGGGTCCCGCTTCCAGGTAAAAGTCGAAGCGGGAATCCCCGTGCACCGCCTCAGCCTTGAGCAGCGTAAGGCCCGGCAAGAATCCCCCGGCCAGCGCCCATTCGGCGAAAACACGATTGGGCGCGGCGGCGTCCATATTGATGAGGCGCTGGCCCTTCCATACGCCGATCAGGTCCAGGTCCGTCTTGCGGCCCGGTTTGTCGATCCGCTGTACCAGCACCCGTGCGCCGGGCACCAGCAGTTCCCGGCAGCGGCCGGTATTCTTCACGTGGCAGACCTGGAGGTGCCCGTCCAGCTCCACGTGGGCGATAAAGCGATTGGGGCGGTCTACGAAGACCGCCCCCGATATGTTGGAGTATGTCATTGGACCTCCAGCTGGGCCGCCGCCTCTTTTAGGCGCTGGATGATGGGAATATGCTGGGGACACACGCTCTCGCACTGGCCGCAGGCCACGCACTTGCTGGCCACGCCTCCGTGGCGGGTCTCCCAGGAATAGTTGCCCAGAGCGCCTTCCCGGTTGCCGAAAATGAGCAAATTGTTCAGCGCCTTGAAGATACCCGGTATGGCCACGCCTGCGGGGCATCCCTTTACGCAGTACTGGCATCCGGTGCAGGGCACCGAGGGGATGGCCGCCAGGGCGGCTTGGGTCTGGGCGATCACCTGCAGCTGGGCCTGGTTCAGGGGCGAAAAATGCTTCATGGTGGCGATGTTGTCCTCCATCTGGGCGATGTTGGACATGCCGCTGAGCACGGTAATCACCTGGGGCTGGGAAGCGGCGAAGCGGATGGCCCAGCTGGGCAGGGAGGCGTTGGGGTCGGCCTGGGTCATGATCCGGCTCACCTGCTGGGGCAGCGCGGCCAGGGAACCGCCCTTTACCGGCTCCATAATGATTATCGGCTTGCCGTGCTTGCGGGCCACCTCCATGCACTTGGCCGATTGAATGCTGGGGCTGTCCCAGTCGGCCCAGTTGACCTGCAGCTGCACGAACTCCATTTCGGGATGCAGGGTGAGCAGCCGGTCCAATTCCTCCGCCTTGTCGTGGAAGGAAAAGCCCACGTGCTTGAGCACCCCTTTGGCCTTTTGCTCCAGCACGTAATCCCAGATGCCGAACCGGTCGAAGGCGGCGGTGCGCTCGTCGCCCAGGTTGTGCAGCAGGTAGAAGTCAAAGTATCCCGCCCCGGTGCGCTTCAGAGAGGTGGTCAGCATATCCCGGGCTTGCTGGGCGGTCTGCGGTCCGGCCCATGCGGGCAGCTTGGTGGCCAGCTGGAACTTGTCCCGGGGATAGCGGTTTACCAGGGCTTCCCGGGCTGCCGCCTCGCTCTTGCCGTCCAGGTAGCCGTAGGCGGTATCGAAATAGGTAAAGCCTGCGGCCAGGAATTTATCCACCATTTCTTTGGTCTGCTCCAGGTCCACTTGATCCCCCAGCATGGGCAGGCGCATCAGCCCAAACCCCAATTTGGGAATATCTTTGCCCAGATAATCCATGTTCTTTCATCCTCCCATCGCCGATTTTCCACGTGCCGGTTGGTTTTCCACACACCTAGCCTTAGTATACCAGAACCAGACGAAAAAGGAAAGAGCCGCCGCCCCCTGCCCGCTCCCCGGCCCCCGGCGGCGTATGCCGCCGGGGGCCGGGGAGCGGGCAGGGACCCCTGGGCCCCGGGGGCCCAGGGGTCGGGATAAGCGGCTGAAGGGGAAACCTCTATGGGTTCTGCCCGCCTGAAGGAAAGAGGCCCAAAGGGCAAGGCTGCTTAGAGCGCCGGAAAGGGAACCCCTGGATAGAAAGAGCGCCCGGCGCGGAAGACGCCGGGGGAGGGGGCACGGGATGCGCCCATCAGTCTAAAATTACACCCGCAGTTCCCGCCCGGCGCTGAGCAGGCACAGCAGGGTTTCCTTCACCGGTATGCCGGTGATGCGCTCCAGGGCCTTGCGGTACAGTTCCACCTGGGCCCGGTAGCGGCGCAGCAAGTCCTCATCCTCCAGCCGGTCGGTCTTGTAGTCCAGCAACACCCACGCCCCGTCCTCCATAAAGCAGCAATCCACCACGCCCTGGACCACCACCCGGGCCTGGGAGTCCACACCCAGGGCCTCCTGGGCGTTCATGCGCAGGTTGAAGGGCCACTCCCGGCGCACCAGGGGAGAGGCCAGCAGCCGCCGGCCGGTTTCCCGGCGGAAAAAGGCGGCCAGGGGCGCGGCGTCCACCGGCTGGGATACCAGGTTGCGGGCGTACAGCTCCTCCAGCTGGGCGGCCAGGGCCTGGTCCAGGTCCGGGCAGTCCCCCAGAGCGGCCAGGTTCAGGGCACTGAGGGCGTTGTGGATCAAGGTACCCCGTTCGGCGGCGGTCATGCCCTGCTGGGAGAGGAAGCGAGGCCGCCGGGCAGTGGGGGGGATGGCGGCGGGGCCGGTGATCTCCCGGTTCAGCCCGGAGGCGGTGAGCTTGAGGGGGGCCAGGGCCTGGTCCTCATGGGGGTAGCGCCAGGCGAAGGCGGCGGCGAAGTCCTGAACCAAGGCGCCGTCCGGCTCCGGCTCCCCTTCGGGGGCCGGCGGGGCAGGGCGGGGCTGTTCTTCCGTCTGGGGCCAGCACACCTGGGCGTCGTAGCCTAGGTAGGGCATGATCATGTCCAAAAAGTTTTCCGGCTCCAGGGGCGCGTCCTCCAGCATTTGCCAACGGACTTGCGATGCCTGGGCGCTGGCTGGGCTGCCGATGAGGATGAGCTGGTGCTGGGCCCGGGTGAGCATGACGTAGAGGATGCGCTTTTCCTCCTCCAGGGCTTCCTGGCGCTGGAGGCAGCACACCGCCCGGCGGCACAGGGTATCCCGCTGCGTGCCCAGCTCGGGGTCGTTGCAGTACAGCCCTACGCCCAAGCGCCGGTGACAGCGCAGCTCGCCGCCGGAGGAGCGGCCGGTCAGGCTGCGGCCCAGCCCCAGGGCCAGCACCACGGGGAATTCCAGGCCCTTGGACTTGTGGGCGGTCATCAGCCGCACCACGTCGTCCCCCTCGCCCAGGGTATGGGCGGTCCCCATATCGCTGCCCGCGCCGCCCATTTCGGCCACATAATCCAGGAACCCGGTGAGCCCGTCGCTCTGGTTGGCCTCGAACTGGCTGGCGTAGGCGCACAGCAGGTCCAGATTGGCCTGGCGGCCGGCGCCGCCGGGCATCCCCCCCACGTAGGCGTAATAGCCCGATTCCATCAGCACCAGGTCCAGCCACTGGGCCAGGGGCAGCGCCCGGCTCAGGGCGCGCCAGCGGCTCAGCTGCTGGAAGAAGGCGCGCAGCTTGTCCGCCAGCGCTCCTTCCTGGTCCATCTGGGCCTGCACCGCCTGGTAGAAGGGGCCCTGAGGATGGCCGGCGCGTATCTGGGCCAGCTGGGTGCTGGTCAGGCCCACGATGGGGGAGCGCAGCACCGCCAACAGGGGGAAATCCCGCAGCTGGTTTTCCACCGTGCCCATCAGTTGGAGCGCCACCCGCACTTCCAGGGCGTCGAAATAGCCCTCGGAAGCGTCCAGGTAGCAGGGGATGCCTGCGGCCCGAAGCATTTCCTCGCAGGCTGCCAGGCTGGCCCGGGTGCGGGCCAGCACCGCCACGTCGCCGGGGCGGAGGGGCCGTTCGCGCCGTTCGCGCAGGTCGTAGAAGGGGCTGCCCAGCATCTCCTGGATGCGGCGGGCGGCCAAGGCGCCCTCCGCCTGGGCCTGGGTGAGCTCCGCCGCCTCGCCCTGGGCGGACCCCTTTTCCAGCAGCCACACCTGGACCGGCGGGTCCTGGCCCAGGAAGGCGGCGCCGGGGTTCAGCCAGGCGGCCTGGTCGTATTGCAGTTCTGCGTTGGGTCCGGACATCACCCGCTGGAATACCCGGTTGACCAGGTCCAGGATGGCGGGTCGGGAGCGGAAGTTCTGGCTCAGGCAGATCAGCTGCCCGCCCTGCCCCTGACCGTAGCCCACATATTTTTCAATGAACAGGGAGGGCTCCGCCTGGCGGAAGCGGTAGATGGACTGCTTCACGTCCCCCACCATGAACAGCCGCCCCGGCCCCGCCACCTTCTGGATGATGGCCTCCTGAAGGTCGCTCACGTCCTGGTATTCGTCCACGAACAGGTAATCGAACCGGCCCTGCTGGGCCTGGGCCACCCGGGGATCGGACAGGGCGCGCAGGGCGGCGTGCTCCAGGTCGCCGAAGGTGAGGGCGGAGCGGTCCTGCTTTAAGCGCCATAGCGTTTGGGCAAAGTCCGCCATCAGCCGGTTCAGTGCCTGACAGGCGGGGAGCAGCGCCTGCTGGTCGGCCAGGGCCTCCGCCGGGGGCAGCAGCATGTCCTGGGCCGAGGCGATTTTGTCCTTCTGGTCCTTGCGCAGCTCCTTGATCTGCTGGGCCAGGTCCAACACCCAGGGGTCCTTTTCTCCCCGCAGGGGGGACAGGCGGGTCTGGGCGTAGCCACAGAGGCCCTGGCGCAGCGCCTCATAGCCGACGAGGGCGGACAGCGCCTCCAGGGCGTTCAGGTCCTCCTCCAGTGCCCGCAAATACACTTGGGGGCCCTGTCCGGCCAACTGGCAGGCGCAGCGGGCCAGAGCGGCGGCCTCTTGGATCAACTGCCGGGAGCGTTGGGCCAGCACATCCAGCCATCTCTGGCCCCCGTCCTGGAGGGGGTTCTCCAGGAACTGGTCCAGCCAGGCCTGGGGATCGGGCCGGGCCTGGGAGAATTCGTACAGCTCCAGCACCAGGGCGGAGAGGGCCTTCAGGTCTCTGCCGTAGAGCAGCTCCTGGAGCTGGGGGGTAGGCTGGGACAGGGCCTGCTCCAGAGCCTGCTCCAGAGCGCGGGCCTTGAGCAGGCTGTTCTCCCCGTCGTCCAGCACCCGGAAGGTGGGGTCCACCCCGGCGGCCTCGAAGTGGTTGCGCAACACGTCGATACAATAGGCGTGGAGCGTACACACGCTGGCGCGCTCCACCTTTTCCACCTGAGGGGCCAGGGACAGGTCCTCCTGGGCGCGGCGGGTCAGCCGGGCGGTGAGCTTGGCCTTCATGTCCGCCGCAGCGGCCCGGGAGAAGGTGACGATGAGCATCCGGTCCACGCTGGCGCCCTCCTCAATCAGGGAAAGCACCCGTTCCACCAGCACGGTGGTTTTGCCGGAGCCCGCCGCCGCCGACAGCAGCAGGTTTTCATCCCGGGCCTGAATGGCCCGCTGTTGGTCCTGGGTCCACGCCATGGCGCGCCTCCTTCGTCCTTTCGGGATAGTCCTTGACTGATGGGACGGGCCGCCCCGGCCGTTCTTCCCGGGAAAAGCCGGTCCAAGATGGGCCCGCGCCCGGGTGGTATTTCCTCGGGAGATGGCCGGTGGAGGGATAAGCCCGCGTTCGGGCGATTTCCCCTCGGGGGATGGCCGGTGGGGGGATGGGTCCGCGCCCGGGCGATTTTCCCTCCAGGGATGGCCAGTGGGGGGATAGGTCCGCGTTCGGGCGATTTCCCCTCCGGAGATGGCCGACCGGGGGATAGGCCCGCGCCCGGCGGTTTTCTCTCCAGGGATGGCCGGTGGGGGAATGGGCCCGCGTCCGGGCGGTATTTCCTCCGGGGATGGCCGGTCCAGATGGGCCGGCTGCGGGGAATTTTCCGCCGGAAACCGCCGGCCCCTGGCGGGCGCGCCGAGGCGATACCGCGCCTGGGGCCGCGCCCACCGGGGGCCGTCTTTGCCGGGATGATGGGGGATGCTATTGCATAAACTGGGTCCAGATCTGGTTATACAGCTCCTGGGCCTCGCCGCTGAGGGGCTTCATCATCTCCGCGCCGGCCACCAGCTCGGCGGGCACCCGCACGGTGTCGTTGGCCAGGTATTCCGGGGACATGAAGTCCACGGCGGCGGTATTGCAGTTGCCGTAGTTGATCAGCTGGGAGGTATAGGCGCTCACCTCGCCGTCCAGCAGGTAATTGAGGAAGATATAGGCGGCCTGGGCGTGGGGAGCGTCCTGGGGCATCACCAGGCAGTCGATGCCGAACCCCAGCCCTTCGGCGGGGTAGACCACTTCCAGCTGGGGCATGACCTCCCGGGCAGCCATCACCTGGGAGCCGTACATGAAGCCGGCGATGGCGTCGCCGTAGATCAGGGCGTTGTGGGGGGTATCGTCGTTCATCACGGCGATGTTGGGCTTGAGGGCCAGCAGCTCCTCGCCTACCTGGGCCATGTGCTCCGGGTCGGTGTCGTTGTAGGAATAGCCCAGCTTTTTCTGGGCCATGCCGATCACGTTGCGCCACTCGGCCACCAGGGCCAAATTGTCCCGGAACTCCTCCCGCCACAGGTCGGCGAAGCCGGTCACCTCAAAGTCCACCGCCTGGGGATCGTACACGATCACCGGCACGGTGTTGGTGTAGGGGATGGTATAGGCGTTGTCCGGATCGTAGTATTGGCTCTGATAGCTGGGGTCGATGTTGGCCGCGTTGGGCAATTGGCCATAATCCAGCTGGGCCAGCAGCCCCATGCCGATCAAGTCGCTCAAGATATAATCGGAGCACACCACGATGTCGTACTGGCCGCCGCCGGTGGACAGCTTGGGCAGCACGTCCTCGTTGCCCAGCATGGCGGCGTAATTCACCCGGATGCCGGTGGCCGCCTCAAAATCGGCCACCACCTCGTCGGGGATGTAGTAGGTCCAGGTGAATACGTTCACCACCCGCTCCTCCTCGGGCAGCAGTTGGGCGGCCTCGTAGGCGGCCTGTCCGGCGGAAACCTTGTCGGCTCCGGCGGGCACGCAGGCCAGAAGCAGCAGGGTCATCAGCAGCGCAATTGTCCTTTTCATGGGCACTTTTCCTCCTCGATCCTATTTGGTATCCCGCCCGGCCTCATCGGGGCAGGGTGCGGCAGCGCAACCGGCGGAAAACTGGGATGCGGTTAAGGGCTTGCCCTGGCCATCCAGCAGGGGCGTAAAGCCCCCCGCGTATCCGCTCCTGCGGAAGAGGTATTGTACTCCCGTATAGGTATCTACCCAGATTTCCATGACTTCAATCGTTCCTTGCTTATAGATCCGCTGAAACCGGTCCATTTTGTACCTCCTTTTTCTCTCCGCGGAAATTGATGAGCCTGGACAGCGCCACGGCCAGGAAGGTGACCCCCAGGGTGACGGTGGCCATGGCGTTGATGGTGGGCGGCACGTCGGTCTTGAGCTTGGAATAGACGTAGACGGGGAAGGTGGGCGACTCGGCCCCGGAGACGTAGTAGCTGATCACCACGTCGTCCAGGGACATGGCGAAGGCCAGCAGCACCCCGGACAGGATGGCCGGGGCGATGAGGGGCACGGTGACGTCCCAGAAGGCCCGCAGCGGCCCCGCGCCCAGGTCCCGGGCCGCCTCCTCGTAGGCGGGGTCCAGCCCGGCCAGCCGGGCCCGCACGATGAGCAGGATGTAGGGAATGCAGAAGGCGCTGTGGGACAGCACCAGGGTGAGCATCCCCCGGGGAATGCCCACCAGGGAGAAGGTGGTCATCAGGGCCAGGCCCAGCACGATCTCCGGCACCATGATGGGCAGCGTGGCGGCGCCCTCCAGCAGGGCGTTGCCCCGCAGCTTGCCGCGGCACAGCCCCACCGCCCCCACCGACCCCACCACCGCGGCGATGAGGCAGCTCCATAGCGCCACCACCAGGCTGTTCATGAAGGATTCCATGATCTGCCGGTTGGCGAACAGCTGGGGATACCACTGGGTGGTAAAGCCGGTCCACATCAGCCCCTTGGGCTGTTGGTTGAAGGAGAAGGCGATCACCACCAGCACCGGCAGGTAGATGAACGCCAGCGTCAGCAGCAGGTAAAAGCCGGGAATCAGCCGGGCCGCCCGGCGAAGCAGCTTCATTTCACAGCACCCCCAGTTCGGTTCCGCCGCTTACCCGGCGCCACAGGCCCATGGTCAGGCCCGTCATCGCCACCAGCAGCATGGACAGGGCCGCGCCCATGGGCCAGTCCCGCCCGCCGTGGAGGTAATGGTTGATCAAATTGCCCAGCAGCATGTCGGTGCCCCCGCCCATCAGGTCGGAGATGAAGAACATGCCGATGGAGGGCACGAACACCATGGTGAACCCGGACACCACCCCGGGCAGGGTCAGGGGCAGGGTGACGGTGAGAAAGGTGCGCCAGGGCCCCGCGCCCAGGTCCCGGGCCGCCTCCCGCAGGGACAGGTCCTGCTTTTCCAGGGCGTTGTACACCGGCAGGATCATGAAGGGCAAAAAGGTGTACACCATGCCGAAGAGCACCGCCCCGTCGTTGAACAGGAACTTGATGGGCGCATCGGTGAGGCCGGTCCATTGAAGCAGGCTGTTCAGCAGCCCGTTGGAGCGCAGCAGCACCATCCAGCCGTAGGTGCGCATCAGGGCGCTGGTCCAAAAGGGCACGATCACCAGCAGCAGCAGCAGATTGCGTTGCCTCTTGGGCCGGGCCGCCATGGCATAGGCAAAGGGATAGCCCGCCGCCAGGGTGAACAGGGTGGTCAGCAGCGCCACCTTCAGCGACTTGAGGAAGATGGCCATGTTGGTGGGGGAAAAGAGCTGGCGGTAGTTGGCCAGCGTCCAGATACCGGTGACGCCGAAGCGCTCGTCCCGGGTGAGCAGGGACAGCACCAGCACGTACAGCATGGGCAGCAGCACCAGGGTCACCGTGGTCAGGTACAGCGGCGCCAGGGCCGCCAAGGCGCGTTTCTTCATGGCTTATCCCCCGGAATCAGCGCCGCCGAGGCGCGGGCCCAGTACAAATACACCTGGCAGCCCGGCGGCGGCAGGCTGCTCACCGGCTCCAGGCCGCTAGCATGGACGATCTCCCCGGTGGACAGCTCCAGTTCCGTGCGCAGCAGGGAACCGGCGAACCGGTGGGATTTGACCCGGGCGGGCAGGTGAAAGCCGTTGTGGGGCTGGGCGGCGTAGCGCAGCCGCTCGGCGTGAACGCTGACGGCGGCAGGCTGCCCCACCTGGGCCCCGGGGCGCAGGGGCGCCAGCATCAAACCGGAAGGGGCCCGCAGCCGCACCGTTTCCCCCTCGATAGCCTCCACCACCCCTTCAAACAGGGAACCTTCCCCCACAAACCCGGCCACGAACCGGGTCTGGGGCCGCTCGTATACCTGCTCCGGCGTGCCCACCTGCTCGAACTGGCCCTGGTTCATCACCGCGATGCGGTCGGACATATTGAGCGCTTCTTCCTGGTCGTGGGTGATGTATACGAAGGTGATGCCCAGCCGCTTTTGTAGTTGCTTGAGTTCCCCCTGCATCTGCTGGCGCAGCTTCAAATCCAGCGCCCCCAGGGGCTCGTCCAACAGCAGTACCTTGGGCCCCAGCACCACCGCCCGGGCGATGGCCACCCGCTGGCGCTGGCCGCCGGACAATTGCTGGGGCATCCGGTTCTCAAAGCCGGGCAGCTGCACCAGCTCCAGCATCTCCTTCACCCGACGGGCGATCTCCCCCCGGGGCGTCCGCTGAAGCCGCAGCCCGTAGCCGATGTTGCGCCCCACGTTCATGTGGGGGAACAGGGCGTAATTCTGAAACACCGTGTTCACCGGCCGCTGCTCCGGGGGCAGGCTTGTCACATCCCGCCCGTCCAGGAACACCCGGCCCTGATCGGGGGCGGTGAGCCCGGCGATGATGCGCAGGGTGGTGGTCTTGCCGCAGCCCGAAGGGCCCAGCAGGGTGACGAACTCCCCTTGGGCCACGGACAGGCTGAGCCCCCGCAGCACGCTGGTCCCTTCAAAGCTCTTTGTCAGGTTTTCCACCCGAAGCAGACAGTTTTCCAAAGCGTTTTCTCCTCGGTTATACACTTTTCTTGGGCATGCGCTGGTACAGCTCCCGCACCTGCTGGATGGGAACCATGGCCTCGGAGGCCCCGGCGGCGCTCAGGGACTGGGCCGCGGCGGCGATGCCGTCCTGGATGCCTTGCTCCATGCTCTCTCCCTTATAGGCGGCGTGGAGTACCCCGGCGCAGAAGGCGTCCCCGGCGCCCACGGTGCCCACGATGAAGCCCTGAGGCAGGTCCAAGCTGCCCAGGGCTACGTAATGGCCCTCCCTGTCCAGGCCGAACCCGCCCTCGGGGGCGTGGATCACCACCCACTCCTTGACCCCCATCTCCCGCAGGCGGTTCAGCACCAGGGGGATGCGCTGGGTGAGCAGGTTGTCCTGAGCGTCCCGCAGGTCGATGCCCACGGTCTTGCCCGCCTCGATTTCATTGACGATAAAGTAATCGGCATACTTGAGAGAGGGAGGCACCAGACGGCGGTAGCGGTCGCCCACCTCGCTGACCACGTCCACCGAGGTCTTAATGCCCTGAGCCTGCACGTCGTGAAGCAGCCGGGCCATGCGGGTGCCGTACTGGGGGTCCTCCTGGTCCAGGGCGGCCAGCAGCAGGATATAGCCTACGTGGAACAAATCGCAGTTCAGGTTTTCCACGTCCACATGCTGCCGGTCGAACACGTCGTTGGCCCCGCCGAAGAACAGGAAGGTGCGGGCCCGGGAATCCTTTTCGGTGAGCACGTCGGTAAAGGAGGTTTGGCCCTGGCGCAGAATCCGGCTCACGTCGATGTTGGGATAAGCGCGTAGCTGGCGCAGCATTTCCTCGCCCTCGGCGTCCTCGCCCACCATGCCCACCAGACGCACCGGCATCTGGGGGTCCAAGGCGGCCAGGTCCCGCCCGGTATTGCACACCGCGCCGCCGGGGGAATAGCTCTTTTCTTCAATGTGGATGAGCCCGTGCCGTTGGGGAAATTGATCGATCAATTTAATGATATCCATCACCATATCGCCCGCCACGGCGATGCCCTTTTTCATGGAGACCCCTCCGCTTCGCTGTGAAATTACATATTCTGATTGTACAACCTTTGCCCGGCGGTTGCAAGAGCGGAAAAGGCAAGAACGCGGCCATTTTACAAAAGTCCTGGGGAAATCCGCGCCAACGCCCGCGCCTCGGGCCGCCGGGATACGCCCATGGGAATCCCGAACCGGCCCGTCTCCAAAGTGCGCTTCGGTGGACATGCTCCTTCATCAGCCCGGAGAGAGAACCGGGAAAAGGGGCGTCGAGCCAGGCGGCGCGGCAAACCTTTTCTCAAGGCCCATGAATTTTTACGCGGATGAACCGGGTCGGGGAGCCGGGAAGCCGGGGCCTGGGGGAAGGATTGGCAGGGAAAGATTTTTTGCGCAAGGGGTGACAATGTCACGGAAAGGGCGGAGGAATATGGTATAATAAAACCATAATCCGGCGCGGCCCTTCCTGGAAGAAGGAGCCCGCCCAGGCGGAGCCCCCCAGGGGCGCAACAGAGGATAAGGAGGTAAAAACAATGTCCGCGATTCAAGTGACGTCGGCCAATTTTGAGCAAGAGGTAATCAGGAGCGACAAGCCGGTGCTGGTGGATTTCTGGGCCAGTTGGTGCGGGCCTTGCAGGATGGTGGCCCCTATCTTGGAGCAGATCGCCCAGGAGCGCGAGGATATCAAGGTGTGCAAGATCAACGTGGACGAGCAGCCGGAACTGGCCGCCGCCTTCAACATCATGAGCATCCCCACCCTGATGGTGGTGAAGGAAGGCAAGGTGACCAACAAGGCCATGGGCGCCCGCCCCAAGGAGCAGATATTGGCAATGCTGTGAGGAGGACCCCCATGGGCTTTTGGGATTTTCTCAAGGGACCGGATATCAATCAGGGCGCAGCGCACTGCGCCCAGGACGGCGGGGCGGTGCTGCTGGACGTGCGCACCGCCCAGGAGTATGCCGCCGGGCATATTCCCGCCAGCAGGAACATCCCCTTGGATCAGTTGGACCAGGCAGGGGAGCGGATTCCCGACAGGGACACGCCCCTGTACGTGTACTGTCTGAGCGGCGCCCGCAGCCGGCTGGCGGCGGCCCGGCTGAGGGCAATGGGATATACCCAGGTGAGGGATATCGGCGGCATCAACGGCTATCGGGGAAGAATGGAGGCGTGACCCTATGAAGGTGGTCATCGTGGGCGGCGTAGCGGGGGGCGCCAGCGCGGCGGCGCGTATCCGCCGGCTGGACGAGGACGCCCAGATCGTAATCTTTGAAAAATCGGGCTACATATCCTACGCCAATTGCGGCCTGCCCTATTACGTGGGCGGGGTGATTGAGGATCGGGGCGAGTTGACGCTGCAGACCCCGGACAGCTTTAAAAGCCGCTTCAACATCGACGTAAGGGTTAGGCATGAGGTGACCGGCGTGCACCCCTCGCGCAAAACGGTACAGGTGAAGGACCTGGAAAGCGGCCGGGTCTTTGAGGAAAACTACGACAAATTGCTGCTATCGCCCGGCGCCAGGCCCACCCGGCCCCCGATGCCGGGGATGGATTCTCCCAGGCTGTTTACCCTGCGCACCGTGGAGGATACCCTGAAAATCAGGGAATTTGTGGTGCGGGAGAAGCCGGCCACGGCTGTGATCGCCGGAGGCGGTTTTATTGGCCTGGAATTGGCCGAGAACCTGATGGACATGGGGGTGAAAGTCACCATCGTGCAAAAGCCCCACCATCTGCTCAATCCCTTGGACGGGGACATGGCCTCCTTTATCCACGGCAAGTTCCGCCGGAAGGGGGCGCGGCTGCTGCTGGGGGTCGGGGTTACCGGATTTGAGGACAGGGAGGAGTGTATCCTTACCTACTTCGACGAGGAGCATCCTCTGTGCGCCCAGATGGTGGTGCTGGCCATCGGGGTGACTCCGGATACCGGCCTGGCCAAGGAGGCGGGGCTGGAGCTGGGAGCCCGAGGCAGCATTGTGGTGGACGGTCACATGCGCACTTCCCAGCCGGACATCTACGCCGTGGGGGATGCCGTTCAGGTGCGCCACGGGGTGACCGGTCAGCCCGCCCTGATCGCCCTGGCCGGCCCTGCCAACAAGCAAGGCCGGGTGGCGGCGGACAATATCTGCGGCGGCGACAGCGTTTACCGGGCTTCCTTCGGCTCCTCGGTGATCAAGGTATTCGACATGACTGCGGCTTCCACCGGCATCAACGAGGGCGCGGCTCAGGCAGCCGGGCTGGACTATGAAAAAATCGTGCTGTCTCCCGGCAGCCACGCATCCTATTATCCCGGCGGCCGCTCCATGACCATGAAGCTGCTGTACGAAAAAAAGACCCTGCGCATCTTGGGCGCCCAAATCGTGGGCTTTGATGGGGTGGACAAGCGCATCGACGTCATCGCTACCGCCATGCAGGCGGGCTTAAAGGTTACCCAGCTCAAGGATCTGGACCTGGCCTACGCGCCTCCCTATTCTTCGGCCAAGGACCCGGTGAATATGGCAGGATTCATGGCGGAAAATATCGAGACGGGCAAGGTAAAGCAGTTCCACTGGGACCAGCTGCCCCAACTGCCCCGGGACGGAACCGTCTTGCTGGTGGATACCCGTACTCCCCAGGAATACCAGCTGGGCCATGCCCCCGGGTTTATCAACCTGCCCCTGGACGATCTGCGGCAGCGGGCGCAGGAGCTGCCCAAGGACAAACCGGTATATTTGATGTGCCAAAGCGGATTGCGCAGCTACCTAGCCTGTCGGATGCTTAGCCAGCGCGGTTTCGACTGCTACAACTTCTCCGGAGGCTACCGGTTCTACCGCAGCATCGCCCAAAACCAACTCCAGGAGGATGTGAATACTGCTTGCGGCCTGGCGCATTCCTGTTCGGATTAAAGCGGGGCCCAGCAGGGCCGGAACCGGGCAAAGCCCGCCTTCATGAGGAAGGCGGGCTTTGCCCGGTTCCGGGGGGCCTGCCGGCATGGGACGGCGTATGGTCCCCTCGCCTGAGGCCGCAGGGGGCCTGGCGACCGTTAGGCTGGGCCCCGGAAACCGGCCGGGCCGAGGCGCTAGGAATCGGCCAGACGGCGCAGGCCCTCCATGTCCTGGAGCACGATGGCGCCCCGGGTGAGTTGGACCAGGCCCTCGGACTGGAGGTAGCGCAGGATGCGGGTGACCACTTCCCGGGCGGTGCCCAGGTGGCTGGCGATGCGGTCGTGGGTCAGAGACAGGGTCTGGTTCCCCTCCACAGCGCTCTCCTCCACCAGAAAAGCGGCCAATCGCTTGTCCTGGCGCTGCCACAAAATCTGCTGGAGGAGCCAGGTAACCTGCGCGAACCGGGATGCCATGAGCTGGCTGACATAGTTGGCCAGGGGCGCACAGCCCTGGGCAACCTGCTGGAACAGTTCTCCCGGAATTACCGCCAACCGGGTGTCCTTCTGGGCCTCTACGGTGAGGTCCAGCTCCAGGCCGTTCATGGCGCAGGAGGCGGAGAACAGGCAGATGTCCCCGGGGAAGAGACGGTACAGGGTGACCTCCCGCCCCTCTTGGGACAGGATATAGGCCCGCAATTGGCCGTCCAGCACCACCAGCAGGCCGGCGCAATCCCCGCTGCCGTCGTGGATGACTGTGCCCTTGGATACCGAACGCTCAAAGGCGGCGGCGCCCAGCCGCTCCTGCTGGGCGGAGGAAAGTTGGTCCCATATGGGGAAATAAGAACCGATGTCCATGCCGGGCACCTCCCTGTAAGGTATCGTGTCAAGGGCCGAATCCGTCAGCGCGGCCCGGGAAAAGTGCGGCGCTAGGCCGGGCGGCAACGCCTGGGGGAGAGGCAAGCCCCTGGACCGCCCGGGTTACGGGCTGTTACCTGGGGATAGGGCCGCCGGGCCGGGGCGCGAAAAGCGGTCCCCGGCGATGCCGGGGACCGCGCACAATGGGCGGTTAAGCCTTGGGGCCCGCGTTGACGATCTCGGCAGGCATATCCTTGTACTGCTTGAAGTTCTCTACGAACATGCCGGCCAGCTTCTTGGCCATGGCGTCGTAGGCGGCCTTGTCGGCCCAGGTGTCCCGGGGATTGAGCACCTTCTGGGCTTCCTCGGGCAGGCCGGGGCAGGTCAGGGGCACGTCCACGTTGAAGGTATCGTCGTGGCGGTACTCTACCTTGGCCAGCTCGCCGTTGAGAGCGGCGGTGATCATGGCGCGGGTGTAGGGCAGCTTCATGCGCTTGCCTTCGCCGCTGGCCGGGCCGCCGGACCAACCGGTGTTCACCAGGTACACGTCGGAGCCGTACTTCTCGATCTTCTCGCCCATCATGGCGGCGTACTTGCTGGCCGGACGGGGCATGAAGGGCTCGCCAAAGCAGGTGGAGAAGGTGGGGGTGGGCTCGTTGATGCCCCGCTCGGTGCCCGCCAGCTTGCTGGTGAAACCGGATACGAAGTGGTACATGGCCGCTTCCTTGCTCAGCTTGGAGATGGGGGGCAGCACGCCAAAGGCGTCGGCGGTGAGGAAGATGACCGTCTTGGGATGGCCGGCCACGCCGGGGATCACCGCGTTGGAGATGTAGTTCACCGGATAGCCTACCCGGGTGTTCTCGGTGACGGAGCCGTCGTCGTAATCGGGTTGGCGCTCCTCGTTCAGGGGCACGTTCTCCAGCAGTGCGCCGAAACGGATGGCGTTGTAGATGTCCGGCTCATGCTCCTTGGACAGCTTGATGGTCTTGGCGTAGCAGCCGCCCTCGAAGTTGAAGATGCCGTGGTCGGACCAGCCGTGCTCGTCGTCGCCGATCAGGCCCCGGTTGGGGTCGGCGGACAGAGTGGTCTTGCCGGTGCCGGACAGGCCGAAGAACAGGGCGCTGTCCCCGTCCTTGCCCACGTTGGCGGAGCAGTGCATGGGGAATACGTTCTTCTCGGGCATGAGGAAGTTCATCACGGAGAAGATGCTCTTCTTGATCTCGCCGGCGTACTGGCTGCCCGCGATGACCACCAGCCTGCGCTTGAAGGACACCAGGATGGCGGCCTCGGAGTTGATGCCGTCCTCCTCGGGGATGCACTTATATCCCGGCGCGGCGACGATGGTGAAGCCGGGCACGAAGTTCTTCAGCTCCTCGGCGGTGGGCCGGATGAGCAGCTGGTGGATGAACATGTTCTCGCTGGCCAGGTCGTTGATGACCCGCACGTTCAGCCGGTAATCCGGATCGGCGCCGGCGAAGCCGTCGAACACGTAGATGTCCCGATGCTGCAGATAAGCGCGAACACCCTTGTAGATGCGCTCGAACTTCTCGTTGCTGATGGGCATGTTCACCTTGCCCCAGGCGATCTGGTCGTGGAACTCGGGCTCGTCTACGATGAAGCGGTCCTTGGGGCTGCGTCCGGTATATTTGCCGGTCATCACCCGCAGAGCGCCGGTATCGGTGAGGACGCCCTCACCGGCGGCCAGCGCCTTTTCGGTGAGCTGGGCCGGGCTCAGCTGATGATACACGTTGATGGGATGAATAATGCCCAGGTAATCCAAAGACAACTTTTCCATAAGTGCTGCTCCCTTCTGCGTGCCATATCCCCGGAAGGCGACCCCTCCCGGGACATGGCGGTCTCATTAGGCCTTGTTGCCGGTCTTTAGATTATTCCATACCCCCGTTCCTTTTCCTGCCCTTCCGGTGTTAATTATTTATCAATTTTCTAGGTAATTGCCAGGAAAAGGGATGGAGGTTCCGGAACGGCATTTTCCCGGAGCGCAGCCGCCCCGCGCCCGGTTCGCCTCAGGGGGCCTCCGCGCCCTCTTGGGACGAGGCTACGCCGCCCCGCAGCTTAATCAGCGCCCGCTCCACCGCGTCCCGGCTGCTGCCCCAGGGCTTGTCCCGGTTGCGGTAGTCGAATTTCAGGGTGAACCAGTTGAGATCCGCTTCCACCCGCCGCAAATTGTCCAGGGTTACCTGGCGCAGCGCCTGGGCAAAATCCTCCAATTCCCGCCCCCGCAGCGCCTCTGCGCACCGGCTGGCCAAGCGCTGGTAATGGGGCAGGCACAGTCCCTTGCTCTGGGAAAAGGCGTCCCGAAAGGCGGATTCCGTGCGCCACATGTACAGGAGGGTTTCCTCGTAGCGGGCCATGGCGTTCTCCAGGCGGTCGCACAGGATGCAGCGCTGGGCCATGGCCGGCGGGGGAGAGGGCTGTTTGCCCCACCGCGTCCTGCTCCCCGCCGGAGACGGGGCGTTTTCCAGCTGGCGAATCATCTCCTGCATGTGGGTGTGGGCCATCAGGGCCAGGCCCAGGCGGTTGCCTGCGCCGTAGAGCAAATCCAGGTGGCGGCGGCAGAAGCCCTTTTCATTGACCTCTATCCGCACCGCGGGCTCCATCACAGACCCTCCCAAAAAATTCTCCACATAGGATGCCTCGCTTTGGGCCTGGAGCAGGCACAGCGGGCACTCGCAATCGGTCCTATAGGCCGCCCATACGGGGGCGGTATCCAGGTGTTGGCGGATCATAGACGCGCCTCCCTTCGCTGCCTCTATCATACCACAAGGCGGGGCGGAGCGCAATTCCGGCCCTCAAGGGGCATATCCTCTGAAGAGGCGGCGGAGGGCCGGGGGCGGCCCCGAGGCGCGGAGATGGTGAAGGGATCTCGGGGAGCCGGAGGCGAGGAGAGGCCGGGCAGCGCCGGGAGCGGTTGGGAGGGGACGGTTTGAAGGGGGTTGCGGCATGGCGGGAAAGCATGTAGGGCGGCGGGTATACGTAAAGCGGCGGGGGCCCTGTCCGGCGGCGTGGCTGGCGCTGCTCACCGGGGCGGCGCTGATGGCCTTCGTGTTCCTGGCCCGGCCCGCCATTCAGACATTGGCGGTGGATTTGAACCAGCCCCCGGAAGTCCAGGAGCCGGTGACCCAGGACGTGTCCCTCAAGGCCATGGAGATACACCTGGTGGTGCTGGCCCAGCAGGAGGATCCCATTCAGGCCCGGATCGAGGCGGCCCGCTACGTGCCCCGGGGGGCGGCGGGCTACCTGCTGGAGCGGGACGGGGTCTATCAGGTGGTGGGCAACGGATACGCCGCCCTGGAGGAGGCGGAGAAGGTGGCCCAAACCCTGGAGGAAGAGGAGGACATCCCGGCCCAGGTGTTGTCCTATGCTGGGGCGGAGGCGTTGCTGCGGGTGACCGCCACCCCCGCCCAGCAGAGCGCCCTGGCGGAGGGAGAGGCCCTGGCACGCCGGTTGGAGGAGGAACTGCGGGGCCATGCCCTGGCCCTGGACCGGGGGGAGCGTCAGGCGCCGGTGGTTCGGGCCGCCCTGTCCCTGTGCGCCCAGGAGGCGCAGCAGGCAGGGGACCGGCTGAGCCGGGCGGCGGGGGAGACCCCCAACCCGGTGGCCGCCGGGGTGATTCAGCTGCTGGAGCAACTGGCTCAGGACTGCGGCCAGCTGGCCCGGGAAGAGCAGGACACCCCCCTCACCTTTTCCAGCAGGCTGAAGTACGCTTATCTGGCGGCGGTGCTGGGCCATATCGGTTTTCTCAACAGCCTGGCCCCCTCCTGAGGCGCGGCGGGTGGGCCCCTTCGCCGGGGCATAAAAAAAGCCCGCGATGCGGGCGAGGACCATTTTGGAGCGCTTTCCCTGAGGCTGTCCGGCCGCGCCGCCGGAAGGAAATTTCCGATTACCGGGGGCCGTCGGGGCTGTCCGCTCCGGAGGGGGAGGTTTTTGAATTGGGGGCGTCCGGCTGAAGGGCCGGGCGCTCTTTCCTGGGGGGATGGGGCCGCATACTGGATGGAAGCCGGGCGATGAGCAGTTTGGCTACGAACCCGGTAAAAACGCCCATGCCCGCGCCGATGGCGGCCAGGATCAGCATGTACCGGAACAGGCCCTTGACCACGTGGGAGTTATTGGAAAAGATCAGCATGGCCACGCTTACCTGGCCCACGTTGTGCATGGCTCCGCCCACCGCGCCGATGAGCATGGGGGCCAGGGACAGCAGCAGCCCAACCGCTTTGGAGCGGGTGGGCAGGCAATGAATACCCTTGTAAAACAAGGACATGAACACCACGCTAAGGGTTCCCCCCGCCAGGGCATAGAGCATGGCGTTGACCCCGGCGAACAGAAAGCCGGACAGCAGCACCTTCAGCAGCATCAGCACGAAGGCGGTGGGGATGCCCAGCCAGTACACCGCGAACAGCAGCACGCTGTTGCTCAGGCCCAGCTTAATATGGGGGTCGGCGGGCACCAGGGGAATGCGCTGTTCGATAAACCCCAGGATCAGCATGATGGCTACCAGCATGGCCGATAGGGTCAGCGCCCGGGTATTATTCCGCGCCATAAATCTCCTCCCAGGCAACCTGGGCTTCCTCGGGGGTCAACAGCTCCAGGGAAACCTGGTTGGGCAGACAGATAATCATGTTGTACAGAATGCGGCTTTCCCGATTTTCCAGGGTGATTTCGCCCTGTTGGATGCAATCCTGATTGTCGCAGGTGGAGGATTCCATGTATACCGAATTTTTGCCTACGTGGATCACGTTTTCTATGCCCTCGCCCTGGGTCAGGCGCAGGGTGCCGTCCCCCAGCAGGGGGATGGGCTCGAAAACCTGCGTGGCGGTGGTGACCCGCAGATAGGATTCGGCGGGATACAGGGTAGGCGCCGGGGTGGGCTCGGCCTGGGCTGCGGCGGTTTCGCCGTCTTGCTCCGCGGCGGCCGCCGGGGAAGCGGCGGGACTGGCGGTGGCGGCGGCCGCCGGGGAAGCGGTGGCACTGGAGGCGGACGCCGTGGCAGCGGCCGCCG
>DSLFC04102__coassemble_676_pt1 | contig 36350 bp, 35 predicted proteins | sample DSLFC04102__metabat2_low_PE_004 | metagenome-assembled genome bin DSLFC04102
CCCCTGGACCCCCGCCAAGGGGGGATGGCCCCCCTTGGAACCGCCTATCTCGCTGGCGCGTAGGTGGGGCAACGGCCTTGAGGGGTGCGGTGGCGGTAGCCGCTGCGGTGGTTCAGGCCGTTGTGGGGATGCGGTGGGGTGCAAAAGTTCGGTGGGTAGGTGGCTGACTCGGCGCCGGGGGCGCTGCCCCCGGGGCTGAGTCAGGGACTTCTCGCCCCTGAACCCCCGCCAAGGGAACGCCCCCTTGGAACCGCCTATCTCGCTGGCGCGTAGGTGGGGCAACGGTCTTGAGTGGCGCGGTGGCGTTCGTTGGCCGGATTTAAACAAAATGATGTGGTGGCGTTAGAGCTGGAGCGCGTTTTCTTGGGGATAAAATCCAGCCCCTGGATCGCCAAATCCAGGGGCTAGATGGATCATTTTTTGGGACAGGAGCCTTTGCATTGGCCACTGTATGGGCAATTTTCGCAGGCGGAACGGCCGCCCGTCTTGATAAACCGACGGAGCCGCCGGATAAGTATCCAGGCCGCTAGGACCAGAAGCAACCCCCCCGCCAGGGCCCATGCCGCGCTCATAGCCCCAGCAGCAGCCCCACTTGGTATACCACCAGGGCTATGGTGTAAGCAACCGCCAATTGTAATCCAATGCCCAGCAATGTGTATTTGGCCGAATGCATCTCCCGGCGCATGGCGGCCAGCGCCGCCACGCAGGGGGTGTACAGCAGAATGAATACCAGGAAGGAAAAGGCGGACAATGGGGTGAAGAAGCCGGGAAGCGTCCCCGCCAGAGAGGCCGTATCCGCGCAGGCGTAGAGCACCTGCAGGCTGGACACCACCGCTTCTTTGGCTACCAGGCCGCTAAGCAAGGCCACGCTCTTGCGCCAATCGCCAAACCCTAAGGGAGCGAAAATCGGGGCGATAAAACCGCCGATTTTGGCGAACATGCTTTGGCTGGAATCGGTGACGAACTGTAATTGGGGCGAAAAGCTTTGCAGGAACCAGATGACCACGCTCATGGCAAAGATCAATGTGCCGGCCCGGGTCAGAAAATCCTTGGCCCGCTCCCACAGCCGCCGAAGCACGTTCGCCGGCGTAGGCATGCGGTAGGGCGGAAGCTCCATGACGAAGGGGGTTTCACCCGATTGAAAGACGGTGCGCCGCAGGAGAAGCCCGCAGCCTACCATGACCAGCATCCCCAGCAGGTACAGGCTGAATACCACCAACCCCCGGTTGGCGGAGAAAAAGGCGGCGGTGAACAGGCCGTACACCGGCAGCCGGGCCCCGCAGGACATGAAGGGGGTGAGCATGATGGTCATCCGCCGGTCGCGCTCGTTCTCTACGCCCCGGGCGGCGATGATCGCCGTGGTGGTGCAGCCAAATCCCATCAGCATGGGGATGAAGGAGCGGCCGGACAAGCCCATCTTGCGCAGCAGTTTATCGGTAATGAAGGCGGCCCGGGACATATACCCCGAGTCCTCCAGGATAGACATGAACAGGAAGATCAGCAGAATCTGGGGCAAAAACACCAATACTCCGCCTACGCCGGCGATGATGCCCTCTATCACCAGGGAGTACACCCACTGGGGTGCGCCGCCGGCCATTAACGCGGCAGAAGCGGCCGCGCCCAGGACGTTGTTCACCAGGGCGTCCATGAGGGTGGTGAGGAAGCTGCCTACCGGGCCGAAGGTGAGGGCGAACATGAGAGCCATTACCGCCAGGAAGATGGGGAAGGCCAGGTATTTGTTCATCATCACCTTGTCGATGCGGGAGGAGATATCCTCGTGCTTATCGCTGGAGCGCAAAAAGCCGGTTTCCTTCAGCGCCCGCTCGATGGTGCGGTACCGGCAGTCGGCCACCAGGGTGAGCCCGTCAATGCCCGGATGTATGCAGCGGCCGCGCTCCACATAGCCTTCTACCGCTTGGCGAATGCTCTCCTTTTGCCGGCCGGTCAGGTAGGCCGCCTGGTACATGGTCTGGTCGCCTTCCAGGAACTTGATGGCGACCCAGTCTACAGGGGGGGCAAAGTCCACGTCGCCTTCGTCCACATAGCCGCCGATGTGGCCGTGCTCGGCCCGGGGACCGTGGTCGTTGTCCCGCTCGTGCTCGTCCCGGTGTTGAAAGTGCTCCGATACGTCAAAGGCCGAGTGGGAGCCCGCGCCGCCCAGGGCCGCCACGATTTCCGCTACTGCTTGCCGGGTGGATGCGTCGTACCGCTCCACCGGCCGGGGCAGGGTCTTGTCGTGGGCCTGCTGGTGGATGGCCTCAAACAGCTGGTCAAAGCCCTGGCGCTTTTTAGCCGAGATGGGCACCACTGGGGTCTTCATCATTTTGGACAGCGCCGCGCAGTCGATCTTGCCGCCGTGGCGCTCCAATTCGTCCATCAGGTTCAGCGCCACCACCATGGGCCGCTCCAGCTCCATCAGCTGCAGCGTCAGGTACAGGTTGCGCTCCAGATTGGTGGCGTCTACGATGTTGAGCACCACGTCCGGGCTATGCTGGGCGATGAAGTGGCGGGTGATATTCTCCTCAATGGAATAAGGGGACAGGGAATACACGCCGGGCAGATCCACCAGGGTAGCCTGGTCGTCTCCAATTTGAAACCGGGCTTCCTTGCGCTCCACCGTTACGCCGGGCCAGTTGCCCACGTATTGGTTGGAGCCGGTGAGGGCGTTGAACAGGGTGGTCTTTCCGCTGTTGGGATTGCCCGCCAGAGCGATGGTGATGTTCATGCCCGCACCCCCTTGGATACCTGGATTTGCTGGGCGTCTTCTTCCCGCAGGGTGAGCACATAGCCCCGCAGGCGTATCTCCATGGGGTCGCCCAGGGGTGCCCGCCGGGATATGGACACCTGTGTACCCGGGGTAATGCCCATCTCCACCAGGCGGCGGCGGGTGCGCCCCTCCACGTCAATGCGCTCCACCGTGGCCGGTTCATCGATCTTCAGGCTGCTCAGCGGTTGCCATGCCCCATCCACATTCGTCCCCTCCCCATTGCATCCTCAAACAAAAATAATGATAAACCCGGCAGCAGGCCTTGTCAAACCCTAATTTGCCCCCTGGACGCCATGGCCGGTTAAAAATCGGGAAAAGATGAATCCCCGGCTTTCCACCGGGCCTGGGCCGCGCTATAATGAAAGCGTTTTGGGAGGAAAGAGCATGGATGTACTGACTTTAACCCTCAATCCCTGCGTGGACCGCACCCTGTGGCCCGATGGCCGGGTGGATTGGCAGAGCGGGGGCAAAGGGGTAAACGTGGCCCGGGTGCTGGCCAATTTGGGGGCCGATTGCCTGGCCCTAGCCCCCGTAGGCGGCGCAGGCGGGCAGACCTTTGCCGCTCTGGCCCGGCAGGAAGGGGTACGGCTGGAGGAGGCGCCCATTCAGGCGCAAACCCGCACCGTGGACACCTATGTCTCCGGGTCGGATTATGCCCAACGGGTGGTGGTGGGGCGGCCGCCCCAGATGACGCCTGAGGAGGTAGAGGCGCTGTACGCCCAGGCGGCGCGGCTGATTCCCCAGGCCAAGGTGTTCTGCGTGTGCGGCTCCGCCTGCTGCCTGGAGGCGGCCCAGGCCGGGGCGCGGCTCATCCAGCTGGCCAACCGGCTGGGGGTGCCCACGCTGCTGGACGCCAACGGGCCCATGCTTACCCTGGGGGTTGAGGCCAAGCCCAAGCTGATCAAGCCCAACCAAAAGGAGCTGGGCCAACTGCTGGGCCGGGAGATCGCGCCCGGCGGCGAGGAGGCAGCCGCCCAGGCGCTGCTGCAGCGGGGAATCCAGCGGGTGCTGGTTTCCCTGGGCGAGGCAGGGGCGGCGCTGTTTACCCAGGAACAGTCGCTGTACTGTCCCGCGCCCAAGGTACAGGCGGTGAATCCGGTGGGGTCGGGGGATAGCTTTGTGGCGGGCTATTTGTTCGCCCTGCTTCGGGGGCAAAGCGACTGGGGCGCGCTGGCCTACGCCTGTGCCGCCGGGGCAGCCAACGCGGCCATGTTCCCTGCGGCCCGGGTGGGGGCAAAGGAGATTCAGGAGATAACGGGGTATGTGCTATGAGCGAAACGTATGACGTGGTGGTGATCGGGGCCGGGCACGCCGGGTGCGAGGCCGCTTTGAGCTGCGCCCGTATGGGCCTGAATACCCTGCTCACCACCATGAATCTGGATGCCCTGGCCCTGATGCCCTGCAATCCGGCCATCGGCGGCACCGCCAAGGGGCATCTGGTCCGGGAAGTGGACGCCTTGGGCGGGGAGATGGGCCGGGCCATCGACGATACCCTGATCCAGTCCCGGATGCTCAACACCGCCAAGGGCCCGGCGGTCCACTCCCTGCGGGCCCAGGCGGACAAAAAGAATTACCAGCTGCGCATGCGCCGGGCGGTGGACGAACAGCCCCGCCTCGTGTTGCGCCAGGCCGAGGTGTGCCGGATTGAGACCCAAAACGGCCGGGTGGCGGCGGTGCATACCACCACCGGGGACCGGGTGCCCTGCCGGGCCGCGGTGGTGTGTACCGGGGTGTATCTGTCCAGCCGCATCATCATCGGCGATTGCCACTGGGAGGGCGGACCCCAGGGACTGCTCTCCTCCAGGACGCTGGGCGCTTCCCTGGAGGACCTGGGCTTTCCCCTGCGCCGGTTCAAGACCGGCACCCCCGCCCGGGTGGACGGGCGCACTGTGGATTTTGGCAAGATGGAACCCCAGCTCGGGGACGAGCCCATCGTGCCCTTCTCCTTTCTCACCCGCCGTCCCCTGAGCAATCAGGCCCTGTGCTACCTCACCTATACCACTCCCCGCACCCATCAGATCATCCGGGACAACCTGTCCCTGGCCCCCATGTATTCCGGGGCCATCCACGGCACCGGCGCCCGGTACTGCCCCTCCATCGAGGACAAGGTGGTGCGCTTTGCCGACAAGGAGCGCCATCCCCTGTTTCTGGAGCCGGAGGGGCTGAACACGGTGGAGTGGTACGTCCAGGGCATGTCCACCTCCATGCCGGAGCGGGTTCAGCGGGAGATTTACCACAGCGTGCCCGGCCTGGAAAACGCACAACTCCTGCGCCTGGCTTACGCCATCGAGTACGACTGCATCGATCCCCGGCAGCTCTCCCCTACCCTGGAGGCCCGGCACATCCAAGGACTGTATTTCGCCGGGCAGATCAACGGCACCTCGGGCTACGAAGAGGCTGCCGCCCAAGGGCTGTACGCGGGGATGAACGCCGCCCTGGCGTTAAAGGGACAGCCGCCCCTGTTGCTCACCCGAGCCGACGCCTATATCGGGGTGTTGGTGGACGATTTGGTGACCAAGGGCGCCGACGAGCCCTACCGCATGATGACATCCCGGGCGGAGTACCGGCTGCACTTGCGTCAGGACAACGCGGATTTGCGCCTGACCCGGCTGGGCTGGCAGGCGGGCCTGGCGGGCGAGGAGCGCCTCCGGCTCATGGAGGAAAAGGCGCAGAACACCGAGAAGGCCCGGCAGCTCATCGCCCAGGCGCACCAGGAGGCGGCGCTGCGCCGTCCCGAAGCCCGCATCGCTCAGCTGATGGATCAAATCCCAGACTTGGCCGGGCTGCCCGCCGATGCCCTGGAGCAGGCCGAAATTCAGATCAAGTACGAAGGCTATCTGACCCGCCAGGCCAGCCAGATCGAGGCCTTCCGCCGGGCAGAGAACCTGCGCCTGCCCGCCCAGGCCGACTACTTGAACATGCCGGGTCTGCGCATCGAAGCCCGGCAAAAGCTGGACAAGCAGCGCCCCGCCAACCTGGGCCAAGCCTCCCGCATTCCCGGCGTCTCTCCCGGCGACATCCAGGTGCTCATGGTCTGGCTGTCCCGCGCCCGCCCCTGATGTCCTCATGATTCGGACTTTATCTCTCAAAGCGCCGGCGCCTGACCATATAGGCAAGGCGCCGGCGCTTTGGGGTAAAAAACAATATAGTTTCCAGTAATTATATTTAAATCACAATGAAATTCCCAGGATACTCCTGCATCCCCTCTTTGCGGTTACAAATGACGTGATCAAAAGCTGACAATTTACTAAAGCGGCAGTAGGCAGTGGTGTCAAACTTGCTGGCGTCGATGAGCAAATAATTATGGGCCGAATACTGCATAGCCGCTTCTTTCACGGGAATGGTATCGATATCGTTATTGTAGGCCATTTGCTGGCGTAAGTCGATTCCCGAGCAGCCGAAAAAGGCATGGTCAAAGTGAAATTGGGCAATCATTTTTTCGGCATAGTGGCCTACCGTGGTAGCGTGGTAGGGACGGTAATAACCGCCTACGATAAATACGTCTGCTTGCGTATCGGTCAAATATTGTGGAATTAATAGGTTGTGGGTAACGATCTTAATCTTTTTGCCGCCTAGGCAGGCGGCCATGGGAGCCAAACTGGTGCCACCGTCCAGAAAAATGCAGTCCCCGTCGTTCACAAACGCGGCGGCCCGCTGGGCGACGGCCTGCTTGGCGGCTACGTTAATCTCGGGCTTACGGGGAATGGAGGGCGTTTGCGCAGGCTGATGGGACTGCCCCCCTTCTGCCCGTAAGGCGCCGCTATGTACTCGAACCAGCCGTCCCAGTTTTTCCAGCTTTTGAAAGTCCCTGCGCACGGTGGCTTCGGATACGCTTAATTCTCGGGCGATATCCTTTAAGCTCAGGGTTTCCCGCTCCTGTAAGCGCTTGAGAATATAACTGGCTCGTTCCTCAGCGATCATTATGCAAACCTTCAATCTATATTTATAAAGCCAATAACCCACATACCACTATGGAAATTATACTGTACATGGTGTTGAATTGCAACCGGTTTGGCGCTATTTAACCGCATTCTATCATTGCCAATCATTGTCGTGCATATGTGTACAAAAAAGACAAAGGGCCGCCGTTTGAAAGCCGGCGGCCCGCGCAGGGATTAGCGTCCCGGAGTGGGGGGAACCTTGCCTTCTGCCACTTCTTGCTCAAATATCATTTGCCCTTCGTCCATCAGCTGCTGGGCGGTAATTTCGTTCAGCCATACCCGCTCGATGTTCTCGTAGAGATAAGACTCGAAGCTGGGAGACCAGAAGGTCCACATGGACAGGCCGGGGGCGTCTTCGGGGATGGTATTGAACTCTTCGATGACGCGCAGGAATTTGGGATCGGTGTCTTCGGGGAAGTCGGACAATTCATACTCCATAGGAATCCACAGTTCGCCATTTAAGGTCACGGACAGAGCGGCGGCGCGCTGTTTGTCTTCCAGCAGGAAGTTGATAAACCGGGCGGCGGCGTCCTGCTTTTCGGGCGTAGTGTTGGCGTTAATGGCCCAGCAAGAGCCGATGCCTACGATCAGGCTTTCTTCGGTATCCGGATTCCACACCGGCCAACGGGTAAAGTCGAAGTCGAAATTGTCGGAATACTTGGCCAAATCTTTCAGCAGCCAGGTAGCCCAGCCCACAAAGCCGGCCTTTTCTTCGCCGAAAAGAGACAGGGCGTCGCTCATGGTGATCTCATGGGACATTTTGCCCGTAATGTAGCCCTTTTGCCACATGGTGTTCAGCGTTTCCACCGCTTCCACAAAGATGGGGGAGTTCCAGGGGAGTTCACCGCGCAGGGCTTTGGCCACATTGTCCCGGCCCGCGTAATAGTTGAACGCCAGGGTCAGCCACCATTCATTGGCAGCTTTGAAGTCGGAAGCGCCAAAGGCAAAGGGATAAATTCCCTTCTCCATCATGGCGTCGCAAACTGCCGTCAGTTCGTCAAAGGTAGTGGGAACTTCCCAGCCGTTTTCCGCCATCATGTCCGGGTTATAGAACAGGAACACGGTCTCGGTGGTGGTGGGGATGGAATAGAGCTTGCCGTCATAGCAGCAGGAGTCCAGGGCCCAATCCATTACATTAGCGGTCCAATTGTAGGTTTCAGAGTAAGCGGTCAGGTCGGCGGCCAGGCCGTCGATGGCGAACTGCATACTGTAAGCAGGCCCATTGGTGCAGTAGATGTCCGGGCCGCTGTTGGTGGCCAAAGCGGTTTGCAGTACGCGGTCATAATCGCCCTTCCCTACGGCTTCGACTTTTATATCGGGATTGGCCGCCTCAAAGGGGGCGATGATTTGCTCCTGAATCTTGCTCATCAGGTCTGCATCGGTGTATTCGGACCACCAGGTGATGGTGATGGGCTGTTCCTCTTGAGCCGCCGCGGGCAGAACGCCTAGGCACAGGACCAACGCCAGCATAAGGGATAAGAATGCCTTGAACGTCTTCATGGGGATAACTCCTTTCAATATTTTTAGAAAAGAAAGCCGGTATGAATGATGGAACCCAAAGGTTATCGCGCCCCTCCTTCCTGATAAACGGTATCCTCACGCCCTACAGGGCGATTGAACGCAGGGGGTATGATGCATGGTGAAAATATATCATAAACGAACGGAGATGTCAATATATTTCCGTCAATGTCATTTATATTCGTGCAAATCTTCAGAATTTCCCGGGCTATGAAAGAAATTGAAATATAATGATTGACATTTGAGAGATTGCGTAGTATAGTCATGGCTATAAAGAATACGATTGGAAATGGAGGGGAACCCGCCATGCCCAGGGAACTACCGGACGGCTGCGCCAGAGAGATAGCCGTGTCCTCCCGGCTCAATTCATTTTCAGCCCAGCCCCAAGGGTATGATTGGAAATACGGCCCACGGGACCCACGGGATATGCTGCACCGGGCGGAAAGCGTAAAAGGGCTACATTATGTAAGCCTGAACTATCCCGAGCATTTTCCGCAGCCCATCGAAAAGGAAATGACCAAGGCCGTTCTCGATTCCAAGCTGAAGGTATCTACCATCAACTTGAGGTATAGCAGCAGGTTTTCCCTGGGAGCGTTTACCCATCCGGACAGCGCTGTGCGGCAGCAGGCGTTGCAGGTAACCTGTTTGGCGATTGACAAATGCGCCGAATTGCAGGGAACCGATGTGGTCATATGGCCGGGATGCGACGGATTCGACTATCCATTTCAAATGGACTACGCTGCCGCGTGGCAATGGGAAACCGAGGGGGTAGCTCAAGCGGCGGATTACGCCGCCGGGCGAGGCATTCGGTTGAGCATCGAATACAAGCCCTGCGAACCCCGCAAGTATAGCCTGTTGGGAAATTTTGGCCTGACGCTGGCGGCGGTACAGGAGCTCAATCGGGAAAATTTGGGCATTACCTGCGACTTTTGCCATATGCTCATCGCTCGAGAATCTCCAGCCCAATCGGTTGGCCTGGCGCTGTCCAAGGACAAACTCTTTGGCCTGCACCTGAACGACGGCTACGGGCAGGAGGATGACGGCCTTCCCATCGGTACGGTCAATCTGTTTGCCACGCTGGAAGTATTAAAGCTCTTGCAGAACGCGAATTTTAAGGGATTTCTTTACTTTGATACCTTCCCCGTCAATGAGGACCCGGTGGAAGAATGCTCGGCCAATTTGCTTAGGCTCAATCAATTGATGCGGTTTGCTCAGCGCATTGACACCCAGGCGCTGCGCCGGAATATCCAGTCTCAGGAAGGGTTAAAGGCCCAGCAACATATTTTATCCCAACTATTTTGTGAGGAGGAGAGATGAGGATGCTTACCCAACTGGAGAAGAAGGTCTTTTGCGGCTTGGCCGGCCTGTATGCCGGCGATGCCTATGGGCTGCCTATGGAGATGATGCCCAGAGAACATGTGGCCCAAGTATTTGGCCGGGTAGAGGATCTGGTGACATTGGATACGCCGGCAGCCCTGGACGGATATTGGTACCGTCCCATCTTTCCCCGGGGCCGGGGATCGGATGATACATATTTCAATACCTATGTCATAGAAAAGTATATTGCTGACGGCAAAATGGACGAGGAAGCCACAGCCCAGATTTTTACCGATAACATCCGGGAGATCTTGGATACGCCCTTTTATGGGCCAAGCACGTTGGCGGCCATTGGACGCATGATGAAGGGCCAGGACCCGGCGTCTACCGGCCTACCGGGGTCGCCTTTGGGCGACGGTCAATCCTGCGGCGCCGCTACGCTGCGTTCCACCCCCATCGGAATGGCCAACCCGGCCAATCCGGAGGCCGCCGCATTGGAGGCGGCCCACGCGGCGCTTCCTACCCACGGAAGCCGCGTGGCGCTGTCCGCAGCGTCTGCCTGGGCTGCTGCGGTGGCCTGCGCCATGTCCGATAATCCTTCTTTGGAGGCGGTACGGGATGCGGCCCTGCTGGGCGCCGAGATTGGGGCGCGCTTCGGGCGTCCCGGCATTTATGCCTCGGTGGCCGGCCGCATTGAGCTGGCCTGGCAGATTGCTGTCCAGGCTCCTTCGCCTCAAAAGGCGGCGGACCGCCTGTACGATTTGATTGGCGCAGGATTGCCCGCCAACGAGACGGTGCCCGCCTCTCTGGGCATGTTCTTCGCTTGCCCCAACGACGTGTTGGGCGCTATCCTCACCGCTGCCAACGCGGGCGGGGATACCGATTCTACCGCCAGTATGGCGGGCGCCTTGGCCGGCGTGTACAGCGGAGCCTGCAATATTCCTCAGGATCGCCTGGCCATGATTGAAAGGGTCAACCGCATAGACATCGGCGGTATTTCCAAGCGGTTTAGCGCCTGGATACGTCAAAATCGAGCGTAAAACGGCAAGGGGGAGTGAGCCGTGAATCGGACGGGTACACTAAGGGACGGGAGCAGGCACAGCTTGGAACCTAACGGCATGGTCTTTATGCTGCCCACGCTGATCATCTACACCTTTGTGGTGGGCCTGCCTTCCATCATGACGTTGGGGTATGCTTTTACCGACTGGCGAATCGGTGGCACGGCGGTCTTTACCGGACTTAACAACTTTCGAAAGATGTTCGATCCTACCCAATGGGTGGTATGGAGCGCCGTGAAAAACAACCTGTTGTGGATGGTGCTGATGGTGACCATCAACATCACCTTAGCCATCGTAATATCCGGCTGCCTGCTCAATGTATCCCGCCGGGCCCGGCAGATATTGCGGGTGCTGTTCTTCGTCCCGGTGGTGCTGCCCCGCACGGTGGTTTGCCGGATATGGATGTGGCTCTATAATCCCATAACCGGTCTGGCGCCCATCCTGAGACAGTTTGGCTTGGGCTTTCCCGGCATAGGCGATCCGGCTACCGTCATGTACGCCATCGCTTTGGTGGGGGTATGGTGCTGGTGGGGCTTTCCGCTGGTCATCTTTTTGTCCTCCTTGGAGCAAATCGATCCGGTGTACTACGAAGCGGCGGAACTGGAGGGCGCCAACCGGCTTCAGGTATTTCTCCGCATTACGCTGCCTTTGCTGCGGGCTACGCTGATTTTCGTGTTCGTCTTGACCATTATTTCTTCTTTCCAGATATTCGACCTCATCTACATCATGACCAACGGCGGACCTGGGCGGGCGTCGGAGGTGCTTTCCACCCTCATATACAAAAACGGCATTTTGCAGTTTGACGCAGGCTATGGTTCAGCATTGGCCGTTTTGCAGCTGCTGATTTCGTCGGTGGGTATCGCCGCGTATATCTATATGCAAAAGAAGGGGATGGAGGACGTATGAGGCGAATTTCACCGGCAAGCATCGTATCCTGGATTATCCTACTCGTCATGGTAGTCGTGACGTTGATCCCCCTTTACGTGTTGGGAATAAACGCCATCAAGCCGGATGTGGAGGTAAAGGCCAGCCCCATCACCTTTCCCTCTATCCTGGCGTGGGAAAACTTTCCTACGGCTTTTGAAAAGGGCGGATTTGCCAGGGCGCTGCTGAACAGCCTAAAGTTGGCGGTGGTGACCTCGGCGATATTGGTTCCGTCGGCGGGTTTTGCCGCCTACGCCCTGGCGCGTATGCGGGTACCCGGCAGGTTAAAGTGGAACACCTATCTGCTGTTCGGTATGGCCGTACCGCCTCAGCTCTTTCTCATTCCCTTATACAGCAACCTGAGCAGTTTGGGATTGACCAATTCCCATTTGGGCATCATCATCGTGTATATTGGAATATACATTCCATTTTCGGTTTTTTTCCTGCGCTCCTTCTTCCTGGGTATGCCCAAGGCCATTGAGGAAGCGGCGCGGATTGACGGATGCTCCTCCATTCAAGTGGTCACTCGAATCATCTTGCCTATGGCGAGGACGGCGCTGTTGAGTCTGGTCCTGATTATCTTCACATGGGTGTGGAACGAGTTTACGTTTTCCGTCACCCTGCTGCAAAGCGATCCCCTGAAAACTGCGGCGACCCAGTATCTGTCCTTCGTCAGTTCCAGGGACGTAGACCTTTCCCTGGTGGCCGCTTCGGGAATTATCACCACCATTCCCATCCTCGTGCTGTTCATCTGTTTGCAGCATTACTTTATTGAGGGAATGACGGCAGGGAGCGTGAAGTAAGGATGCCGCGATTGTATGTGCCCTTGCCCAACGAAGTGAGCTACTGCTACGCCTATGACCAGCCCATTTCCTTTGGCAACACCAGTCAAGGCGACCTAAAGGTGGAATGGATGGGCGGCATGGAGGCTACGCTGCGCCGCCTGGCGGCGGTCGGGGTGCAAGCAATTCCTTGGGGAAGCGTGGGCGCCGACCTGCTGGGAGAGGTGCGCTATGAGATGCTCCGGGAGATGGGTCTGGAAATGGGCTGTATGGGGCGGATACAGGGGAGAACCGGGCTAAGGGTAACCATTGAACAGCCCGGCGCGCCGGAGCAGATCGCCTTGGTATACGGCTGTGCGGAAAGCGCGCTCCCTCCGCTCCTCAAGGGAAAGGACCTGGGATGCTTGTATCTCTATGGCGAGTACGCCGCAGGATACCGCCAGCAGGTGCTTTTGCGAACCGGATGGCACACGCCTCTGGCGCTGCAGGAAATGGGCGGCGCGTTGTTGGCGGGGCCCCAGGAAATGGTTGAGGCGATGGCGGACAGATTGGAGGCGCTACGGTGAGTCGATTTCTCATTGGCCCGGCTTGCTTTGCTTTGGATGTGATCGGCGTGGTGCCCAGGTTAAAGCCGCAGCAGCCCCAGGATCAGATGGAGGACCTGGTGGTCGCGCCTGGAAGCTCGGCGCTGAATTTGGCCTACGGTTTGTCCAAACTAGGGCATCAGGTATCCATATTCGGGGATTGCGCTCAGGACGCAATAGGGCGGGCTTGCCTGCGGGATATTCAACAGGCGGGCATCGACGCATCCCGTATGCGCCGTACCCTGCCGGTTACGTATACCGCTTTTGTGCTGGCGGAACCGGAGGCCCCCAGGCGAACCATCTTCTCCAATCCCGCCCCGCCCAGGGAAGAGAAAGTAGATTGGATAAAGCTGATGGGAGACTGCCAAAGCGATTTCTTCGGCATGTTGGCGCCCGCCTTGGATACCTTGGAGGAAACGGAAAGCTATTGCCGGTTGTATGCTTGGGCCAAGGGCCTAGGGATGAAGACCTTTTTGGAGCCCTGCGAGGATGCCGGCCGCCTGAATCCACAGCTCTTGGCGCGGCTGCTCCCCTTTGTGGATATTTTCCTGCCGGGGATAAAAGAACTGCCTTTGGCTACCGGGCAGGAAGATGTGGATTCAGCCCTTCGCTATTTACAGGCGCTGGGCGTATCCATGACGGCCGTCAAATTGGGCGCCAAGGGCTGCCGGATATGCGCCGGGAATGAACAGCTCTTTTCCCCGGGCTTTGCCGTGCCGGTGCGGGATTTGACAGGCGCGGGAGACGGCTTTGCCGCCGGTTTTTTGCACGGATTGGCCTGCCGCTGGCCCCTGGCGCAAGTGGGAACTTTTGCTAACGCCTATGGGGCGGCCAATGTCATGAGGCTTGGACCCCGAGGAGGCATGGGAACCTACCATGAAGTGGTTGAAGAAGTAATGAAACGCTACCCTCGCCGGGAGGCATAACCGGGCCCTTCCCGCGCCAAAAGGAAAAACGAAAGAGGCCATTCCCGGCTGGGAAAAGCTCCGGGCTGGGAGGGCCTCTTTTTAGCGCCAGGAATTGGAATGCTAGGCGGGAAAAAGCAAAACAACCGCCAAGGGCGATAAGGCTCAATGAGCCCTCAGATAAAAAAAATATTCCAAGGCGGAAAAGGAGATAACCGTGAAGAACGGGAAACACGGGAAACAGGTATTGGACAAAGCCCATTCTAACGGACGAGAAAGTTCGTAGGGACGGGGAAAGAACGAAAGGCCGGCTGAGTGGCAGCCGGCCTTGAAAAATTGCCGTAGCGGCGTGGAGCTACAGGGCTTGGTTGAATTCCACTTTTTCCTGGTTTACGCCCAGGATGGTGAAGAACTTTACCCCGTTTTCCAGGAAGGGCAGGAAGTTGATTTCCTTGTCCAGCAGGGTGAACCCGTTCTCCTTGCAGAAGGCGAAGGCGGCTTCGATGTCCTTGACGTTGATGGCTACGTGGTCGATGGCGCCGGCTTTCAGGGCGGGCTGGGCCTCGTAGTAGGTTTCCACCACCAGGTCGTGCAGCTTCAAAAAGGCCACGTTGTTGGGGCAGCCGGGGCCGCTGCGCCACATCATCTCAAAGCCCAGCTTCTCATAAAAGGCGATGGTCTGCTCCACCTGGGCGGTGGGGATGCCCAGGTGCTGAATGCCGGTGGCGTTGGCGCGCATATCCATGAAAAAGGCCTCCTTTAGTATAGAATGGGATGATCCCCCGAAGGGGAACCAGGGGGTACAAAAAAGGGGACCGGCTTGGCCGATCCCCCGGTGGGAGAGATTACTTCTCCACGTAGGCGTATTCGAAGTTGGCGTGTCCGCCGTAGTTCACCTGGAAGCCCTTCACGTAGGGCTTCACCAGGCGCAGGGTGGTGTAGGAGTATACCGGCAGGATGGGGCAGGTGTTGAACAGTTCCTGCTCCGCCAGGCGCAGCACTTCCTCCCGCTCCTGGCCGGAGATGCCGGCCTGCAGCTGGGCCACGTAGCCGTCGTACACCTCGTTGTCGCAGTCGGAGCCGTTCTCATAGCACTTGGCGGTGGTGAAGTTCACCAGCAGGGACAGGGGGTCCAGGTAGGAGCCGGTGTTGCCGGTATAGGCGATGTCGAAATCGGACTCGTCGTTTACCTTGGTCCAGTACACGCCGGTCTCGTAGGTGACCACTTCCACGTCGATGCCCAGGTTCTGCTTCCACATGGCCTGCATGGCCTGAGCCACCTTCACCAGAGAGGCGGTGGGGGTGGAGCACAGGCGGATGGTGGGCAGGCCCTCGCCGTTGGGATAGCCGGCCTCGGCCAGCAGTTCCTTGGCCCGCTCCACATCCTCTTCGAACACGTTGCCGTTTACCTCGCGCCAGCCCTTTTCAGGCTCCACGATGTCCGGGAAGGCGTGGGGGATGTAGCCGTACAGGGGCTCGTAGTCGGACTGGAGCACGTTCTCCACCAGAATTTTCCGGTCGATGGAGATGGTCAGCGCCTGGCGCACCCGGGGATCCTGGAGCGCCTCGCTCTTGCAGTTCATGTGGTAGAAGCGCATGCCGATCTTGCCCTGGCTGAACATATCGGGGGTGCCGGTATAGCGGGCCTCGGCGTCGGCGTTCACGTCGTAGAGCACGTCGATTTCGCCGTTCTCATAGGCCAACAGGGCGGTCTCGGCGGCGTTGAGGAACACGTACTCCAAGGTCTCCAGCTTTACGTTGTCGGCCTCGTAGTAGTTGGGGTTCTTGACCAATACGAACTTCTCGTTGGGATAGAACTCCTTGGGCATGAAGGGGCCGTTGCACACGTAGGTCTCAGGATTCTTGACCCACTCCTCGCCGTAGGTTTCCAGGGCGGCCTTACACACCGGCAGGAAGGCGGAGGAGGCGGTGAGGGAGATGAACCAGGGGGTGGGCGCTTCCAGGGTAATCTCCAGGGTCTTCTCGTCCAGCGCCTTGACGCCCACGTCGTCCAGGGTCAGGCTGTCGTCCAGGCCGTTGAACAGCTTTTCCACGTTTTTGATGCAGTACAGCTCATAGCAGGTGGCCGAGGCGTTGGCCGGGTCGGCGATGCGCTTGTAGGTGAACTCGAAGTCGTAGGCGGTGAGGGGAGAGCCGTCGGACCACACCAGGCCGTCCCGCAGGGTGAAAGTGTAGACCGTCTCGTCCTCGGACAGGGTGTAGCCCTCCGCCATGGCGGGCACCAGGTTGTTGGACTGATCGAATTTGTACAGGCCCCGGAACAGGTTCATGTGAACCTGAGCGCCTTCCTCAAACTCGTTGAGGGTGGGATCCATGTACTGGGGCTCGTTGCTCATCTGATAGATGATCTTCTGCTCCGTTTCGGCCATGGCGGGCGCGGCCATGGACAGGACCAGGCACAAAACCAGTGCCAGAGTAAACAGCTTCTTCATCCGTTTGTCCCCCTTCTTTAAACTGCGTCGCGCCTGTCAGCCTTTCGGAATTTCCCGGTGCGAACAAAGCTATCATAACATAGCCGGGCCCCTTTGTCAAAACCTGTGGGGGGAAAAAACGCAATTTGGCCAGGATTAACCTGCATTTTATGTTTTGAAACGGGCGAAAGACCATTGTTTCTGATAAAATTAGAGAAATATTCTTCATTTATAGCCTGTGAGAAGAATGCAGGCGCCGCCCCTCGGGCAAATCCCGGTAGCGGGTGGCGAAGGTGCGGTACGAACCGGGGGAAAAGCGGTAAGGACAACCATTTTGGAAGAACCATGGGAGAATTTGAGGCCGTAAGGGGATGAAGACATGGGCCGGTATATCGTCAGGCGCGTGATTTCAGGGGTGGTCACCCTGTTCGTGTTGTTAGTGGTCACCTTTTTTCTGATGCACATTGTGCCGGGCAGCCCGTTCGCCCAGCACGAGGACAAGATGCCCGCGGAAATCCGGGCCCAGGTGGAGGCCAAATACGGCTTAGACAAGCCCCTGATGGAGCAGTTTATTACCTACCTGGGCAACACGTTGCGAGGGGACTTCGGCATTTCCTTTATCAAGCCCTCCACCAACGTAAACGAGATCCTGGACCTGGGCTTTCCCATCTCGGCCCGGGTAGGCGCTATCGTGGTGGTGGTGTCCCTGTTCATCGGGGTGGGCGTGGGCATTCTATCGGCCATACGGCGGGGTTCGCTGCTGGATAACGCGGTGATGGTTTTTGCCACGGTGGGGGTATCGGTGCCCCTGTTCGTCATATCGGTGCTGCTGCTATACCTGTTCGCCGGGGTGTGGAACGTGCTGCCCACCTACGGGCTGACCACCTGGCGGCACTACATCTTGCCGGTGGCCTGCCTGTCCTTTAGCCCCATCGCCTACATCGCCCGGCTTACCCGCTCCTCCATGCTGGAGGTCATCGAGCAGGATTACATCCGCACCGCCCGGGCCAAGGGGGTCAAGGAGAGCATGGTGATCCTGCGCCACGCCCTGCGCAACGCCATATTGCCCGTGGTCACCTACCTGGGGCCCCTGGTGGCCAGCCTGCTCACCGGCAGCTTCATCGTGGAAAGGCTGTTCGCCATACCGGGCATGGGGCGCTATTATGTAGAAAGCATCGGGTCCCGGGACTACAACGTAATCCTGGGCATGACGGTATTCTTCGGCATCTTCGTGGTGGCCTGCAACCTGCTGGTGGATATCCTGTACGGGATCATTGACCCCCGGGTGAAGATGGACGAATAGGAGGAGGGACGGCCCATGGATACCAGATATCAATTCATCGACACGGCGGCCCTCAACCGGGAGGAGATTTCCCGGCCCTCCCAGTCCTATTGGCAGGACGCTTGGCGGCGGCTGAAGAAGGACCGGCTGGCCATGTTCGGGATGGTGACGCTGGCCATCATCACTTTGCTGGCCATATTCGGGCCCATGTTCTGCCCCTACGAGTACGACGGGGCCGACTTCATGGCCATCAACCAGTGGCCCAGCCAGCAGCACTGGTTCGGTACCGACGCCCTGGGGCGGGACCTGTACGTGCGCATTCTGTACGGGGCGCGCATTTCCCTGTCCATCGGCGTGGTGGCGGCGGCCATCAACATGGTGATCGGGGTGCTGTACGGGGGCATCGCCGGTTTTGCCGGGGGGCGGGTGGACTCGGTGATGATGCGCATCGTGGACATCATCATCTCCCTGCCCTCGTTGCTGTACATCATCCTCATCATGATGATCATGGGGGCCAACGTGAAATCCATCCTGGTGGCCCAGTGCATCTCCGCCTGGGTGGGCACCGCCCGGGTGACCCGGGCCCAGGTGGTATCCCTGAAGCATTCGGAGTACGTGATGGCGGCCAAGCTCAGCGGGCTGAGCAACTGGCAGATCCTGCTCTCCCACCTGCTGCCCAACTCCATGGGCCCCATCATCGTCACCGTCACCTTTCTGATTCCCACCGCCATCTTCAACGAGGCCTTCCTCAGCTTCCTGGGCATCGGCATTCAAAAGCCCATGGCCAGCTGGGGATCCCTGGCCAACGACGCCATTGAAACGCTGCGCTCGGCGCCCTACCAGATGGTGTTCCCCATCCTGGCTATCAGCCTGACCATGTTTTCCCTGAACTTTGTGGGCGACGGCCTGCGGGACGCCCTGGACCCCCGGCTGAAGAAATGAGGAGGCGGCACTATGGCCCTATTGGAAGTTAAAAACCTGCGCACCACCTTTCATATCCATGTGGGTACCGTCCAGGCGGTGCGGGGCGTGGACCTGACGGTGGGCGAGGGAGAGACGGTGGGTATCGTGGGGGAATCCGGCTGCGGAAAATCGGTGTCCATGATGTCCATCCTGCACCTGCTGCCCAAAAACGCCCAGATTCAGTGCGACAAGATGGTCTTTGACGGCATGGATCTGACCCGGGCCACTTCCCAGCAGTTGCGCCACATTGAAGGGGACAAGATCGGCATGATCTTTCAGGACCCCATGACCAGCTTAAACCCCCTGTTCACCGTGGGCAAACAGCTGGCCGAGCCCCTGCGCATCCACAAGGGGATGAGCAAGGCCCAGGCCCGGGAGCGGGCGCTGGAACTGCTCAAGACGGTGAACATGCCCGATCCGGCCAGCCGGCTCAAACAGTATCCCCACGAGCTGTCCGGCGGCCAGCGCCAGCGGGTGATGATCGCCATGGCCATCGCCTGCGGGCCCAAGCTGGTCATCGCCGACGAGCCCACCACCGCCCTGGACGTGACCATCCAGGCCCAGATTTTGGACTTGCTGGGGGAGCTCAAGGAAAAACTGAACACCGCCGTGGTGATGATTACCCACGATTTGGGGGTCATCGCCGGCATGTGCCAGCGGGTGGTGGTGATGTACGCCGGCAAGGTGGTGGAGGAAGGCACGGTGCGGGAGCTGTTCTATGAGCCCCGCCATCCCTACACCTGGGGCCTGCTGCGCTCCATTCCCGGCGCGGCGGGGGCCCACGCCAAGCTGGTGCCCATTCCGGGCACGCCTCCGGACTTGATCGCCCCGCCGCCAGGCTGTCCCTTCGCGCCCCGGTGTCCCTATGCCATGAACATCTGCATGAGCGGCATGCCGGGCCGCACCGCCCTGTCGGAGACCCACGGGGTGTGCTGCTACCTGAACGACGAGGGCGCACCGGATGTGGAGTGGGGAGGTGCCAAGGGGTGAGCCAACAGATATTGATCGAGGCCAAGGGCCTGAAGATGCATTTTCCGGTGGGCAAGAGCTTTTTCGGCAAGAACCAGCGGCTGCTCAAGGCGGTGGACGGGGTGGACCTGTCCATCCAGAAGGGGGCCACCTACGGGCTGGTGGGGGAATCGGGCTGCGGCAAGACCACGGTGGGCCGCTGCCTGGTGCGGCTGTACGACCCCACCGGCGGCCAAGTGCTCTACGACGGCGCCGACATCACCCACCTGGGCTATAAGGAGCTGATTCCCTACCGCCGCCAGATTCAGATGATCTTTCAGGACCCCTACGCCTCTCTGGACCCCAGGATGACGGTGGAGGCCATCGTCATGGAGCCTCTGCGGGTGCGCAGCGACATGCCCACCAAGGACAAGCTGGACCGGGTCCACCAGCTGGTGGAGCTGGTGGGGCTAAAGAAGGACCATTTGCTGCGCTATCCCCACGAGTTTTCCGGCGGCCAGCGCCAGCGCATCGGCATCGCCCGGGCCCTGGCCAACGAGCCCCGGTTCGTGGTGTGCGACGAGCCCATTTCCGCCCTGGACGTGTCCATTCAGGCTCAGATCATCAACACCCTGGAGGAGTTGCAGCAGAAATTGGGGCTCACCTACCTGTTCGTCTCCCACGATTTGAGCATGGTGCGCCACATCTCCCACCGGGTGGGGGTGATGTACCTGGGCACCCTGGTGGAGGAGGCCACGGTGGAGGACCTGTACAGCAATATGCTCCATCCCTACACCCGGGCGCTGCTCTCCGCCGTGCCGGTGCCCGACCCGGACGCCGCCCGCAACAGCGTGCGCATCCATCTTCAGGGCGACGTCCCCACTCCCATCGATCCGCCCAGCGGTTGCCCCTTCCGCACCCGCTGCCCCGAGGCGCTGCCCGCCTGCGCCGAGGCAAGGCCCGTCCTGAAAGATGTGGGCGGCGGCCACTGCGTGGCCTGCCATAGGGTATAAATTGGGGGCCGGGTGGGGAATCGCACCTATTTTTCTGTGGAAAAATCCGGGTTTGGACCTAAAAAGCCTGTCTAAATGGCCATAATTTATGGGATTATTCGCCATGATCAGCCAAAAAGAAGGATTTTTGGCGCATCATGGCGAATATTTATGTCTGTAGGTGCATATCCTTATATCCCAGATATCCGGCCACGGCTATACCCTTGGCGGAAAGGAAGCACATATGAAATTTTTCCATCTAAAGCGCTCGCGCAGTCGGGTGCATCATAGCCAGCGCTATCCCCTGTACGGGGCGCTGGCGCTGCTGCTGGCCCTGGCGGTGACGCTGACGGTAGTGTGGATGGACAAAGACCGGGCGGAGCAAAGTGCCGCCCTGGCCCGGCAAAACCTGGCGACCAGCGTCCAAAGCGACCTGAACGCGGCCATCCGCGCCTATGAAAGCGCCAGCTTGCCCACCGCCGACCTGAGGGGAGACATTTTGCCTTCCATGCGCCGGTACCTGTACGCTGCCCGGGTAGGCAATCGGGTGATGCTGGATACTTATCAAGAAAGCGTGGTGGACGAACAAATCCTTACCCAGATCGAAACGGCTATCGCCCAGGTGGAGCGCACCTTGACCTTGGGCCAATCCAGCACCAGCGCCTTAAGCGCCCTGGGCGCTGCCCTGGACCAAATGGAGGAAGAATTGAGCGCCCGCTTCGCTGATACCGGACTGCTGCTCTCCCGCAGCGCCCTCAAGTGAACCGGGACGGCGCCTTGCTTCTGGCCGCCCTGGCCTTCATGGCGGCGCTGGCGTGGGCCTTCGCCCCCGGCCTGCCCCAGACGTTGGCGCTGCCCGCTCCCCAAGCCTCCGCCGGGGGTATTCTTTGGCGGGACGGACAGGCCCTGGTGGACGTGAACCAGGCCGGCCTGGAGCTGCTCCAATCCCTGCCCGGAATCGGCGCCACCCTGGCCCAGCGCATCCTGGAGGACCGGGCGGAGAACGGCCCCTACCCATCCCTGGAGGACCTGGACCGGGTGCCCGGTATAGGTCCCGGCAAGATCGCCGGGCTGGCGTCCAGGGCCGCCGTGAGCCAAGGCTGACGCCGTTGGGCACAGGCTCCGCAAGGCCGCCGGGCGCATCTTCAGGGCCGCTGTGGGCGGGGAGATGGGGCACTAATCTCGAACGTTCGCGGCGGCTTTCGTCCCGTTTGGGGGCGTTTTTTTGTGGGGAGCAGGCGGTGGGGGACGGAAAATCCCCAAGTTTTAACCAATATTTCTTGTTGCGGGGCGGGATTTGTGCTAAAATAGATCGGAAAACGCACCTTTGCCGATGAATCGGGGGTTGCCTTTCGGGGTTCCCGGTTCAGGAGAGGCATGGGGTGGAAAAAAACGAGGAGGGAATCCCTATGGCAGTCATTTCCATGAAGCAGCTGCTGGAGGCTGGCGTACATTTCGGCCACCAGACCCGTCGCTGGAACCCCAAGATGGCCCAGTACATCTTCACCGAGCGCAACGGCATCTACATCATCGACCTGCAGAAGACGGTGCGCAAGATCGACGAGGCCTACCTGTTCGTGCGGGATTTGGCCCTGGAGAACAAGTCCATCCTGTTCGTGGGCACCAAGAAGCAGGCCCAGGAATCGGTGGAGAGCGAGGCCAAGCGCTGCAACATGTTCTACGTGAACAACCGCTGGCTGGGCGGCACCCTGACCAACTTCCGCACCATCCGCACCCGGATCGACCGGCTCAACGCCATCGACAACATGGAGAAGAACGGCTCCTTCGAGGTGCTGCCCAAGAAGGAAGTCATCAAGCTGTGCGCCGAGCGGGAAAAGCTGGAGAAGAACCTGGGCGGCATCCGGGAGATGAAGAAGCTGCCCGGCGCCCTGTTCGTGGTGGACCCCCGCAAGGAGCGCATCGCCGTGGCCGAGGCCCGCATTCTGGGCATTCCCATCGTGGCCATCGTGGACACCAACTGCGACCCCGACGAGATCGACTACGTGATCCCCGGCAATGACGACGCCATCCGCGCCGTGAAGCTGATCGCGGGCAAGATGGCCGACGCCGTGCTGGAAGGCCGTCAGGGCGAGCAGGCCGGCGAGGCCGCCGAGGCCCCGGCGGAGGCCCCGGAAGCCGCCGCGGAATAACGCATTTTATCCCGACAGGAGGAGAATAGAGTATGGAAATTAGCGCCAAAGTGGTTATGGAGCTGCGCGGCCGCACCGGCGCGGGCATGATGGATTGCAAAAAGGCCCTGGCCGCCGTGGACGGCGACATCGAAAAGGCCATCGATTACCTGCGCGAAAAGGGCCTGGCCGCCGCCGCCAAGAAGCAGAGCCGCATTGCCGCCGAGGGCCTGGTCGCCAGCTACGTGTGCAAGAAGTGCAACACCGGCGCCCTGGTGGAGATCAACTGCGAGACCGACTTCGTGGCCAAGACCGACGAGTTCAAGCAGCTGTGCCAGGACATCGCCGAGCAGATCGTGCTCAACGATCCCGCCGACGTGGAAGCGCTGCTGGCCCAGAAGTTCATCAAGGACGAGAGCATGACCGTGGAAGGCCTGATCACCAGCAAGGTGGCCAAGATCGGCGAGAAGATCACCGTGCGCCGCTTTGCCCGGTATGCCGCCGGCGACGGCCTGGTGGACAGCTACATCCACATGGGCGGCAAGGTGGGCGTACTGGTTGAGGCCAGCGGCCTGCCCGAGAGCGACAGCGTGAACGAGGTGCTCCACGACGTAGCCCTGCAGATCGCCGCCGCTTCCCCCGTGGCCCCCGAGTACGTCACCCGGGATCAGGTGGATCCCGCTCATCTGGAGCACGAGAAGGAAATCCTCATCGCCCAGGCCCGCAACGAGGGCAAGCCCGAAGCCATCATCGAGAAGATGGTTCAGGGGCGCATCGTGAAGTTCTATAAGGACGTGTGCCTGATGGAGCAGCTGTTCGTCAAGGATGGCGACATGAACGTGGGCCAGATGGTGGAGAAGAAGGCCAAGGGCCTGAAGATTCTGGCCTTTACCCGCTACAAGATGGGCGACGGCCTGGAGAAGAAGGTCAACGACCTGGCCGCCGAGGTGGCCGAGCAGACCGGCGCGCTGAAGAAGTAAACCGCTTTTGCGAGGGGGAACGCCCAGGCGTTCCCCTTTTTCCTGCCAAAAAATACGAGAGGAGCCCTTGCCATGGCCATATACCGGCGCATCATACTCAAGCTGTCAGGAGAAACCCTCTCCCCTCTATCCGGCGGGGCCTGTTACGATCCGGACCGGGTGGCCCAAGCCGCGGACATGCTGGTGAAGCTCACCGGCATGGGCGTGCAGGCCGGCGTGGTGCTAGGCGGCGGCAATATTTGGCGAGGCCGGTTCAGCCGGGACATGAACCCGGTGAACGCCGACCAAATGGGCATGCTGGCCACGGTGATGAACGCCTTGTGCCTGCAAGACGCTCTGGAGCGGCGGGGGATCAACTGCGTGGCCTTTTCCGCCCAGGAGATGAACCGCTTTACCCGGCTGTACACCGCCCGGGAGGCGGACCGGTGCCTGGCGGAAGGGGGCGTGGCGCTGTTGTCCGGGGGCACGGGCAACCCCTTCTTCACCACCGATACCGGCGCCGCCCTGCGGGCGGCGGAGCTGGGGGCAGACGCGGTGTTCAAGGGCACCACCGTGGACGGGGTATACGACAGCGACCCCCGGACCAACCCCAATGCCCGGCTGCTCACCGATATAACCTACGCCCAGTGCATCCGCCAGGGCCTCAAGGTGATGGACGCCACCGCCTTTCAGCTGTGCATGGAGCGGGGCGTCAAGGCCATCCGGGTGTTCTCCATGGACGATTTGAACAACGTGCTGCGGGTAGCTGCGGGAGAGAATATCGGCTCCCTGGTCCACGCCTAAATCCGCCGGAGCGAATCTGGACGCCCCAGTCCGCGCCGCTGGCCCGCCTCAGGGCAGGCTCCCTTCCCCAGACGAATAGCCGTCCCCCTGGATTTTGGAATCCAGGGGGACGCTGCGTAGAAAAGGTCAATCCGCGCCTGGGGGATAGAAAATGGGAACCTCCGCCTTGGGGGAAGTGGAGAACCGCCTCGGGCAAAAAAGCGGCCCTTGCCGGGATAAGGCAAGGGCCATTGAAGCAGCGGACAGGAATGTTAGGCCAGGTCCCCCGCGGCCTTGATCTTGACCCGGCAGGTGTTGCCGGGGTAGTAGGCCAGGGGCACGTCTTCCACGTCGATGATTTCCACCGTTTCCTCCACCGCGCCGGCAGCCACGGCCAGGGCTACGGCCTGCCTGCGCGCCTCCTCCAGCGCCTTTTCCCGGGGAATTTCGTTGTAATCCACCAGGTGCTCGTAGACGCCGGACACCTTGGAGATGGCCGAGCCGATGGCGTTGGCCACGCCGAAGTGCTGAGGCAGCGCCACCTGCCGGGCGCCCGCCAGGCGCTCGGGCACCACGATGGAGCCGCCGCCCACCAGGATCACGTCCACCGGGTCGCTGGACAGCTTCATGGCGTCCAAAGCATCCTCGATCAGGGTGCGGATGGCGTCCAGGGCCTTGCAGGCCAGGTCCTCGCCGATGTGGGCCACCTTGGCCTTATCCCCCAAATCCGCCATGCCCAGGCGCACGGCGATGTCGGTGGCGGTGAGGGTATCGCCGCCGAACACCAGCGCCTTTTCGGTGATGCGGTAGCCCACGCTGTCCGGGCCCACGGTGACGCTGCCATCGGGGTGCTGGCGCACGATGGAGCCGCCGCCCAAGCCGATGGAGATCACGTCGGGCATACGGAAGTTGGTGCGCACGCCGCCGATGGTCACCGCCACGCTGGACTCCCGGGGGAAGCCGTTCTGGATGACGCCCAGATCGGTGGTGGTGCCGCCCACGTCGATGACCAGGGCGTTTTCCAAATGACTCAAGTAGCTGGCGCCCCGGATGGAGTTGGTGGGGCCGCAGGCGATGGTGAGGATGGGGTAGCGCCGGGCGAAATCCACGGTCATCAGGGTGCCGTCGTTCTGGGACAAATACACCTGGGCGTTGGTCACCCCTTCGGCGGCCAAAGAGCGGGCGAAGCCCTCGGTGAAGGAGTTGGCCACCTTGTAGAGCGCGGCGTTGAGGATGGTGGCGTTTTCCCGCTCAATGAGGCCCATGGAGCCGATCTCGCTGGAGATGGATATGTGGACGTCCTCCCCCATCACCTCCCGGCACAGCCGGGCGGCGGCCAGTTCGTGGTCGTTGCGCACGGTGGAGAACACGCAGGAGATGGCCACCGAGCGCACCTTGCCCAGCAGCCCCTCAAAGAAGGCCCGGGCCGCTTCCTGGTCGAAGGGAGCCAATTCCTTGCCGTCGTACTCGAAGCCGCCGCCCACGATGACGCTGTCCACCGCGATTTTTTTCAGGTCCTCGGCCCAGTCCACCATGGGGGGAATGCCCACCGTGGCGGGAGCGCCGATGCGCATGACCCCAATGGGGGCCAGGTTTTTGCGCTCCACGATGGCGTTGGTACACTGGGTGGTGCCTAGCATGGCCTGGCCGATGGCCTTGGGGTCCACGCCGGACTGGCGGATGACGCCCCGCATGGCGTCCACGATGCCGTCGTATACGTCGGAAGTGGTGTGGCGCTTGACCTCAGCCACCACGTTGAAATTTTCATCGATCAGCACCGCGTCGGTATTGGTGCCGCCTACGTCAATGCCCAGCTTGTACATCAGTCCTTCCCTCCCTTGCAGCGCTCCTCCAGGGGAATGTAGTCGGTGTCGCAGCCGAAATAGCGGGGGCCCACCAGGGCGATGCCCTCGGGACTGCGCCACAGGGGGAAGCACTTGAGGCCTACCGCCATGACCCGCTTGCCGTACTTCAGCGCGTCGGTGGGCACCGGCACGAAGGTCTCCACGTCCACCAGACAGATCAGGTCCGGGGTGGTGGCCACGATCCGGCCCTCCACGGTGCAGGTCAGGTTCTCGTTCTGAAATTCCACAAAGGCGCTGCGGCCCTTGTCCTCCTGGATGCCCTCCAGCACCACTTTGCCGAAGTTGAAGGCGCCCCGGGTCTCCCGCAGCACGTCGCAGATCTTGCCCTTGAACAGCTTGAAGCCCTCGGTGAAGGAGAGGAACGCCTCTTCCGGGGTCATGCCCTGGACCTGCTTCACCTGGCGGATGGCCGCGCCCAGCTTCTGGCTGCGGGTGACGATGCCGCACACCCCGTATTTCTTCATCACCGCCCCCTCCATGGGATACAGGGACACCGACACCGACCCGCCGCAGCTCATGGTCACTGCCCGGGCCAGTTCCTCGGTCCACTTATTGGTGATGGTGCGGAAGATGGCCGAATTGCCCTTCTCGTCGGTGAGGGCCATGGGGGTGGCGGACACGCCGCCGATGGTGAAGGTGACCATTTGCAGTTCGGGGAAGGCCCGGCCCATGCCGTCCACGTCCACCAGGGGCAGCCCCAGCCGGGCCGCCGCCGCGATGGGCAGCATGGAGTTCACGCCGCCCGCCTCAATGGGCATGAAGGCGTAGATGGGCTTGCCGAAAAACTGGCTCACCGTGTCGTACAGCGTCTTGTATTCGCCGCCGCCGATGGCCTTTTCGCCCAGGATGGTGGGCGCACCCATCATGGCGATGGGCACCACCAGGGCGTCGTCGGGCACTTCCTGGGGGTCCAGCAGGGTCACAGGGCCGCATTCCTTTAAAGCACCCATGGCTACCAGCTTGCCGATATAGGGGTCTCCGCCGCCTCCCGCGCCCAGCAGGGCCGCGCCCAGGGCGATGTCCTCCACCTCGGCGATACCGATCTTGCGCAATGTTCTTCACTCCTCGTCTCTAGAAAATGGTTCCTGAACGCCAGTATGCCCCGCCCCGCCTGGAAGCGGAGCGGGGGAGCGGAATCAAACTATTTGTCCGGCATGGCTTTGGCCAGCAGGCAATACAGGATCATGGAGACCACGATACCGTTTATCGGCCCCACGAAGAAGGGCAGGTTCAACCAGCTCACCCCCGCCAGGGCAGGGAAGGAGGCGAAGGTGCCGCCGGTGATGCAGGCCACCAGCGCTCCCACCAGGAAGGAGATGACCCCCGGCGCCCGGAAGCCGTCCCGGATGGCGAAGTTCTCCTTGCGGCCATGGCCCATAATCCAGTAGTTGGCGATGATGACCCCGGCCAGGGGCGGAATCAGGGCGGACATCAGGGACAGGAAGGCCTGGAACCGGTCCAGCAGGCCCACCGCCGCCAGGATGGTGCCCACGCCGCCGGCGATGGCGGTGGTGATGGTAAAGCGGCTCTCGTCAAAGCCCAGCAGGTTGCTCAGGGCCAGACCGCCGGAATAGGCGTTGGTCACGTTGGTGGTCCAGGTAGCTAGCACCAGGGCCAGCAGCCCCACGAAGGGCACTCCCAGTCCGGCCAGGATGGCGGAAATGTCGTACTGGCCGGTGACGATGGACATCACCGCGCCCATGAGCAGCATGAACAGTCCCGCCGGAATGACGCCCACGATGGAGGATTTCACCACGTCGGCCCGGCTCTTGGCGAAGCGGCAATAGTCCGCCGAAATCACGCCGCCCAGGGCGAAGGAGGCCACCACCATGGAGATGCCGAACACCATGCCCGCCGATTGCTCCGGGGCGTAGGCCGCCATGCGGGCCGCGCCGTCGTTCTGGGCCAATCCGGCGATGACGCCGTACAGGCACACCACCACCAGCAGGGGCACCGCGATGTAGTTGAGCCATTTGAGGCCCTTAAAGCCGGAGCAGGCGGTGGCCAGCATAATGGCGCCCCACACCAGGGAGCAGGGCCAGGCCGGAATGGACGCCCCTGTGGCGCTGCTGAGCATGGAGGCGAAGGCCACGCCGCAGGTGGCCGACTGAATGCCGAACCAGCCGATGCAGGCGATGGCCAGCAAGGTGCTGATGACGTACTGGGCGCCCTTTTCCCCCAGGGCCCCCGAGGCCATCACCGACACGGGCAGGCTGGTATCGCAGGCCTGCATGCCGATAAAGATCATGTAGGCGCAGATCAGGCCGTAGCCCAGCAGGATGGACCAGATGATCTGGGCGATGGACAAGCCGCTGCCCGACAGTACCCCGCCGATCATCAGGCAGGGCACGCAGATCATTCCCCCCGCCCATACCGCGGCGATGGAAAGCCAGCTCTGCCGCTGTTCGGGCTTGACCTCGAATCCGGTTTGCTTATTGGACATACCGTATCCCCTCCTTATCAGGCAAAAGAGCGCTCCCCCGCGCTCCTTTGACCAACAGAATGGGATAACTATACAAAATTCGAGCCCTTTCGTCATTATGCTCCGGGCAAAAGATTCCGTCCGTCTTTTGTCCTTTTGGACAAAAGACGCCGCCCAGGTGCGCCTGGAGGGGCCAGGGCCTGCGGGCCTCTGGAGGACGCGCCGGAGCCGCACCGCCTCCCGCCGCCGGGAAATGGGCGATAGCCTCCGAGCACACCCCATCTCCCGCCGCCGAAAAACGGGCGATAGCCCGTGAGCGGTCCTGTCTTCCGCCGCCGGAACATGGGCAGGTGAACCGCCGCGCCCGCCGTCGGGTCGGGCACGCAAGGCTATTGGCCCAGCAGCCGCCGCAGGGCCGCCGCCTGGTACAGCGCCGCAGCCTCGGGCATTCGGCCCGGGGGACAGCCCAGCTTTTCCGTGAGCCGGGCCAGCCGGTACTTGATGGTGTTCTTGTGCAGGTACATCAGCTGGGCGGTGCGGCTCACTTCCATGTCCGCGTCCAGCAGGTACACCTCCAGGGTGCGCAGCAGCTCCCCGTCCTCCCGGATGGGGGCCAGCACCCCCAGGCAGGCGCCGGTCTGCCCCTCCCCCTGGGCCAGGATGCCGCTTATCTGCCCGGCGAAGCGGGCCTGCTCCAGGGTGAGGGCCTGGCGGCCGGGCCACAGCCGGGCGGCGGTCTCGCCGTGGCGGCAGAAGGTCAGGTAGGCGGAGCGGGCGTCGGCGGTGGTCAGGCTAAAGTGGTTCAAAAACAGTTGGGCCTTGAGCTGCGCCCGGTCCAGGGCCTCCAGCAGGGAGCGCACCAGCAGGGGCGCGTTCTGGCCCAGGCCCTCGTCCTCCAGGAAGAGGATCACGTCTTGCTCGTAGGGACCCGCCAGAACGGTGCGGCATTGGGGCCTGACCACCTCTCGGGCCAATTCGGCCAGGCGCTGCTGAATGCCCTCCGCCTCGGGGGCGGGGCGCAGCACCCACATGGTGTGGATGGCAGACACGTCTATGCCGAACAGCCTGGCCAGCCGCCGCATCTTCACCGGTTCGTCCCCCAGGATGGCCCGGATGAGCTCGGGAATGCCCGCCTCTCCGTGGCGCTCGCTCCAGATATTCACGAATAGCCGTACCGTCTCCACGCACTGGCGGGCGGTCTCCTGGGAGAGCCCCTCTTGGGGCTCCTGGACCAGCAGGTTCATCCCGGGCCCCCGGTCGCCCTGGATGGCAGCCCGGCGGATGCCCGCCCCCTCCCCCGCCGCCCGGTAGCGGGCGATGATCTCCCCGCTGGCGTCGGGCTGGGCGCTGGGCCAGCTGGCCAGGTTTAGGGTATTCCAGTAGGCGTCGGTGAGCAGTAGGGTGGCGTGGGTGCGGTCGCTGAGCAGCCGCAGCAGCGCGTCCATGCTGCGGCGCTGGGGGCTGAGCCGGGCCACCTGCTCCAGCACGTCGGGCAGAAAGTAATCATCGCTGGTGCGGTCACGCTGGATGGCCTCCACCACCTCGGTGATCACCTCGCTGTAGCGCAAGGTCTTGTCGTTTTCCGGCATGAGGATCAGGGCAAAGTCCAGCTGGTCGGCCAGGTCGATCAGCCGCTGATCCACCCGGGGCAAAAAGATGCCCACGTAATACAGGATCATGCCCACCTCCCCCACCATATGGCTCATGCGGATGGCATTGAGTTGGGCCTCCACGTCGTCCTTGATGCCGGTAAAGCCGGTAATCACCAACTCGCTGCCCCGAAACTCGATGGTGTGAAACAGCTCCTCCAGCAGGGGTGTGGGCTGGGCGTACTCCAGCACCGACACCGAGGTGACCGTTTGAGATAGCCCGCCCTGCCCCCCGATGACCTTGGCCCGGCGCATACTGGGCAGCTGCAAAACCTGGGCAATGGTGACGCTCATGGCGTTCCCCCTTCCTCCTCCAGCAGGGAGCCGAATCCCCGCATCATCAGCCCCTGGGAGGCCCGGGCCAGTTCCTCCACGCTGGTGCGCATCCCCCCGTCCAGCCACTTGCGCAAAAGCCCGATGCACCCGGCGCTGATGAAGGCGTAAAAGTATTCCAGCTTGCTGGCCGGTATGGCGGGAAAGTGGGCGGCGTGAACGTTCAGGCACTTTTCCCAGCCCAGGTCCAGCACCCGGGCGGCAAAATCGGTGTCCCCGTAGGGGCCCAGGATCACCGCGCAGATGTCCGCGTTGTCCTTGACGCAGCGGAAGATGGCCGTGGAGATCTCAAGCTGCATGTCCATGCCCGCCTCGGTCTGCTGCAGGGGCTCCAGGGCCCGCTGAAAGTCGGCCATCATCTCCTGCTCCAGCTTGTCCCGCAGGTCGTAAATATCGGTGTAGTGGGCGTAAAAGGTGCCCCGGTTGATCCCAGCCCGCTGGCATAATTCCTTTACGGAGATGCGCTCGATGCTCATCTTGCCGATCATGTCGGTAAAGGCCCTGCGGATGAGCATCTTGGTCACCCGCACCCGGTGGTCTCCCGCCTTGGCCATGGCCCTCGTCCCTTTCTGACAATATTGTGGTTTTTAAGCCCTCTGGACAGATAATGTCGGTTTTGTCGGGCAACGTGCAGGACCCCAGCCATCTGTCCATGGTTTCCAGACGCCAAATCCATTATAATACAGAGTGCAAGGAAAAACAACAGCGTGTCCAAAAACGGAGGCGATGGCGGTGGAACGGCTGTATATCATCACCGGGTCCTGCGGCCACCTGGGCAGCGCCCTGGTGCGGCAGCTGAGCGCCCAGGGCGCGGCGGTGCGGGGCCTGCGGCTGCCCGGCGAGAAGGGAGTGGCCGCCCGGAACGTCGCCTATGTGGAGGGGGACGTCACCGACCCGGCCAGCCTGAGACCCCTGTTTCAGAACCTGGGGGACAGGCCAGTGGACGTAATCCACGCCGCCGGGATGGTGGATATCACCGGGGCGAACCTGCCCGCCCTGAGCCAGGTGAACGTGGGGGGTACCGCCAACGTGGTGCGGATGTGCGAGCAGGCCGGGGTGCGCCGCCTGCTGTACGTCAGCTCGGTCCACGCCCTGTCCGGCTGCGGCTCGGGCAAGCTGATCGGCGAGGAGCAGTGCTTCTCCCCCGCCGCCGTGGACGGGGGCTATGCCCGCAGCAAGGCGGCCGCCACCCAATTGGTGCTGGACGCCGCCGCCCGGGGCCTGGACGCGGTGGTGGTGCATCCTTCGGGAATGCTGGGGCCCTACGACCGCTGCCGCAACCACCTGGTGCAGCTGGTGGGGGATTACCTGCAAAACCGCCTGCCCGCCTGCGTGAGAGGGGGCTACGACCTGGTGGACGTGCGGGACGTGGCCCAGGGCTGCCTGGCCGCCCTGGACAAGGGGGCCAAGGGCCAGTGCTATATCCTGTCGGGCAAGTATTGGGAGATACGCCAGGTGCTGAACATGGTGCGGGATATTGCTGGCGGGCGCAAGCTGGTGTGCCTGCCCCTGTGGCTGGCCCGGGCCATCCTGCCCGCCGTGGGCCTGGACGCCCGGCTGCGGGGCCACCGTCCGCTGTATACCGGCTATTCCCTGCGCACCCTGGGCTGCGGCGACCACTTCTCCCACGCCAAGGCCACCTGGGCGCTGGGCTATACCGCCCGGGAGCTGTCCGTCACCCTGCGGGATACGGTTGCATGGCTGGAAAGCGCCGCCCTATAAGGGACAGCGCCGGGCCGCTGGCCGCCTTCAGCCGGGCTGCGCCCCATCCGCCCCCAGGGCGCAGGTCAGCTCAGCAGGGCGGTTTTTTGCGCGATCATCGCCTGAACTGCGCGCACCGTGTCCGGAATCGTCAGGCGGGTGGTATCTATCACATGGGCTTCGTACGCGCCCAAATCCTGAAATTGCCCCCACATGGCTTCCACCAGCTCCAGGTTGGTTTTTCTGTCCAGCTTGTCCCGATGAACGGCCCGCTCCAGGGTTTGCGCCTTACCGGCCCTCAAGACGATGTAATGGACCGGGCATCCCGCCCGGGCGGCGTCCATCCAGGGCCCGATGAACCAGGGCCCCACGATTCCATCCACGATGACGTCGTATCCGCCGCGGGCAAAGCGCAGCGCCGCCGCCAAAAACGCTTGGATCACCACCAAATTTTGTCCGTTGGATTCCGGCAAGTGAGGCGGAATGGCCCCCTTGCTGAGGGCATGGTAAAAATCGTCCGTGTGCATATGCACCGATCTTTCCATGCTGGATTCCCTGGCCACGATGGCGCATATCGTGCTCTTTCCCGTCCCCGGCGCCCCCGTGACCACCACAATTCTTCCCGACTGCACAGGCCTCTCTCCTTTCCCGCCGGCGGCCCTTCCCCCCGGCTCCGTCCATTTTATCACAACAGCGGGCGGAGGGAAACCGCCCGCCTGGCCGCTGGCCTTTCGTCCGGCGGGACAGCGCGATATTTTAACTTACATCCAATTCAAAAAACATGATAAAATAGCCTTGCAACGAGTGGTTCCGGCGAACGTAAATCCGGTTGTCAGAACCCTCGCTTTCTTTTTTGAAAGGGGGTGACGTCCTTGAAACGCATCCGAAGCGCATGCCTGAACATGACGGTGCTGTTCGACTGCCGCCAGGCCTACGACCAGTACATGGCGGGACTGGCCCATAAGCGGATTCCCTGCCATGTGGTGAGCGAGCAGCCCCAGAAGGGGGGCGGTTGGCTGGTGTCCCTAAAAAAGCCCTACAATGGGTACGACTACGCCGGCTATTTTGAAGCCGCAAAGGAGAGACCTTGATGATGCGTATCCAAAGCGCCTGCCTGGAGCAGACCATCTTCTTTGAAACCCAGGAGGACTACGAACAGTATAAGGCCCGCATGGAAAAGCGCCGGACGCCTTACCGCATCGAAAACCAAGAGCCCCAGTCGGGAGGCGAATGGTTGGTGCGGCTGAAAAAGCGCTATACCCACTATCCCGTGGGCGATTACCTGGCTTAGGCGGGAGGTGGATTTATGTTTCAGACCGGCCAGTATGTATCCTATGGGGACGACGGGGTGTGCCGGATAGACGGCATAGGTCCGCTGGCCATCTCCAGCCGGTACGCCGCCCCCAAAAACTATTATACCCTCACCCCCCTCTCCTATAAGGGCGCCATATACGCCCCGGTGGACGAGGACGCGCCCATACGCCCCCTCATCGGAGCGGAGGAGGCCCGAGCCCTGCTGCTGCGGCTGCCCCACCTGACCGGCAGCGCCTGTTACGCCAGAGATAAGCGCCAACTCACGGAACACTATCGCCGCCAGCTGAAGGAGGGTACCTGCGAGGCCTTTGCCCGTACCGCCAAGGGTATCTACGAAAAATATCACACCCCGGGCCGGGCCCCGCACCTGCCCAACCAGGTGGAAATGCGCTACTTTAAACGGGCCGCCCAACTGCTGATCCAGGAATTGTCCGTGGCGCTGGACCAATCCCCGGACCATATCCAGGCCCGCATCGAGGCAATCTGCGGCATAGAGCCGGGTCAGGCCATTCCCCGGAGCAATCCAGCCTGATCCTAGACCCCAGGTCCAACGCCTTTCCCATCCCGCCCTGGCAATGGAGCAGGGTTTGTGGTATACTGTAGGGCGAAGCCGGGGAACCATCTCCGGGAGAAAGGGGGGAGGGGCGGCCATGGAGTTTTATCACAGGCCGGTGCTGCTGGAGGAATGCCTGGAAGGGCTGGCCCTGCGGCCCCAAGGCATCTATCTGGACGGCACGTTGGGAGGCGGCGGCCATTCGGCGGCCATCCTGGAAAGGCTGGGCCCTCAGGGCCGGCTGTACGGCATCGACCGGGACCCCCAAGCCCTCCAGGCCGCAGCCGCCCGCATCCAGGACCGCCGGTTTACCCCCATCCGGGGCAACTTCCACCAGGCCAAAGCGCTACTGGCCCAGCATGGCGTGGCCAGCTTGGACGGGGCGCTGCTGGACCTGGGCGTGTCCTCCCACCAGCTGGACGCCCGGGAACGGGGCTTCTCCTACCACGACGACGCGCCCCTGGACATGCGCATGGACCCGGATCAGCCCTTCAGCGCCCGGGACCTGGTGAATCAGTGGAGCCAGGAGGACATCGCCCGGGTGCTGCGGGACTACGGGGAAGAAAAATGGGCGGCGCAAATCGCCCGGGTGCTGTGCGACCGCCGCCAGAGCCATCCCATCCAGACCACCGCCCAACTGGTGGACATCGTAGACGCGGCCATCCCCAAAAAAGTGCGGGCCCGGGACGGCTCCCACCCGGCCCGGCGCACCTTCCAGGCGCTGCGCATCGCGGTGAACGACGAATTGGCCCCCTTGGAGCAGGCGCTGCGGGACCTGGCGGAACTGCTGGTCCCCGGCGGGCGGCTGTGCGTCATCGCCTTTCACTCCCTGGAGGATCGGGTGGTCAAGAATACCTTCCGCAGCCTGGCGGACCCCTGTACCTGCCCCAAAAATTTGCCGGTATGCGTGTGCGGCAAAACGCCCACCGTCCGCCTGATTACCCGAAAGCCCATCACCGCCACACCCCAGGAGCTGGCGGAAAACCCCCGGGCCCGCAGCGCCACCCTGCGGGTACTGGAGAAATTGGAGGCCGGCCATGCCCATCCTTGAGACCCGCCACGGCAGCGTGCCCCTGCCCGCCTTCTTTCCCGACGCCACCTACGGCGCGGTGCGCGCCGCCGGCTTTGAGGACGTGGAAAACGCCGGGCTCACGGGCCTGGTGATGAACACCTACCACCTGTACAACCGCCCCGGCGCCCAGCTGATCAAGCGGCTGGGGGGTCTGCACGCCTTTACCGGCTATTCCGGCACGCTGCTCACCGATTCGGGGGGCTTTCAGCTGTACTCCCTGATCCGGGAGAACCCGGCCTACGGGGAAATCCGGGAAGGGGAGATCATCTTTCGCCCCGCCCAGGACGCCAAAAAGCTGATCTTCACCCCGGAAAAGTGCATCCAGGCCCAAATGCAGTACGGCTCGGACATCCTGATGTGCCTGGACGTGTGTACCCATCCCGACGACCCGCCCCAGGCCCAGCGCCGCAGCGTAGAGCTGACGGTCAAGTGGGCGGCCCGGTGCCGGGCCGAGTTCGATAAGCTCACCGCCCGGCTGGACCGCAAACCCAAGCTATTCGCCATCGTCCAGGGGGGCGGCGACCAGGCCCTGCGCCAGGAATGCGGGCAGCGCCTGCAGCAGATTGGCTTTGATGGCTATGGATTTGGGGGTTGGCCTTTGGACAGCCAAGGCAACTTCCGGCCGGAGATCCTCAACTGGGCCTGCCAGGCCATGCCCCCGGACCTGCCCCGGTACGCCATGGGGTTGGGCCGGCCGGAGGAGATTGTGGCCTGCGTGGACATGGGGTATAACCTGTTCGACTGCGTGATTCCAACCCGGGAGGCCCGGCACCAACGGCTCTATGTGTTTAACCCGGACGGCCAAACGCCGGAAGGGCTGCGGCGGGGCAGCTTTTATCACTTCCACTACGCCCTGGACGACCGCCACATCTGCGACCGGCGGCCAGTGGACGAAAGCTGTTCCTGTATTCTCTGCCGCCGCTATTCCCGGGCCTACCTGCACCACCTGTTCAAGACCGGCGACGCCCAAGCCCAGCGCCTGGCCACCGCCCACAACCTTCGCTTTTTCGCCCGGCTCATGGAATTATTACGAGCTTAGCCTTTGCGCAACAGCTTTGGGCGGAGCGACGGCTCCTTCCGCCCCCCGCTCAAGGCCGTTGCCCCACCTACGCGCCAGCGAGGATGGCGGTTCCAAGGGGGGCCATCCCCCCTTGGCG
>DSLFC04102__coassemble_684_pt1 | contig 35847 bp, 48 predicted proteins | sample DSLFC04102__metabat2_low_PE_004 | metagenome-assembled genome bin DSLFC04102
GGGCGGCTTGGGGGGACGGCAGCAGGGATAGAGGCTGCCGGGCGGGGGAAAACGGCTGGGCGCATCCCAAAAGCTCATAAAATTCATCCTTTCCGCGGGGCTAAGCCCCATGTATCGTTTCCGGGGGCCCGAGGCCCCCATGTACCCTATGAAGGGGCGGGGAGCGGGGTGCGGCAAGGGCCGATTTTACACGGCGGTTGTTTCTTTATGCACCGGCACATGATAGGATAAAGGGACATATTGGCTATGGGGGATGGGGTATGAAATTCCATACGATACTCTTTGATCTGGACGGAACGCTGCTCAACACCCTGGAGGACCTGACCGACAGCACCAATTACGCCATGGAGCAGATGGGCTATCCCCGCCACACCCTGGAGGAGGTGCGCTCCTTCGTGAACAACGGCGCCCGGAAGCTGATTTTGGGCGCCTGCCCGCCGGGTACGCCGGAGGAGGAGATAGACCGGTGCCTGGGCATTTTCCAGGCCCACTACAAGACCCACCTGGAAGTGAAAACCAAGCCCTACCCGGGTATTCTTGAGCTGTTGGAGCAGCTTCAGGCCCGGGGGGTCAAGGTAGGAGTGGTCTCCAACAAGTTCGACGGGGCGGTGAAGCCCTTGTGCCAGCGCTACTTCGGCCAGCGCATCGGCGTGGCGGTAGGCGAACACGAGGCGGAAGGGGTGCGGCGCAAGCCCTGGCCGGATACGGTATTTGAGGCGCTGAAGGCGCTGAACGCCCCGGCGGAGGGGGCGCTGTATGTAGGGGATTCCGACGTGGATATCCTCACCGCCCGCAACGCCGGGCTGCCGTGCCTGTCGGTGAGCTGGGGGTTCAGGCCCCGGGAGAGTCTGGTGGCGGCGGGAGCCAAGTATATCGCCGACCGGGTGGAGGACTTTTTACCCGTAATGGAGCGCATGGAAGATGAATGCAAAGCCTGAATTGCCGGAAGAAGTCAAAGGGGCCGAAAGCCCGGAAAAGAAGAAGCGGCGCTGGCTGGCCCTGGCGCTGGCCGTGGCCATGATCCTGGCGGTATGGAAGTTCTGGCTGCCCTATTGGGGCATCAACGCCCAGGCGCTGCGGCAGATGCCCCGCCTGCACCAGGGGGATTATACCCAGGAGGTGGCGGTGTTCTCGGGGCAATCCAAGTCGGTGGCCACCAGCGGGTGCGGCGCAGTGTGCATGGCCATGGCCATCTCCTACCTGCGCCATACCCAGGTATCGCCCCAGGACCTGTTCGCCTGGGCCTATGACCAGGGCTTCTATTACGGCGACGGCCTGGGCCACGAGGCCCTCACCGCCATGGCGGAAAAATACGGCCTGCACAGCCAGTGGATCGACAACGACCAGCTGGGACAGGTGCGCTCCGCCCTGGAAAAGGGATATCCGGTGGTGGCCCACATGGGGCCGGGCACCTTCACCAAGGGGGGCCACTATATCCTGCTGCGAGGCGTGGAGGGGGAGGAAGTGCTGGTGAACGATCCCCAGAGCGAGGCCCTGAGCCAGCAGCCCCACAGCCTGGAGGACATCCGCCGCCAGCTGCGCCGGGAGAATTGCTTCATGATCGTAAAGCCCTGACAAAGGGGTCCCGCCGCGCCGGACGCCCGGAACAGGGCGGGCTCCCGAAAACCCCAGGCCCCAACCGCCGCCCGCGTCGGCCCAACCGCTGGGGAGGCCGGGAAGCGCTGTCCGGGGCCAAGGCCCAAACGCCCAAACAGAGGGGAGATCAAAGCCCATGAAAATACTGATTTGCAATCCGGGGAGCACCTCCCTGAAATTCAAGCTGTGGGAGATGCCGGGGGAAAAGATGCTGGCCCAGGGCCGGGTGGAGCGCATCGGCATGGGCGGGGCCATCTTTGCCTACGCTTGCCCGGAAAAGGGAGCGGAATTGACCCAGGAGGGGCTGGATATCGGCGGGTACACCCAGGGCATCGAGTTGTTTCTCAAGGAGCTCACCGGGCCCGCCGGGGCGCTGGACAGCCTGGAACAACTGGACGCGGTGGGGTTCAAGACGGTGCTCAGCAAGGGCTACAAGGGCGTACACCGGCTCACCGGGCCGGTCTTGCAGGGCATGCGGGACTACATGACCGTGGCCCCGGCCCACAACGGGCCCTATCTGGAGGCCATCGGCGTGTTCCAGCAATTGCTGCCGGGCACGCCCCTGGTGGGCGCGTTTGAGACCGCCTTTCACCGCACCATTCCCCTCTACCGCAGGCTGTACGCCCTGCCCTGGGCCTGGAGCCAGGCGTATGGCCTGGAAAAGATGGGCTTTCACGGGGCGTCTCACAGCTACGTGGCCCTCAAGACGGGGGGAAAGGGCCGGGTGGTGTCCTGCCACCTGGGGGGCTCCAGCTCCCTGTGCGCCATTTTGGACGGCAAGAGCGTGGATAACAGCTTTGGGCTATCCCTGCAGACGGGCATTCCCCACAACAACCGGGTGGGGGATTTGGACCCTTACGTGCTGATGTATTTGCTGGACCGGGGCATGAGCTGGGCGGAACTGAACCGGGGCCTCACCAAGGAGGCGGGGCTGAAGGGCGTATCGGGGCTCAGCGGAGACATGCGGGACATCCAGAAGGCCATGGAGGCGGGAGACCAGCGGGCCCAACTGGCCTTTGACATGTTCACCGACGCGGTGAAGCGCTACATCGGCGCTTACGCGGTGGAACTGGGGGGGCTGGACCAACTGGTGTTCACCGGCGGCATTGGGGAGAACGGCTGGCAGGTGCGCCAGCGGGTCTGCCAGGGGCTGGGCTGCCTGGGCGTCGTGCTGGACGAGGCGGCCAACCGGGCGTTGAAGGGCGAGGGGACCATCTCCGCGCCGGATTCCCGGGTGCTGGTGCGGGTGATCCCGGCCAACGAGGAATTGATGGTGGTCCGGGGCGTGGTGGCTTGCCTGGAAGACCGGGGAGAAGAAAGCGCCCCATAAAAACCCAAGAACGCGAGGAGAACGGCCATGACTACCCATCTGAGTTATAACCATACCCTGTACGCCAGCTATCTGGGGTACGTGACCCAGGCCATCGTCAACAATTTCGCGCCCCTGCTGTTTCTCACCTTTCAAAGCGAACTGGGCATTCCCCTGAGCCAGATTACCCTGCTGGTGACCATCAATTTCGGCATTCAGCTGGTGGTGGATCTGCTCAGCGCCAAATTTGTGGACCGCATCGGATACCGCACCTGCGCGGTGGCGGCCCACTTTTGCTGTGCCGTGGGGCTGGCAGGCATGGCGTTTTTGCCCCAAATCATGGCCCCCTATCCCGGGCTGCTGGCGTCCATCGCCCTGTACGCCGTGGGGGGCGGGCTCATCGAAGTGCTGATTAGCCCCATCGTGGAAGCCTGCCCCACCGACAAAAAGGCGGCGGCCATGAGCCTGCTCCATTCCTTCTATTGCTGGGGACACCTGTTCGTGGTGCTGGTGTCCACCGGGTTCTTCGTGGCCTTCGGCATCGGGAACTGGCGGGTGCTGGCCTGGGTGTGGGCGCTGCTGCCCCTGGTCAACGCCTTTTACTTCATGAAGGTGCCCATCGCCACCCTCACCCAGGAGGGGGGCGGCATGCCCCTGAAGAAGCTGTTGTCCATGAAGCTGTTCTGGGTGTTCATGCTGCTGATGGTGTGCGCCGGGGCCTCGGAACAGGGCATGAGCCAGTGGGCCTCCGCCTTTGCCGAGGCCGGGCTCCAGGTCAACAAGACCGTGGGCGACCTGGCGGGCCCCTGCATGTTCGCCGCCATGATGGGCCTGAGCCGCCTGTTCTACGCCAAGTTCAGCGATAAGGTGAGCCTGAAGGGCTTTATGGCAGGCAGCACCTGCCTGTGCCTGGCCAGCTATCTGCTGGCCGCCTTCGCCCCCCACCCCCTGCTGGGCTTGATGGGCTGCGGCCTGTGCGGGCTGTCGGTGGGCATCATGTGGCCGGGCACCTTCAGCCTGGCCGCCCAGCGCTGCCCCGCCGGGGGCACCCCCATGTTCGCCCTGTTCGCCCTGGCCGGCGACCTGGGCTGTTCCTCCGGCCCCACCCTAGTGGGCCTGGTGGCCGACGCCGCCGGCGGCCTAAAAGCCGGCCTTACCGCCGCCCTCATCTTTCCCGCCCTGCTGTTGTTGGGGCTGTGGCTTTTGCGGCGGGTCAGCCGCCAAGGCGGGGAACCGGACAAAGACCTGGCTCCCTCCTCCCGCAATTGACGAACGCTCCGGCCCCGGAGCCCCTGGAGTTCGCTGATTACAGGCTCCGCGCCCCCGGCGCCGGTTCCCTGCACCCCAGGCGGAAGCAAAGGCCCGCCCTAGGGCCGGCCTTTTCCATGACCTGCCCGCCGGAAGCCCTGCGCCCATTGGCGCGGGGCTTTTTTCGCGGCCAAAAACCTACCGTTTGCGGACAATCCGGCACGGGAAAGGGAATTGGGGTATGCTGATGGCGTCGGGCAGATTCGCCCGGCGGAAACGGTAAAGGAGGTTTTGGGGATGAGGCATTTTTACGTGAGGGCGACCCTGGGCGCGGTGTTCGCGGTCTGCCTGGTGTTTTGCCTGGTCACGGCCAATCTGCCCTTCGCGCTGCTGTATCTGGCCCTGTCGGCCCTGTTCCTGGGCTCGGCTTACGCCCTGTGGAAGAAGAAGGGCCGGGGAAAGGGACGCGAGGGGGACGATGAACCATGACGGACCGGCCGCTTCTATCCATCGACAACCTGCGCGCTTGGTACAGGCCGGGGGAGCCGGTGCTTTCCGGCTTTTCCCTGAAACTGGAGGCGGGGGAGGCGGTGGCGCTCATCGGGCGCAACGGGGCGGGAAAGACCACGCTGATCAAGGCGATGGCGGGCCTGCTGCGGGGGGTGCGGATGGACGGCGCCGCCTGGCGTGGCAGGCCCCTTTCCTTTCGGGACGAGGGCTTTAAGCGGGAGCGCTGCGTGGTGCTGGATCAGGGGGGCGGCTTTGGGTATTTCACCTTCCGGGAGTACCTGGCCTACGCGGCGGCGGCCTACGGCGTGGAAAAGCCCCAGGCCGCGCCCCTGGTGGAGGGGTTTCATTTCCAAAAATATACCGGCGTTTTGCTGAAGGAACTGTCCGCCGGAAGCCGGAAAAAGGCGTACCTGATTACCGCCTTTGCCCTGGGCCTTCCCCTGCTGCTGCTGGACGAGCCGGTAAACGGCCTGGACCTGGAGAGCACCGAGTTTTTGTACCATTTGATCAGCGCATACCGGCGGCGGGGAACCGTCCTCTTTGCCTCCCATATCCTGGACGGACTGGACCGGGTGGCCACCCGGGGGGTGACGCTGGAGGGGGGCAGGGCAGGGCGCAGCTTTGCCGGGGAAGAACTGAAGCCTGAGCGGATTCGGGAGGCGTTGTCCCTTGAACATGACGGTCAAAGCCCTGGCTAAGCGATTGTTAGGCGCCCGGTACCAGGGCCTGGGAAAGAGCCTGTTGGCCTGCTGCATTTTTTACTACGCCGTGAGGGCCTGCGGACTTCGGCTGCCCATCGGGACCCGGGCGCTCTGCATCAGCAGCGCCGTTCCCGGCGCTTGGGCGATGGCCCAGCTGCTAAGCGTTCAGAGCCGGGCCCTGGAAACCGAGGCGCTGCTCGCCCTTCCCTTTCAAAACCGGCCCTTTGTGTTCGCCTATGTCCTGAGCCTGGGGAGCTATACCCTGCTCGCCTGGCAGATGCCGGTATGGAGTCTGCTTCTGGCCCTGAACCGGTGGACCGGCCTACAGATGGCCGCCGCCCTGGCCTGGGGCTGGAGCGCCTGCCTGACGGCTGCCGCCGCCGCGCTGCTGCGGGCCCGGGGGAAGGCCGTCCTGCCGGCGCTGTGGCGAACCGGGGTTCTGGCGGCGGCGCTGGCCCCCGGCAAGGCCGGAACGGCCCTGGCCGCGGCGCTGGTTAGCCTGGCCGGGGCGGCGTTGTACCTGAGATCCGCCGACGCCTACGGCTTTATCTCCATTTCAGGGGAACGGCCCAGGGCGCGCCCCAGGGATTGGGGAGGCAATATGCTGGCCTACCTGATCCGGTATTTGCTGGACAACAAGAGCTATTGCCTCAACACCGCCGGACTGCTGGCTGCGGCCTGCCTGATGCCCCTGGCCGATTTTCCCAAGGACGGCGCTTTGCCCCTGGGCCTGGCCCTGCTCAGCCTGAACACCCCCCTGTGTACCCTTTTGTCCGGGGACCCGGCTCTGGAGCAGGCGGTGCGGATGCTGCCCGGGCAATCCGGGTCCTTTTTCCGGCGGTACGCCCTGTTTCTCGGGGCGGTGAATGGGTTGCTGTGCGGGGTCTACTTGGCTAGCTGGCAGGCGGCCCACGGCTGCGTCCAGGGAAGGGACATCTGGATGACGGCGCTGGTCTCCCAGCAAAGCGCCCTGCTGTCCGCGCTGCTGGAATGGATATGGCCCATCCGGGGCTGGAGCACCCAAAGCCAGCTGTGGCGGCATCCCCGCAAATACCTGGTGCCCCTGCTCATGCTGCTGGCGGCAGTCCTGGCGGAGAGCTGGTCCCCCGCCCTGTGGATAGGGTCCGGATTGCTGGCCCTGGCCTGGGCCGGATTGGGCCTGGCGGCCCGGAAAAAAATCATCCCCCAGCCACGGCGAAGAAAGCCCTAAGCCATGACGGAAACAAACCGAAAATCGGGGCGGAAGGCATCTCTCCGCTACGGCGGAAAAATCCGAAAATCACCGGGAAATACATTTTGAAGGGCGGCGGGGCCCTATAGCCGGGGCGAAAAAGGCCCCCGTCCCAGGCTCCTTCCGGGGAGCGGGGGCGGGGGCCTGAAAAGCAGAGGGGATTACATGCGCTCCGGGGCCTGAATGCCGATAAGGCCCAGGGCGGTATGGATGAGCTGGCGGGTGGCCCGGGTCAGGTTCAGCCGGGCGGCCTGCACCGCCGGGTCGTCGTCCAGAATGCGCCGCTCGTAGTAGAACTTGTTGTAGGCCTGGGCCAGGTCTACCGAGAACCGGGTGATCATGGAGGGCTCGCTGCGCTCCAGGGCGGTGGTTACGATGCCGGGGAACTGCTCGATGAGGCGCACCACCTCCTGGGCTTCCGGGTCGGAAAGGGCCTGGTAATCGGCCTGGACGCCGCCCTGCTGGGCCTTGCGCAGCACGGAGCAGCACCGGGCGTGGGTATACTGGACGTAGGGCGCGGTCTCCCCGTCGAAGTTCAGCGCCCGCTCCCACCAGAAATCGATGTCCTTGATGCGGTTATTGTACAGGTCGAAGAAGATCACCGCGCCGACGCCCACCTGTCGGGCCACCTCGTCCTTGTTTTCCAGGTCCGGGCTCTTCTCGTCGATGATGGCCCGGGCCTTTTTCACCGCTTCGGCCAGCAAATCCTCCAGATACACCACGTGGCCCTTGCGGGTGGACAGGGTCTCGCCCTCGTAGGACACCATGCCGAAGGCCACGTGCTCCATGTCCTTGTACCAATCGTAGCCCATCAGCTGGATGACCTTGAACAGCTGCTTGAAGTGCAGGGACTGCTGATAGGCCACCACGTACAGGCACTTGGCGAAATCATAGGTCTTTTTCCGGTAGAAGGCCGCCGCCAGGTCCCGGGTGGCGTACAAGGTGGCCCCGTCCTTTTTTAGAATCAGGCAGGGCGGCATATCGTAGGGGGACAGATCCACCACCTGGGCGCCTTCGGACTGGGTGAGCAGCCCCTTGTCCCGCAGTTCCTGGATCACCGGCTCCATCTTGTCGTTGTAAAAGCTCTCCCCGGCGTAGGAGTCGAACTTGACCCCCAGAATGTCGTATACCTTTTCCGCATCCTTGAGGGTAACCGACTTGAACCAATTGAAGATTTCCAGGGCCTCCGGGTCGCCCTCCTCGATGCGCTTGAACCAGGCCCGGCCCTCGTCGGCCAGGGCGGGGTCGTCCTGGCTTTCCTGGTCGAAGCGCACGTACAGCTTGACCATCTCGTCCACGCCGCCCTTTTCCACCGTGGCCCTGTCGCCCCACTTTTTGTAGGCGCAAATCATCTTGCCGAACTGGGTGCCCCAGTCCCCCAAGTGGTTGATGGACACCACGCGGTAGCCCCGGAAGCGGTAGAGCTGGCTTAAGGCGTGGCCGATCATGGTGGTGGACAAATGGCCGATGTGGAAGCGCTTGGCGATGTTGATGGAGGAATAGTCGATGCACACCGTCTTGCCCGCGCCCTCGCTGCCGCCGCCGTAGGCAGCGCCTTGCGCCAGGGCCGTCTCCACCACCTCCCGGGCGTACAGCGCCCGGTCGATGTAGAAATTCAGGTAGCCCTTTACCGCCTCCACCCGGGACAAAAAGGGACTGTCCATGGCCGCCTTCAGCTGCTGGGCGATGAGGGGCGGGGCCTTGCGTAGCCCCTTGGCCAGCTTAAAGCAGGGAAAGGCGTAGTCCCCCAGCCCGGTATCCGGCGGCACCTCCAGGGCCTGGGCGATTTCCTCCCCGGTCAGGGGCGCCTGGCCGAAAGCCCGGTTCAGCGCCTCCTCCACGCAGCCGGCGATGCTCTGCTTAAAATCCATCCAAAGCCACTCCATCTCTATCAATAGTAGGCCCATTATACCACCCCGCCGCCCCTTCTGCGCTGGGCGTCAGGTAAAATATTGGCGAGGGACGGCCGTAAGCCCGGATAGCCGTGGCCGCCTCCTAAGGGGGATGCTGGGGAACATCGGGGAACCGGAGCGGCCCCCCGGCCCGCGTCCCTCGGAGAGGTCACCGCCTTCCGGAAGAGGCCGGGCTGGGTGCATAAAAATACCGCTCGCCCCGTTTGCCCGGTGGACTTGCCCTGGAAAGAGACCGGAATCAGACAAAACGGGACCCGAAAAAAGGCGACTTTCCGGGGCAAATGGCGGAGGAATAGGGGAAATAGGGGGGATGACCGGAAAAAAACCAGAATAATTTGTGCATTTTCCCCACACAAAACCTGTAGATTTTTTCTGCGATGGAGTGGTATTTTGGCAGTATATGTAGTATAATGTTATTAACTGGTTATCATCAGTTGGGTGGATACGTATTTCGAAGGAGTTGATTCACGGATGCAGAAGAAGCAGTGCATTGCCATGCTGCTGGCCGGGGGGCAAGGCAGCAGGTTGGGGCTTCTGACGAAATCGGTGGCCAAACCTGCCATTCCCTTTGGGGGAAAGTATCGGATTATCGATTTCCCGTTGTCCAATTGCTCCAACTCGGGCATCGACGTGGTGGGCGTGCTGACCCAGTACCAGCCTTTGGAGCTCAACCGCTATATCGGCACCGGCCAGCCCTGGGATTTGGACCTGAACAACGGGGGCGTATTCGTACTGCCGCCCTATGTGAAGGGAAAGATTGGGGAATGGTACCGGGGCACCGCCAACGCCATCTATCAGAACATCCCCTTCATCGAGCAGTACGACCCGGAGTACGTGCTCATCCTGTCGGGGGACCATATCTACAAGATGGATTACAACGCCATGCTGCGCTCCCACATCGCCAACCAGGCGGACTGCACCATCGCGGTGCGGCCTGTGCCCTGGGCGGACGCGCCCTCCTTCGGCATCATGAATACCGACGCGGAGGACCGGATCATCGAGTTCGAGGAAAAGCCCAAGAAGCCCAAGAGCAACCGGGCCAGCATGGGCGTATACATCTTTACCTGGAGCGTGCTGCGCAAGTACCTGATCGACGACGAGGCCAACCCCAACAGCCACAACGACTTCGGCAAGAACATTATCCCCGGTATGCTGGGGGATGGGCTCAAGCTGATGGCCTACAGCTTCGAGGACTACTGGAAGGACGTGGGCACCATCCGCTCCCTGTGGGAGAGCAACATGGACCTGATCAGCGAGACGCCTCAGTTCAACCTCCACGACAAGAACTGGCGCATTTACGCCCGCAACCCCATCATGCCGCCCCATTACGTGGGTCCCGCCGCTCAGGTGGACGGCTCCATGGTGACGGAGGGGTGCGCGGTGTACGGCTGCGCCCTGCGCTCGGTGCTCTTTGCCGGCGTCACCATTGAGCGGGGCGCGGTGGTAGAGGACAGCGTCATCATGCCCGGCGCGGTGATCAAGACCGGGGCCGTGGTCAAGCGCAGCATCGTAGGCGAGAAGACGGTGGTCTGCGAGGGATGCCGCGTGGGCGACGGCGGCGACAGCGAAATCGCGCTGGTAGGCTCCGGCGCGGTACTCAAGCCGGGCGCCGTGGTGCTGCCGGGACAGCAGTCCGACGGCCGAGAGGAGGAAGCGTAATGAAAGACGTCATGGGCGTAATCTACACCACAAAGGACGACATCGCCTTGCGCGAATTGACCGCTTCCCGCGCGGTCGCGGCGCTGCCCGTGGTGGGGCGCTACCGCATCATCGACTTCGTGCTCAGCAGCATGGTGAACTCCGGCATTAAAAACGTGGGCGTCATCATGCAGAAGAATTACCATTCCCTGATGGACCATCTGGGCGCGGGCAAGGAGTGGGACCTGCACACCAAGAACGACGGCCTGTTCATCCTGCCCCCCTTCCAGACCCGGGAGAACGTGGGCACCTATGAGGGCACCATCGATTCCCTGCGTTCCAACATCAGTTACCTGCGCCGCTCCAGCCAGGAGTACGTCATCCTCACCAGCACCTATTCGGTGTTCAACACCACCTTTGACGACATGGTGAAGACCCACATCGAATCCGGCGCGGACGTGACCATGATGTACACCCGCCGGCCCCTGTCGGACCGGCTGGCTTCCTCCACCATCGGCCAGCACAATTTCATCAAGCTGGACGAGGCGGGCAACGTGCTGGACATCGAAATCGGCCCCGACACGCCCACCTATGAGAACTTCAGCATGAACGTGTTCCTCATCCGGCGCAAGCTGCTGCTGCACATGATCGACCAGGCGGTTTCCCGGGGCGTGCATAGCATCCACCGGGACCTGCAAATGAATTATGTGGGGCAGAACATCCTGAAGATTCGGGGCTACGAGTACAAGGGCTACCACAAGCGGGTGGAGTCCATCCCCAGCTTCTACAACTTCAACATGGAGATGCTGGACGACCAGACCCGCAACGAGGTATTCGGCTCTCATCCCATTTACACCAAGGTGCGGGACGAGGTGCCGGCCAAGTACGCCCTGGGCGCCAAGGCGGTGAACTCCCTGGTGGCGGACGGCTGCCTCATCGAGGGCACGGTGGAGAACAGCGTGCTGTTCCGGGGCGTACACGTGCGGCGGGGCGCGGTGGTGCGCAATTCCATCATCATGCAGGAGTGCGACATCCAAGAGAACGTGGAAGTGGAGAACGTGATCTTCGACAAAGCGGTCACCATCCGAGCCGGGAAGCTGATCGGTCAACGGCAGTACCCCATCGTGATCGGCAAAAATATGACCCTGTGATCCCGTCCCGTGCAAGGAGGTAATGTGAATGCTGAAAGTATTGTTGGTGGCTTCCGAATGCGTACCCTTCTCCAAGACCGGCGGCCTGGCTGACGTGGTGGGGGCGCTGCCCAAGGAGCTGCACCGCCAGGGCGTGGACGCCCGGGTAATCACCCCGCTGTACCGCTCCATCCCGGACCAGTGGCGCTCCAAGCTGGAGCACATGCTGTTCTTCTACGTGAATCTGGGCTGGCGGCGTCAGTACGTGGGCATCGAGCGGCTGGAATTGGATGGGGTCACCTACTACTTCATCGACAACGAGTACTACTTTGGCCGCAGCTACATCTACGGCCTGGGCGGCGACGAGGGCGAGCGGTTCGCCTACTTCTGCCGCGCCGTGCTGGAGGCGCTGCCCCAGATCGACTTTATGCCCGACGTGCTGCACCTGAACGACTGGCAGACCGGCCTCATCGCCCCCATGCTGGAGGTGCAGTACCGGGTGCTGCCCCTGTATCAGAACCTGACCACGGTGTACACGGTCCACAACCTGCAGTACCAGGGCCTGTTCCCCATCGGCGAGATCGAGGACCTGGTCTCCCTGGGCATGGACATGTACACCTCGGACAAGCTGGAGTTCTACGGCCAGTGCTCTTTCATGAAGGCGGGCCTGGTGTACGCCCAGAAGATCACCACCGTGAGCCCCACCTACGCCCAGGAGATCCAGACCGCCTATTACGGCGAAAAGCTGGACGGGCTGCTGCGGGCCCGGTCGGGGGATTTGGTGGGCATCCTGAACGGCATCGATACCCAGGAATACGACCCGGCTACCGATCCCATGATCGAGCGCAACTACACCCCCGAAGCGGTGGAGCTGAAGGTGCAGAACAAGCTGGCGCTGCAGCGGGAGCTGAACCTGACCGAAGACGCCGAAGCGCCCCTCATCGCCATGATTACCCGGCTGTCGGGGCAGAAGGGCCTGGACCTGGTGGACCGGGTGCTGGATGCCATTATGGACACCGGCGCTCAGATGGTGGTGCTGGGCATGGGCGAGGACAGGTATGTGGATCTGTTCAGCTGGGCGCAGTGGAAGTACGCCGGCCAATTGGCCGCCCGCTTTGAGATGAACGGCCCCCTGGCCCACCGGATCTATGCCGCCGCGGATATGTTCCTGATGCCCTCCATGTTCGAGCCCTGCGGCTTGAGCCAGATGATCGCCCTGCGCTACGGCACCCTGCCCATCACCCGGGAGACCGGCGGCCTGCGGGATACGGTGCTGTCCTACAACCACTATACCGGCGACGGCAACGGCTTCACCTTCCTGAACTATAACGCCCACGACATGCTCCACGTCATCGAGCGGGCGGTGCGGTATTACAAGACCGAGCGGGAGACCTGGGTCACGCTGATGCGGCGGGCCATGCGGGGCAAGTACGGCTGGGACCAGTCGGCCCATCAGTACGTAAGCCTGTATGAAAACCTGTTGGCCCCGCCTCCGCCGGAGAAGAAAAAGCGGGCTCCCCGGAAAAAAGCGGAGACGGTAGAGAACTCGGAGGAGGCGAAACCTGCGGCCAAAAAGCCTCGTGCCAAGAAGGAGCAGACTGCGGCTGAGCCGCAGCAGGAAACTGCCGCTGCGCCGAAGAAACGCGCTCCGCGCAAGAAGCCTCAACCGTAACAAAATATCGCCTTAAGCCGGCCCGGCAACCGCACCGGCACGCGGCCCCTGAACGAAATGTTCAGGGGCCGCCTTGGTCAAAGAGCGACCGCCCGCGAAGGATAGCGTCTTTGTCCCCCAGCGCTTCGTAAAAACGAAAATAGCTTGCGTACCCGCGTCAGGGGGTCCGGGGGGCGGAGCCCCCCGGCCGCAGCAGCGCCACCGCCAAAGGGCGGCGGCGCTGCTGCGGGCAGACCGCTGACGTGACTTTGTCAACGATCTGAGGGAACTGGATTTTCCAGTTCCCTCACAGTATTCGCATAGCCTGGCCGCCTGGGCTGGGAAGCTAAAATTCGATGCCTTGGCGGGCGGAGACGCCTTGGTCGTAGGGGTGCTTGATCTTGAGGATCTGGCTGATGTAATCGGCCCGGTCCATGAGGGGCTGGGGGGCGTAGCGGCCGGTGACTACCACCTCGCCGTATTGGACGCCCTGCTGGATGAGGGCCATGGCCTTGTCCTGGTCTGCCAGGTTCAGGTATAGCGCCATGGCCAGCTCGTCCAGCACCACCAGGCCGGGGCGCTCCGCCTCGATGAGGCGGGAGAGCAGGTCCAGCTGGCGGTTGTGCTGCTCCACGGTCTGGGCCAGTTCCTCAGGCGTCATGGCAAAGGTGAACTTGTGGATGGGCACGGGGGGCGCCACCAGCACGCCCTCCAGGCGCTTCAGCGCTTCCAGCTCGCCGGTATTGCCGTTTTTCAAGAACTGGGCGATGAGCACCTTGCGGCCCCGGCCCAGGGCGCGCAGCGCCAGGCCCATGGACGCGGTGGTCTTGCCTTTGCCCTCTCCGATATAGAGCTGAACCAGGTTTTCCATGCGGGATACGCCTCCTTTGCGCCGGCAAACGGGCGCTGGTTGTGGTTGGGCGGACCCGGGCGGGCCGCCGCTCCCAGTATACCATACCCCGTCCGGGGGCGCAAGGCAGGCGCGCAGAGAGGTGCAAAAGGAGATGCAGCGTGTTAAATTTCAAAAATGAAGGGCAAAAATGCAAAAAATTAACTCGAGGGCGGAGCCTGAATCTTGCAATGGGGGCCATACTTTTGCTATAATTCATATGTTGCGCGCTTTGCGTGCATCCGCGAATGCCGGTTCGCGGGGCGCCTTCCCAGGCGAGTGATCGACGCCGGGACGGGGCCGAGGGATGAAGCGGGAGATTGCGAAGCAATTCGGTAACTTTCGTGGACCAGTCCGTCAATCGGGCGACGTGGGCTCATGCCGCGTCGTGGGTATGCCCCGGGAACGGGGCGTACCAAAAAAATAAGGACACGCCCGGCAGCGTGTGCATGAGTTCTTAACAAGGAGGAAGTATCATGGCAAACCAGAAGATCCGCATCAAGCTGAAGGCCTACGAGCACGGCGTCATCGACCAGAGCGCCGCCCGCATTGTGGAGACGGCCAAGCGCACCGGTTCCCGGGTATCGGGCCCCATCCCGCTGCCCACGGAGAAGGAGATCGTCACCATCCTTCGTTCTCCCCACAAGCATAAGGATTCGCGCGAGCAGTTTGAGATGCGCACCCATAAGCGGCTCATCGACATCCTGAACCCCACCCCCAAGACGGTGGACGCCCTGACCAAGATGGACTTGCCGGCGGGCGTAGAGATCGAGATCAAGGTGTGATGAGGCCGGGTTTTTCCCGCAATCTTAGGAGGTGTACATAGATGGAAAAGGCAATTCTCGGTAAGAAGATTGGCATGACCCAGATCTTCCTGCAGGATGGTCGCCTCGTGCCGGTCACCGTCGTGGAAGCCGGTCCCTGCCCTGTGACCCAGGTCAAGACCGTGCAGAGCGACGGCTACGAAGCGGTTCAGGTCGGTTTCGGCGAGCTCGCGGAGCAGCGGGCGAAGAAACTGAAGAACAAACCCGAGCTCGGCCACTTCGCCAAGGCGGGGGTCCCCGCCACCCGGTATCTGCGCGAACTGCGCCTGGACGACATCACTTCTTATAAAGTGGGCGACCAGATCACCTGCGACGTGTTCGCCGAGGGCGACCACGTGGACGTGACCGGCACCAGCAAGGGTCACGGCTTCACCGGAACCATTCAGCGCTGGAACCAGCACACCGGTCCCATGAAGCACGGTTCCAAGTATCATCGCGGCGTGGGCTCCATGGGCGCCAACTCCGACCCCTCCCGCGTGTTCAAGAACAAGCACATGCCCGGCCAGTACGGCTGCGAGCGCGTGACGGTGCAGAACCTTGAGGTGGTCCGCGTGGACGCCCAGCGCAACCTGCTGCTCATCAAGGGCGCGGTGCCTGGCGCCAACGGCGCGCTGCTCATCGTCCGCAGCTCGGTCAAGTCCTAAGTTGGGTTGGAAGGAGGACGAAGGAAATGCCTAAAGTAGCAATGGTCAATATGCAGGGCCAGAACGTGGGCGAAATCGAACTGAGCGACAACACGTTCGGCGCTGAGATTCACGAAGCGGCGATGCACCTGGTGGTGCGCCAGCAGCTCAATGCCATGAGGCAGGGCACCCAGTCGGCCCGCACCCGCACCGAAGTGCGCGGCGGTGGCCGCAAGATCTACCGGCAGAAGGGCACCGGCAACGCCCGGCACCATGGCCGCAGGGCTCCCCAGTTCACCCACGGCGGCGTGGTGTTCGCCCCCAAGCCCCGGGACTACAGCTTCTCCATTCCCCGCAAGGTGCGGCGTCTGGCCATGAAGAGCGCCCTGAGCAGCAAGGTAGCCGACGGGGACATCATCGTGCTGGACAAGCTGGAGCTCAGCGAGGGCAAGACCCGCATCATCGCCCAGATGCTCAAGGCGCTGGGCGCGCCCCGCAAGGCGCTGCTGGTGATCCCGGGCCGGGACGAGAACGTGGTGCGCGCCTGCGGGAACATTGAAAACCTGAAGGCCACCTACGTGGGCACCCTGAACGTGGTGGACATCCTGAAGTACGACAAATTCATCGTCACCCAGGAAGCCGCCCGGTTGGTCGAGGAGGTGTACGACTGATGAAAAGCCCCTATGATATCATCATCCGCCCGGTGCTGACCGAAAAGAGCTACGCGGAGATGGCGGACAAGAAATACACCTTCGAAGTGGCGGTCACCGCGGGCAAGACCGAGATCAAGCAGGCGGTAGAAACCATCTTCGGGGTCAAGGTAGAAGCGGTAAACACCATGCGGGTCCAGGGCAAGATGAAGCGCCAGGGCCGCACCCAGGGACGCCGTCCCGAGCGGAAGAAAGCCATCGTCAAGCTGACGGAAGCCTCCAAGGGCATCGAGTTCTTTGAAGGCATGGCGCAATAAGAGGAGGGGAAAGCAAGTATGGCCATTCGAGTGTACAAGCCGACCTCGCCCGCAAGGCGGTTTATGTCGGTTCTCTCGTTCGCGGAGCTCACCAAGAAGGAGCCCGAGCGCAGCCTGACCACCGATCTGCGCCACAAGGCCGGTCGCAACAAATCCGGAAAGATCACCGTGCGTCACCAGGGCGGCGGCGCCCGGCGCAAGTACCGCATCATCGACTTCAAGCGCATGAAGGACGGCGTGCCGGCCAAAGTAGCGGCGCTGGAGTACGATCCCAACCGCACCTGCTTCATCGCCCTTCTGCACTATGCCGACGGCGAGAAGCGCTACATCCTGGCGCCCCTGGACCTGAAGGTGGGCGATACGGTGATGAGCGGCCCCGAGGCCGACATTAAGCCCGGCAACTGCCTGCCCATCGCCAACATCCCCCTGGGCACCCTGATCCACAACCTGGAGATCAAGCCCGGCCACGGCGGGCAGATGGTCCGCTCCGCGGGCACCGCCGCCCAGCTGATCGCCAAGGAAGGCAACATGGCCCAGGTGCGCCTGCCCTCCGGCGAGGTGCGCAAGGTTTCCGTAAACGCCCGGGCCACCATCGGCCAGGTAGGCAACACCGACCACATGAACGTGCGCATCGGCAAGGCGGGCCGCCAGCGCCACCTGGGCATCCGTCCCACCGTTCGCGGCGTGGTGATGAACCCCTGCGACCACCCCCATGGCGGCGGCGAAGGCCGTTCCCCCGTGGGTATGCCCGCGCCCATGTCCCCTTGGGGCAAGAAGACGCAGGGTGTCAAGACCCGCAAGCACCGCAAGTATTCCGACAAGATGATCGTGAAGAAAGCCGGCAAGTAGTAAACCGCCAACGGAAGGAGGCTGCTTTCAGATATGAGCAGATCGATCAAAAAGGGCCCGTTCATTCAGCCCGTGCTGCTAAAGCGCGTGCAGGCCATGAATGCCAGCGGCGAAAAGAAGGTTATCAAGACCTGGTCCCGCGCTTCCACCATCTTCCCGGATTTTGTGGGCCATACGGTAGCCGTTCACGACGGCCGCAAGCATGTGCCGGTATACATCACCGAGGACATGGTTGGACACAAGTTCGGCGAATTCGCCCCCACCCGCACCTTCCGGGGACACGCCGGAGAAAAAGCGAGTTCCCGCAAGTAGGGGAAAGGAGTGTAAAGTAGCATGGCAACCCGAGTCAGAGAAAAGGCCGCTGCGCGCAAGGCCAACGCCGACAAGCGTCCCCGCGCCGTTGCCAAATATATCCGCATTTCCCCGCGCAAGGTCAAGGTGGTCATCGACCTGATCCGCGGCAAGCAGGTGGACCAGGCGCTGGCTATCCTGATGTACACGCCCAAGGCCGCCGCGCCGGTGGTGGAGAAGCTGCTCAATTCGGCCATCGCCAACGCTGAGAACAACCTGTCGATGGACCGGGAGAGCCTGTACGTCGCCGAGGTGTACGCCAACCAGGGCCCCACCCTCAAGCGGTACTGGGCGCGCTCTCACGGCCGTGCCGACATGATCCTCAAGCGCTCCAGCAACATCACCATCGTGCTCGACCAGAAGTGAGCGGCGCGAAGCGACTGACTATCAGGAGGGAATGAAATGGGCCAGAAGGTAAATCCCCACGGCGCGAGGGTCGGTGTCATCCTGGACTGGAGCACCAAATGGTACGCCGATAAAAAGGATTTTTCGAATAACCTGATTGAGGACTACAACCTGCGCAAGATGCTCAAGGAGAAGCTGAGCGCTGCCAGCATCTCCCACATCGACATCGAGCGCACCGACGAAAAAGTGGGCGTGAGCATCTACACCGCCAAGCCGGGCATCGTCATCGGCAAGGGCGGCGCGGAGGTAGAGGCGCTGAAGAAGACCATCGAGGCCTTCACCGGCAAGCAGGTCAACCTGAACATCATGGAGATCAAGGCGCCGGACCTGAACGCCCAGTTGGTGGCGGAGAACATCGCCCAGCAGCTGGAGAAGCGCATCTCCTTCCGCCGGGCCATGAAGCAGAGCCTGGGCCGGGCCATGAAGGCGGGCGCCAAGGGGATCAAGACCAGCGTGAGCGGCCGTCTGGGCGGCGCGGACATCGCCCGCACCGAGGGCTATCACGAGGGCTCCATCCCGCTGCAGACCCTGCGGGCCAACATCGATTACGGCTTCTGCGAAGCCAAGACCACCTACGGCCGCATCGGCGTGAAGGTGTGGATCTACAAGGGCCAGGTACTGCCCACGGCCAAGAAGGCCCCGGCTCAGGGCGGCGCCCGGAGAATGGAAGGAGGGAAATAGTCATGCTGATGCCCAAGAGAGTAAAGCGCCGCAAGGTGATGCGCGGACGCATGAAGGGCAAGGCCTTGCGCGGCAATTTCCTTGCTTACGGTGAGTTCGGCCTGGTGGCCACCACGCCGGGCTGGGTGACTTCCAACCAGATCGAGGCCGCCCGTCAGGCCATGACCCGTTCCACCAAGCGTGGCGGCAAGGTATGGATCAAGATTTTCCCCGACAAGCCGGTAACGGCCAAGCCCGCCGAGACCCGAATGGGTTCGGGCAAGGGCGCGCCGGAATACTGGGTGGCGGTGGTGAAGCCGGGCCGGGTGCTGTTTGAAATCGCCGGCATTCCGGAGGAGAACGCCCGGGAGGCGCTGCGCCTGGCGGCCCACAAGCTGCCCATCAAGAGCAAGCTCATCAAGCGCGAAGACGTCCAGGGAGGTGCTGAGCAGTGAAGTCCAAGGAACTGAAGGAACTGAAGGAAAAGACCGTAGCCGAGCTCGACACCCAGCTGAAGGACAAGAAAGCGGAGCTGTTCAACCTGCGATTCCAGTTAGCCACCGGGCAGCTTCAGAACACCATGGCGATCAGCAACTGCAAGCGGGACATCGCCAGGGTCAAGACCATCATTCGCCAGCGCGAGATGCAGGCGTGACAATCACGCGAAAGGAGGCTGCCTGAACCATGTCTGAGCAAAGAGGGATTCGCAAGACCCGTGTAGGCGTGGTCGTGTCCGACAAAATGGACAAGACCATCGTAGTGGAAGTACGTACCCGTGTGAAGCACCCGCTGTACGGCAAGATCATGAACCGCACCAAGAAGTTCAAGGCTCACGACGAGCAGAACCAGTGCGGCATCGGCGATACCGTTCGCGTGATGGAAACCCGGCCGCTGTCCAAGGACAAGCGCTGGCGCCTGGTCGAGATTATCGAAAAGGCGAAGTAGGCCAAAGGAGGAAATAGCAACATGATTCAGCCGCAAACCCGGTTAAAGGTTGCCGACAATTCCGGCGCGAAGGAGATCATGTGTTTCCGCGTGCTGGGCGGCTCGTTCCGCCGCTCGGGCGGCATCGGCGACGTGATCGTCGCCTCCGTAAAAACCGCTACCCCCGGCGGCACGGTGAAGAAGGGCGACGTGGTCAAGGCCGTCATCGTCCGCACCCGCAAGCAGTACCGCCGTCCCGACGGCAGCTATATCCGCTTTGACGATAACGCCGCCGTCATCATCAACGACCAGAAGCAGCCCCGGGGCACCCGTATCTTTGGGCCCGTGGCGCGGGAACTGCGCGAGAAGGATTACATGAAGATCATCTCGCTGGCCCCCGAAGTGCTGTAAGGAGGTGTACCAAGTGTCTCAGCCCAAACTGAACGTCAAAACCGGCGACACCGTCGTGGTCATCTCCGGCGCCAACAAGGGCAAGTCCGGTAAGATCCAGCGGGCCTTTCCCAAGACGGGCAAGGTAATCGTAGAAGGGGTGGCCATGGTCAAGCGCCACCAGAAGCCCCGGGGGCAGGGGATGCCCGGCGGGATCGTAGAAAAGGAAGCGCCCATTCCGGCCTCCAACGTGATGCTGCTGTGCCAGAGCTGCAAGAAGGCAACTCGCGTCGCGCACAAGTTTCTCGAGGACGATAAGAATAAGAAGAAGAAAGTCCGCGTCTGCAAGAAGTGCGGCGCTGCCTTCGATAACTGATCGAGAAGGAGGAACGCACAGTGGCACGTTTAAAGGATAAATACAAGAACGAGGTTGTGGCCGGCCTCACCCAGAAGTTTGGCTACAAGAACGTGATGGAAGTGCCCCGGCTGGAGAAAGTGGTCATCAACATGGGCTTGGGCGACTGCAAGGACAACGCCAAGGCCATGGAGGTGGCGGTAGCCGAGCTGGCCACCATTTCCGGCCAGAAGCCCCTGGTCACCAAGGCCAAGAAATCCATCGCCAACTTCAAGCTGCGCGCCGGCATGAACGTAGGCGCCAAGGTCACCCTGCGGGGCGACCGGATGTATGAGTTCACCGACAAGCTGATCTCCATCGTGCTGCCCCGGGTGCGCGACTTCAGGGGCGTGTCGGACAAGGCCTTTGACGGGCGCGGCAACTATGCGCTGGGCGTGCGCGAGCAGCTCATCTTCCCCGAGATCGAGTACGACAAGGTCGAGAAGATCCGCGGCATGGAGATGATCTTCGTCACCACCGCCAAGACCGACGAAGAAGCGAAGGAACTGCTCCGTCAGCTGGGAATGCCGTTCCAGCAGGCGTAATTGAAGGAGGAAAACTTACGTGGCCAAGACAAGCATGAAGGTTAAGCAGTCGAGAACGCCCAAGTTCTCCACCCGCGCCTACACCCGCTGCCGCATCTGCGGCCGGCCCCATTCGGTGCTGCGCAAGTACGGCGTGTGCCGCATTTGCTTCCGTGAACTGGCTTACAAGGGCCAGATTCCCGGCGTTCGTAAGGCCAGCTGGTAAGGCATTAACGGAAGGAGGTACCACAATGATCATGAACGATCCCATCGCGGATATGCTGACCCGAATCCGCAATGCCCAGGTGGCCAGACATGACACCGTGAACATGCCTGCTTCCAACATGAAGAAGGCGATCGCCAAAATCCTGTTGGAGGAAGGCTATATCAAGTCCTTTGACCTGGTGGACGACGGCGTGCAGGGCCAGATCAAAGTCGCCCTGAAGTACGCTCAGGGCAAGCAGCCGGTGATCAAGGGGCTCAAGCGCATCTCCAAGCCGGGCCTGCGCGTATACGCCAAGTCCGACGAGCTGCCCAAGGTGCTGGGTGGTCTGGGCATAGCCATCATTTCGACGTCCAAGGGCGTCATGTCCGACAAGCAGGCCCGCCTGGCCGGCATCGGCGGCGAGGTACTGGCTTACATCTGGTAACGCCAAAGCGCTGCGAACAACGTTTGGAGGTGCAAAGAACCATGTCTCGAATCGGAAAACTTCCGATCAACGTCCCCGCCGGCGTTACCGTGACGGTGGACCAGGAGAACCTGGTCACCGTGAAGGGGTCCAAGGGCACGCTGAGTCAGAAGGTCCATAAGGATATTACCGTAAAGCAGGAGGGGCAGGTCATCCTGGTGAGCCGTCCTTCCGACAGCAAGCCCCACCGCGCCATGCACGGCCTATACCGGGCGCTCATCCAGAACATGGTGACCGGGGTCACCCAGGGCTTCAGTAAGACCCTGGTGATGGAGGGCGTGGGCTACCGCGCCACCGCCGAAGGCGGCAAGAAGCTAACTTTGGCCGTGGGCTACAGCCACCCGGTGGTGTTTGACGCGCCCAAGGACATCAGCTTTGAGACGCCGGCGCCCACCAAGATCGTGGTACACGGCATCGACAAGCAGGCCGTGGGCGTCATCGCGGCGGACATCCGCGAGGTGCGCAAGCCCGAGCCTTACCTGGGCAAGGGCATCCGCTACGAGAACGAGCACATTCGCCGCAAGGAAGGCAAGGCCGGCAAGAAGTAAGGAGAGGGGGGACCGTAAATGTTCAAAAAGCGGGATCGCAACGAAGTGCGCGTAATTCGACATGAGCGCGTCCGCAAAAAGATCAGCGGAACGCCCGCTCGTCCGCGTCTTTGCGTCTATCGCAGCCTGAACCACATCTACGCTCAGATCATCGACGACACCGTGGGTAACACCCTGGTGGCCGCCTCCACCGTGGAGAAGGAAATCGCTTCCCAGCTGGGCGAAGTGGACAAGAAGGGCGCCAGCAAGATCGTGGGCAAGGTGATCGCCCAGCGCGCCCTGGAGAAGGGCATCAAGGAAGTGGTCTTTGACCGCGGCGGATACATCTACACCGGCCGTGTGGCCGAATTGGCAGCCGGCGCTCGCGAGGGCGGACTGGACTTCTAAGGAAGGAGCAAGATCATGCAGCGCAGAGAGAGAGAGCAGGAGAGCGAATTCAACGAAAAGCTCGTATTTGTGAACCGCGTTGCCAAGGTCGTCAAGGGCGGCAAGAACTTCCGGTTCACCGCACTGATGGTCGTGGGCGACGGCGCCGGCCGCATCAGCTGCGGCATGGGGAAGGCCACGGAAATTCCCGAAGCCATCCGCAAGGGCGTAGAGGATGCCAAAAAGCACATGGTCACCATTTCCACCCGGGAGACCACCATTCCCCACGAGGTCACCGGCGTGTTCGGTACCGGCAAGGTACTGCTGATGCCCGCTCCGGAAGGCACCGGCGTGATCGCCGGCGGCCCGGTCCGCGCGGTCATTGAGGCGGTGGGCATCAAGGACATCCGCACCAAGTCCATCGGCTCCAACAACCCTGTGAACATGGTGAAGGCCACCATCGAGGGCCTGAAGCAGCTGCGTACCGCCGAAGAGGTGGCCAAGCTCCGCGGCAAGACCGTGGAAGAGCTGTTGGGCTAAGGAGGACGAGGCAATTATGAAGCTGAAGATCACACAGACCAAATCCACCATCGCCTGCCTGAAGAAGCAGATTGCCACCATGGAGGCGCTGGGCCTGCACAAGATCGGCCACTCGGTGATCCAGCAGGACAACCCGGCCATTCGGGGGATGATCTTCCGGGTGAAGCACATGGTGAAGGTAGAGGAAATTGAGGACTAAGGAGGTTGGTGAGCGATGAAACTACATGATTTGCAGCCCGCGTTTGGCTCCACCACCGCGCCCAAGCGCCTTGGCCGCGGCGTGGGTTCCGGGCTGGGCAAGACCTCCGGCAAGGGCCACAAGGGCGCCAAGGCCCGTTCGGGCGGCGGCAAGCGGCCCGGCTTCGAAGGCGGCCAGATGCCGTTGACCCGGCGTCTGCCCAAGCGGGGCTTCTACAACCCCTTCCGCACCGAGTACGTGGCCATCAACGTGGATCGGTTGGAGGCCTTTGAGGACGGCGCCACGGTGACGCCGGTGGAGCTGATTCAGTACGGCATCATCAAGAACATCCGCGATGGCGTGAAGATCATGGGGAACGGTGAGCTGACCAAGAAGCTCACGGTGCAGGCCAACAAGTTCACGGCTACCGCGAAGGAAAAGATCGAGGCGGCAGGCGGGAAAGCCGAGGTGATCTGACATGTGGACGACGCTGAAGAACGCATGGAAGATCGCCGACCTGCGCAAGAAAATCCTCTACACGGTAGGGATGCTGCTGGTGTACCGGCTGCTGTGCTTCGTGCCCACGCCGGGCATCGACATCGCCACGGTGCAATCCCGGGTGGCGGGGCTGGACCTGCTCAACTTCATGAGCATGATGACCGGTTCCAACCTGGCGGAGTTCAACATCATGGCCATGGGCATCACCCCCTACATCAACGCGTCCATTATCATGCAGCTGTTGTGCGTGGCCATTCCCAAGCTGGAAGAGCTGCAGAAGCAGGGTGAGGAGGGCCAGAAGAAGATTGCCCAGTACACCCGCTATGTCACCATCGGCCTGGGCTTTGTGCAAGCGGTAGCCCTGTCCATGGGGCTGGGCGCTCCCGCCAACGCCACTTTTCTCAGCTACCTGACCATCGGCGCCTGCTTGGCGGGCGGTACCGCCATCGCCATGTGGATCGGCGAGCGCATTACCGAAAACGGTATCGGCAACGGCATTTCCCTGCTGATCTTCGCCGGCATCATCGCCAACATCGCTCAGGCGGTCATCAGCGCGGTGTACCTGATCTTCGCCGGCGGCGTGGGCAACGGCACGGTAAACCTGTGGGCTTACCTGGCGGTGCTGGTGCTGTCCCTGGTGCTGATCGTGGCCGTGGTATTCATCGACCGGGGCGAGCGGCGCATTCCGGTACAGTACGCCAAGCGGGTCGTGGGGCGCAAGATGTACGGCGGCCAGTCCACCCACATCCCCCTGCGCATCAACTCCAGCGGCGTGCTGCCCCTGATCTTCGCCTCCGCCATCATGCAGTTCCCCTCCACCATCTTTGCCTTCATGCCCGGCAGTTCGGCCAGCACCTGGTGGAGCACCCACATGAGCTACACCAGCTTCTGGTATCAGCTGATCTTCGCCCTGTTGATCCTGGGGTTCACCTTCTTCTACTCCTCGATCACCTTTAACCCCGGCGAAATCAGCCGCAATATCCAGAACAACGGCGGCATGATCCCCGGCATTCGTCAGGGCAAGCCCACCGCCGATTTCATCGCCAGGATTTCCCGGCGCATCACCCTGTTCGGCGCGTTGTTCCTGGCGCTGCTGGCCACCATTCCCACCCTGATGTCCAGTTTGGCCGGGCTGAGCCTACCCTTTGCCGCCAGCAGCCTGCTGATCGCGGTAAGCGTGGCCCTGGAAACCACCCGCCAGCTGGAGAGCCAGATGACCATGCGTCACTACAAGGGCTTCCTGAAGTAAGGGGAGGAAAAGCCGATGAAGTTAGTATTCTTGGGCCCTCCCGGAGCGGGCAAGGGCACCCAGGCGGGGGATGTGGCGCGCCACTTCGGCGTTCCCCACATCTCCACCGGCGACATGTTCCGCGCCGCCATCGGCGGCCGGACGCCCACGGGACTGCGGGCCAAGGCATTCATCGACGCGGGCGAACTGGTGCCCGACGCGGTGGTCATCGATATGGTGCGGGAGCGCCTGGCCCAGGACGATTGCGCGAATGGGTACCTGTTGGACGGATTCCCCCGCACGGTGGAGCAGGCCGACGCCCTGGCGGATATCGCCGGGCCCGACCGGGTGGTGTACATCGCGGTAGCGGACCAGCCGCTGCTCAAGCGGCTCACCGGGCGCCGGGTATGCGCCGATTGCAAGGGCACCTTCCACATCAGCCGCTTGGCGGATGAAAAGGTGTGTCCCGATTGCGGTGGGGCGCTGATCCATAGGAGCGATGACCAGGAAGAGACCATCAAGGCGCGGCTGGCGGCCTATCACAGCCAGACCAGCCCGCTGATCGACTACTACAAGGATAAGGGCATCCTTCGCACTGTGGACGGCGCTATGGCGCAGGACCAGGTGCGGGTCCAGATTCTCGCGGCGCTGGAGAGCGAAGCATGATTACGCTCAAAAACGACCGGGAACTTGACAGGATGAGAAGAGCGGGCGCACTGCTGGAGCGGGTGTTGCTGGCTCTGAAGGAGCGGATTGAGCCGGGGATAACCACCCTGGAGCTGGACCATTTGGCCGAGCGGCTCATCCGGGAGGCGGGGGCGCTGCCCTCCTTCAAGGGCTACGAAGGCTTTCCCTACTCCATCTGCGCCTCGCCCGACGCCATGGTGGTGCACGGTTTTCCCGACAAGCATCCGCTGAAGGAAGGGCAAATCCTATCGGTGGATTGCGGCCTGATTCTGGAGGGCTGGCAATCGGATTCGGCCTTTACCGTTGCGGTAGGGCGGATATCCGAAGAAGCGCGGCAATTGATCCGGGTAACCGAGGAGTGCTTCTGGCTGGGCGCCCAGCAGGCCCGGGAGGGCAACCGGTTGGGAGACATCTCCCACGCGGTACAGGCTCACGCCGAAGCCCACGGGTACGGCGTGATTCGGGACTTGTGCGGGCATGGCATCGGCACCGAGATGCATGAGGACCCCAGCATTCCCAACTTTGGCAAGCCCGGCCGGGGTGTGCGGCTGAAAGCGGGCATGACCTTGGCCATCGAGCCCATGATCGCCATGGGCGGCTGGAGAGTATACGTGAAGGATGACGGGTGGGGGGTCGTGACCCAGGACCATAGCCTGTGCTCGCACTACGAGCACACGGTGGCGGTAACCCAGGGCGACCCAGAGATCCTGACCTACAGCGGGGAGGCGCGGCTATGAACGCTCTGCCCCTTACGCCGGGGCGCATTGCCCGGTCGTTGGCCGGCCGGGACCAGGGCAGGCTGTTTGTGGTGATCCGGGAGGTGGACGAGGACTTCGTCCTCATCGCCGACGGGGAGCTGCGCGGCGTAGCCAGACCCAAGAAGAAGCGGCGCAAGCACTTAAGGGCCACCGCGTCCGTCATGGAGCTGCCAGCGCAAAGGGAGCCGCAGGATTTTGAAATCCGCAGCGCGCTTTGCATAGAGCCTGTAAAGGAGGGGTGAAAACATGTCCAAGTCCGATGTCATCGAAGTGGAAGGCGTTGTCACCGAATCCTATCCCAACGCCATGTTCGAGGTGGAACTGCCCAACGGGCACAAGATATTGGCCCACGTATCGGGGAAAATGCGAATGCACTACATACGCATCTACCCGGGCGACAAGGTGACCATAGAGTTGTCGCCCTACGATCTGACCAGGGGACGGATCACCTGGCGGAGCAAGGGCTAGAGATGATCCTGGTGAAGAGGAGGCGCGAACCATGAAAGTAAGACCTTCCGTAAAGCCGATTTGCGAGAAATGCAAGATCATCAAGCGCAAGGGCCGCGTGATGGTGATTTGCGAGAATCCCAAGCACAAGCAGAAGCAGGGCTGATTCAAGGCGTGTACGGCCAGTGAAGCGGCTGCGCGCCTGAGGGCGCGATTCACTCGCCTTGCATAGACCCCTAAAAAGAGAGCTTTCAGGACCCGTCAAGAATTTGGAGGTGCTTTAGACAGATGGCACGTATCGCAGGCGTCGACCTTCCCCGTGAGAAGAGAATCGAGATCGCCCTGACGTATATCTACGGCATCGGCCGCAACATCGCCGACGATATCATCGAGGCGACCGGCGTGAATCCCGATACCCGCGTCAAGGACCTGACCGAGCAGGACGTAGGTAAGCTGCGCGACTACATCGACCACCACGTCAAGGTGGAGGGCGACCTTCGCCGGGAAGTGTCGATGAACATCAAGCGCTTGATGGAGATTGGCTGCTACCGCGGCCTGCGCCATCGCCGGGGTTTGCCCGTGCGGGGCCAGAACACCAAGCAGAATGCGCGCACCCGCAAGGGACCCAAGAAGCAGGTAGCCGGCAAGAAGAAGGCCAAGTAAGCCTTGACCGCCGGGTACGCAATGGCTCTGCTGGATGGCGTTTGAGGACGCCGGAGGGTGAGCCGGAAGGAGTCACTCGCATGGATCAGAGTCCATGCGCGAAGATGAGGAGGAAAGAGAACCATGGCAAAGGCCAAGCTGAAAAGAGTGACGCGCAAGCGCCGCGAGAAGAAGCTCGTGGAGCGCGGGGCCGCGCATATCCGCTCTTCGTTCAACAATACGATCGTGACGATCACGGACACTGCGGGCAACGCCCTGAGTTGGGCCAGCGCGGGCGGACTGGGTTTCCGGGGCAGCAAGAAGTCTACCCCCTTCGCCGCGCAGACCGCCGCCGAGACCGCCGCCAAGGCCGCGATGGAGTACGGCCTCAAGTCGGTTGAGGTGTATGTAAAGGGGCCGGGCTCCGGGCGGGAGGCCGCCATCCGCAGCCTGCAGGCCGCAGGGCTCGAGGTCAACATGATCAAGGACGTGACGCCCATCCCCCACAACGGGTGCCGCCCGCCCAAGCGCAGAAGAGTGTAATGGAGGTACTGATTCATGGCTAGATATACCGGTTCCGTTTGCCGTTTGTGCCGCCGCGAAGGCACCAAGCTCTTCCTGAAGGGCGACCGTTGCTACGGTCCCAAGTGCGCAGTCGGGCATCGTCCCACCCCGCCCGGGGAGCACGGCCAGGCCCGCCAGCGCAAGCAGTCCGAGTACGGAATGCAGCTGCGGGAGAAGCAGAAGGCCCGCCGCGCCTATGGCATGCTGGAGACCCAGTTCCACCGTTACTTCAAGAAGGCCGAAGCGCAGAAGGGCATTACCGGCGATAACCTGCTGGTGATGCTGGAGCGCCGGTTGGACAACGTGGTGTATCGCTTGGGCATTGGCGCCAGCCGTCCCCAGGCCCGCCAGTGGGTTCGCCATGGCCACATTCTGGTGAACGGGAAAAAGGTTTCCATTCCTTCTTATCTGGTGTCGGTAGGCGACGTGATCACGGTACGCGCCAAGAGCGCCGAGGCCGAGCACTTCAAGGCCCTGCGCGAGGGTACCGGCCGGGTGATTCCCAAGTGGCTTACCCTGGACGCCGCGGAGCTCAAGGGCACAGTGAACGCCATGCCGCAGCGCGAAGATATCGATTTGACGATTCAGGAGCATATGATCGTCGAGCTGTACTCCCGCTAAACCATGCATTCCATGAAGGATAGGAATGTAATAGGAACTCCGCGCGAAAGAGGAGGGATAGCTGAATGATCGAAATCGAAAAACCCAGAATCGAGCGAGTGGAGATTGGCGAGAACAATCGCTATGGCAAGTTTGTGGTGGAGCCGCTGGAGCGGGGCTTTGGCCAGACCTTGGGCAATTCGCTGCGCAGGGTGCTCCTCAACTCACTGCCTGGCGTGGCTGTGACCAGCGTGCGCATCGAAGGGGTGCAGCATGAGTTTTCCACCATTCCCGGGGTGAAGGAGGATGTGGCGGAAATCATCCTGAACCTGAAAAATTTGTCGGCTAAATTGTTTTCCGACCAGCAGAAGCTGCTCACCGTGGACGCCCACGGGCCCTGCGAGGTGACGGCCGCCGACATCATTGCCGACGAGGAAGTGGAGATCGTCAACCCGGAGCTGCACGTGGCTACCCTGACGGAAGGCGCTCATCTGCAGATGCAGATCACCCTGGACAAAGGCCGGGGCTACGTGTCGGCGGAGCGCAACAAGCAGTTGGCCAGCGAGCGCAACAAGGGGGCGGGGGTGCCCATCGGGGTCATCCCCATGGACTCCATCTATACCCCCATCCGCAAGGTCAGCTATTCGGTGGAGGACACCCGGCGGGGTCAGGTGACCGACTTTGATAAACTGACCATCGAGGTATGGACCAACGGCAGCATTCTGCCCAAGGAAGCCCTGGCCTCGGCGGCGCAGATTATCACCAACAACATGCGCCTGTTCATCGATCTGACGGTGAACGTGGTGCGGGTGGACTTCAACGAGCCGGAAGACAACAGCAAGGAAAAAGTGCTGGAGATGACCATCGAGGAGCTGGACCTCTCGGTCCGCGCCTTCAACTGCCTCAAGCGTGCCGGCATCAATACGGTGGCCGAGCTGGTGCAGCGCAACCAGGAGGACATGATGAAGGTCCGCAACCTGGGCAAAAAGTCCCTTGAGGAAGTGGAACAGAAGCTCGTGGCGCTGGGATTGGCGCTGAAGACCAGCGAAGAGTAGTGCATTTAAGGAGGACTAGGACATGGCCAATCGCAAGTTGGGAAGGCCGACCGACCAGCGCAAAGCGCTTCTGCGCAATCAGGTGACCAACCTGATCTGGTATGGGCGGATTGAGACGACCCTTGCGCGGGCGAAAGAAGTCAGCGCGATGGCGGAGAAGCTCATCACCCTGGCCGCCCGTGAGTGTGACAATACCATCGAAACCACCAAGAACACCAACAACGATAAGGGGCAGACCGTCGTGCTGAACGTGGTCAACGACGCGCCCTCCAAGCTGGCCGCCCGCCGCCGCATCATGAAGCTGCTGTACGAGGTGCCGGCGCCCCGGGAGGCGGACGAGACCCGCAAGGAGTACAAGGCGCGCACCCGCCAGGTGAAGCACCCCGTAGTGGAGAAGCTGATGCGGGAGCTCGGGCCCAAGTACAAGGCCCGCGCAGCGGAGAAAGGCACCGGCGGCGGCTACACCCGCATCGTCAAGAAGGGCCCCCGCCGCGGCGACGGCGCCGAGATGGTTGTCCTGGAGCTGGTGTAATTCCATCGCCGGCCCCATTTTCCCAAGCTCACCCTATACACCCCGTCCACCATCCCGTGGGCGGGTTTTTCTATGCCCCATGCCAGCGCCGCCCAGACGCCTTGCCTGCCCCCCCTGAAGGGCAGATGGACCGGCGCGGACCAGCCCCAAAAAAATGCGGCGGGGGGAACCTTCCGGCTCCCCCCGCACCCCCCTCTGGCGCAGCACCCCAGTTTTCCCGGTACAAGGCGCTTAAGCGGGGATGCGGCGGGCTTTTCCGGCGGATGGGGGAGCCTCTTGGTTTTTCCTGGATGCCGGGCGGGAGGCAGGCGGGGAACTTTCACCGCCATGGGGCGGGGGGCCAGAGGGACTTGTCCCTCTGGCCCGGCCCCCCTCCCCGGCCCTGGCATTTTTGCTGCGGGAGACCCAGGCAGCTGGGGGAGAAAGGCCCAGTGTATAAGTTCATCCGTTTCTGCCCATATTTACCAGGGTGGAACGGATGGACGACAACATTCGTCAAACCTTGGCAGGCTATGCAAATTTTGGCGGGCCGGAAGCCCGCACGGGAGGTACTTATGGGGCGCATGGCGCGGACAATTCTATGCCTTTCTCTCATCATCACGCTTACGCTGGGGGCCAGTCCGGCCCGTGCCTGGTGGATATTCGGCGGCGGCCAGGCTACGCCTACTCCAGAGCCCACCCAGGCGGCCATCCCAGAGCCTACGCCGGCGGCCAGCGCCCCGGCGGGGGAGGAGGACGCCTCCATAGCCCCAGGGGAGGAGACGGCTGGGGAGGAAGAACAGGGGGAACAGGGGGAGGCGGCTGAGGCGGCCGAAGCCACGCCCTTGCCTGCCCCTACGCCCCAAGTGATGCAGACCCAGGAGGAGGCCCTGGTACGGGTATATCTGAAATCGCTGGGCCAGGTACAGGGGCTGAACCTCACCCTGGTGGGCAGTTATTCCGTGGAAAACGACAAGGGATTCCGCTTTGACGATGGGACGCAGATCGCCCTGGCAGTAGAGGGGGAAGACCTGCTGATGAAGGTGGGCGGGCTCACCATCAACATGGGCCCCTCTATGACCCTCACCCGCCACGCGGTGGGAGAGGGGGAAGACTGCGGGGCGGTCATTCAGGAGACCGGGCGGGAAAACCTGTACTGCGGCGATCTGTCCCTTCAGGTGTCCCAGGGAAACATCCAAGTCATCGTGACCCTGGACGTGGAGGACTACCTGTACGGGGTGGTGCCCTATGAGATGAGCGATTCCTTTCCCCTGGAGGCGCTGAAGGCCCAGGCGGTGGCGGCCCGCACCTTTGTCATGAGCCGCAAGAACGCCAACCGGGCATACGACGTGGTGGATACCGCCAACGATCAGGTCTATCGGGGACTGGACGGGTCCACGCTGAACGCCATTCTGGCGGTGGACCAGACCCGGGGCGTGGTGGGGTGGTACAAGGACGGGTACGCGGTTTGCAACTTCACCGCCACCAACGGCGGGCAGACCGAGCTGCCCCAGCACATCTGGGGCGGCGACGGGGATTACGGCTATCTGGCCGTGGTGGACGATCCCTATGATTTGGAGAACCCCGCCAGCACCATGAAGACGCTGGTGCTCAGCGCCGATCCGGAGCAATGGGACGAGCACCTGATCCAGGTGCTCAAGTCCGGGCTCACCGAGCAGATGAGCGCTTTGGGGTACAGCGACGAGGTAGAGGACATCCGCATCCTCTCCATTCTGTCCATGGAACCGGTGGACCCCAAATACGGGGAAGGCAACCGGATGTACCAGAGCCTGCGGGTGGGGATGCAAGTGGAGGGCAAAAAGCTGTACGCGGCGGAGCCCACCCCCAACGCCATGACCACGCCCATGAATCAGGCGGAAATCTTGGAGCAGACCCTGTACGCCGACATCGACTTTTACGGGGACCTAAAGCCCAACTACGGCCTTAAGCTGAACAGCATTGATTGCGAGATTTTGTCGGTGGTGCCCCTGGCCGGCGAGGAGGAGGCCGGGGAAGGGGAAACGCCGGACGCCTACCGGCTGGAGGTGCGGCGGTACGGCCACGGCGTGGGCCTGAGCCAGCGGGGCGCCCAGTGGATGGCGGGGACCTACGGCATGACGTGGACCCAGATATTGGCCTTCTATTATCCGGGCATGACCCTGGTGCAGATGGATTACGCCAGGGAGGAACTGGTGGCCCTGCCCGATCTGCCCCAATCCCTGGGCTATGCCCGGGCCCGGCCCACCCCTAAGCCCACTCCGGCGCCTTTGCCCGCCCTGCAGGAGGGGGAGCAATACGCCACCGCCCAGCTGGCCTCCAGCGATTCCACCCTGAACGTGCGGGCAGAGCCCAGCACCCAGGCTCCCATCGTGGGAACCCTCGATCACGGCCAGCGCCTCATCGTGGTGGCCCAGGCAGGGGAAGGCTGGGCCAAGATCAAGACCGCAGAGTTGGAGGGCTATTGCTCCACCGACTATATTAAGATGGAAGAGCCATAACCCTTTGTAGAAATTATTGAGAATTGGGGAGGTATAATTGGAAATATCCCAGGATAGATATTGACCCGTGCAAAGAAAAGATGTATAATAATTGTCAGATTCCGATTTTAAGGAGGAAGACAATATGCGTAAATGGGTATCGGTCCTATTGGCATTGGTGCTGGTATTGGGCATGACCGCCGCGGCGGGCGCGGAGGAGATCTACTACCTGAACTTCAAGCCGGAGATTGCCGAGGTATACGCCTCCATCGCCCAGGCCTATGAGGAAGCCACCGGCGTGGCGGTGAAGGTGGAGACCGCCGCCAGCGGCACCTATGAGCAGACCCTGCGCAGCGAAGTGGCCAAGGCCGACGCGCCGGTGATTTTCCAGATCAACGGGCCGGTGGGCCTGCAGAACTGGAAGGACTACTGCCTGGACCTGTCGGGCACCGAGCTATACGAGATTTTGTCCGATAAGAGCCTGGCCGTGAGCGAGGGCGACGCGGTGTACGGCATCCCCTACGTGGTAGAGGGCTACGGCATCATCTACAACAACGCCATCATGGATAAGTACTTCGCCTCCGCCAACAAGACCACCAGCTACGCCTCCATGGACGAGATCAACAACTTCGCCGCCCTGAAGGCGGTGGTGGAGGATATGACCAACCTGAAGGACGAGCTGGGCATTCAGGGCGTGTTCGCCTCCACCAGCATGGCGGCGGGGGACCAGTGGCGGTGGCAGACCCACCTGCTGAACCTGCCCATGTACTACGAGTTCAGCGAGGGCGGCGAGAACAGCATCATCGCCGGCCTGGCCGCCAACGAGATCACCTTCAAATACGGTGAGAACTTCAAAAACATCTTCGACCTGTACACCAACAATTCCGTGACCGCCAAGGGCCTGCTGAGCAACAAGAGCACCGACGACTCCATGGCGGAGTTCGCCCTGGGCCAGTGCGCCATGGTGCAGAACGGAAACTGGGGCGCTTCCCAGATCCTGGGCGTGTCCGGCAACACCGTAGCCAACGAGGACATCAAGTTCCTGCCCATCTACACCGGCGTTGAGGGCGAGGAGAGCCAGGGCCTGTGCATCGGCACCGAGAACTACCTGTGCATCAACAGCCAGGTGTCCCCCGAGAAGCAGCAGGCCGCCATCGACTTCCTGGTATGGCTGTTCAGCAGCGAAGAGGGCAAGGCTTATGTGAAGAACGACCTGATGTTCCTGGCCCCCTTCAACACCTTCGAAGAGGACGAGAAGCCCGAGGATCCGCTGTCCAAGGAAGTGCTGCGCTGGATGGAAAAGGACGGCGTGGAATCCGTGGCCTGGGCTTTCGCGGCCTTCCCCTCGGAGGAGTTCAAGAACTACGTAGGCGACGCGCTGCTGGAGTACCTGCAGGGCAGCATGGATTGGGACGGCGTGACCCAGGTGGTTATCGACAGCTGGGCCAGCGAGCGGGCCATGCAGGGCTAAGGGGCATAATACGGCGTTTCATGGAGAGGGCCCGGCGCCCTCTCCATATCTTGTGATAAGGGGGGCTCATTGTGCAAAAGAGCCTGAAGCGGTATTTTCCGCTGTTTGTCCTGCCCACCCTGTTGGCGTTTGTGATTGCCTTTCTCATCCCCTTTATCATGGGCGTGTATTTGTCCTTCTGCAAATTCACCACCGTGACCAACGCCCAATGGGTGGGCTTCAGCAATTACGTTCGGGCCTTCACCGCCAATAAGGAATTCGTGAACGCCCTGTGGTTTACCGTGAAATTTACCGTGGTATCGGTGATCTCCATCAACGTGCTGGCCTTCATCATGGCCATGCTGCTCACCCGGGGCATTCGGGGCACCAATCTATTCCGCACGGTGTTTTTCATGCCCAACTTAATCGGCGGCATCGTGCTGGGCTGGATATGGCAGATGATCTTCAACGGCATTCTGGCCCGCTGGGAGATGACCCTCACCTTCAACCCCTCTTTCGGCTTCTGGGGGCTGGTGATCTTGATGAACTGGCAGATGATCGGCTACATGATGATCATCTACATCGCCGGCATCCAGAACATCCCGGGAGAGTTGTACGACGCGGCGGATGTGGATGGCGCCAACGGCTGGCGCAAGCTGACCAACGTGACCATCCCCATGGTGATGCCTTCCATCACCATCTGCACCTTCCTGACCCTGACCAACTCCTTTAAACTGTTCGACCAGAACCTGGCCCTCACCGCAGGCGCACCTTCCAAGAAGACCGCCATGCTGGCCCTGGACATCTACAACACCTTCTATGGCCGCAGCGGCTGGGAGGGCGTAGGCCAGGCCAAGGCCGTGGTATTCTTCCTGGCTGTGGGCGCCATTGCTCTGATTCAGCTGGTGCTCACCCGTAGGAAGGAGGTGGACCAGTAATGAACAAGAAGAAAAAGAGCCCGGCGCTGACCGCGCTGATGAGCGTGCTGTGCATTTTGTTCCTGCTGCCCATCCTCATCGTGGTGATGAATTCCTTTAAGGGCAAGCTGTTCATCAGTACCCAGCCCTTCTCCTTCCCCTCTGCGGCGGCGGGCACCTTTGTGGGCCTGGAAAACTACGTGGAGGGCATCAAGCAGATCGGGTTCTGGAGCGCCTTTGGCAATTCGGTGTTCATCACCGTGTGCTCGGTGCTGGCCATTGTGCTGCTCACCGCCATGACCGGCTGGTTTATTACCCGGGTGAAGAACACGGCCACCAAGGTGATTTATTACCTGCTGGTGTTTTCCATGATCGTGCCCTTCCAGATGGTCATGTTCACCATGAGCAAGATGGCCAATATGCTGCACCTGGACAATCCGGTGGGCATCGTATTCGTGTACATCGGCTTTGGCGCGGGGCTGTCCTCCTTTATGTTCTCCGGGTTCGTCAAGGGCGTGCCCCTGGATATCGAGGAGGCCGCCTATATGGACGGCTGCGGCCCGGTACGCACCTTCTTCAGCGTGGTGCTGCCCGTTTTGCGCCCCACCGCCATCACCGTGGCCATCCTCAATGCCATGTGGATTTGGAACGACTACCTGCTCCCCTATCTGCTGCTGGGCTCTACCTATAAGACCATTCCCATCGCCGTACAGTACCTGAAGGGCGGCTACGGCTTTGTGGATATGGGCGCTATGATGGCGATGCTGGTGTTGGCCATTATCCCCATTGTGGTGTTTTACCTGAGTTGTCAGAAGTATATCATCAAAGGCGTCATCGCAGGCGCCGTGAAGGGGTAAGGGCTTAAAGGAAACCCGTGAAGGGCGGCGCCGCTGGCGCCGCCCTTCACGCGCCGGGGGGAGCTGCGCTCCCCCCGGACCCCCCTCCCGGGCGGCACAGCCGCTTTT